>Ga0302314_10016538_pt1 | contig 12452 bp, 10 predicted proteins | sample III_Palsa_N2_3_FD_200533 | JGI IMG/M metagenome (GOLD analysis project Ga0302314, IMG submission 200533) | Peat permafrost microbial communities from Stordalen Mire near Abisko, Sweden - III_Palsa_N2_3 | ecosystem: Environmental > Terrestrial > Soil > Palsa > Peat permafrost | place: Sweden...
GTTGGTGAAGTCGACCGTTATCTGTTGCTGGACCACGCCGGTCGAGCTGTTGAGCACCGCGATGTTTGTATCGCCCGTGAAGCCGCTGACGGCTGTGGTCAGGTCGATGCCGATATTGGAGCCGGTCAGGGTGCTCGGGGGCGGCACCGACGAGGCGGCGTTGGACGCCTGGTTGATAGCGTTGACCGCGCCGGTGACATAGCTGCTCAGCTGGGCCGATATCCCGGGCAGCTGGCTGTTGCGCAGGGTGAGCAGGCCGCCGATCTCGCCGCTGCCCACGGTCAGCGGAATCGCCGACTGCGAACCCCCCGGCTGCACAATCTGGACCTGGCTCGCCGCCCCGGCCACTGGCGTATAGGAGATCGTCGCCGCGCCGCCGACGCCGACCAGGGTCGCCCCCGTGGTCGAACGCAGGGTCACCGCCCCGTTGGCGCCCGTCGAGGCCTTTACATCCATCAGCGACGACAGCTGGTTGATCAGCTGGTTCTGGGTGTTCTGGGTGTCGGCGACGCTTTCACCCGCCCCCTGGGTGGCGATGATATTCGAATTCAGCTGCGCGATCTGGCCGAGCAACTGGTTGGCCGTCGTGACGTCAGCGCCAATCTGGCTGTCGGCCTGTCCGCCCAGCTGGCTGAGCGAGCTGGCGATGGCGCCCGACTGGTTGAGGAACTGACTGAGGTCTTGCACCGCCTGGGTGCTGCTGACGCCGCTCGACGGATTGGTGGCCACGGAGGAGAAGTCGGTGAACACCTGGCTGAGTTGGTTCAGGTAGCTTCCGGTCTGGCCCGGGTCGCCAAACAGCCCCTGAGCCTGTGTCAGCATGTTGGAAATGATGCTGGCCGCGCCGGAGTCCGCGGACGCGCCGAGGCTGGCGTTCTGCAGATACTGGTTGGCGGCCAGGGTGATGCTCTGGCCATCGACTCCCGTGCCGACGCCGCCAGAGGCCGTAGAGGTCTGGTTGAGCTGCTCGGTGACGTAGCCGGTCGTATTGATATTGGCGACGTTGTTCGAGACGACCGAAATGCCGGTCTGGGCGGTGTAGAGGCCCGACGACGCCGAATTGAGGATTTGGTTGATGCTGCTCACGGCCTAGCGCTCCGCCCGGCAGGCGCGACCTAGCGCGCCGGGCATTTTCTGCCCGCCGCCCTGCCTCGCTTGTCGCCGATGGATCGGCAAACCGTTGATATTCATGGCCTTCCTCAATCAGGGCCAAACGCTCGTCGATGGTTAACGCAAGAGCCGCGCCAAATGGCCGATCGGCGCCGAGCCGGTCCGTCCTTGCCTATTCGTGATCGGCAAAAACGTCCGCACGAGGCGATCGCACCTCAAGAGTCTCCCGGATATTTTTCAGCATTTTCAGTTGGTTACGAAACATAAACCGTGTTGGCGCGGCGGTTGCTTTGACGATTGACGAATGTTCCCGCGCAGCATGCGCCCTCAACGCCCCACCAAGCCGCCTTCAGAGTGTCATGACGCCCACCGTCGCCCCCAGTGCTGTTCCAGGGACCGCCCCGACGACCACGCCTCCCCTTGCGGGTGGGCTGGTTGGCGGCAAACCCGCGACCCTGCTCGGCAACTTCTTGAGCGAGGGAGCCAGCAGCGCGACGGCGGGCGGATCAAACACGCCTGGCAAGGCTGGGGCCGCGAGCTCGGGCGACGCCTTCGCCCAGGCGTTGGCGGCCCTGCTTGGACAGACAGCCGCCCAGACGGTCATCACCCCCACCACCAGCCAGCCGTCCTCCGGCTCAGACGCGGCCACGTCCACGGCAAACCCCCAGGCCTCATCCTTCGCGGCCCTGCACGCGGCGGCGAACGCCAATGCCGCTGGCGCCACGGGCCAATCGGGCGCGGCCACCCTCGCCGCAACCGGTCCGGCCCTGTCTGCCTCCCTGCTGGCCGCGACACTAGCCGGCGCCGACGCCTCGGCGACCAGCGGCGCCGCGCCCCCGTCAGGCGCGCCAGCCGCGACCGCCGCGACGACAACCGCGACCAAGCCCAAGACTGAGACAGTCACCTCGGCGATCGTGCCCGCGAGCACCGTGCCGAACTTCGCCGCCGCCGACCCTTCCCCGTCGCCGGCCGCGGCTTCCGCACCGCCCACGCCTGCCAGCGCGTACGCCGGCGCCGCCCCCACGGCGGCCCCTACGGCCGCCGTGACAACCACGCCATCCGCCACCCTGATCGCCACCACCGTCCAAGCCACGGTCTCCGCTGACCCTGTTTCGACGACGGCGGTCGCGACAGGTCCGGCGCCAGCCACTGGCGCGGCCGCGCCCTCCGCCACGCCCGTCGCGGCGTCCACGGCAGACCTGCGATTGGTTGACACCTCCACGCTTCCCACCGCGACCGTGGCGATCCCAACGCCGCCGCCGGGGGTTCAGGCGGCCGTGAGCCTCGCCGCGGCGAACAACGCCAGCGACGACGCCAGCGCGGATGCGGATGCGGATGCGGTTGCCGAAGCGAATGGAACGACGCCGGCCGGGACGACGCCTCAGGACGCCCTGTTCGCCAAGTCCGCCGCAACCACCAAGACCGCGACCAAGGGCGGCGATACCGCGACCGCCGCCACCTCGGCGGACGAGGCGACAGACGCGAGCAACGGCGCGCCCACCATTGTGGCCAGCGTCGTGTCGGCCTTGACCAGGCAGGCCGGCCAGGACGGCGGAAGCGAATCCGACGCCAAGACGGCGCAGGATGCGTCTGGGACCCAACCGGCTCCCGCATCCACCCAGGACGCCTCCGGCGCCCAGACCGTGGCGGTGGCGACCGCCGGCGCTGCCGGTACGGTTCCCACCACCCCCGCCGCGAGCACCGGCAATGGGGCGGCGATCACCAGCCAGCTTGCGGACCAGATCGCGGCCAAGACCAGCGGCAAGTCGACCCGGTTCGATGTCTCCCTCGATCCGGCCGGCCTTGGGCGGGTGGACGTGCAGGTGCACATCGATTCCGCCGGACAGGTCAGCGCCTCGCTCACCTTCACCAATGCGCAGAGCGCGGCCGACGCCCGCTCTCACGCCGCCGATCTGCAACAGGCCCTGGAACAGGCCGGGTTCAACGTGCCGCAAGGCAGTCTGAACTTTGACGTTGGCGGCCAGGGCGCCGGGTTCGCCCAGCAGCAGCAGAACAATCAGGGTCAAGCCTCCGCGGGCGCCGCCGCGGCGGCCTTCGCCAACACCAGCCCAGACTCCGCCGTTCAGACGGCTGTCGCCCAACGCGCCTCATCGGGCGCGTCCGGGCTCGATATTACGATTTAGGAAAGCGCCAGATGTCCACTTCCGGGATCGGAACCACCACCAACGCCGCGGCGCAGGTCACGCTCAACTCGGGCCTGTCGACGATCGCCAACAACTACACCAGCTTCCTGCAGCTGCTGACCACCCAGCTGCAGAACCAGGATCCGATGTCGCCGATGGACACCGATCAGTTCACTCAGCAGATCACCGAGATGACCGGCGTTCAGCAGCAGCTGCTGTCCAACCAGCTGCTGCAACAGCTGGTCAACCAGAACCAGGGCGGCGTGACCGCCGCGGTCAACCTGATCGGCAAAACGGTGACCGCCAATGGCGCCACCTCCATGCTGCAAAACAACACCGCGACCTTCAGCTACAATCTGCCAACCCAGGCGGCGAAGGTCACCGGCACCGTCACCGACTCCAACGGCGCGGTGATCTGGAGCGGCCAGCTCAGCGGGACCAGCCCCGGGGCGCAGAACTTCACCTGGAACGGCGAGAACATGGCCGGCCAGGGCCAGACCAACGGCAATCTCTACACCCTGAGCGTGACGGCGACCAATTCCGCTGGCCAGGCGATCACCCCCTCCACCAACGTCTCAGGCGCCGTTTCGGCGGTGCAGGAGATCAATGGCCAGACCCTCGTCACCATCGGGCCCGACCAGGTTCCCCTCAGTTCCGTGACCGGCGTTACCGGTTAGATCAAGGACCAAGACCATGAGCATCAACAACGCCATGTTGGCCGGTGTTTCGGGCCTGATAGCCAACTCTGCGGCGCTATCGGCGATCTCGGACAACATCGCCAACGTCAACACGGTTGGCTACAAGACCAACCAGATCGACTTCGAAACCCTGGTGACCGGCGCCGCCCAAGGCGTCGACGCCGCCGGGGGCGTCTCCGGCTCGAACGCCCAGCTGGTCGCCCAGCAAGGCACGATTTCGGCGACCAATTCGCCAACCGACCTGGCGATCAGCGGCAATGGCATGTTCGTCACCACGACCACGCCGTCGGCGATCACGCCCTCCTCGACCGTGGAATATACCCGGGCCGGATCCTTCACGCCCAACTCCCAGGGCTTCCTGGTCAATTCGGCGGGCCTCTATCTGCAAGGCTTCCCCGCCAACTCCCAGGGCGTCGTCGAGACCAGCGCCCAGAACCTCGCCAGCCTCACGCCGATAAACGTCAATTCGGTGGGCGGCACGGTCACGGCCACCACCAGCGCCACCGTCAACGCCAATCTGGGCTCCGGCGGCGCGGTCTCGACCGCAGCGACGGCGGCGACCGCAGGGTCCCCGGGCTCGGACGCGGTCGCCGCGGCCACCGGAGCGGCGGACCCCGCGACAGCCGCGGCCGCCGCCGGAGCGGCGGACCCCTCTGTCCTCACGGCGGCCGACGCCGCCGCCGCGGCGACCGGAGCGACGCCGGCCAGCGTGGCTGCGGCCGTGGCCTCGGCGGCGGGCGTCTATGACCCGACCCTCAACAGCATGACCGCCTTCAACTCGACCACGGGAACCGGCGTGCAGCCGGACTTCACCGTGCAGGTCCCGGTCTCCGACTCCCTGGGCGGCCAGCAGACCATCCAGATCGACTTCCTAAAGAGCTCCACGCCGAACACCTGGTACGCCGAAGTCCAATCGGTGCCGACCTCGGCGATCACCGAGGCGACCGGCTCAACCGCCCCGGCCGGCCAGATCGCCGCCGGGACCCTGGTGTTCAACACCGACGGCAGCCTCAACACCTCGGCCTCGACCCTCCTGACAGCTCTGCCAGGCGGAACGATGAATATCGGCGCGTCCAGCGCCACGGCGCCCAGCAGCGGCGTAGCCTGGGCCTCCAACCTTGGCGCCGCCGCCCAGACCCTGACGTTGAACCTCGGCTCGACCGCCAGCGGATCGGGCCTGACCCAGTTCGACGCCTCCTCGGTGACCCAGTCCCTCGTCACCAACGGCACGCCGTTCGGCAATCTGAGTTCGGTGTCGATCGCCGACAACGGCGACGTCAACGCCACCTTCGACAACGGCACGTCCCGGGTGATCGGCCAGGTGGCTCTGGCCACCTTCGCCAACTACGACGGCCTGACCAATGTCAGCGGCGACGCCTATCTGGCCTCCACCACCAGCGGCGACGTCTCTCTGAAGACCCCCGGCGAAGGCGGCGCGGGCACATTGCAATCCTCGGCGCTCGAGTCATCGACGGTCGATCTCTCGACCGAATTCACCAGCCTGATCATCAGCCAGCAGGCCTACACGGCCTCGTCGAAGGTGATCACCGCGGCCGACCAGATGACCCAAGATTTACTATCGATTATCAGATAACAATTTTGAGTAACATTGGTGAATACCAATTAACGAACAATCCATAATCTCCAGCCGGGGGATCGGTACTCGATTATGCAATTTTTTACTATCACGATTAAGCCGCTGTTATGGCCGGGCGGCTATGGTTCGCCTCAACAGTGATGGTGGGAAAGGCGTAAAGCCATGTTGCAACAGCAACGCCTAAACAACAAAGGCGAACGGTACGTTATCGGACCGACCGGCGCGCCGTTGACTCTGTCGGACTTGCCGCCGGAAAACACCCAACGTTGGGTGATCCGTCGCAAGGCCGAAGTGGTCGCGGCTGTGCACGGCGGGCTGCTGACGCTCGATGAGGCGTGCGAACGCTATCGCCTCACCAACGAGGAATTCCTCGGTTGGCAACAATCGATCGAGCGCTACGGCCTGGCTGGCCTGCGGACAACGCGGATCCAGCAATACCGCTAGAACAGCGGCCAACTCCAAAACGCGGCGGCCGCGTTCCTTAAGGAGCGCGGCCGTTTTGCGTCCGGCCCGGCCCTACGCAATTAACCCGGCAAATTTCGCCTAGTCGGCCAACCCTTAAACTCCCCGTTTACCAACCGCTGGGTAAATCCTGCCTAGCCGGCGGGCGTAGAGCCTTTCGGCGGGCGGGAAGGGTTGGCGTTGAATCAGTTCTTAGAGAGCCTGCAGCGGTTCGGCGTGGGCCGTCTGGCCACCATCATCGGCGTCTCCGCCGGTGTGGCCGCGGCTCTCGTCGCCCTCGTGCTGCATCTTGGGACCGAGCCCGAGGGCCTGCTCTACGCCAACCTCGATCTTAAGGAAGCCGGCTCCATCACCCAGGCGCTGACCGCCGCCGGGATCAAGTATGACGCCAAGGGCGATGGCTCGACCATCATGGTGCCCCGCGACAAGGTGGCCTCCACCCGCCTGATGCTGTCCTCCAAGGGCCTGCCGACCTCCGGATCGGTCGGCTACGAGATTTTCGACAATGCCAGCGCGCTCGGCCAGACCGACTTCGTCCAGCAGCTGAACCGCCAGCGTGCGCTGGAAGGTGAACTGGCGCGCACCATCCGCTCCCTCGACGGGGTGACCTTCGCCCGCGTCCAACTGGTGCTGCCCAAGCATCAGCTGTTCGAGGATGAAGAGGAACAGCCCTCCGCCTCTGTGGTGGTCGGCGTCGCCGGGCGCGAGCCCTCGTCGGAACAGGTGCGCGCGCTGCAGAACCTGGTGGCGGGCGCGGTGCCGAACCTGAAGCCCGACCATGTCACCATCGTCGATCAGAACTCCAAGATGCTGGGCGGCGGCGACGGCAGCGCCGCGGCCGACGCGGCGGCCGACGACCACCGCAACGCCACCGAAGAGAATATAAAGAAGCGGATCAAGGAACTGGTCGAAGGCGTCGTCGGTCCCGGCAACGCGCGAATCCAGGTGACCGCCGACGTGGACCTGGACCAGGTCACCACCCAGGAAGAAAAGTTCGACCCGGACGGCTCGGGCGGGATTGTCCGCTCCACCCAGACCTCCGGCGTGAATTCCAAGCAGAACGAGCCCACCACCGGCGGTCAGAGCACGGCCAGCGCCAATGTGCCCGGCACTCCGGGGGCGGCGACCTCGACCAACACCAGCACCTCGGCCTCCGACCAGACCGAGGAGACCACCAACTACGAAATCTCCAAGACCACCAAGACCACCGTCGCCATGCCCGGCGCGGTCAAGAAGCTGTCCGTGGCCGTGGCCGTGGATGGCGTCACCACCTTCGACGCCAAGGGCAATGCGACCGGCTACACTCCTCGCTCGGCGCAGGAGATGCAGCATATCGAGCAGCTGGTCCGCTCGGCCGTCGGCTTCGATCAGACCCGGGGCGACCAGATCAGCGTCATCAACGTCCGCTTCGCCCATGACGGCGCCAACGGCGGCGGGACCACGGCGGCGTCAAAACTGACGGACTTCGACAAGAACGACCTGATGCGCGGGCTGGAGCTGCTGATTGGCGCGGCGGTCGCGGCCCTGATCATCTTCTTCGTTGTCCGCCCGTTGCTGGCGACCGCCAATGGTAGCGGCGCGCCGATGGGCATGCGCGCCCTACCCGCCGGCGGCGGTCAGGTAGGCGGCGGCATGATGCAGATTGCCGGGGCGAGCCACGGCGGGTCTGACGGCGCGGGCGACTCCCTCGCCCTGCCGTCGGCCAGGCCAAATGACATCGACCAGCGCATCAACATGGCCCAGATCGAGGGCCAGGTGCGCGTATCCTCGGTCAAGAGCGTCTCTGAATTCGTCGACAAGCATCCGGAGGAATCGATCTCGATCCTTCGCAGCTGGCTGCATGAGGCTTAGTCACGGCCTTGGCATCAAAAAAGACAATCATCGATCCTGCCCGCCTCTCCGGGCCAGAGAAGGCCGCTGTCGTCATGCTGGCGCTCGGCGAGGAACACACCGCGCTCTGGCAGGCCCTGGACGAAGAAGAGATCAAGGAGCTGTCCCAGGCCATGGCGAGCCTGGGCACGGTGTCCTCCGGTGTCATTGAAGAACTGCTGGTCGAATTCATCTCGGGGATGGGCGGCACCGGCGCGGTGATGGGCTCGTTCGAGCAGACCCAGCGCCTGCTGCAGTCCTTCATGCCGGCCGAGAAGGTCGACAACCTGATGGAGGAGATCCGCGGTCCCGCGGGTCGCACCATGTGGGACAAGCTGGCCAATGTGAACGAGGCGGTGCTCGCGAACTATCTGAAGAACGAATACCCGCAGACCGTCGCGGTGGTGCTGTCCAAGATCAAGGGCGAGCATTCCGCCCGGGTGCTGGCCGCCCTGCCCGAGGACTTCGCCCTGGAGTGCGTCACCCGCATGCTGCGGATGGAGCCGGTGCAGCGGGAAATCCTCGACAAGATCGAACAAACCCTGCGCACCGAATTCATGTCCAACCTGGCCCGCACCTCCAAGCGCGACAGCCACGAGATGATGGCGGACATCTTCAACAACTTCGACCGCCAGACCGAGGCTCGCTTCATCGCCGCCCTGGAAGAGCGCAACCGCGAATCCGCCGAGCGCATCCGCGCGCTGATGTTCGTGTTCGAGGACCTGAACAAGCTGGACCCCGGCGGCGTGCAGACCCTGCTGCGGGCCGTGGAAAAGGACCAGCTGGGCCTGGCCCTCAAGGGCGCCTCGGACTCTCTGCGCGAGATGTTCTTCTCCAACATGAGCGAACGGGCGTCCAAGATCATGCGCGAGGACATGGAAAGCATGGGCCCTGTGCGCCTGCGCGACGTGGACGCCGCCCAGATGGCCATGGTCCAGGTCGCCAAGGATCTCGCCGCCAAGGGCGAGATCATGCTGGCCGGGGCCGGCGGCGACGACGAGTTGATCTATTGAGCGCCGCCCCATGATCACCTCTCACCCGAAATTCGGCTTCGACACCGTCTTCGACGACGTTGGCGCCATCACCGCCCAGGCGCCGCCGAGGCCCAAGCGCACCTACACGCCCGAAGAGGTCCAGGCCGAGCGCGCCCAGGCTTTCGCCGAAGGCGAACGGTCGGTGGTCGCCCGCGCCGAACAGGCGGTCGCCGCGGCGCTCGCCGATATCGCCGGATCCGTGAAGGCCGCCCTGCCCACCCTGACCGGCCTTGTGCACGATCACCGCGTCGCCAGCGCCGACCTGGCGCTAGCCTGCGCGAAGGCCATCGCCGCCGCGGCCCTGGAGCAGTTCCCCGAGGCGCCGGTGATCGCGGCGCTGGAAGGCCTCGCCCGGGAGATCGAGGCTCAGCCTCGGCTGATCGTGCGGGTCAATGGCGACCTGGTCGAACGCAGCCGGACCGCGTTGGAAAACCTCGCCCAGTCCCTGAGCTATCCTGGCCAGATCCTGGTGAAGGACGATCCGCGCCTGCCGCTGGCGGCGTTCGTTCTGGACTGGGGCGACGGCCGCGCCGCCTACGACCCGATCGAAGCCGCCACCCGCGTCGACGCGGCGCTTCGCACGGCGGTGGCTGCCGAAGGCCTGCACGCCGAACCCATCACCCTTTCCCCGTCAACCTGAAAGCCGCCCCATGGCCGACGACACACAACCTGGCGCCAAGATGCCCCTGGCCGAGTTCGAACCGAACACGCCGTTGGCGTCAGAGATGCAGATCGACGCCGGCGACAAGAGCGCCGCTGATCTGTCGCCGGTGTTCGGCGTACCGGTGCACATCTCCGCCGTGCTCGGCAGAGCCACCCTCTCCGTGGCCCAGCTGCTCCAGCTCGGTCAGGGCAGCGTGCTGGAGCTGGACCGCAAGGTCGGCGAGGCCATCGACATCTATGTGAACAACCGCCTGGTGGCGCGCGGCGAGGTCGTCGTCGTCGACGAACGACTGGGCGTGACCATGACGGAAATCATCAAGGACGGCGACACGGCGGTCTGATGGCCCTCGTGATTTTAGGAGACTACCGATGCGACTCTTAGTCGTCGGACGACTGAACGGACAACTGTCCAACGCGGTGAAAATCGCGATGAACGCCGGGGCGAAGGTGGCCCACGTCGAGACCTGCGAGCAGGCGACCCACGCCCTGCGCGCTGGCCAGGGCGCGGACCTGTTGATGGTCGACTACGACCTCGACATCGCCGGCCTGATCGCCGCCAACGAGGCGGAGCGGATCAGGGTGCCGGTGGTGGCCTGTGGGGTCGGGGCCGACCCCAAGCGGGCGGGCGATGCGATCCGGGCCGGGGCCAAGGAGTTCATCCCGCTGCCCCCGGATGCCGACTTGATCGCCGCGGTGTTGGCGGCCGTCTCGGACGACAACCGTCCGCTGGTGGCGCGCGATCCGGCCATGCAGAGCGTGCTGGCCCTGGCCGACCAGGTGGCGGGCTCCGACGCCTCGATCCTGATCACCGGCGAAAGCGGCGTCGGCAAGGAGGTGATGGCCCGGTACGTCCATCAGAAATCCCGTAGAGCCCAGCGCCCCTTCATCAGCGTCAACTGCGCCGCCATTCCGGAGAACCTGCTGGAGAGCGAGCTGTTCGGCCATGAGAAGGGCGCCTTCACCGGCGCGCTGGCCCGGCGGATCGGCAAGTTCGAGGAAGCCGACGGCGGCACGTTGCTGCTGGACGAAATTTCTGAGATGGACGGCCGGCTGCAGGCCAAGCTGCTGCGCGCCGTGCAGGAGCGGGAGATCGACCGGGTGGGCGGCTCGCGCCCTGTGAAGGTAGACATCCGCATCCTGGCCACCTCCAATCGCGACCTGGCCCAGGCCGTGCGCGAGGGGACCTTCCGGGAAGACCTGCTCTACCGCCTCAACGTCGTGAACCTGCGCCTGCCGCCTTTGCGGGACCGGCCCGGCGACGTGATCGCGCTCGCGGAATATTTCGTGAAGAAGTACGCGGTCGCCAACGGCGTGCCGACGCGGCCCCTGGCGCTGTCCGCTCGTCAGCGGCTGGCGATCCATCGCTGGCCCGGCAATGTCCGCGAGCTGGAAAACGCCATGCACCGGGCGGTGCTGCTCTCCACGGGGCCGGAGATCGAGGAGTTCGCGATCCGCCTGCCGGACGGCCAGCCCATGAGTGGCGCGCCGGATGCGCAGACGGCCCGCGTGGCCTCCATGGCCGCCGAAGCCGTGCAACGCAACTTCGTCGGCCAGACGGTGGCGGAGGTCGAACAGCAGCTGATCATCGACACCCTCAGCCACTGTTTCGGCAACCGCACCCATGCCGCCAACATCCTCGGCATCTCCATCCGCACCCTGCGCAACAAGCTGAAGGAATATTCTGAAGCCGGCGTTTCGGTGCCCGCGCCCCAGGGCCTGGGCGCGCATGCGGCCTGAACGGCGCCTTCTGCTGACCCGCCGCGATTTCGGCCTAGGCGTGACGGCCAGCGCCGTCGCGGCCACGCCGGCGCTTGCGGACGTGTCGCTGGAAGACCGTTTCAGGTCGATCGAGGCGCGGACGGGCGGGCGGCTGGGCGTGAAGGCCTTTCAGCTCGGTGGCACGAGCATCGGCTGGCGCGCGGAAGAGCGTTTCCTGATGTGCAGCACCTTCAAGATGCTGGCCGTCTCCGCAGTGCTCAGCCGGGTCGATCGTGGCCAGGCGTCCCTGGACCGCTGGATCAGATACGGCCCCGCCGACCTGCAGGAATACGCTCCGGCGGCCAAGGCCAACCTCGCCAAGGGCGGCATGACGCTGGAGGCGATCTGCGCAGCCGCCGTCGAGCTAAGCGACAACACCTGCGCCAACTTGATCCTTGACGCCCTCGGCGGGCCTCAGGGCGTGACGGGCTTCATCCGGTCGCTGGGCGACACGGTCACCCGGCTCGATCGAACCGAGCCCACCCTGAACCGGCCCGGACCGGCCGGCGACCCGCACGACACCACCACGCCCGCATCCATGACCGGACTCTGGCATAAGATCCTGTTCGGCAAGACGCTCTCTGATCCCTCGCTGGCTCGGATCACTGGCTGGCTGGAGGCCTGTTCCACCAGCCCCAACCGCCTTAAGGCCGCAACGCCCCCTGGCTGGAAGATCGGCCATAAGACCGGCCTCGGCTCGACCACCGCCGGCGATGTGGCTGTCTTCACGCCGCCCACGGGCGCGCCGATTCTGATCGCCATCTATCTCAATGTCGCGGGAACCCTCGACAATTCGCACGACGACGCCTTCGCCGAAGTCGGACGGCTGGCGCTGAACCATATCGCCGGGGTTTCCAGCCGTGGCTAACCCCGCCCTTCCCTTCTCGTCCACGAACCCCTTCAACGCGAAGGATGTCCTGAGCTGGGTGACGCGCGGCGAGGTCGGGCTGGCGCTGGGCGTGGTCGGCATCATCGTCCTACTGATCTTGCCGGTGCCGGCCTTCCTGCTGGACATGCTGCTGGCCATCTCGATCACCAGCGCGGTGCTGATCCTGATGACCTCGCTGATGATCAAGAAGCCGCTGGAGTTCACGGCCTTCCCCACCGTGCTGCTGGT
>Ga0302314_10016541_pt1 | contig 12450 bp, 9 predicted proteins | sample III_Palsa_N2_3_FD_200533 | JGI IMG/M metagenome (GOLD analysis project Ga0302314, IMG submission 200533) | Peat permafrost microbial communities from Stordalen Mire near Abisko, Sweden - III_Palsa_N2_3 | ecosystem: Environmental > Terrestrial > Soil > Palsa > Peat permafrost | place: Sweden...
ACGGCGCCATAGTCGGCCAGCATGTCGCCGGCGATGCCGAGCAGATCCTGCTTGGCTCGGTTGGAATAGGTGATCAGGCCCCGGTCGAACACCTCCGAAGCGCCGGAGACCGCCGTGATCGCCGAAGAGACCAGCCCCCCAGTGCAGCTCTCCGCCGTGACGATCCTGAGACGGCGGCTTTGGGCCTCGTCCACCAGCAGTCGGGCCAGGGTCTCGATCTCGAGCGGGAACATGGGCGTCCTCTCATGGCCAGCGTGAAAAGCACGTTTGCAAAGCCTTAGCGGCTCAGACCAACATCGTCGCAGCCCGTCAATCAAGTTGATTCGAGGCGCCATGACAGACGCTGCCACCAGAGCCAGCGCAAACGGGGAGGACGGGGCGATCCAGGCCAGCCGGCTCGCGCCTGGGCTATTCGCCGGCGCGGTGTTCGCCAGCGCCGCCCTGGTGTTCCTGGTCGAACCCATGATCGCCAAGCTGGTGCTGCCGACGCTGGGCGGCTCGCCGGCGGTCTGGAACACCAGCCTGGCCTTCTTCCAGGCCGCGCTGCTGGTGGGCTACGCCTACGCGCATCTGTTGCAGCGGATCGCCTCGCTGCGCCGCCAGGCGCTTATCCATGGCGCCGTTCTGATTGCCGCCGCCCTGGTTCTGCCGCTGCGGGTGTCGCATGCCCTAGGCGAGCCGGGCGCGCTGGCGCCGGCGATCTGGCTCGTCGGAGTGCTGGCCTTGTCGGTCGGCGCACCGTTCGCGGCCCTGTCGGCCACGGCGCCGCTGGTCCAGGCCTGGTATGCCCGCGTGCGTCATGGCGAGGCCGACGCGGCCAACCCCTACGTCCTCTACGCGGCCAGCAATCTCGGCAGCCTCCTGGCCCTGCTGGCCTATCCGGTGATCGTCGAGCCCGTGCTGCGGCTGGGGACCCAGACGCTGACCTGGAGCCTGGGCTACGGCGTGTTTATTCTGCTGATGGCCGTTGTCGCGCGCATCGCGTGGACCGCCCGTGATCCATCGATCGCCGCCACGGCCGGTCCTGGCCACGCCGGCGCGGCCAGGACGACCTGGCGGGAGCGTCTGATCTGGATCGCGCTGGCCGCCGCGCCGTCCAGCCTGATGCTGGGCGTCACCAGCCACATCAGCACGGACATCGCCTCAGCGCCGTTCCTCTGGGTCGCACCGCTGGCTCTCTATCTTCTGACCTTCATCATCGCCTTCCAGACGCGGCCGCTGATCTCGCCGCGGCATGCGCTGATGTTCCAGGCGGCGGCGGTGCTCGGGTGTTTCATCACCTTCGGCCTGTCGATGAGCGTCTTTCTGTTGCAGCTTGGACTGCATCTGTCGGGATTCTTCCTGACCGCGCTGGTCTGTCACCAGGCCTTGGCGGCGCGGCGCCCGGAGCCGACCCGGCTCACCGAATTCTACCTGCTGATGTCCCTGGGCGGGGTGATCGGCGGCGGCTTCAACGCCTTCATCGCGCCGCTGATCTTCAACAACGTCGTGGAATACCCGCTGGTGCTGATGCTGGCCTGCCTGGCCAGACCCTGGGGCCGCGGCGCCCTGTCCGGCCGCCAGATCGCCATGCTGATCGCCGGCCTCACCGCCGCCGGCGCGGCCTTGGCGCTGAATGCGCCTCAGGGGTTGAGCCTGCCAGTCAAGCTGCTCCTGGCGGTCACGCCGGTGATGGCCTTTCAGCTACGCGACCGCGCCTGGGCGTTTCTGGCCCTCAGCCTCGCCCTGGCGTTCACCGCACAGATGCTTGCGCCCCAGCCCGACGTACTGAAGACCGAGCGTGGCTTCTTCGGAGTGTTGCGTATCACGCGGATCAACGCGCCGGGACTGGGACCGACCCGCATACTGGCCCATGGCACCACGCTGCATGGCGCCCAGACCGAGGACCCCGCCCAGCTATGCCGGCCGCTGGTCTATTACGCACCCACGACGCCGATTGGGCAGGTGTTTCGCTCGGTCCAGGCGCGCAAGCCAGCGATCCGCGTCGGCGCCATCGGCATGGGCGCGGGCACGGTCGCGGCCTACACCAGGGCCGGCGACAGCCTGCGCTTCTTCGAGATCGACCCGCTCGTGGTCGGCATGGCGACGAACCCAACCGATTTCACCTACATCAAGGGCTGCGCGAAGGGGCGCATCGACTGGGTGCTGGGCGACGCCCGGTTGACCCTGGCCCGCGAGCCGGTCAATCAGTTCGACCTCTTGCTGGTCGATGCATTCTCGTCGGACAGCGTCCCGGCGCATCTGCTCACCGTCGAGGCGATGCGGGGCTACCTGTCCAAGATCAAGCCGGACGGGGTGATCATCATGCACCTGTCCAATCGCAATCTGGAGCTGATGGCGCCGGTCGCCGCGATCGCCCAGGCGGCCGGCGGCGCGGCGCTGCGCCAGCACTACGCTCCGCCCCCCGGCGCGGTCCAACTGATCGACACCGCCGAGGACGCGGTGATCGTCGCCCGCAACGCCACCGCGCTTGCGCCCTATCGCGGCGATCGGCGCTGGACGCCGGCCTTATCCCACGGCGTGCGGGTCTGGACCGACGATTACACCAATCTGTTCGGCGCGCTGGTGCGCAGGCTGCGCCAGCCGTACGGGGGTTAGTGCATTTTCAAGCGAAGTGGGAGCCGGTTCGCGTGAAGAAAATGCTTCAAAACAAAGAGTCCGGCAGCTCCACGGAAGCGACCGCCTGGGCGGCCAGACCTTCCTCGCGGCCGGTGAAGCCCATGCCCTCGGTGGTGGTCGCCTTCACGCTGACGCGGTCGAGGGACAGGCCAAGCAGGCCGGCCAAACGTTCGCGCATGGCGGCCCGGTGCGGCTTGATGCGCGGACGTTCGCAGATCAGGGTCACGTCGACATTGACGATCTGGCCGCCCCGCGATCGGATCAGATCCACCGCATGCGACAGGAAGACCGAGGACTCCACCCCCTTCCACTTCGGATCGGTCGGCGGAAAGTGATCGCCGATGTCGCCTTCGCCAATGGCTCCCAACAGCGCGTCGGTCAGGGCGTGCAATCCGGCGTCGGCGTCGGAATGGCCGATCAGCGTCCGGTCGTGATCGATGCTCACGCCGCACAGCCACACTGCATCGCCCGGTCCCCAGCGATGCGCGTCGTAGCCCATGCCGATGCGGGTGGCCCGGCGCTCCGAGCCGGCGACAAGGGCCTCAGCCATGATGAAATCCTCCGGATAAGTCAGCTTCATCAACATGGGATCGCCCGGCGCCAGCGCAATGCGGCCGCCGGCGCGCTCGACGACCGCCGCGTCGTCAGTGGGCTCGCCCGCGTCGGCTGGCCACGCGGCGTAGGCGGCGATCAGTTTGGCGATGGGAAACGCCTGGGGGGTCTGGGCCCGCCAGAGGTGTTCACGCGAAACGGTCGTCACCACGGCGTCTTCGGCGCGGCGCTTCAGCGTATCGGCCACGGGGAGGGCGGGAACCGCGCCATCAGCCTGGGCCAGGGCGGCCAACAGATCGCGGACATGGCCCGCGTTCACGAAGGGGCGGGCCGCGTCGTGGATCAGGACGGCCTCGTCGTCCGGTCGGCCTTTCAGCGCTGCGAGGCCGGACAGAACCGATTGGGCCCGAACCGCGCCGCCGCGCGCCGCCGTCCAGCCGTCCAGGCCGGAAAGGACATCGCCCGCCACCGCCTCATCGCCAGGCGGGACAACCACTACGATCTGTTCCGCGCCGGCGGCCTTCAGCGCCTCCACCGACCAGCGCAATACCGCCCGACCGGCTAACAGCCGCCACTGCTTGGCTTGACCAGGACCGGCCCGGGAGCCAGAGCCCGCCGCTACGATAATCGCTGAAAACCTCATGCGGCTGTTTCGCCGCGCCGCACCAATATGTCCAGCCTAGACGTGGGCCTTATAATTGCCTAAAAGTTCATCGGTGGGGATGATTATTAAATGTGCAGTGGTGTTCAAATCGGTAAAACGCGTACGTCTGGACGGGTCTGGATCGCGCCGATGACCGGTGTCAGTGACCTGCCGTTCCGGCGCGCGGCGGCCCGGCTGGGTGCGTCCTATGTGGCGACGGAGATGGTGGCCTGCGCCGAACTGGCCCGCGGGCGACCAGATGTAGTGCGCCGCGCGGCGGTCGGCGACGGACTGCCCTTGATGGTGGTTCAGCTGGTCGGCCGCGATCCGCGCTGGATCGCCGAGGGCGCCAGGCTGGCGGTCGCGGCGGGCGCGGACGTGATTGACCTGAACATGGGCTGTCCGGCGCGGGAGGTGACCGGGGCGGCCTGCGGTTCGGCCCTGATGCGCGACCTGACCCTGGCCGAACAGTTGATCGAGGCGACCTTGGGCGCCGGGGTTCCGGTTTCGGTGAAGATGCGCCTCGGATGGGACGAGACCAGCCGCAATGCGCCGGAACTGGCTTGCAGGGCTGAGCGACTGGGCGTCGGGGCCCTGACCGTGCATGCCCGAACGCGGTCCCAGTTCTATAGCGGAAACGCCGACTGGGCGGCCGTGCGGGCGGTCAAGGAAGCGGTTCGCATTCCGGTGATCGTCAATGGAGACATCGTCGACGCCGCCTCGGCGGCTCGGGCTCTCGCGCTTTCAGGCGCCGACGGCGTGATGATCGGTCGCGGCGCCTACGGTCGTCCGTGGGTCGCCGCCACGGTGCAGGCGGCCATGGAGGGGCGGGTAGTGGGTGAGCCCGACCTCCCCGCACGCCTGGACATCGCTCTGACCCACCTTGGCGAAACCCTGGCCTTCTACGGCGATACGCTGGGCCTTAGGGTCTTCCGCAAGCATCTGGGCTGGTACATCCAAGGTGCGCCGGCGCCAATCGATCTGGCGCGACGACGCGACGCCAAAGCCCGGCTCTGTCGTTTGGAACAGGCGCGCGACGTCGAGGCCGAGCTCACTGCGCTTTGGGGCCAGACCCCAAGGCGGGCGGCATGAGCAGCCGATTGCGCTCGCCGGTTCAGCCCGAGATCGCCGACCGGATCCGTGTCGCGGCGTTCGATATGTCGCCGGACCCCGCGCTGGTCGTCTCGGCGGCGGGATGGCTGGTCGCGGTCAATGAGGCCGCTGAGACCCTGTTCGGCCAAGGCCTTTCGCTACTCAGCCGCGGGCGGTTCCGTGACGCCTTGCCGGCGGGCTCCGCCCTGGTCGCCCTCATCGAGCGGGCCTTGGACATGGAGATACTGGTGCGCGAGCGGGGCATGGAGATCGCCTTGTTCGGCCACCCGACCTTCGAGGCCGACGCCGCCGCGACGCCGCTGCATGACGGCTCAGTGCTGGTGACGCTGCAGGTTCGTGGGGGCGCATTGGGTGTTGAGCGGGGGGCTGAGGCCGCAGGCCTTCGTTCCGTGGTCGGCCTTGGGCACATGCTGGCCCATGAGATCAAAAATCCGCTGGCCGGCATACGTGGCGCCGCTCAGCTGCTCAAGGTCGGCGTGCGGGCCGAGGACGCCTCCCTGGCCCAGCTCATCGTCGATGAGACCGACCGGATCCATAGGCTCGTGGACCGCATGGAGGCCTTTTCGGACGATGTGGTCCCGGTCCGCGAGCCGGTGAACATTCATCGGGTGCTCGACCGCGTTCGCGCCTTGGCGGTCAACGGCGTGGCTGACGGTCTGCGCATCCGCGAAAGCTACGATCCCTCGTTGCCGCCGACTCTCGGCGATGAGGACATGCTGATTCAGATCTTCCTCAATCTGGTCAAGAACGCGGCCGAGGCGGCCCATGCGCGCGGCGACGGGCGAGGCGAAGTGAGCATCTCGACCGCTTATCGCCATGGGGTCCGCGTGCGCTCGACCAGCGGCCAGCCTCTGCGTGGCGCACCTTTGGAAGTGCGTGTCCAGGACAATGGGACCGGCGTCCCGACCCATCTGCGCGATCATCTGTTCGAACCTTTTGTCACCTCGAAAAGCTTCGGCGCGGGGCTTGGTTTGGCGCTTGTCGCCAAATTGGTCGCCGCTCACGGCGGCCTGATCGACTTCGACTCAGAGCCCGGCAGAACCGTCTTTCGCGTTCTCCTCCCAATCGAAACCGAACGGACCAAAGGTTAAGTCGCGAACATGACGGTGCAGCATAAGATACTAATCGCCGACGACGACGCTTCGATAAGGCTCGTCCTAAGTCAAGCCTTCAGCAGGCTGGGCTATCAGGTGCGCGCCACCAGCAACGCCACCACCTTGTTGAAGTGGGTTTCCGATGGGGAAGGCGATCTGGTCATCACAGACGTCGTGATGCCGGACGAAAACGTGTTCGATGTGTTGCCGCGCATCCGCAAGGACAGGCCGTCACTGCCAGTCATCGTGATGAGCGCCCAGAACACCTTGCTGACCGCGGTGAACGCCGCGGAGATCGGGGCGTTCGAATATATCCCCAAACCCTTCGATCTGGACGACATGACCGCCGCCGCAAAACGCGCCCTGACGCGACCCGTCGATCACGAAGCCAACAAGGCGCAGGCCAGGGCCGTGCGGGATGAGCGTCTGCCATTGATTGGCCGCTCGGCCCCGATGCAGGACGTCTATCGCACCGTGGCGCGGCTGGTCAGCGCGGACCTGACGGTGCTGATCCTCGGCGAATCCGGCACCGGCAAGGAGTTGGTGGCCCGCGCGCTGCACGATCTGGGGCCGCGCCGCGACGGCCGTTTCGCGGTGATCAACCTGGCGGCGGTGCCACGCGAGCGGGTCGAGGCCGAGCTGTTCGGCAAGAGCGACGGCGACATCGGCAAGTTGGTCGAGGCCGATGGCGGAACGCTGTTCCTGGACGAGGTCGGCGACATGCCGCTCGACGCCCAGACACGGCTTCTGCGGGTGATCGACGGCTCCGAGGCAGCGATCAATCCGCGCACTGGCCGACGGCCGAACGTCCGTCTGATAGCCGCCACCAACCGCGATCTGCGCGCGCTGATCCAACAGGGCCTGTTCCGCGAGGATCTGTTCTTTCGCCTGAACGTCGCACGCATTCGGTTGCCCCCGCTGCGCGACCGCACCGAGGACATTCCCGACCTGGCGCGCTCCTTCCTGCTCAGGGCTCACCGCGAAGGACTGTCGGCCAAGGCGATCGACGCCGGCGCGTTGGAGCGCCTCGCCGCCTATGACTGGCCGGGAAATGTCCGGGAACTTGAAAACCTGATCCGCCGCATCTGCGCGCTCTATGCGGAGGACCTGATCACCGCCCGCATCGTCGACCGCGAACTGCAGGATCAGAACACAACCCCCGCCGAGCCAGGCGGGCCGGCGACCTTGGCCAGTCTGGTGGAGCAGCATCTGGCCGGCTATTTCGCAGGTCAGCCCGACGGTGCGCCGCCGGCGGGCCTCTATGACCGGGTGCTCCACGAGATCGAACGTCCGTTGATTAGGCTCACGCTTGCCGCGACCCGCGGGAACCAGGTCCGCGCTGCCGAGATCCTGGGCCTGAACCGCAACACCCTGAGAAAGAAGATCCAGGATCTTGGCGTGGAGACGGCGCGCGGCAAGCGGTGACGCAATAGCAACATAGCTGTTGATAATAGGGCACAGTATTCTGTAGTTTCGCCGCATGGCCGACGACGCCCTGCAGCAGGCTGCAACCGAACAGACTTTTTTGAGGTTGCGTGGCGGGCATTGGCGCGAGCGCCTGAACTCGCGCTATTCACTCGGCATCGGTTATGGGCTGGCCGCGATAATGACCGCGGTGGCGGTCTGGATGGCTTCGTCGGCGCCGATCACCGGCCCGGTCGGCCCACGCAGCCAGGCGATTCTGGCGATCCTGGCGCTGAACCTGGTGCTGATCGTGGGGCTGGCCGCGACGATCGGCTGGCGGGTGTTCCGGCTGATCGTCGCCCAGCGCCGGGATGCTGGCGCTCGGCTGCACCTTCGCTTTGTGCTGCTGTTCGCGGCCGCCGCCGCGATCCCCGCCATCGTCGTGGCGCTGGTATTTGGCGTGCTGGTCACCCAGGGCGTCGACAGCTGGTTCGACCAGCGCGTCCGCACCGTGGTGGAAAACTCAGTGACGGTGGCCAAGTCCTGGTTCGGATTTCAGATCAACTCCATCCACGACGACGTCCAGCTGATGTCGACCGATCTGAATCGCGCCGCGCCGGAGTTCCGACAGAGTCCGGTCAATTTCAGCCATTTCCTGGCCCTGCAGGCCTCCTACCGCAACTTTCCGGCGGCCTATCTGATCGATCATGACGGCCGGATCCTGGCGCGCGCCGAGGTCGATGCGCCACCTAAGTACCTGGCGCCGCCGCCCGGAACGCTGGCGGACGCCGACAACGGCGCAATGCCGATTCACGAGTTCGACGCCTCCGACCTGATCCGCGCCGTGGTGCGGCTGAAAGCGTTCGATGACGCCTATCTGTACGTGGTCCGTCCCGTGGATCACGGCATCCTGGCCCACATGCGCGAAACCGAAGGCGCCTGGGTGGCCTACAAGGACACCGCCGCGAACCGGGCCCAGATCAAGACAGCTTTCGAGGTGAGCTATCTGGAGACCGTGCTTCTGGTGCTGGTGGGCGCGGTCTGGTTCGGCATGGGGGCGGCGAACAGCATCTCGGGCCCGATCGCGCGCCTGGTGCAGGCGGCCGACCGCATCGCCGCGGGCGACCTGACCGCACGGGTCACGGTAGACAAGGGCCCCGAAGAGATCGCCGACCTGGCGCGTTCGTTCAACCGCATGACCGGCGACCTGCAAGCCCAGCGCGCGGCGCTTGTGGCAGCCGGGGCAGAAGCGGAATCGCGCAGCCAGTTCATCGAGACCGTGCTGTCGGGCGTCAGCGCCGGCGTGATCGGGTTGGACCGCGAGGGGCGCATCTCGGCGGAAAACCGCCAGGCGCTCGTGCTGCTCGACCTGTCGCGCGAGAGCGCCCACGGCCTTCTGCTGGCCGAGACGGCGCCGGAACTGGCCGATGTCGCTATCGAGGCGGCCGCGCTTGGGCGCGACGCCGAGACCGAGGTCGATGTCACGCGGGGCGGCGAAACCCGCCGCTTGCGCGTCCGGGCCAGCGGGCGTTCGGACGGAGGTTTGGTGCTGACGTTCGACGACATCACACGCCTGGTCACCGCTCAGCGCAACGCGGCCTGGAAGGATGTGGCGCGCCGGATCGCCCACGAGATCAAGAATCCCCTTACGCCGATCCAACTGTCGGCCGAGCGGCTGCGACGCAAGTATCGCAAGGACATCAAGACCGATCTGGAAACCTTCGACCGCTGCACCGACACCATCATCCGTCAGGTCGGCGACATCGGGCGGATGGTCGACGAGTTCTCGGCCTTCGCGCGCATGCCGGCGCCGACTTTCACCGAGGCGGACGCGGCCGAATTGCTGCACCGCGCGGTATTCGCCCAACGGGTCGCCGACCCGGAGACCGTGATTGATTTGCAGGACCCGGCGGCCGAAACCCTGCTGGTTTGCGACACTCGGATGATCGGCCAGGCCCTGACCAATGTGCTGAAGAACGCGGGAGAGGCCATCGCCGCCCGTCGCGCCGCGGATCCGGGCCTGAAAGGCCGCATGCACGTCCGCCTGGCGACGAACGACGAGGAGGTGGTCTTCGAGATCGAGGACAACGGCGTCGGCCTGCCCGCAAAGGGCCGCGAGCGCCTGACCGAGCCCTACGTGACCACACGCGAGAAGGGAACTGGCCTGGGCCTCGCAATCGTCAAGCGAATCGTCGAAGACCATGGCGGTGAACTCAGCCTGGTCGATGCGGCGGCCACCCCGGGCGCCCGCGCGGTCCTGCGATTCCCGCGCCTGAAACCAGCCAGAAATTCCACCCCCAAGGATGCAGCGGTAGCATGAGAAACAACATGGCGGCCGACATACTCGTGGTCGACGACGAGGCGGACATCCGCGATCTGGTGGCTGGCATCCTGACCGACGAAGGCTATGCGGTGCGCACCGCCTCGGACTCGGAATCCGCGCTGGCCAGCCTAAAGGCCCGCAAGCCGGCCATGCTGGTGCTCGACATCTGGATGCAGGGCGGCGGGATGGACGGGCTGGAGCTGTTGGATCTGGTCAAGTCCATGGACGTGGATCTGCCCGTGGTGATGATCTCCGGCCACGGCAACATCGAAACCGCCGTCAGCGCGATCAAGCGCGGCGCCTATGACTTCCTGGAAAAGCCGTTCAAGACCGATCGGTTGCTGTTGGTGGTCGAACGCGCGCTGGAACAGGCGTCGCTGTGCAGAGAGAATCGCCGGCTGCGGCGCAAGGCCGTGGTGCCTGATGGCTTCATCGGCCGTTCGGGGCCCGCCCAGCAGCTGCGTCAGATGGTCGGCAAGATCGCCCCCGCCAACAGCCGGCTCTTGATCTCCGGCCCGCCCGGCTCCGGCAAGGAGCTGGTCGCCCGGCTGATTCACGCCGCCAGCCCCCGGGCCAAGGGCGAATTCATTACCATCGGCGCCGCCGGCATGACCCCGGACCGGATGGACCTGGAACTGTTCGGCGAAGAAGGCGAGGGCGGCCGTCCCAGCAAGATCGGGGTGTTTGAGCGCGCTCACGGCGGAACCCTGTTCCTGGCCGGCGTCGGCGATATGCCGCGCGAGACCCAGGGGCGCATCCTGCGGGTCCTGGTCGAGCAGCGCTTCCGCCGGGTCGGCGGCGACCAGGATGTCCAGGTCGATGTTCGCGTCATCTCCTCGACCTCGCGCGACCTGCGCGAGGAGATCGTCGAGGGCAGGTTTCGTGAGGACCTGTTCCATCGGCTGAACGTGGTGCCGGTGCATGTCCCGGGCCTGGCTGAACGGCGCGAAGACATCGCCGAGCTCGTGGACTATTTCATCGAGAAGATCTGCGACGCCAGCGGCCTGCCGCGGCGTCGGCTGACCGAGGACGCCATCGCCACGCTGCAGGTCCACGACTGGCCCGGTAATGTCCGCCAACTGATCAACAATGTGGAGCGGATGCTGATCCTGGCCTCGGGCGACCCCGCCGAGCCCATCACCGCCGACATGCTGCCGGTCGAGGTCGCGACCCACGCCGCGGTCGGCTCGATCGGCTCGGAGCGGATCATCGCCCTGCCGTTGCGCGATGCGCGCGAGGTGTTCGAGCGGGAATATCTGAACGCCCAGATCATGCGTTTCGGCGGCAATATCTCGCGCACCGCCAATTTCATTGGCATGGAGCGCTCAGCGCTGCATAGGAAACTGAAGTCGCTAGGCGTCGCGCCGGCGCGTCTGGTCGAGGACGAAGACGCCTGATGTCCCGCATCGCCTATGTCAACGGACGCTATGTTCCGCAAGGTCAGGCCTGCGTGCATATCGAGGACCGCGGCTTCCAGTTCGCCGACGCCGTCTATGAGTATTTCGCGGTGTTCGACGGCCGGCTGGCCGATTTGGATGGCCATCTGGAGCGGCTGTGGCGCAGCCTGGGCGAGTTGCGCATCGCACGGCCGATGAGCGAGACGGCCCTGATCATGGTGCTGCGCGAAACCGTGCGCCGCAATCGAGTGCGTGACGGGGCGGTCTATCTGCAGGTCAGCCGCGGCGTGGCCAAACGCGACCATGCTTTTCCCGCCAAGGCGCCGCCGCCGAGCGTGGTCGTCACCGCCAAGCCGGTCGACTACGCCGCCGAGCAGGTCAAGGCGGCCAAGGGGGTCGGAGTCCTGACCCAGGCGGACAATCGCTGGGGACGCTGCGACATCAAGACCGTGGGCCTTTTGCCCAACGTCCTGGCCAAGCAGGCCGCGCGCGAGGCCGGCGCCTATGAGGCCTGGCTGGTCGACGAACTGGGTTTCGTCACTGAGGGCGCCTCAACCAACGCCTGGATCGTCGATGCGGAAGGGATTTTGCGCACCCGCGACACCAACGCCAACATTCTGCGCGGCGTGACGCGCAAGAACCTTCTGACCATCGCCGCGGAGGCCGGTCATCCGGTGTCAGCGCGGCCTTTCACGGTCGATGAGGCGAAAAACGCCCGCGAGGCCTTCATCACGGCGGCCTCGACCCTGGTGCTGCCGGTGATCGCCATCGATGGCCATGTGGTGGGGAACGGCAAGCCTGGCCCTATCAGCGAGCGTTTGCGCGCCCTATATTTCGCCAATGCCCGCGAGACGGCGCTCTAGCGGGTGTAATCCGTTGCCGAAGAGCGACCGACCGGCCTAGAACCAAACTGTGTGTGGAAGCGTTGGGCTTCCGATCAAGACGACAAGGAGCGTTTGACGTCATGTCGAGCGAAAAGAAACAGAATCTCCAAGACACCTTCCTGAATTCCGTCCGCAAGACCAAGACTCCGCTGACCATATTCCTGGTCAACGGCGTCAAGCTGCAGGGCGTCGTCAGCTGGTTCGACAACTTTTGCGTCCTGCTGCGGCGTGATGGCCAGTCGCAATTGGTGTACAAGCACGCCATCTCGACCATCATGCCTTCTCAACCGGTCCAACTTTACGAGCCTGGACCTGATCAGGACGACGATTGACCACCCAAGCGATAGATCACCGCCCGCCCGCCCAACGGGCGCTCGTCCTGCACCCCGCGTCGCCCCGCGCGACGCATCTGCGTGATCCC
>Ga0302314_10016542_pt1 | contig 12449 bp, 14 predicted proteins | sample III_Palsa_N2_3_FD_200533 | JGI IMG/M metagenome (GOLD analysis project Ga0302314, IMG submission 200533) | Peat permafrost microbial communities from Stordalen Mire near Abisko, Sweden - III_Palsa_N2_3 | ecosystem: Environmental > Terrestrial > Soil > Palsa > Peat permafrost | place: Sweden...
GTGCGGCGTCAAGCCGTTGAGTCACATCGAAACTAGACCTCCGCGCCGGACTCGACCCGAGAACGGCTCCCGCAGGCCCTGTCGACGGGGTCGGCGCAAGCGTGGGTGGCATTCGGAGTGTGGTGGGTCCGAGCAAGCCTAGCGTCCGAAAGTAATGAGTTTGTTTCGAAAGCTGTATGCCAGCTGGCAGCCGACGAGCCGGCCGGGCATGACGCGCAGCCGCCGGCAAGTGCCGGATTGTGCGGATGCCGGTCAAAGAGTCCGCACAGCCGGCGCACGTATTGAGGGCGACAGGAGGCCTCGAACGCCGCCGGTGGGGCGTTTCCGGTCGTTCTCAGCCCAGCCAAGCCGCCCCCACTCTTGGCTGCGCATCGCATTCTGCCTGCCAGTCGGATTTCAGCGAAACAACAGCCGCCCGTCGCTGCGGGGCGCTGTTGGCCGGCTACCGCCGTTCTTCGGCACCCGGCCGTGACGCCACCTGACGGCGCGCCTGCGCTGTCGGCCCCGAACCGCAATTCGCGCGGCCCGGAGCAGGGCCGTTGCAGCCCTCCATCGACAGCGCCAGGTCCGTCGGGCGTCGAATGGCTCGAGTCATGGCTCTCGCCTTGTCCGTCCGTGTTCGAGCCGAGCGTGAACTGGCCTCCAACAGATCCCATCGAGGCCGGGGCCGCGAGGATGGCACGGCGCGCACTGCGGGCCGGCGGGCTTGCCGACCCGGACGGAAAACGGCGTCGTGCCTTGCTGCGGCTCGGGCGGCTGGGTACCGTCCGAGCCGCCTTCGGTGCTCAAGCCCCAAGTCCTTCATTCCTTGCCGACGGCTTGTGCACCGCGAATCAGCGTCGCGTGCAGTTCGGCGATGACGTCCGTATGCTTGATCATCGCTTCCACCAGGCCGCTGACGAGAGTCACTTCAGCCAGCGTCGTCCAACCCGGCCGGTGGATGACCGGGATCAGTTCATTGAGTTGTTGAGAATGGCTATTGAAACTGGCGAGCTTGTCGCTCAATTGTTTCAGGTGGCCTTCGAGGGCTTTGATCTTCCCGTCATGCGAATTGCTGTGAGCCATGATTGTTCCCGTTAGCAGTGGAGAGGCGGCGATTTGCAAAAAGGCAATGGAAATCGCGCCTCGAGTCTAGGCACGCGGCGGCGTGCCATGCCCCCCAAGGCTAGGGACGCCGAGCGACTTAGGGACGGCGATGGACACGTCAGGCGCGCCGCCGGCCGTGGCTCCGAGTCCTAAGGTTTTGAAAAGGTATTTGCACGAGCATCTACCCATCGCCGTCGACCGGCACCCCTCCTGTCCGGTCGATCCAGGGGCGACTTTCAACAACCCAAGGAACCAACATGACGAATCGACGCCTTCTGAGCCTGTCTCTCGCCGCCTGCGCGGCCTTCTGTGCCAGCGCAGCGATGGCGCAGGAAGATGCTCCCCTGACGCGTGCCCAGGTGATCGCCGAACTGCATGCCGCCGAGGCCGCCGGGGAAGTCCCGCACGGCGACCTTGACATCAGTGCCCGCAACGGCGGCCCGGACGACAGCCCGGCGCGACAGCCCTTGCGTGCTCCCCGGCATGCGAAGGTGGCCGCGGACATGCGCCAGGACAAGAAGGCGCAGATGTGACATCGGGCGAGCCGCGGGCGAGCATCGATCGCCCCGGCTCGCCTGGCCGAAGCAACCTGCACGCTCGAGTGCGGGTTGCGGCAGCGGACGAGGCCGCGATTCCCGCGGCCGTGTCTGCCTGAAAAGACAGGAAGAGGATCATGAACATCACTGCATCCATCGCGGCGGCCGCGTTGCTCACGTCCGCCATGCACATGGCGTCCGCCGGCGAGCCTCGTGCACAGCCATTTGCCGACAGCACGGGCGGCAGCTCGCAGGCCCGCGGCGAACTCGTCGCGGACATCGTGAGGAGCGCATCGCAGGAAGCATCGACCGGCGACAGGCTCCGCCACGACGCCTCGGGCGAGACCGCCGCCGTCCATGCCGACAGCACGGGCGAAAGTTCCGCCGCCCGGGCGCACTACCTGCTCGATCACGCGCAGGCCTCGGCGCTGCCGGGCGTTGCCGTCTCGAGCCGCAATCGCTACCAGCCCTTCCTCGACAGCACCGGCGGAAACTCCCACGCCAGCTCGGAGCGCGCGCTGCACGCGGAAGACGCCTCCGAAGGCCATCGCACCGCCGTCGCGATCGCGTCGGCGCTCCGCACGAGCCGCAAGGCGCCATCCGGCCGCCGACTTGCTTTTGGTCGCGCGATTGGCGACAGTCGCTTCTGACGGACGGCCGGACGCGGACACGCGGCTCGACCGCGCGCCCGTTCGGACATCGACCCCCACTGCCGCCCTGCCGCGGCCTTGAATCCACGTGCACATCGTCCTGATCGAAGACGACGCTCATCTCGGCGACGCGATTCGCAACGCGCTCGAGCAGCAGGCGTACGCGGTGACCTGGCTGCGAACGGGCAAGCAAGCGCTGTTCGCATTCCAGGACGACACGGCCGACCTGGTGCTGCTCGACCTTGGCTTGCCGGACATGGATGGGCTGGATGTCCTGGCCCGGGCGCGCAAGGAGCGCATCGACACGCCCGTGCTGGTGATGACGGCGCGTGACGCGGTGCAGACCCGTGTCCAGGGCCTCGATCTCGGCGCCGACGACTACCTCGTCAAGCCCTTCCATCTCGACGAGCTCGCAGCCCGGATCCGCTCGCTGACACGCCGGGCCCGTGGCTTGTCGGACAGCCTCATCGAGGTCGGCGACATCCGCCTGAACCTCGCAACCCAGGCGGTCGCCTTTCGCGACGGCTCCGTCGAGCTGGCGCGTCGGGAGTTCGCGCTGCTGCGGGTGCTGCTGGAACGCGCCGGGCAGATCGTCCGCCGCGAGGACCTGGAGACCGCGCTGTACGGCATCGACGCCGGCGTCGACAGCAACGCGCTCGAAGTGCAGGTGCACTGGCTGCGCAAGAAGCTCAGCCCGGAATCGATTCGCACCGTGCGCGGCGTGGGCTACATGATTCCGCGGGATCCCCGTTGAAGCGGCTGAGCCTGCGCTCCCGGCTGACGCTGCTGAACATCTCGCTGATGTTCTGCGTCCTCGTTCCGGTGGGCGTCATCGGCTACCAACATGAAACGCGGGCGATGGCGAACCTGCTCGACGGGCGGCTGGCGCAGTCCGGCCGGACCATCGCCTCGCTCATTTCCCATGGGGCGCATCTGCCGCTGCTGGTGGAACGCACGCCGGATGGCGTCCGGACGATGGCGGTGGTCACGGTCGACCACAACAACTCGGATCCCGAGATCGGCTACCAGGCGCTCGACTCGGCGGGCGCGCTGATCGTCGAGACGACGGGCTTCATCGGCTTTCCCAAGCCGACGGACGAAGACGTCGGCTTCAGGTCGAAGACCGTCAACGGCACCCCCTGGCGACTGTTCACCCTGCGCGGGACTTCGGGGATTCTCCTGCGCATCGGCGAGCGGCTGGACACGCGGCAGGACATCACTCGCAGCCTGATCCTCGAACACAGCGTGCCGCTGATCGTCGGGCTGCCGCTGCTGGCGCTGCTGCTCACCGTGCGACCGCTTCGCCGCCTCGTCTCGGTGCTGCGGGATCGCTCCCCGGGCAATCGTGCGCCTGTCGTGCTGGAGGACGCCGCTCCGGAATTGCGTCCCTTGATCGATACGCTGAACCTGCAGCTCGAGCGGCTGGAGGATGCGCTCGAACGCGAGCGGCGCTTCAGTGCCGATGTCGCGCATGAATTGCGGACACCGCTGGCCGCCGCGATGATTCAGATCGAGAGCGCGGCACGCGCCAGCGACCCCGAGCGCCGCGACGCCGCGCTCGCGGACGCGCAGACCAGCCTGCGCCGGCTCGCCCGTCGCATCGAGCAGATCCTGACGCTGGCCAGGCTGGAGATGGGCGCGGCCGTCAGCGCGCACGAACGCTGCGACCTCGTGGGCATCATCAAGTCGAGCATCGAGGAACTCGCGCCGCAGATCGCCTCGAAGAACATCTCGATGGGATTCGACTTCGACGAAGCGCAGGCGCTCGTCGAGGGGCACCCGGCCTCGCTCGCGGCGATATTTCGCAACCTGATAGAGAACGCGTTGCGCTACGTCGACGCGGGCGGAAACGTCGACGTCGTGCTGGCGCAAGACAAGGATGCGGTGTCGGTCGACGTCCGCGACGACGGGCCCGGCATTCGCGCCGACCGGCGCGATATCGTCTTCGCCAGATTCCATCGCGAGGACGGCCTCCGCACGGATGGCTATGGCCTGGGATTGAGCATCGTCCGCCAGGCGGCCGAGCGCCACGACGCGGCGATCACGCTGTCGGACTCGCCCGCGGGTCGAGGCTTGAACGTGCGCGTCACCCTCCCTCGAACCCAACAGCGAGGCAGCTCGCCGACCTGAGAACCTGTGAACGAACCTGCCGCGCCTCGCGTTTCAGGGCGCGTACAGCGCCGCGCAGTGCCCCGGCTGCGCCGGGCTCTGCGCGATCGCCCCGCCTTTGGGCACGCACTGGCTCGCCGGCAGCGCCGCGCTCGTCTCGACGTGCGCCACCAACAGGTCGAAGGCCGCGTGCGCATGCGGCTCGATCAGCGCGAGCTGCGGGAAGGTGTCCTGGAACGTCTCGATGTGGTTGCCGTTCTGCACCTCGTAGAGCCGGTACGGCGCGTCGCGCTCGTCGTGGCGCGGCCCGTCGGACGACTGCGCGGCGGTGACCTTGCGGGCATACGCACGGGCGTGGTGGTCGATCGGCAGCAGCGCGTCCATCGTCCCGGCCACCGTGACCAGCGGCCGCTGGATGCGGCCCGTCGTCGCGAACGACCTCATCTGCGCGCCGACGTCGGATGCGGACAGGCGCGCGACGTAGTTGTACGTGGCGGTACCGGCCCCATAGGTGTCGTACGTCGGGTCGAGCCGCTTCTGCCACTGGCACTGCGTCACCTCCCAGAACTGCGCCCAGTAGCTGGTCCACAGCGACGACGTCGGGCTGGCGACGATGTCGGGCGGATAGCCGGCGGCGCGGATGTTCTTCGCGGCGGTGCTGCCGGCAACGAGGCCGGCGGCGGCGTAGTCGGCGAAGTTCAGCACCGCGGCAGGTAGGTCGGTCAGCAGGTTGGGCGCGTGCGGATCGACGAAGGTGCCTTCCCAGTCGACGCCGCCGTCAAACAGCTCCGGCGCCGACTCGATCGCGCGGCGCACCTGGTAGCCGCCGTTGGACGTGCCCACGGCGTACGTGAAGCGTGGCGTCTTGCCGTAGTTCAGCGTGACGCCCTCGCGCGCGAGCTGCGCGGCCTTGACCATGTATTCGGCCCAGCGCGCGAAGTCCTGGTGCGGGCCGTTGTCGAAGAAGTCGACCCAGACCGGCGAGACCGGATTCAGCCTGCAGGCCAGCGCATCGGTGGCCGCCGACAGCTGCAGGTTGAGGACACCCTTGTTCTGCGACGCGTAGGCGTAGCCCTTCTGCACGACGTAGTCGCTCCACGAGAAGTCGCCGTTGAACTCGCTGCGGGTGCCCGACGCGCCGGCGACGACGAGGCGCCCGTTCCAGTCCTGCGGCAGGCGAAGGAGGAAGCGCGCCTGGCCCGTCGGGTCGGAGGCGATGCGGCCGTTCAACTGCAGGCCCGGGACGACCTTGGTGACCGGCGCGCGCTTGCCCGCGCTCGGCGCGATCGTGGCGCGATCGGTCTGCGGCGTGAACGCGAACGGCGGCAGCCCAGCGATCGAATCGTTGGCCGGCGTGGTGGCCGGATTGGTGGTGGTGAGGTCGGCGCTGTCGACGCAGGTGGCGTCGGCGAGCTGCGATCCGAACTGCCGCAGCAGGTGGTCGCAGGCCGGGGAGGCGCTGGCCGCGAGCGGCGCGAAGCACGCGAGCGCCAGCGCGGGCGCCCGACGGCGAAACAGGGTCGTCATCGTCATGTCTCCTTGGGTCCTGCATGAGCCGAGCGAGACTACTGCCGCGACGTCGTGCGTGCAACGGTGCCTTTGTGGGGGGCGCCGTCCGACCGTCGCGGACACGGCGACGCGTGCTCGTCAGGAGGTGGGCGGCCATTCGCGGCCGACATGTCGAGCGCGTCTTCCCCCGGACCGATCGACGCCAGCCGCCCCTTCATCGAACAGTCGTCGCACGAGCCAGCGGTGAACCTGCGGGCGAAGACCTCGTCGTCTCGGCGGATCCGGCGCGGATCGACAGGATCATCGGCCTCGAGCCCCGGGATCGGCCGGCGCCGTCCCGATGGCGCGGCCGGCGGGCATCACTTCCGCGCCCAGAGATAGCAGTAGGCCGTGCTCGACTCGAGGTTGGGCCCGGTCGTGCCGTCGGCCGCGATCTCCTTGAGCCAGCCGTTCGGATCCCGCGGTGACGGGCTGTCGCCGCAGTTGTCGTGCACCCAGTGCATGCCGCCGCTGAAGGGGATGCCGCACAGCGACAGGTGGTCGCCGGCATGGATCTGGTCCAGCGGCGCGGGCACGACCTCCTGGCGCGGGCGGTAGCCGCTCGCGAAGACGTCGTCCACGGCGATGTCGTAGGTCTTGCCGTCGGCGTCGCCGGTCAGCTTGAGATGGGTGTGCGACAGCTCGATGCCGTGCAGGCGCGAGCCGTTCGCGAAAGTGGGTGCGTCCTGCACGACGCCGGTCAGGTAGCTGCCGGCGGCGGCCTGGCAGTCCGACGCGTCGTCGGCGCGCGCGGAGCCGCAGCAGGCGGATGCCGCGGCGAGGAGCAGGATGTGCAGCGAGGCGCTGGGTCGGGTGCGGGTCATGGGCGGCTCAGGCAAGGCGCCTGCGATGAGGCGATGGCGCACATCTTGCGACAACTCCGACGAACGTGGGAGCACGGATACACCCGGGGGTTTGTCACGCCATCGCCATCTTGCGCACGCAACCTTCGCGGCGCGCTGGATGTCCGGCGCGGCAGCCCCAGGAGCGACCGATGATGCGACCCCGCCCAGACGAATCCGCCAACGACGACGACGTGCCCGCCGGCACGGTCTCGCGCCGCAGCTTCTTCCGCGGTGCCGGCGCCGCCGGCCTGGCGACGGCCCTCTCGCCGTTCGCGCTGGCGCGCGACGCCGCCGACGGCGCGGCCGACGGCACGCCCGAGCAGATCCACATCACGTGGGGCGAGGATCCGTCCAGCACGGTGCACATCTCGTGGGCCTCGCAGGCGCAGGCGGTCAATCCGCACGTCCGCTACGGCGACTCGGCCGGACGCGAACGCACGCTGGGCGCGGTCCAGCGCACCTACACCGACGGCCTCAACGGCCAGACCGTCTTCACGTACCACGCGAAGCTCGAAGGCCTGGCGCCCGACACCGTCGTCCGCTACGCCGTCACCGCCGGCAACGACAGCAATGCCGCCAAGCCCTTCGCCGCGACGTTCCGCACCGCGCGCCGCGATCGCCACGCGTTCCGCTTCACCAGCTACGGCGACCTCGCGACGCCCGTCACGAGCTGGGTGCTGTCGTCGGTGCAGAGCCGCTATGCGGTGCAGGCCGTCGAGCGCTTCCAGCCGCTGTTCCACCTGCTCAACGGCGACCTCTGCTACGCCAACCTGAACCCGGCCTCGCAGCCCGCGGTGTGGGCCGACTTCGGCAACAACATCCAGACCTCGGCGTCGCTGCGCCCGTGGATGCCGTGCCCCGGCAACCACGAGATCGAGTTCAACAACGGCCCGCAAGGCCTCGACTCCTACCTGGCGCGCTTCGCGCTGCCGAACAACGGCACCGAGTTCGCCGGCCGCTGGTACAGCTTCCGCGTGGGCAGCGTGTGCTTCGTGTCGCTGTCGTCCGACGACGTCATCTACCAGGACGGCGCGGCCTTCGTCGGCGGCCCGGCGCCGCTGCAGCCGGCCGCCAGCACCGGCCACGCCGCGATCCCGCCGGGCACCTCGTTCTACGTGCGCGGCTACAGCCGCGGCGTGCAGACGCGCTGGCTCGAGGAGACGCTCGCGCGCGCGCAATGCGACGAGAGCGTCGACTGGATCGTCGTGCAGATGCACCAGGACGCGCTCACCTCGTCGTCCACCGGCAACGGCTCCGACAAGGGCCTGCGCGACGCCTGGCTGCCGCTGTTCGACCGCTACGGCGTCGACCTGGTGCTGTGCGGCCACGACCACGACTACGAGCGCAGCTGGCCGGTGCGCGGCTGCAACCACGGCGTCGGCCGCGACGCGGCCACCGGCGCGCCGGTCGACACGTCGCAGCCGAAGCCGGTCGTGACGTCGCCGTCGGCCGACGGCACCTTCGACACCGCCCACGGCACCGTCCACCTGATCCTGGGGGGCGGCGGCACCAGCGCGCCGCTGGACGTCTACGGCGAGGATCCGGCCGACGGCCTGCCGCAGGCCAAGGTCTTCACGAAGCCGAACCGCCCGGTCCCCGGCGCGACGGCGGGCGTCTACGTGCGCAACGCGGCCGATGCGCTGGAGGACGCGGTCTGGTCCGCGCAGCGTGATACGGGTACGGGCTACGGCATCGCCGTGTTCGACGTCGACCCGGGCGAGCACGGCGGCAAGACGTCCATCACGATCAACTACTACCACGCGCCGGGCGCCGACAAGGTGCCGACGCCGGACTACGAGCTGTTCGAGACGGTCGTCCTCGCCAAGCAGCGCCGCCGCGGCTGAGGCCGCGGCCGCGCGGAGGCCGGGTTCACGTACGCCGGCGTGCCGCCGGGCCGCGCCAGGCAGGTCGGCTCCGACGGCGCCTCGCCGATCGCGCGAAAGCGCTCCTGCGACACGGAGACTTCGTCGGCAGGCATCGCCATGGCGCGATGTCGCATGCCCGTGCGCGTCCGCGCAACGTCTTTCAGCGCGCCGCCGCCGACGTCGAGAACCAGCCGCGCAGCCGTGCGGCGAGCGCGCGCAGGAAGCGGATCAGCAGCACCGAGATCGTCGCCATCGCCACCGCTGCGACCGCGACGATCGCCAGCAACGCGACCGGATGCGCCGCGGCCAGCCACAGCGCCGTGGGCACCGCGGCGTCGCCCAGCAACGACAGCGCGATGTTGGAGAACGGCTCGGGCGAGGTGTTGACGGCCGCGCGCAGGCTGGCCTTGGCGACGTGCGAGTTGGCGGCCAGCGCCGCGCCGAGCACGGCCGCCCCCGCGACCCAGGTGGCGTCGTCGCCGCCGAACACGCCGGCGGCCAGCGCGGCGCCGCCGGGAACGCGAACCAGCGTCTGCAGCGCATCCCAGACGGAGTCGAGCGCCGCAATCTTGTCGACCAGGAATTCGACGACCGCCATGGTGCCGGCCGCGGCCAGCACGAACGGGTTCTCGAGCACGTGCAGGCCGGGCGGCAGCGCGATCCAGCCGAGCGCGCCGGCGCCGCCGGTGATCAGCAGCACCGCCCACAGCCGCAGGCCGCTCGCCCAGCCGAGCGCGGCGGCGAGCGCGATCAGGTGCGTGGTGTCGGAAGGCATGGCGTCGTTCGGCTCCGGGCTGGCGTCGCGCAGACGTCCACGATACCCCCTTCGCGCGACGCCGGAACCCGGCGCGCCCCGGAGTTCGGGTAGACCCGGGCAGGCCGGCGACCGATCCGCGGCTAGGCTTCAGCTCATCAGCGGCCAGGCCATGGTGGCCGCCACTTCAACCAGGAGTTCGCCTTGTTTCACTTGCTGTGGATGTTGATCGTGGGTCTTGTCGTCGGCGCCGTCGCCCGCTGGCTCATGCCGGGCGCCGAGAACATGGGCTGGCTGATGACGGCCATCCTGGGCATCGCGGGCTCGTTCGTCGGCGGCTTCATCGCGCGCCTGTTCAGCAAGCCGGCGGACGGCGCGATCGTCCATCCGGCCGGGCTGATCCTGTCGGTGATCGGCGCGATGATCCTGCTGTTCGTCGCGAGGAAGATGGGGCTCTGAGCCCGTCGCGTGGGCCGCTCAGCGTTCCTCGCCGCTCGTCCACGCGAGGCGGATCTGGCGTCCGCACATCAGCGACGCGGCGCCCGTCTTCGCGCCGTTGAACGTCGGCGCGAACCGCGCCAGCATGCCCCAGGTCGTCTCGTCGCGCGAGATCCACGGATAGAAGCCGAACGCGCCGGCGCTGCTGTACGCGCCGTCGCCGTCGGCGTCGTCCTCGACCCAGTGGCCGATCGAGTAGTGCACGTCGCCCGCCGCGAGCGGCGAGGCCGCGGCCGTGGCGCAGGTGCCGGGATTCGTGCAGACCGCGTGCGTGCCCAGCAGCGACTTCATCTGCAGGTCGCCCGCGACGATGCGGCGCAGGAACTCGCCGTAGTCCGCGGCGCTCGTCGCGATGCCGCCGGCCAGCTGTGGCTGCAGGTAGCGGAACGACGTGCCCAGCGTCGCGTTGACCGTGCGCGCGAGGCCGGCGTCGTCGAGCGGGCCGAGGCCCTCGAGCACCGCATGCCGCTCCATGTGGCCGCCGTTGTACGAGAACTTGCCATCGGTGGCGGCGTCGTGCTCGCCGTTGCGGCCCATCGCGTCGCATTCGGCGATCGTCTGGCCGCGGCGGCACGCGCGGAAGTGCGTGTAGCCGCTGGTGAACGTGAGGAAGTGCACGTCCTCGTCCGTCAGCCTGCCCTGGCGCCGCTCGGCGACGAACGCGGCGTAGACGAGCTTGGACGCCGATGCGATCGGCATCTGCGTCGTGGCCGTCGGCGCGCGCGTCCCGACGCTGCCGTCGGCCAGCACGCCGTGTGCATCGCCCACCGACCAGTAGAACGGCTGCACGGCGCGGCACCGGTCATCGGCCTCGGCCGTCGCGCGCGCCGCCTCCGCGCGCCGCGCCGCCGTCGGCTGCGCGTGGACCGCGTCGCCGAACATCATCGCAAGGCCGGCGATGGCCAGATGTCGAATCGCGTTCATGCCGGCCCTCATGGATATTGACCGGCGACCCACGCCGCGCGGATCTGCCGCCCGCACAGCATCGACGCCACGCCCTCCTGCTCGTCGCTGACCTTCGCGCTGCGCGCAAGCACGCCCCACCAGGCCTTGTCGTGCGACACCCACGGATAGAAGCCGAACGCGCCGGGACTGCTGAACGCGCCGTCGCCGACGGACGGGTCGTCCTCCACCCAGTGGCCGATCGAGTAGTGATCGGCTTCGTCCGGGATCGGCGAGTAGACCGCCGTCGCGCACGTCGACGGCTGCGTGCACACCGGATGCGTGCCCAGCAGCGCGGCGATCTGCAACTGTCCGCCGACGATGCCTTGCAGGAAGCCGCCGTACGCGGCGGCGCTGGTGTAGATGCCGCCGGCCAGTTGCGGCTGCGAATAGTTGAACGACGTGCCCAGCGTCGCGTCGATCGCCGAGGCCAGGCCCGCGTTGTCGAGCGCCGCGAGGCCGTTGTCGTTCGCGTGCTTTTCCATGTGGCCGCCGCCGTAGTAGAACTTGCCGTCGTTGGCGGCCTCGTAGGTGCCGTTGCTTTCGTAGGCCTCGCAGGTGGCGACGGTCTGGTCCTGCAGGCAGGCATCGAAGTCGGTGTAGCCGCTGACGAAGGTCAGGTAGTGCACGTCGGTGTCGGTGAGCGCGCCGCCGCGCTCCTCGGCCACGTAGGCGCCGTACACGAGCTTCGACGCGGAGGCGATCGCCATGACCGTCGACGCCACCGGCGGCGCCGTGCCGACGCTGCCGTCGCCCAGCTTGCCGGTGGCGTCGCCGACCGACCAGTAGAACGGCTGCACCGCGACGCAGTCCGCGGCGGCCGACGCCGCGCTCGCCGCCGCGGCGGCGCGTTGCGCGATGGTGGGCGTCGGCGTCGGCGTCGGCGCGGGCGTCGGTGCCGGCGTGGGCGCGGGCGCAGGCGTGGGGGCAGGTGCCGGCGTCGGCGTCGGCGAAGGTGGTGGCGTCGGCGTCGGTGCGGGTGCGGGTGAGCCGCCGCCGCAAGCCGCGACCAGCGAGCTCAGCAATGTCAACGTGGCGAGTGCCCTGGCGCGATCCATCATGGTCGTCTCCTTGCCCGTGACTATCCATGCAGGCCGATCACGGCCGCGCTCCCGACGATGACGAATCATGACGCGCCTGTAGCAATCGCGGCGCGCCCACGAAAAAGCCGCCCGAAGGCGGCTCGCTCATCGCGCAGGCGGCGCGGATCACCACTCGCGCAGCTTGACGCGCAGGCGGGCGATCGACTGGCTGTGCAGCTGGCAGACACGGCTTTCCGTGACCTTGAGCACCGCGGCGATCTCCTTCAGGTTCATGTCGTGCTCGTAGTACATCGACATCACGTACTGCTCGCGCTCGGGCAGGTTCTTGATCGCCTCGACCAGCGCCTCGCGCATGCGGTGGTCCTGCAGCATCGACAGCGGGTTGGCGTCCTCGTTGGACACGTGGCGGTCGAGGTAGTCGTCGCCGCCCTCGTCGCCCGACATGTCCTCGAGGTACACCAGCTGCGTGCCGCGCACCTTGCCCAGCACTTCCTGGTACTGCTGCAGCGACATGCCCATCGACTCGGCGATCTCGCTTTCCTGCGGGGCCCGGCCGAGCTTCTGCTCGAGCTT
>Ga0302314_10016544_pt1 | contig 12448 bp, 5 predicted proteins | sample III_Palsa_N2_3_FD_200533 | JGI IMG/M metagenome (GOLD analysis project Ga0302314, IMG submission 200533) | Peat permafrost microbial communities from Stordalen Mire near Abisko, Sweden - III_Palsa_N2_3 | ecosystem: Environmental > Terrestrial > Soil > Palsa > Peat permafrost | place: Sweden...
GGGCAACCGGCATGCCCTTCTCCGACGCCCTGCGCGAGCGGATCTGCGCGCCGTTGGGGATGGCCGACACCGGTTTCAGCGTCGAGGCCTCGGACCTGAACCGCGTGGCGACCGCCTATAGGCACGGCGAGCCCGGCACACCGATCCTGATCGACGACGCCCCAGACGGGTACTGGAGCCGGCCGCCGGCCTTCGAATCCGGCGGCGGCGGAATCGTCACGACCGCCAGCGACTACCTCGCCTTTGCCTCCACACTGCTCGCCGGCGGGACCCATGACGGTGAGCGGGTGCTCTCACGGCCCGCGGTGTCACTCATGACCACCGACCATCTCACCCCAGAACAGCACCTTGTCTCCGGCTTTCCGGCCGGCTACTTCGCTGAGTTCGGCTGGGGCTTCGGCATGTCGGTCCGGACCCAACGCACCCAACTCGGGCCGTCTGTCGGCAGCTACGGATGGCCCGGCTACTACGGCACCACCTGGTACAACGACCCGGCCGAGGACATGACGATGATCTTCATGCACCAGCGGGGACCGGCCGATCAGACCGCGCCGATCCGGCAGGACTTCACGACGGCCGCCTACCAGGCAATCGACGACTGAACTAAGGACTCGACGGCTGAACCAAGAGCCGCGCACCGCGCGCCGGTCACCGTCGGAGGCAAAGATCAGGCCCAGCCTCCGGCTGGTCCGCTTCCCAGCCCGGTAACCAGAGCCGCTACCTGCCGGTGTTCGCAGCGACCTGCGGCACTGACCGCACCTGGCGGATCATGACTCTGGGGGAGTTAGTGGTCGTACGAACGACTAACTCCCCCAAAGCGGGAAACGCGGGCGAGGCTCGACGCCCGCGCGCGGCGGCGGCTAGGCCGAAGTGACCGCTGAGCGGACGGCGGCGGCGAAGCCGTCGACGTCAGCCTCAGTGGTGTCCCAGGCGCACATCCAGCGGACTTCACCGGTCGTCTCGTCCCACTCGTAGAAGTCAAAGTCCTCGAGCAGCCGCACGCGGGCGGCGGCGGGCAGGATCGCGAAGACCGCGTTAACCGCGGGCCGGCGCGAGACGACCACACCGTCGATCGCGCCTACCGCGTCGGCCAGACGTGAGGCCATGGCGTTCGCGTGCGCGGCGTTGACCCGCCAAAGCTCATCAGTGAGCAGCGCGTCGAACTGCGCCGCGAGGAAGCGCATCTTCGAGGCGAGCTGCAGCGTCTGCTTGCGCAGGTGCAGCATGCCCTCGGTCAACGCGGGGTTCATCACGACAACCGCCTCGCAGCCGAGCGCGCCGTTCTTGGTGCCGCCGAACGAGACCAGGTCGACGCCCGCCACGACCTCGGCGAGCCCGACACCCAGGGTGGCGGCGGCGTTCGCCAGCCGCGCCCCGTCGACATGCACGAGCAGGCCACCGGCATGCGCCGCGTCGACCAGCGAGCGGAACTCAGCCAGCGAGTAGAGCGTGCCGAGCTCGGTCGACTGCGTCAGTGACAGCAGCCCGGGCTTGACGAAGTGCTCGTCGTTGGGCTTCTCGATCAGCCGCACCAAGCCTGGGAGAGTCAGCTTTCCATCGACCGTCTCACCGACCAGCAACTTGCTGCCGGCGACCGCTTCAGGCGCCCCGACCTCATCCGTCTGCAGGTGCGCGTTCTCAGAGACGATCGCGGCCTGCCAGGGACGCAACGCCGCCCGCAGAGACAGCACGTTGGCGCCGGTGCCGTTGAAGACGAAGTACACCTGCGCCCCCGCTGGGGCGCCGAGGGCAGCGGCGACGCGCTGCTCGACCGAGGCGGTGTAAGGGTCGTGCCCGTAACCGAAGGCGTGCCCGACGTTGGCCTTCGCGATCGATTCGAGTACCGCCGGGTGGACCGTCGCGGCGTTGTCAGAGGCGAAGCCCCGACGCCCGTCGCTCACGCCGGGCCGAGCGCGCGTGCCAGCGCCGAGTAGAAGATCGAAAGCGGGAACTCGTCGGGCAGGACCTCATCGCAGTAGGGCCGCGGGTCCTCGACCTCAGCGAAGTTCCGCACGTCGGCGACCCACTTCGACCCCGAAGCCGGCGGCACGAAGCGCGCCACCAGATCATGCGCGGCAGCCCAGTGCTGAAGCTTCGTGCGGTCGATCCCGTCCTTGTAGAGCGCGAAGATCTCATCGCGCAGGCCGATCACGCCATCAGCCACGCGATCCCAGTCGATCGAGAGCTGGTTGTCGGTCCAGGCCAGATACCCGCCCTTGTGCAGGTAGGCGAACAGCAGCTGGCCGCCGAGACCGTCGTAGTTACGCACGCGCGAACCCGTGATCGGGAAGCGCAGCAGCCGGTCAAAGAGGATCGCGTACTGGACGTTGCGGGCAAAGCCAAGGCCCTCGCGCTCGAGCGTCACCGCCTCGCCGAAGGTCGTCAGATCACAGCGAAGTTCCTCGAGCGAATACATCCAGTAGGGCGCGCGCTGGCGCACCATGAAGGGATCGAACGGCAGATCACCGTGGCTGTGCGCACGGTCGTGAATCAGGTCCCAGAGGATGAAGGACTGCTGCGCGACCCAGGGATCGACCAGCAGCCGCGCCGCGTCCGGCGGCAGGTTCATCGCCAAGAGGTCCGCGGCCTGCGCCGAAACCCGCCGCATGCGCGCCGCCTCGCGGTCACAGAAGATCGCGCCCCAGTGGTTGGGTTGGCGCTCAGCAACCGCCACCATCTCCGGGAAGAGCACCGCGCACTCACTGTCGTAGCCGCGGGTGGCGTCGACCAGCTCCACCGGCACGTACTTGGCGTTGTCGTAGCGGGTCGCCTCAAGCCGCGCGATCCAGGCCGGCCAGGGGACGCGAATCGCAACCGCCTCAAAGCAGGTGTCGGGCGAGCCGTTCTGCTTGTACATCGGGAAGAAGGCGATCTGCAGCTCGCCGTCGTTGCGTGCCTGCTCGGGCCTGAAGGCTTCCAGCGAGCGAGCGAAATCAGGTTTCCCGTAGCCGCCCGCTGCCCAGGACTCGAGCTCCTGCGCCGCCACCGACAGATTCGGGAAGTCACCGGCGAGCCCCCGCAGCGCCGCCGCAACCTCGATCACGTAGCCACCCGCATCGTCGGGCGACGCGTCTTGCCTCAATGAGCCATCCGGTGCCTGCAGCAGCGCCAGCGCGTTGGTCTGGTCGCGCAGCGTCTCCCAGCCGGCCCGGGTGAGCAGGTCGCGGGCGCTTTCGCTTCCCGGCTCTGCCGGGCCCTCAAGTTCGTCCCCCCCGCCCGGACGGCGGGCGGCCCAGGTGGCGATGTTGAGCCAGAGCGTCTCGTGGTCGAGCGAGGCGATGCAGTCGTCGCCGAAGAGGTCTGAGTCGGCCAGCACGACGACGCGGCCGCTGCCGTGCTCGGAGCTGACCAGCAACGGCGCCTCGGGAACCGAGGCGCTCGAATGGGTGCGCGCGATTACGCGCGCACCGTTGCTGGTCTCGATCGTCGTCGCGCGGTAGAAGCACGCCGAGTGCACGCGCGCCAGCAGATCGCCGTCGCGACCGCGGACGCCGCGCGCCAGGTCAGCGAGGATCCAGGTCGGGGCACCGTCGTTGTGCTCGTAGTCCTGCACGGTGTCGTTGCGCAGCTTCACGCCGAAGTGCGCGAGCAGCTCATTGACGTTGTTGCCGTACTTCTCCTGCTCGGTCTCGCCGAGCACGACCAGCCCACCGCCGCCCTGGACGTAGCTCGCGATCGCCTCGATCTCAGTTGCGGTGAAACGCGGCGAGCCGACCCCGGTGGTCTGCTCCCAGGCGGGCTCAGACGGATGCGCGATCACCAGCAGATCGGCGTCCGCCAGGGCGTCGCGGGAAAGCACGCCGTCGGCGTGGGCAGCCACATCAAAGCCACGGCTGGCGAGCAGCGCCGCCGCGTGGACATAGGAAGCGTCGCCCGGATGGGCAGGCTGCATCGCCCCTGCCAACTCCGGCCGGATCGTCCACGCCTCACTGTGGGCTTCATCAAAAAGAACCTTGGCTGTACCCATCAGAGCAAGGCTAGCCGCTGCCCTCAGGTGCATTGATGCACCTGAATGGACAAGACCAAAATCAAGACCTGGCCCAAACGGCCGATCAGTAGGTGACGCCGCCGTCCGCGAGGACGGCCTACCGGAATAAGAGCAAGTGACTAGGCACGGAGCCAAAGAAAAGTTGACAACCCTCCAGCAAGAGCTGGAGCACACGCGACGCCTGCTGGCCAACCAGCAGCAGCTAATCCACATCGGTAGCTGGGAACGCGACCTCGATACCCAGGAGTCGCGCTGGTCGGACGAGATCTACCGGATCTACGGCCTCGAACCCCAGAGCGGTCCACCGCCTCATGGTTTCTCTGAGTCGATCACGCTCAACGAAGACCGCGACAAGCGTCGCGCCTGGCTGGCTGCGGTTGAGGCCGGCGAAGGCAAAGAGGTCGAAGAGACGATGCGCGTGCGGCGGCCATGCGGCGACGTGCGCACGTTGAAGACGCGCGCGGCGCTGATTACCGATCCCGCGACCGGGCGCCGCCGGCTGGCCGGCAGCGTCTGGGACGTCACAGACCTGGCCCGCGTCCACCACTCCGAGATCTTGCTATCGCAGGTCGTCCAGTCTGCGCTCGAAGCGATCATCACGATCGACCACAACCGTGTCGTCACCTCTTGGAACCCGGCCGCCGAACGGCTCTACGGGTACAGCGCCGGGGAGATGATCGGCCACACGATGAAGTCGCTGCGGCCCGGCGACCTGACCGAGGACGAGTCGTTCGAGATCGAGGAACGCCACCGCCGGCTGCTCGAGGGCGAGTCGGAGACCGAGGTCTACGAGACCCGCCGGGTACGCAAGAACGGAACGGTGATCGACGTTGAGGTCCGCTGGAGCGCCCTGCGCGACTCAGAGGGTGAGATCGTCGGAGCGACCGTCAGCGTCCGCGACGTCAGTGAGATGAAGCGTGACGAAGCGCGGATCGCGCACATGGCGAATCACGACCCGCTAACGGCGCTGCTCAACCGCCATGGCTTTGAGACAGCGCTCGAGCAGGTCGTCGCGCGTAACGAGCCCGGTGCGGTGGTGATGCTCGATCTCGACAACTTCAAGTACGTGAACGAGACCCACGGCCACAAGCTCGGCGACGCCCTGGTCGCCGAGTTGGCAGGCACGCTTGCCCGCGGCCTGCGTGAAACGGACGTGCTTGCGCGCTTGGGCGGCGACGAGTTCTGCGTGATCAGCTCACCGGCGACGCTTGATCAGGCAAAGGCGCTAGCCGACGAGCTGCTGCTTGCGATCCGCGGCCACGTGCTGAAGATCGGCGAGACCTCGCTCCAATGCACCGCCAGCATCGGTGTTGCGGCGTTCGAGGGCAACTCGGCGCAAACGCTGGAGCTGCTCGCAGACGTTGACCGGGCGATGTACGCCAGCAAGGAAGCGGGCCGTGACCGCGTCACCGTCTACACGCAGGCCGACCGCACGCGGCTGCGCCAGAGCGCACAGAGCGCCGGCGAACACATGATCCGCGAGGCGCTGGCCAACGACCGCTTCGAGCTCTACGTGCAGCCGATCGTCAACCTCACCAGCGGCCTGATGACCCACTGCGAGGTGCTGTTGCGCCTGCGTGGCCTCAACGACCAGATCATCCTGCCGGGTGAGTTCCTGCCGACCGCCGAGCGGCTCGGGCTGATCCACCTGATCGACCACTGGGTCATCGACCGCGCACTGGCGCTCGCCGCCCAGCATCCGGACCTGACCTTTGAGATCAACCTCTCGGGCGCGACGATCGACGATGAGCACCTCGAGGGCTACATCGCGCGTCATGTCGCCAAGCACGGCGTCAACCCCAAGCAGATCGTCTTCGAGCTGACCGAGACCGCCGCCGTCGGGAACATGACCCGTGCGCGTGACCTCGCCACCGCGCTGGCGGAACTCGGCTGCATGTTCGCGATCGACGACTTCGGCGCCGGCTTCAGCACCTTCTACTACCTCAAGCACTTCCCCGCGAGGTACGTGAAGATCGACGGGGAGTTCATGAAGGATCCGCACAGCCGCCTGGATGAGCTGGTGATCGAGTCGATCGTGCGGATCGGCCGTGACCTCGGCAAGCTGACGATCGCCGAGTACGTATCGGACTACGCGGCGATGGAGCGCGTGCGCGCCCTTGGTGTCGACTACGGCCAGGGCTACTACTTCGCGAAGCCGTATCCCGCCAGTGAGCTCGCGACCGCGCCGCGCAAGTTGCTGGTGCAGGATGTCTCGGTGGCGGCGCAGCCGATTTACGCGCACAGTTCGACGGCACCGCACCCAACCTTCACATAGTTGTGTCAAGGTTGGCCGGTTTCGCGCTAGGATCGGCGAATGTCCCGGGACTACCTCGCCGCCACACGTGAACGTGTCGTCGTCTTTGACGGCGGTATGGGAGCGACGCTTGAGATCTTTGACCTGAGCCTCGAGCACGACTACCGGCTGCCCGGGCGCTGCCATGAGGCGCTGGTGCTGAACCGCCCCGACGTGATCGAGCACGTGCACGAATCATTCCTCGAGGTCGGGGCCGACGTCGTGCAGACCGACACCTTCCAGGCGTCACGCCTGAAGCTCGATGAGTGGGGCCTCGGTGAGCACACCCACGAGATCAACGTCAGAGCGGCCCAGATCGCACGCAAGGCCGCCGGCGATGACCGCTTTGTGGCCGGCTCGATCGGGCCGACCGGCTTCCTTCCGGCGAGCACCGACCCGGTGCTCGGGCAGATCACCTTCAAGCGCTTGGTCGAAGTCTTCACCGAGCAGGCGCGCGGGCTTGTGCAGGGCGGTTGCGACCTGCTGATCATCGAGACCGTCCAGGACATCCTCGAGGCCAAGGCCGCGATCTTCGGGGCACGCGAGGCCTTCAAGCTCGAGAGCCGCAGCGTGCCGATCCAGGTCAGCGTCTCGCTGCTGCCGAACGGCGGCAAGATGCTGCTCGGCACCGACGTCTCATCGGCGCTGACGACGCTCGAGGCGCTCGGCGTCGACGCACTCGGGCTCAACTGCTCGACGGGGCCTGAGGACATGCGCGACGCGATTCGGTTCCTGGGCGAGCATGCCTCGGTCCCGGTCCACTGCATCCCGAACGCCGGACTGCCGCTGCAGGGGCCGAACGGCGAGACGATCTTCCCGGAGGAGCCGGGGCCGCTGTCAGCGGTGCTCGGCGAGTACGTAGAGCGTTACGGCGTCGGCATCGTCGGCGGCTGCTGCGGCACGAGACCGGCCCATATCGCCGCGATCGTCGAGCGCGTCGGCCGCGACGCCCGGCCAGGCGCTCGTCCGGCTAGACGAGCGCCGTACGTCTCGGCGATGATCGCTGACACGCTGCTGGTCCAGGATCCGGCGCCTACGATCGTGGGTGAGCGGGTCAACTCGCAGGGCTCGCGCAAGGCCAAGGAACTGCTGCTGGCGAACGACTACGACGGGCTCACGACCGTCGCCGAGGACCAGGTGGTCGGTGGCGCCCACGTGCTCGACGTCTGCGTGGCGCTGACCGAGCGAGCCGACGAGGCTGACCAGATGCGTGAGGTCGTCAAGCGCATCTCGCTGACGCAGCCGGCGCCGATTCAGATCGACTCGACCGAGCCGGAGGTGATCGAGGCGGCGCTTGAGCAGATCCCCGGCCGCGCGATCGTCAACTCGGTCAACCTCGAGGCGGGACGGGCCAAGCTTGACCGCGTCGCGCCGATGGCCAAGGCCCACGGCGCCGCACTGATCGCGCTGACGATCGATGAGGTCGGGATGGCCAAGACGCGCGAGCGCAAGCTCGAGATCGCCGAGCGGCTGGTCGGGCTCTGCTGCGACGAGCACGGCCTCGATCGCGAGGCGCTGATCTTTGACTGCCTTACCTTCACGCTCACCACCGGTGACGAGGAGTGGCGCCCGAGCGCGGTCGAGACGATTGAGGGGATCCGGCTGATCAAGGCCTCGCTGCCAGGGGTGAAGACCTCGCTGGGAGTCTCGAACGTGTCGTTCGGGATCGGGCTGCCGGCCCGCAGCGTCGTCAACAGCGTCTTCCTACACCACTGCGTGGACGCGGGGCTGGATCTGGCGATGGTCAACCCGAACCACATCACTCCCTACGGGGAGATACCGCTCGAGGAGCGGGAGTTGGCGGATGATCTGGTCTGGAACCGTCGCGAGGATGCGCTTGAGCGGTTGATCTCGCATTTCGAGTCCAAGGGCGAGGACGAGAGCGACGCAGGTGGCCCCGCGGATCCGACCGAGGGCATGGAGCCCGAGCAGGCGCTGCACTTCTGCATCCTGCGGCGCCGGCGTGACGGGGTCGAGGACTGGATCGACGCCTCGGTCCAGAAGATCGGCGCGGTGCCGACGCTCAACCAGGTGCTGCTGCCGGCGATGAAGGAGGTCGGCGACAAGTTCGGGGCTGGCGAGCTGATCCTGCCGTTCGTACTGCAGTCGGCCGAGGTGATGAAGCGCGCCGTCGCGCGGCTCGAGCTCTACCTGGACAAGCTCGAGGGCTACACGAAGGGCACGGTCGTGCTCGCGACCGTCTTCGGCGACGTGCACGACATCGGCAAGTCTCTGGTCAACACGATCCTTTCGAACAACGGCTACACGGTCGTCGATCTCGGCAAACAGGTCCCGATTCAGACGGTGCTCGACGCGGCCGTCGAGCACGACGCGACCGCGATCGGCCTGAGCGCGCTGCTGGTCTCGACCTCCAAGCAGATGCCGGCGGCGATCTCCGAGCTGCACGCCCAGGGCCTGCAGTTCCCGGTGCTGATCGGCGGCGCCGCGATCAATCGGAACTTCGGCCTGCGCACGATCTATCCGGGCGGCGCCGAGTCCGATGAGGTTTACGAGCCGGGCGTGTTCTTCTGCAAGGACGCGTTCGAGGGACTGGCCGTGATGGACCAGTTGGTCGACGCGGATAAGCGGGCGACGCTCGTCAAGGAGACGCTTGAGTCCGCGCGTGTGCTGCGTGAGAAGCCGGCCGACGAGGATCTCGGCGCTCCGCCACTCGACGACGCCAGCGTGCGCAGCGCCGTGCGCTTCGATGATGCCCCGGTGCTGGAGCCCCCTTTCTGGGGCGCGCGGGAGATCCCGGTCGAGCTTGAGGACGTCTACCCCCACCTCGATACGCACGTGCTCTTCAAGCTGCACTGGGGCGGGCGCGGGGTCAAGGGCGAGGAGTGGGAGCGGCTGCTGCGCGAGGACTTTCAGCCGCGACTCGAGCGCATGTGGCATACCCAGGACTACCTGCATCCGCGGGCGCTGCTCGGGTACTTCCCGTGCAACTCCGACGGTAACGAGCTGATCGTCTGGGACCCCGAGGCTCCCGGCGAGGTAGAGCTCGAGCGGCTCGTCTTCCCGCGGCAGCCGCGGCACGACCGGATCTGCCTGGCTGACTTCTACCGGCCCGTTTCGGGCGCGGGCTCCGGCGGAATTGACGTCGTCGCGATTCAGGCGGTCACGGCCGGTGACGCGGTCACCGAGCTGATGGCGTCGCTCGAGGCCGACGGCGAATTCGCCGAGCAGCTGTTTGTGCACGGCCTTGGCAACCAGATGGCTGAGGGCTCGGCCGAGTGGCTGCATGCGCGGGTGCGCTCGGATCTTGGGATCGGGGCCGGTCAGGGGCGCCGCTACTCCTGGGGCTATCCGGCCTGCCCAGAGCAGTCTGAGCACGAAAAGGTCTTCCGGCTGCTCGACGCGGAGTCGATCGGGCTGCGGCTCTCGAGCGGCTATGCGCTTGAGCCCGAACAGTCGACGCTGGCGATCGTCGCCCCGCATCCGCAGGCCGTGTACTTCGGGATGAAGTCCGGGTTCCTGCCCAAGACCGCGCGTCAGGCAGCTGACGACGTGATCGCCGGGTCCGATCGCGACCCGACTCAGGCGGCAGTCGCCTAACACCGGCTGTACGTCTGATGCCCGATCTTCTAACTGAGCGGCTGCAGCTTTACGCGGTTGACGTGACCGAGGCACAGCGGATCGTTGCGCAGACCCCGGACGCCGACGAACACTGGGCGGACGACTTCCCGTTCGATGGCGACCTGCTCGCCGTCAACGGTTTCCTGCGCGCGAGCGCCGCGCACGGTGAGCAGCGTCCGTTCGGTTACTACCGGATCAGCCGTCTCACTGACGGACATGCGGTCGGCGGCGTCGGCTTCAAGGGTGGCCCGCGGGATGGCGTTGTTGAGGTCGGCTATGGACTGGCGCCGTCGGCTCGCGGCAACGGCTACGCCGCGGAGGCGCTGATCGCTGTGCTGGAAATCGCCGCCGAGCAGGGCGTTGGCTTGGTTAAGGCCGACACCGCGCTCGACAACGTCGCCTCGCAGCGAACGCTGATCCATGCCGGGTTCCGGCTGGTGAGCAGCGACCCTGAGCTGAACTACTACGAGTTGCAGCTCGGCGGGCTATCACGCTAGCCCGGCTGGATCGGCCGGGTTAGCCGGTCCGGTGAGCCCGCTCGCGCTGGCGCTAGGACCCGCGGCACTCTGGGGGAGAAAGTCGTCCACACGACGACTTTCTCCCCCAGAGTGGCAACGGCCGCGCGACTCAGGCGGCAACGGCCGCGCAGGCGGCAACGGCCGCGCAGGCGGCAACGGCCGCGCAGGCGGCAACGGCCGCGCAGGCAGCAACGGACGCGCAAGCCGCGACCGCACGCACTAACAGCTAGCCCTCGGCTTCAGCGGTGCCGCCAGAACGCCGGCGCGACTGCCCGCTCGGACGCGGCGGCAGCTTGATCGGGGTGCTGTGCATCGCCCGCAGCCGCACCTCACGCCAGGACATGCCCTCCTTCAGCAGTGCCGGCATGCCCATCAGGATCGCCGTCGCGACCTCCACCGCCTGCAGGATCACGCCGTAGGCGACACCGGTGCCCAGACCGACGTGCCAGCCGGTGTGCAGCACCGTGGCGCAGGCGGCCTGGAAGACGCCGAGGTTGGCCGGCGTGGCCGGCAGCACAGCGGTGATGTTGACCGCGAACAGCACGGCCGCGGCGGCCGCGATGCCGGCCTGGTGCTCGAGACCGAGCGCACGCAGAAGCAGGAAGCATGAGAGCCACTGCAGCGCCCAGGCGGAGAGCTGGCTCGCGCTCGCGATCGCGCCGAGCTTCGGCTTGCTGAAGACAGTCAGCCCGGTGCGGACGCGCTTGAGCGCACCCTGCGTCTGGGTCATCGCCTGACGGGCGCGGTTGAAGCGCGTGCCGCCCGGCCCGTAGCGCAGCACGATCGGCGCGATCAAGACCAGCAGCAGCAGTGCCGCCGGGGCGATCGCGGCGAAAAGCAGCGCGTTCTGGTGGCCGCTGAAGAAGTCCACCGACGAGAACATCACGGTGCCGAGGATGATCAGCGCGAAGATGTTGAGCACCGTCTGCGAAACCAGCGTGCCCAGCACTATCGGCAGGTTCTCACGCGGGCGCCCGGTGCGGCGTGCCACCACGAGCGCGCGCGAGGGTTCGCCGAGGCGGGCAGGCAGCGTCGAGGACATCAGCACGCCGATCATCGTGCCCTGGAGCGCGTCCACCAGGCGCACGCGGGCGTTCGGCATCGCCGCCTTGAGGATCGCGTGCCAGGCGAGGCCGCGCATGATCATCGCCGCGCACATCGTCGCGAGCCCGAGCAAGACGAACGCCGGGCTCGAGTTGATCAGCGCGTCGCCGATGCTGTCGATCCCGATCTTCTGCAGTGCCATGTAGGCGAGACCGAGCCCGCCCAGACCGAGCCCGACGACCGCGACCCGGCGGATCTGCGCGAACAGCCCGCGCCGCGCGGCTTTCGGGGTCAGCGGCTGCTCAAGGCTCTCAACGCGCTGTGCACGCACCGCCGGCTTCATGTCGGCCGGAACGAAGCCGCTGCGCACGCCGATCCGCTGACGCGCGGTCTGCGGCTGCGGCGTGGCGATCGCCTGCTTGTAGGAGTCCATCACTTCAAGCGCGACGTGGTCCCAGGAGAAGCGCTGGACGGTGTGAGCGGCGGTGCGGGCCAGCTTGTGGCGGCGCTCCGGCTCGTGGTAGAGGTCACGCAGAGCCTCCGCCAGCGTCTGCGCGTCTGAGGGCGGCACGAGCACGCCGTCGACGCCGTTGGTGACGACATCGCGGTATCCGGCGATGTCAGAGGCCACGACCGTGGTGCCCGAGGCGAACGCCTCGGTCAGGACCATGCCGAAGCTCTCGCCGCCCAGTGACGGTGCGGCCAGCACATCGGCGGCCCGCAGTTCAGCGTTCTTGGTCGCGTCGTCGACCTTGCCGAGCACGCGCACCCCGGCGGCGTCCATCAAGAGCGGCGCCAGTTCCTCCTGCGAGGGACCGATCACGGTGAGTTCGGTGGGGATGTGCTCGCGCAGCGCCTCGAAGGCGCGCAGCAGCAGCGGCAGCCCCTTGCGGTCGACCGCCTGGCCAACGAAGACGATCCGCAGCGGATGCTCGCTGTCACGGCTCTCGCGCTCAGCCAGGGCGTTGGCGAGCGCGTCCTGGTCGAGGTGCACACCGTTGGGGATCAGCTGATAGCGACCGCCGA
>Ga0302314_10016547_pt1 | contig 12447 bp, 9 predicted proteins | sample III_Palsa_N2_3_FD_200533 | JGI IMG/M metagenome (GOLD analysis project Ga0302314, IMG submission 200533) | Peat permafrost microbial communities from Stordalen Mire near Abisko, Sweden - III_Palsa_N2_3 | ecosystem: Environmental > Terrestrial > Soil > Palsa > Peat permafrost | place: Sweden...
GGCGATCAAGCCCTATCTGCGGGTGACCCCCCAGCCCAACAAGTAGCCCTCGAAGCTGACGCCCGCCATCTGGCGGGTGCCATAGCGCGCACCGGACCCGGCCCATACCGCCGGGTCCGGTCGCGCTCGATGGCGGCGAGGACGGAGAGGGCGGGTGGGGCGGGACGGTCAGGCAGGGCGGCAAGGCGGGTGGAAGCAGCGGGAGCCCGTCTGCTCCACGTCCGGCCGCCTGCGAGGCAGGGGCGGTGCCAGGCAGGGCAGCAGGGTCGGTGGGAACCGACGTCGGCGCCGTGGGGCGGCTGCCCCGGAGCCTGCTTCCTGCTAGCATTGTCGGGTCGACGTGTTCCGTCCGTCGGCCGCTACCACGATTCCAGAGGTCTACTTCCCACATGCCAGACAAGCAGGCAACCATCGCCGAAAACCGTCTACACGAGACGGACACCGGCTCTCCTGAGGTGCAGATCGCCATCCTGAGCGAGCGCATCATCCACCTGACCGAGCACCTGAAGGTGCACAAGGGCGACCACCACACCCGTCGTGGCCTGCTCAAGCTCATCGGCCGTCGTCGTCGCCTGCTCGACTACGTCCGCAATAACGACGTCGAGCGCTACCGCGAGATCATCAACAAGCTCGGCCTCCGCCGCTAGTCGGCGCAGATCCTCCGCCCGGCTCCGGCCGGGCGGTCGCAATTCCTCCACCGGCTGCGTGCCGGCGGATTGTGGGCCGGCGATGAGCCGACCTGCCGGAGGGGCGGCCCCCACGCCGTGGGCGGTCGTCGCAGTACCAAACGATTGGGCTCCCACCGAGGTCAGTCACCAGTTGCCGGCAACCGGGCCCCCGGCGGGTCGGGTGGCCGACAACTGGGAACTGGCTTGTGGAGCCCCCAAACCACAAGGAGCGTCATGTCCGACGCCATTTCCGTTTCGGCACCGATAAGCGGTACCGACAAGACACTCAGTTTCGAAGCCGGCAAGCTGGCCCAACTGGCCGACGGCGCCGTGGTCGGTCGCATCGGCGACACCGTGCTGCTGGCCACGGCCACCGCTGCCCGATCGGTACGTGAAGGGGCGGACTTCTTCCCCCTGACCGTCGACATCGAGGAGCGGACCTACGCCGCCGGCAAGATCCCCGGCTCGTTCTTCCGCCGGGAGGGCAAGTCGTCCGACCAGGCCATCCTGACCTGCCGTCTCATCGACCGGCCACTGCGCCCGTCCTTCCCCAAGGGCTTCCGCAACGAGGTCCACGTCGTGGGCACCATCTTCGGCGCCGATCAGGTCAACCCCCACGACGTCCTGGCCATCAACTCGGCCTCGGCCGCGCTGATGCTGTCGGGCATCCCTTTCGAGGGCCCGATCGGCTCCGTCCGGGTGGCCTACTCGACCGACGGCGAGTGGATCCCGCACCCGACGTTCGAAGAGGGCGACGAGTCCACCTTCGAGCTGGTGGTGGCCGGCCGTGCCCTCGACGAGAGCGACGACGCCGAGATCGCCATCATGATGGTCGAGGCCGGTGGGTCCGAGCGGTCGTTCCAGTACTACGAAGAGGGTGCCCCCCAGGTCGACGAAGAAGTCCTGGCCGGAGGCCTCGAGGCCGCCAAGACATGGATCCGCGAGTCCATCGTCCTCCAACGGGAGCTGGTCGCCGCCTACGTGGCCGCCCGCGGCCCGATCGAGACGATCGAGTACTCGACGCAGGCCGACTACGCCGACGACGTCTGGGAGCGGGTGGAGGCCATCGGCACCGCCGACCTGGCTGCCGCCAACGTTTTGTCCCCCAAAGCGGCGCGCAATGCCGGTCTGGCCGAGGTCACCGACTCGATCCTGACCCAACTGTCCGGCGAGTTCCCCGACAGGGCCGGCGAGATCAAGGCCGCCGTGCGCAGCCTGACCAAGAAGCTGGTGCGCAAGCGCATCGTGGACGACGGCCTGCGCATCGACGGACGGACCACCACCGACATCCGCCCGCTGTCGGCCGAGGTCGACCTGTTCCCGACGGCCCACGGCTCCGCACTGTTCCAACGGGGTGAGACCCAGGTCCTCAACGTCACGACACTGGGCATGCCCCGCATGAACCAGCTGCTCGACACCATCACCCCCGACGACCACAAGCGGTACATGCACCACTACAACTTCCCGCCGTTCTCCACCGGTGAGACCGGCTTCATGCGGGGGCCGAAGCGTCGGGAGATCGGCCACGGTCTGCTGGCCGAGCGGGCGCTCCTGCCGGTCGTCCCCTATGAGGAGGACTTCCCGTACACGCTGCGACTGGTGTCCGACGTCCTGGCCTCCAACGGCTCGACCTCGATGGCGTCGGTCTGCGGTTCGACCCTGTCGATGATGGCCGCCGGCGTGCCGCTCAAGGCCCCCGTGGCCGGCATCGCCATGGGCCTCGTCTATGACGGTGGCACCTATGTGACCCTCACCGACATCCTCGGTGCGGAGGACGCCTTCGGCGACATGGACTTCAAGGTGGCCGGGACCCGCGACGTGGTGACGGCGCTGCAGCTCGACACCAAGATCGACGGGCTGCCCCTCGACGTCCTGACCAAGGCCCTCATGCAGGCCAAGGAGGCTCGCCTGACCATCCTCGACGTGATGGCCGGAGCGATCTCCGAGCCCCGCAGCGAGGTGGCCGCATCGGCACCGAAGATCATCTCCTTCGAGATCCCGATGGACAAGATCGGCGAGGTCATCGGCCCCAAGGGCAAGGTCATCAACGCCCTGCAACAGGAGACCGGTGCGGACATCGCCGTCGACGACGACGGCATGGTCGGGACGGTCACCATCGGCGCCAAGGACGGCGTGGCCGTCGAGGAGGCCCGTCGGCGCATCTCGACGATCCTCGATCCCCCTCTCGCCGAGGTCGGTGCCACCTACCAGGGCAAGGTCGTCAACATCACCAAGTTCGGCGCCTTCGTCAACATCCTCCCGGGTCGCGACGGCCTACTGCACATCTCGAAGATGGGGCAAGGCAAGCGGATCGAGCGGGTCGAGGACGTGTTCGAGCTCGGTCAGCCGGTCGAGGTCCGGGTCGACGACATCGATCCCCAGGGCAAGGTGTCCCTGTCCCTGGCCGGTGAGGCTCCGGCTTCGTCCTCGTCCGGTTCCTCCTCTTCCGGTTCGTCGTCCGGCTCGTCGTCCTCCGGTGGTAGTGGTGGCGGTGGCGGGCGTGGTTCGTCCCGTGGCGACCACTCCGACCCTGACTCCGGCAACGACCGCGGGCCCCGTCGTCCCGCAGCGTCGGCTGCTCCGGCTGGTGCGGCCTCCTTCGAGGATGCCTTCGAGGAGGAGCTCGTCCAGCAGTTCGGCGACCTCGGTCCGGCGGCAACGGAGACGGCCGATCGGCCGAGCAGCGGCGGCGGAGGCGGCCGGGGCGGTCGCCGCCGGCGTTGAGCACGCACGTCGCTGGTGGGCCGATCCTCGGGGCCGGCCCACGGCGGCGGTATGTCCCGGGTGGCGGGGACGTCGGACGGGTCGGGGGCGTCGGACGGGTCGGATGCGTACGGCAGTTGGCCGACCGGCGCGGATGATCCGCACCGACCGACTCCCATCGGGCCTGACCCTGGTCACCGAGGCCATGGCGGAGGCCCGATCCGTGTGCATCGGGTTCTGGGTGGGCACCGGCTCGCGTGACGAGTCGGACATTCTCGCCGGATCGAGTCACGTGCTCGAGCACCTCTTGTTCAAGGGCACGGACCAGCGCTCGGCCTCGGCCATCGCCGAGGCGGTCGACGAGGTGGGTGGCGACTTCAACGCGTTCACCACCAAGGAGTACACGTCGTTCTACATCCGGCTCCTGGCCGAGAACGTCGAGCTCGGCCTCGACATCCTGTCGGACATCATGTGGCGCCCCGCCCTGCGCGCCGAGGACCTCGACGCCGAGCGACAGGTCATCCTCGACGAGATCCTCATGCACGCCGACGAACCGGCGGACGAGGCGGCGGAGCAGAGTTCGGCCACCCTCTTTCCTGATCACCCCCTGGGCCGTGAAGTGCTGGGCACCGAGTCATCGGTGACGGCCATGACCTCCGAGCGGATCCGCACCTTCTTCGAGGAGCATTACCTTCCCGGGAACATGGTCGTCGCTGTCGCCGGGGACCTGGACCACGACTCATTCGCCGCCGGTCTGGATGATCGCTCCGGAGCCGTAGGGGGAGGGGCGACCCCGACCCGGGATGCTCCCGACCTGCGTGTCGCGCCCCTGGCCGTCACCCGGCGGGCGACCGAACAGGCCCACGTGGTGGTGGCGGCCAGGTCGGTCGACCGGAACCACCCGAGCCGGTACGCACTCGCCGTCCTCAACCACATTCTCGGCGGTGGGCTGTCCAGCCGCCTGTTCCAGGAGATCCGCGAGCGGCGGGGACTGGCCTACTCGGTGTGGTCCGAGCGGGTCGCCTATCAGGACGCCGGTTTCCTGAGCGTCGGTCTGGGAACCGCTCCCGAGCACGTACCCGAGGTGCTCCGCATCGTGACCGATCAACTCGCCTCGTTGGGGGCGGACGGGGTGACCGAGCGGGAACTGGCCATCGCCAAGGGGAACCTCCGGGCCGAGACACTGCTGGCATGCGAGGACTCGGGTGCACGCATGAGTCGCATAGGGGCCGGCATGCTCCTCCACGGCGAGGTCCTTTCCGTCGACGAGGTACTCGACCGGGTCGAGGCGCTCACCCTCGACGACGTGCACGCCGCCGCCCGGGAACTGACCGCATCGCCCCGCACTCTCTCGGTCGTCGGCCCGTTCGACGAGTCCGAGTTCGATGCCGCCGCCCTGTCTCTGGGCTGACGGGGGCCGATGGGCTGACGGGGGCCGATGGGCCACTTGGCCCACCTGGTGGCTTGGCTAGGGTGGCGCCCATGCGAGTCGGGGTGGTCGGCGCCGGTGGACGGATGGGTCGGGAAGTCTGCCGAGCGGTCCGCGCCCGGCCGGGCCTCGAACTGGTGGCGGCGGTCGATCCCGGGTTTGCCGGGGTCAGGGTGGACGAGCTGATCGGCGGAGATGCCAGGAGCGGCGATGCCGGCGCCGTAGTGATCACTGTGGCGGAATCGCTCGATGCGCTGGTGGCCGCCGGTGCACAGGTGGCCGTCGACTTCACCCATCTCGAGGTGTCCCGGGCCACGTTGGCGTTCTGCGCCGAAGCCGGCATCCACAGCGTGGTCGGCACCACCGGGTTCACCGAATCCGACCTGGACGAACTGGCCGCCACGTTCGATCCGTCCGGGGGATCGGGGTCCAACTGTGTGATCGCCGCCAACTTCGCCATCGGTGCCGTCCTCATGATGCGCTTCGCGGCGATGGCGGCGCCCTGGTTCGACGGGGCAGAGATCATCGAGCTGCACCACGAGGCCAAGCGGGACTCGCCGTCGGGAACCTCGTTGCGGACAGCCGAGGGCATGGCCGCGGCCCGCAAGGCGGCGTCCCGCGGTGACTTCGCGCCCGACGCCACCAGCGTCGTGGTCGTCGAGGGCGCCCGGGGAGGTGCGGGCCCCGGTGGGGTCCGCATGCACTCGGTGCGCCTGCCGGGACTGGTGGCCCATCAGGAGGTCCTGTTCGGAGCCCCGGGCCAGGGCCTGACCATCCGCCACGACTCCTACGACCGGGCCTCGTTCATGGACGGCGTGCTCCTGGCCGTCGAATCGGTGGCGTCGCGTCCCGGGCTCACCCTCGGGCTCGAACCGTTGCTCGGAATCTGAACGGCCCCGGTGGACGACACCCGTCAGCGGATCGTCGAAGCGGCCTATGCCTGCGTGGCCCGCCGCGGAGTGGCCAAGACCACCATCGAGGACGTGGCCAAGGAGGCCGGGATGTCCCGGGCCACCGTCTACCGGACATTCCCGGGCGGCCGCGACGAGGTGATCAACGCCACCGTGGCCTGGGCCACGCTCGACTTCTTCGCCCGTCTCTACGAGCGGATCCGGGGCGCGGAGAGTCTCGAGGAGGTGATGGAGCGGGGCATCATGTTCGCCCACCGCTCCATCGTCGAGCACGAAGTACTGCAGCGGGTCATGCAGACCGAACCCGACAAGCTCCTCCCCATCCTCACCGTCGAGAGCATCCGCATCCGTGAGGGCATCGTCACCGTGTTGTCGCCCTACCTGCAGGAGCGCGGGCTGGCAGTGGGGGTCGACCTCCATGACGCTGCCGACTTCCTGGCCCGGATGGTCCTCTCCTACATCTCGGCCCCCGGCCGCTGGGACCTGGACGACCCGAACCAGGTCGCCCGCCTGGTCCGGTCCGAGCTCCTGGCCGGGATGGTGATCCCGGAGCGGAGCCGCTGAGTCGGGAGCCGCTGAGTCGGGAGCCGCTCGGGTTGTCCGGGTCGGTCAGGTGATTGACGTTGAAACAAATCCTGACCTACTGTTCCAAGTATGGAGCGATCAGCGGGGGCCCTGCGGGTGGTCGATGTCGATGCGGACGCTCCCGAGCCCGGCGGGACCTCGGATCCGGGGTCGCCCGCTGCATCGGCCGATCCGGCCGGCCCAACGTCGGAGTCGCCCCACCGGGTGCGGATCATCGACGGAACTCTGGCCTGCCTGGCCCGCCACGGGACGGTGAAGACCACCGTCGACGACATCGCCCGTGAGTCGAGGGTCTCCCGAGCCACCGTCTACCGGGCATTCCCCGGCGGACGTGACGAGATCCTCGGCGCGGTCGTGGACACGGAGATGGCGCGACTGTTCTCGGCGCTCGGAGTGCGTCTCGGAACTGCGGGAGACCTGCGCGAGGCGCTGGTCGGCGGCATCGTCGAGGCGTCGACCCGACTCCGCGACCACGCCGCACTCCACTTCCTCGTCGAGCACGAACCCGGGATGATCCTGGGACACCTCGCCTTCGAAGACTCCGACCGCCTGTTGGCCACGGCGTCAGGATTCACCGCGCCTTTCCTGGCCCGGTGGATGCCCCCGCACGACGCCGAACGGGTGGCCGAATGGGCGGTACGGATCGTCCTCTCCTACGCCATCGCACCCTCCGACCTCACCGACGTGTGCGACCCCGTGCAGGCCGACCGACTGGTGACCACCTTCATGCTCCCGGGGATCGCGGCGCTGCAGACCGCCGATGCCGGCCCCATCGACATCACCCCCTACGGCGGGAACCGACCGGACCCGGACAGGCCCGTCTCCTCTCCGTAGCCCGAACCGCACATCCATCGAACTCGAACGATCCATCCGACTGTTCCACCGCAATCAGACAACTCAGGGAGGCCCGCACATGACGACAGAGATGAGCAGCACCGAGGACATCATCGGCCGCAAGGACATCGACGACCTGGAGGCCATCCTCGCCACCGTCGGCAAGGAGGAGTCCGACGGCCGCCATGTCGTCTCTTCGGAGTACGACTCCATCTTCACCTGGGACTACGAGAAGGGCGCGCGCCCGAAGCTCCACAAGCTCTACGAGAAGGCCAAGAACGCCCAGTGGAACGGCGAGACCGACCTGCCGTGGGACACCGACGTCGACCAGGAGAAGCTGGTGATCGAGGCCGCCGCGGCCCAGGGCGGCCATGCCGTCGGGTTCGACATCTCCGGCACCCCGCTGGCCAAGTGGAGCGAGAAGGAGTGGGTCGCCTTCGGCGTCGAGAACCAGAACTGGACGCTGTCCCAGTTCCTCCACGGTGAGCAGGGCGCGCTGATCTGCACGGCCAAGATCGTCGAGTCGGTCCCGTGGATCGACGCCAAGTACTACGCCTCGACCCAGGTCATGGACGAGGCCCGTCACGTCGAGGTCTTCGCCAAGTACCTCGACGAGAAGCTCTCGGGCCACTACCCGGTCAACGCCCACCTGCGCATGCTGCTCGACGACATCATCGCCGACTCGCGATGGGACATGACCTATCTCGGTATGCAGATCATGATCGAGGGCCTGGCCCTCGCCGCCTTCGGATTCATGCACTCGATGACCGGTGACCCGCTGCTGAAGCAGCTCCTTCGCTACGTCATGGCCGATGAGGCCCGCCACGTCGCCTTCGGTGTGCTGAGCTTGCAGGAGTACTACGACGGCCTGTCCACCGCCGAGCTGCGGGAGCGCCAGGAGTTCGCCTTCGAGGCCGCCGTGCGCATGCGCGACCGGTTCCTCCAGCAAGAGGTGTGGGACCGGATGGGCGTGGACCCGAAGGCGATCCTGCCGGTGGTCCTGTCGGCCCCCGACCGCAACGAGTTCCAGGCGCTGCTGTTCTCCAAGATCGTCCCGAACTGTCGAAAGCTCGGCTTGCTGGATGCAGCCGACGGCTGGTTGCGGACCAAGTTCACCGAACTCGGGGTCATCGAGTTCGAGTCGGCCACAGATACCAGCGAGGAGTACGACGCCATGGCGGCGTTGCCTCCGACCCAGCGCGAACTGGTCTGACCGGAGGGTTCGGCCGGGGTCGGTCGGGCTCGGGCGGCGTCGGTCGGGTTCGGCCGGGTTCGGCCGGGTTCGGCCGGGCGCGTCGGGGGAGCGTGTTCGGCCGGGCGCGTCGGGGGAGCGTATCGGAGGAGCGCGGCGATGCCTTCTCGTAGGGGCGCGCCGGTGCTGCTGGTAACCTGCGGTTTCGTGAGCCAACTTCTGCCACCCATCCTCCGGAGTGCGCCATGAGCGCCGCGGAGCGATCGATGGGCGCCCCGCCCCGGTTCGGCTCGGTGATCACCGCCATGGTCACCCCGTTCGGCTCCGACGGCGAGCTTGACCTCGACGCCGCCGCCACCCTGGCCCGGCATCTGGTCGACAACGGCAGCGATGGACTGGTCCTGGCCGGCTCGACCGGAGAAGGCTCGGTGCTCACCGACGCCGAGCGGATCTCACTGTTCCGAGCGGTAATCGAGGCGGTCACCGTCCCGGTCATCGCCTCGACGGGTACCAATGACACCGCCCATTCCGTTGCGATGACCCAGGAGGCCGAAGCCGCCGGCGCCGCTGCCGTCCTGGTGGTCACCCCGTACTACAACCGCCCGTCGCCCGCCGGATTGTCGGCCCACTTCCGTGCCGTGGCCGGGGCGAGCGAGCTGCCGGTGGTGCTGTACGACGTCCCGGTGCGGTCGGGACGCCGGATCGGCCCCGACCTGACCCTCGAACTGGCCTGCGACGTCGCCAACATCGTCGCCGTCAAGGACGCCACCGGCGATGTCGCCTCCGCGGCCCGGGTGATCGCCGAGGCCCCCGACGGATTCCAGGTGTACTGCGGCGACGACTCCCTCACCCTCCCGTTCGCCTCCGTCGGCAGTGTGGGCATCGTCAGCGTGGCCGCCCACTGGGCCGGCCCGGTCTTCTCCGACATGCTGGCCGCATACGGTTCCGGCGACGTGGTGACCGCCGCCGCCTTGAACCGCGCCCTCCTCGAGTCCTACCGATTCGAGTCCACCGACGAATACCCGAACCCGGTCCCCGCCAAGGCGGCCTGTCGGGCCCTCGGCCTCTCGGTCGGCCAGTGCCGTCTGCCGAACGCACTCGCTCCCCACTCGCTCGACGATCAGGCCCGTTCGGTCATTGCCGGGGTCACGCAGCCAGCGCAGACGCGGCAATCTGTTGCCTGAGCCCCGGGGCCCCCGACAGCAAGGCGGCGAGTCGGGGTCGGGATCGTCGGGTTCGGGATCGTCGGGTTCGGGATCCGGACGGCGGCGAAAGCCCAAGCCAGCCGGAGGTGCGGCACTGTCGGCGGTGACCGCGTCAAGTTCGACGGCGTCGAAATCGGCGGGCACCGGCAAATCGGAGACGGCGGCAAAGTCGAAGGGCGGTGCCAAGGCGCAGGCGACGGCCAAGTCGGCCGGTGCCGCCCGGTCAGACGGGTCCTCCCGGTCAGACGGGTCCGCCAAGTCGGGTGGCTCGTCCCGCTCCTCACGGTCGACGAAGAAGTCGGGGTCGTCGGGCGCCGGCGGCGGATCCTCGGTTCGGGTGGTGTTCCTCGGTGGTCTCGGGGAGATCGGTCGGAACTGCGCCTGCATCGAGGTCGACGGACGGATACTGGTCCTCGACGTGGGGATCATGTTTCCCGATCCGGACATGCCCGGTGTGGACCTGGTGCTTCCGGACTTCACCTACCTGCGGGAGAACGCCGACCGTGTCGACGGGGTCATCCTCACCCACGGCCACGAGGACCATACCGGGGGACTGGCCTACCTTCTGCGTGATTTCCCGGTCGACGTCTACGGCTCGGAGCTGACCCTGGCGCTGGCCCGGAACCGGGTCGACGAAGCGGGCATGGCCAGCCGGGCGACGTTCATCACCGTGCGGGACCACGAACGGCGCCGGATCGGGCCGTGCGACGTGGAGTTCATCCCGGTGACCCACTCGGTTCCCCATGCCTTCGCCACCGCGTTCCACACCCCCCAGGGCGTCATCCTCCACTCGGGTGACTTCAAGATCGACCTGCACCCGGTGGACGGCCGTCGCACCGACCTCGCCCGGATGGGTGCACTGGCTTCCGACCCGGGTATCCGGCTCCTGTTGGCCGACTCGACCAACGCCGAGGAACCCGGGTTTACCGCCTCGGAGTCGACCGTGGGCGCCACCCTGGAGAAGGTCTTCCTGGCCCGTCCCGACCGACGCTTCATCGTGACCTGCTTCGCCAGCCACATCCACCGGGTCCAACAGGTGGCCGACGCCGCCATCGCCGGCGGGCGGGTGGTCGCCACGCTCGGTCGGTCGATGCAGAAGAACGTGGGCCTGGCCCGCAAGCTCGACCTCCTCCACATCCCTGATGCCGCACTGGTGGATATCGAGGACGTGGACAACTACCCGCCGGGCCGGGTCTGTGTGATCTCCACCGGCTCACAGGGGGAGCCGATGTCGGCCCTCTCGCGCCTGGCCACCGGGGAGAACCGGTTCTTCAAGCTCCAACGTGACGACGTCGTCGTGATCAGCGCCCACCCGATCCCCGGGAACGAATGGTCGGTGGGCCGGGTCATAGACAGCCTCCACCGCCTGGGCGTCGAAGTCATCCACTCCGGCGTGGAGAACGTCCACGTCAGCGGCCATGCCCGCCAGGGTGAGCTGGCCATGCTCATGTCGGTCACCCAGCCCGAGTTCTTCATCCCCGTCCACGGCGAGTACCGCCACATGGCCAACCACGTCCGGCTGGCCGCCAGTATGGGCATCACGGGCGACCGTGTGCTGCTGTGCGAGGACGGTGACGCCGTCCTGATCGACGACGCCGGCATGCGCCGTGACGGCACCGTGCCGGGCGGCTACCTGTTCGTGGACGGAAGTTCGGTCGGCGACATCGGCCACGGCGTGCTCCGCGACCGGATGGTCCTCGCCGAGGAGGGTGTGGTGATGGCCGTCGCCACCGTCGACCTGAAGCGGGGCGAGGTGATCGGCGCGCCCCAGATCGTCACCCGCGGCTGGGCCTACGACCAGGACACCGATGCCTTGTTGGACCAGGCCCGCAACCAGGTGACCCGGGCTCTCGAGCAGGCCCTGTCGTCCGGCAATTCCGACCACGAGACGCTCAACCGGGTGGCCCGCAAAGCCCTCGGGAAGCTGGTGGGCGAGCGCACCCGCCAGCGTCCGATGATCGTCCCGGTCATCGTCACCGTCTGAGCGAGTCCTCGCGGAGGGGTCCCTGGTGGCAGGGGTTGCCTGCGATAGGGGCTGATGGTGTCCCCCTGAGCGGTGGATGGCGGCAGTAGCGTGGTATCCACTGTGACGACCGCCACCAAGCGCCCGGCGCGTCGATCCGGGGCGTCCCGGCCGAAGGGCAAGTCGACCTCCCCGTCTCGATCGAGCCGCAACGCCTCCGCGAAGAAGAAGCAGGCCGGCAAGGGCGGAGGCGGAAAAAGGCGTCCCTCCGCCCAGGCCGAGGAACGCGGGGGCATGTTGGCCTCGATGGCCGCCATCGCCGCCGGCCACGCCACCGATCTTTGGGGAGTGGTCCTGGTCACCCTGGGAGTCCTCTGCGGGGTCGCCTTCTACGGCGGCTCCCACTCGCTCGGCCCGGCCGGGAATGACGCCCGCATCGCCGTCGGGGACCTGCTCGGCTGGGGCCGGTTCCTGGTCCCGCCCATCCTGATCGCCGTCGGGGTCCGCATGTTCATGGGCCGATCCGAGGCGGAGACGGAAGATGCCGGGAGCGAAAGCCGTCCGCGCCGGGAGCCCGCCCGTGCCGTAATCGGCGGGGTCCTCCTGCTCCTGGCCGCCACCGGGCTGGCCGCCTTGGCCGGTGGCTCGCCGGCCATCGGGGCCTCGACCGCCGCCCTCTCGTCGGCCGGAGGCTGGGTGGGAGCGGTGATCGCCGATCCGCTCGGGACCGCCCTCGGCGGTTTCGGTGCCGCCGTGATCCTGTTGGTGGTGGCCGCCGTGGCACTCCTGGTGTTCACCGGCGTGACGGTGCGGTCGGTGGCGTCCGCCTTGGCCCGGGCCGTCCGCTGGGCGATCAGTGCGGCCCGGGGCGACCGTGCCGCCGACACGGTCGACGATCCGGCCGATGACGACGAGCCCACCGACCCGTTCGGCCGGGCTCTGTCCGAGGGCCGTCAG
>Ga0302314_10016549_pt1 | contig 12446 bp, 10 predicted proteins | sample III_Palsa_N2_3_FD_200533 | JGI IMG/M metagenome (GOLD analysis project Ga0302314, IMG submission 200533) | Peat permafrost microbial communities from Stordalen Mire near Abisko, Sweden - III_Palsa_N2_3 | ecosystem: Environmental > Terrestrial > Soil > Palsa > Peat permafrost | place: Sweden...
ACCCCGTCTGACGAAAGAGACTGTGGAGAGCCCGTTGCGGAGAGATCCGCACGGCGGGTTCGGAAGGCGGCCTGAGGAAACGGGCTGGTCGCAAGACCAGAACCGCGCCTCAGGCCGACCTTACAACCGCACGGGCGGCAAGAGCCCGGCAGAGAGACTAGTCCTTCCCGGGCAGCAGTGGGTCATCGTCATATCCGCCGATCAGCGTCCGGCAAGACTGCCAACAACCGCTGACACACCGCACGCAGCGCTGCCGCCGATATGGGTTTCCGTGAAGTCGGCCATGCCTGATGCGCCTGCCCGACGGGTAAGGTCTCGGCGACGGTAACAAAGAAGCGGCGTCGGCACGGCTCGATGACGCCGAGAATGTCGGGCCGCCGGTCCGTCCCGGCACTGACGAGAGGTTGAGCTGCGTTGTTGAGCGAGAGTCTGGTCCAGTTGCCCGGGGAACCGGACGTGCGGCTGTTCGTCGCGCAGACCCGGGGCCCCGCCGATCGGGTGTTGCTGGTTGTTCACGGCGGTCCGGACTGGGACCACACGTATCTGCGTGATCCCCTGGTCCGGCTCGAAGGCTCGCATCGGGTCGTGTTCACGGATCTGCGCGGGTGCGGCCGGTCGACCAGCGGGCTGGCCGATGACCGGTACACGCCCGACGCGGTGGTGACCGACCTGCTCGAGCTGCTGGACGCACTGGGCGTGGAGCGGGCGGACGTGCTGGGTTTCTCCTATGGCGGCATGATCGCCCAGCGGCTGGCGGTGGCCGCGCCAGAGCGGATACGGCGGCTGATCATCGCCTCCAGCAGCATCCCGCCGGTGCCCGCCGACGCCTACGACGACTGGCCCGAGGCGGCGGCATTGCGTGACACGAATGCGTGCGCCTGGGCCGATGACCCGAGCCCGGAGCTGGTCCGCGCCGACGCGGTGGAGTGCGTCGCGGCGAACGTCTGGCGCGAGCAGTCCCAGGCCGAATTGCTGCGACGGCTGGCACAGGTCCGGTTCTCGGCCGAATGGGCCCGGCCGTTCCTGGCCGGAGTCCTAACACCGGCCCGGCCGCAGCAATCGCAGGCGCGACTGGCAGCCTCGGGCATCCCGATCCTGCTGCTGCACGGCCGCCAGGATCTCACCTTCCCGGCAAAGCTCGCCGAGCAGGTCGCCGCTGAGGTCGCCACGGCCACAGCCGTGATCATCGACCAGGCCGGACACATGGCCCACATCGACCAGCCGGAGGCGTGGATCACCGCAGTGGCCTCATTCCTGGCCGAGGAGTAAGCCAGAGCCGCCGATGATTTCGGCCGGTACTGCAACGAGATCAGCGACAGTACCGCAAATCGTCAACTACTCAGGGTCTGTTTTGTCATGATCTTCTACGGTGCCGTCGGTGGCGGGCCCGCAGTTGTCGGGTAGGTGGGCTTGAAGCAGTGCGACCGCTTCTTGGGGCGTGTCGGCCAGCCCGATCTCACCTTTTCCGCGCGGCGGGCTGCCTGGCCGGACCACGCTGTATCTACCGTCCGGCAGTGGCCAGATCACGGGGAGGTCGCGGGTGAAGGGAGGCCGGGTGGCGCGACTGAGGTGTAGTGACCTGTGGCTGGTGTAGGGGAAGAGTTGGCGTAGTTGTGGTTGTGCGTACGCGGCTTCGATCAAGTCGTGGTCGATGCGGCTGGCGCGGGATTGGCGGTAGATGCTGCATTTGGTCTCGACGGGATCGCCGTGCTCGTAGGCTTCGGCAAGCTCGCCATAGTGGACGAACGGCCACGCGTTCTGCAGCTCCCGCAGCGTGGTGTCTGACTGCCACAGGCCAATGGAACCGGCCGCGGCCGCCAGATCGGCGGTCTTCCCCTGACCCATCCCGACGCCGCGTTCCCAGAACTCCAGGATGAACCAGCGTTCCTCGCTGCCCAGGAGAACCCTGGTATGGCGATGGTCGTTGCGGATCGTGGCCCCGGAGTATCGCCATCCCGGCTCTTGAGGCACTTTGACTGACAGGTCGAAGCCGGCCCGGCCCAATTCGGCCTGGAGTGCGGCCACGAGAGATCCAGCGAGGCCGACGTCCGGGTAGAGCGTGGCGAGGCCGGGCGGAAGCGGACTTGGCCTGGTGGATTCCGGGGTTTCGTCGTCGGCCATGGGTGTACTGTCCCATCATCGCGATTGGCTGGGTGGTGTGGTCGTGATCAGCGGAAGGATCGCGCCCGGGTCGAGCAGTTTCAGCCGTGGTGGCTGAAGGTGGCGCCGAGGTCGTCGAGTTCGTCGAAGGCGTCGTAGGAGAGTTGCCGGCTGATGGCCTTGACGAGGAACTCGGCAATGCCGCCGGGGAATTCGAACCATCCGGGCCCACGGCCTTCGAGTCCGACGATCGTCCAGTCGTCGGGTTGGCCGTGGGTGTGCCAGAAGAAGGTGTCGCCCCACCACCCATCGCACCCACATCCTTACACAGTCATACCAGCGGATAACCTCACAATCAGTACCTGCACCCTGCCAATTTCGACACACCAAACGTCCCTCGAACTGTCGATTCTGATGCGCCATTCCAGCGACCTGCAATGCGCCAACTAGACCAAGCCCCTGAGATCTGTACCCATGCCAAGCCGGACACACCAGTTCCACTCAGGAAAGGACGGGGGCACTGCACCGGCATCCACGGGCAGCCACGTCAGCAGCCTGAGCCTTAACCTGCCCTCTCCGCTGCCAGAGACCGTGCAATGGATCGACGCCTGCTGGCGCTGGACCCGGTCCGAATGAAGATCTCGGCCCGCCAATCACAGCCGAGTGCCGTCAAATGTAACCAAATGTAACCGGCATGGGTTACATTTGACCGTATGGCTACCAACCTCGACCAAATGATCGCCGGACTGCGCGCTGCAGGCGGCGACACTACTGAGATCGAGGTCAAGTCCGCCGCGGGTGGCCTGCCGGAGAGTCTGACCTCGACCTTGAGCGCACTGGCGAACCTGCCTGGCGGCGGAACCATCATCCTGGGTCTGAACGAGCAGGCCGGATTCCGCCCTGTGCCGCTGACCGAACCACAACTCCTCAAACAAGGCCTGGCAGCCAAGGCTCGGTCATTCACTCCGCCAGTCCGCGTGGAAATCGCAGACGGACTGGTCGACGGCGCCCCAGTTATCCTAGCCACCGTCCATGAGTGCGACCGCTCGGCCAAGCCCTGCCGAGTGACTGCGACCGGAGCGGCTTACCTGCGCGGTTATGACGGAGACTTCCGCCTGTCCGACGTGGAGGAACAAGCGTTCCTTGCCTCCCGCCAAGCCCCGATGTTCGATCGCCAGCCTGTCGACGGCGCGACCCTCGACGATCTCGACCCCGAACTGCTCGCGACCTTTCTGACCGCAGTCCGGGAACGGGACCCCGACGGTCTCGGACGCTTCGACCATGATGATGAGCTGCTGCGCCGCGCCGGCGTCACCGCTACCGGCGGCACGCCCACCGTCGCCGGAATACTCGCCCTCGGAGTCCATCCCCAGCAGTGGTTCCCCCGCTACGTTTTGCAGATGTCGGCCGAACCGCGGCCCGAAGATCCCGACGGCAGCCGCGCCCGCAACCAGGCCACCGTCACCGGACCGATCCCCCGGATGCTTGACAGCGCATTGGACTGGGCCAGGCGCACATTTGACACATCCATTGTCTCAGCCCCTGATGGAACCGTCCACGATCAAGTCGCATACCCACTGCTGGCGTTCCGGGAACTCATCGTGAACGCACTGGTCCACCGTGACCTCGACCACTGGTCCACCGGATTGGCCGTCGAAATCCGGCTACGCCACGATCGCCTGGTCATCACCAATCCCGGCGGGCTCTACGGCATCACTCTCGACCGCCTCGGCCACGACGCGGTCACATCCGCCCGCAATGCCCGACTCGTAGCTATCTGCCAACACGTACGCACCCCGGCAACCGGCGCCCGGGTCATCGAAGCCCTTGCTACCGGAATCCCCACTGTTACCAATGCACTCGCCGATGCGGGCCTGCCCACCGCGCGCTATGCCGACGCGGGTATTCGATTCACTGTTGTCCTACACCGCTCCGCACCGCGCGCCGTCACAGCACCAGCTTTGAAAACGACGGAACAACGCGTCTACGACGCTCTGGCCACCGGACCGCGCACTGTGGCCGAGCTGCAAACCGAGTTGGGCCTCAGCGCACCTAACATCCGAAAATCCCTGCGCTCGCTGGCCGAACAGGCTCTCGTCCTGCAAGTCGGCGGCCGAGGACGGCCCACCAGTTACCATCGCGGGTCATGACAGTACTGGCTGGAACCGAGTTTCACGGATTCTCGGATACTGCTGTGAACCAGTAGCGAAATCGTCTTGACATGCCCCGTGAGAACCGCCTCACTCCCGGGGAAACTACATGTCAGAGGGCCAGAGCGAGGTACGTGCCCCACCCAGAACCCATAAGGTATGGTGGGCGGATTCCGGTCGGCTGTAGTGGCGACTGAAGAAATGGACGGGCTCAGTGGAGCAGCATGCCGAAGGATCGTCCGGGATGGACGTCTTCAAGATTCACGAGCGACCTGGCACAAAAGCCGGTTGAACACCCCGGTATCACACCGCGCCGGCCCTGGCCGAACTGGTGTTGCGCGGCGGCTCCATCGACGTCGGTGCGGGACCGGTCCCGGTTGATGGCTTCCTGCTCGACATGGACGTCGCATTCGAGCGCTTCATCGCGGGCGCGCTCTCACAGGCCCTGTCCGAGTACGGTGCCCGAACCGTTCCTCAGGCGAAGCCCGGGAAACGGCCTGGTACGCCGCCCCGACGAGCGAGCGGGGCCTAGCGCTGTACCTCGCGGCCCGGATCCAGGACCGAGTCGGCCCGGTCCTGGGCGAGGCAGTCAAAGTTCTTCGCCCCAAGGGCCGCAAAGAGGACTCACTCGGGCACCACTCCCTGTTGGAGGCACAGATGTTGTTGCTGGCAGACCAGGTTCCAGCAGCCGTAACGGTCGCCGAGGCCCACGCCGAGTCGTGGGGCGATCCGGCCGGTCTGGTGCTGCCCTACCTGTACGCGGCCGGATCGGCCGGATGGGGACATCCGCGGTGGAAGGAGAGCATGCTGCGGACACTACTGACGCGGTCCGGGCAGCGCCCAGGCAGCGCAGTCGATCTCTCGCGCGAACTCGACCGGCACTTTCCCGAGCCCGGCGCCCCGACGGATCCGGTCCTGCCGCCGCTTGGCACCGTGCTGGTCGAGCTTGCCGAAACCCGCACGACCACAACGCCGCAGCGCGCCACGCTGCTCAATTCGGCCCGCACACTTACCAACTGGCAATTGGACAAGATCGTGGGCGGCACGCAGCGGTCCGGCTATGGATACGCCGCACAATTGGCGGTCGCGCTCTCCGAGGCGCAGGTCTTCGCCGGTGGCGCGTTCGGCTACTGGAGCCAGGCCCGCGGGCAGTATCCTCGCCACAGCGCCTTCCACCAGGAACTGGACAAGGCCAGGAAGGCCGGGGCTTTCCCGACATAGGCAGACTAGGCGTGGATGCCGGCCAACTCTCTACCGGGCAACGTCCTGGATCGCACCGAAGTTGGTGCGCCAAGCCGGAAAGTCATCACCATCCTGCGCGTCTGCGAACGCAAGTCCGGCTGCGGCAAGCCGCTCGGCAGCGGCAACGGCGGCATCTTGGGTCAACCCGAGAGCTCTGACCAGTCCGGCGTCGGTCACGGTGGAGACCGAAACCGTGTTGTCTGCGTGGACCGGCAGTCCGGTTCCCGTACGCCTGACGATCTCAGCGAACACGCGCAGCGCATCCGGGTCCGCAAGTGCCTGGACCATGGCCAGAGCACTGTAGCCGGCGTGCTCGGTGAGCTGCGGCGCGGCCGGCTGGCTGCCCGCCGGGGTCAGGGCTGGTGGGAGACCGGTACTGGCGTGGTTCCCCGGCTGCTTCGGCCCGGTCTTCGCCCGAGGCGTCGCTGCCCGGGCCGGGTTCACCGAGTCGGTCGCAGGCACCGGGAGGCCGAGGTCGGGTACCGGGTCGCCGCGCAGGGCAGGGGCGCCCAGCGGGGTGATGCGGATCGCGGCCAGCCCGTCGTAGCGGGAGAGATATTCGATTTCGTCGGCGCCCCAGTTGCCCCGGAAATCGTCACGAGCCCCGCGCGGATCCCGATAGGCGACATCGACGAGTCCGAGCGTCGCGGCGTATTCGAGCAGCAGGCACAGGACATACCTGCCCTCGACAATCGGGAAATCCCCGAACCCAGCCCAGCCGAGCGAACCGTACTCGGCATCGAGCAGGTACAGTCGCCACCGTGCGCGTTCGCCACGCGTCACCTTCAGGTCACCCAAGCGTGACAGGACACCGAACAGCTCGTCGACCCGGATCCACTGGCCGGCCGGAAGCGCAATCAGCGCCTCGGCCAGTGCGGCCCGGCGGCGTGCCGGGGCAGTCAGCGTACCAGTGGTGCGCTGCCCTTTGATCGCGTCGATGCGGGAGAATTCGTCGATCGGCCCCTTCGCCATCCACCTGCCCCACAGTCGGGCAAGTGCCGCATACCCGGGCGCCGTCAACGCGCGCCTTCCGGCAGCAGTCAGTTCGAGCTTGGTTCCGACCAGCCGCGCCAGGCCGCCGGCCTGGACCAGCAGAGGCCACGCGAACGCGGCGATCGGCCCGAAGGTCTCCACGCTCTGTTCGTCGTAGTAGTCGCCGACAACCAAGGCGTCTTCCACCAACCGGACGCTGGCGGCCGACGGGCGTGCGGTCGTCGCACTGCACCGAACATGCCCGGCTTCGATCAGACTCAAGACGCTGACCATGTTGGACAGTGCATCCCGGGTGGTTTCCTGAATCGTCAGGTCAGTCTCATCCGAAGGATCAAACACCGCTGCGGCCGCCTTTCCCATCCCGGAAGGATACCGAGTTGTGCCCGATCAAGCAGCGCTTCGGAGCACCAACAAATGTAACCGATGTGAGTTTCATCTGACTGCATTCCGAGGGCTGCCTTAGGAATTCGGGGGAATACCGGATCTGCCAATCCTGGCGACGGTAAAGTTTACCGCATGGGCACGTTGAGCACGCGGGAACTGGACGCTCTTGTCGAAGAGGCCACCGTCGACGCATATGGCGAGGACGAGCAGTTGTCCGGGTTCTCAGTCATGATCGATAATGACCTGGCGTTGCCGTTCGACACGGTGGTACTCGGGATCGAAGTCACCGTGACCAAGGTCGAGCAGGTGGCCGGTAACGGGATCGCCGCGGTGTGCCGTCGGGGCAGGTTCACACAACGGATCGGGATCCTGGACCTGCCACTCCCCTCTCCGCCGCCGGACGGGGCGCAGTGGATCGAGGCGTACCGGCACTGGGCCCGGTGAGCAGACGGTGAGCGAATACCAGTACTACGAGTTCCTGGCCCTGGACCGGCCGCTGACCGACGCCGAGTACAACCAGGTGCGCGCGCTCTCGACCCGCGCGCAAATCAACCGGACCAGATTCGTCAACGAGTACCAGTGGGGCGACTTCCGCGGAAACCCGTCCGTTTTGATGGACCAGTACTACGACGCGCACCTTTACTTCGCCAACTGGGGCACTCGGATCCTGATGCTGCGATTGCCGGCCACGCTGCTGGATCTGAAGACGGCCGAACGGTATTGCGACAGCGACACGGCATCAGTCCGCCGCAGCGGGAAGAACGTGGTCCTGGAATGGCGCAGCGATGACGAGGACGGTGAGGAAGACTGGGAGAGCGGCGGCCCGGGGTCGCTCGCGGCCCTGGTCGGGGTGCGCGCGGAGCTGGCGGCCGGAGACTTGCGCCCGCTCTACTTGGCCTGGCTCGCCTCGGTCAGCGCCGGACGGGACGAATGGTCGGACGACGAGGAAGACGGGGACGATGCAGCGCCGGATGCGGACAGTAAGAACGCCGACCGCCTGGTAGACCCCCCCCCGCCACCTGGCCTGGGCAGGTTGACCGCAGCCCAAAGCGCCCTGGTCGACTTCCTCCGGGTAGATCCGGATTTGTTGGCCGCGGCTGCAACCGGCACCCCGGATATCACGTCCGGTGCCGGCGGTGGCGCGGCCGTCGACTCCTGGATCAAAAATCTGACGGCCAAGCAGAAGGACCAGGCGTTGCGCCGCTTGCTGGCTGACGACGACCCTCACGCACGAGCCGAGTTGCTACGCGCGGCCCGGCCATCGGCAGCAGCCGGGTTCGGCAGTGCGCCACGTATCGTTTCCGAACTGGTGGAGGAGGCGGCCATGCGCGCCGACGCCCGCGAGAACGCCCGGCAACGGGACCTGGCCAAGCAGCGCGCCCAACGCGAGAAGCAAGCGCAGCAGGAGCGTGAACGCCGACTCGACGTGCTTGCCGATCAAGGCGAGCGTCCATGGAACGAGGTGGACGCGCTGATCGCGGCGAAGAAAGCCAGCGCCTATGAGAGCGCGGTCACGCTCCTGTCGGACCTCGAGAAGCTCAGCCGGCGCGGCGGGGACCCGGCTGCCTTCGGCCGACGCCTGGCCGCGCTACGCACTGTTCACCAGCGCAAACCCAGCTTCATCGACCGCCTGGACGCTGCCGGACTACCGTGAGCCGGACTTTCAGACCAGAAACACGCAGCCCGGCCGCCGAGGACAGATTTAGATCGCGCCGATCCGGATGTCGTCAGCGAAGACTCGGCCAGCCGAAGATCAGGGTGCTCGCGGGCGAAATCAGCGTGGCCGGACGGGCAGACCACCGGTCGGAAACAACGTTCGCGGCCGCTGACTGACACCTTTGCCAGGGCTGCCGCGAACAAGATCGATTCGGATCGAACCGAGATTCCAGCACTCTGATGAGCACTGTGATACGAATTCATTCGCCGCCCGTCCAGCATCCGTCCAGCAATGGCAACAACCTGGGCTAATGCGCATGGGGACAGTAAGGGTCATCAACGAAACCATCCCCTTCGCCATACCGTGAGCATCAGGCGGGTCAATCGTGCGACACGCAGCGTACCTATAGTGTTCAATAACCGGGCCCAGCACACAACCCGTGAACAATCTGCGCAGGGCGCGGCCACCAGTTCTCTCGTAGCTCCGACATAGCTCAGGAAGTCGACGAATAACCGCCCCGCCCAACGCCATGACTATGACATCGGATGCATCCTGGCTACCGGCGAGGCATATCAGTAACCTGATCATTACCAAAAGGGCACGGAACAAAACCAACAGGTTAAATGAAATGTACCGACTCTCGCTGTCGGTAGGGAGACTGCGCTCTTCGGCCCCAACAGCGGGCGCTGTCGGGGCCGAAGCTGTGCTCTGATCGTGTCGAGTCGCTGACCTGGGATGTCCGGTAGAGCGCAGCGTAGGCTGCCAGATGTTCTACGCGGCGGAGCCGCTCTGCACTGTCACCACATAGACAGTGCCGTCATACGGCACCCCGGTCCCATTGGCGCCTTCACCGATGCCCGGAGCCGTCTGGACGGTCTGCACGTCGACGAGCCAGTTGTTCGCCGTGGCAGCAGCCTGGATCTCCGAGACCAGGGAGGCGGCCGCGCTGTCGTAGCCGTCCTCACCGATGCTGCCCTGGCTGCCGTCGATGCAGTGCCAGGTCAAATGGAGCTTGTAGAAGAGCCCGAGCTCGGGCAGTGAGAAGAGGTAGCCCGGGTACATCTTGCCGAGCAGCGACACACAGGCCGTCTCATAGCTTGCACTGATGAACCAAGCGCCGTGTGTGCCCGCGATGGGCTGGTTCCAAATGCGCAGATGGTTCTCGGTACCGTTGAGCGAGAGGATATTGCCCACCGCGCAAGCGTTAAGGCCAAGTCCGGTGAGCCGCCAGGACTCCTGTTGGTTGACGAACCCGGCACCAGCCACGTCGGCCTGCTCAGCTGACAGGCACGAGGTGCCGACCTCGCCCCAGTTGCCCAGGCCCTCTCGAATGTTCTCCAAAGAGACATCCGAGCAGGCGCTGATCACCACGTTCAGCGGCTCGGCGCCCGGCGTGTAACCAGCTACCGTGTTGGTAGTCCACTGCGTCGGAGAGTTGTAGTCGGTGCAGGAGGAGATGCCGAACTCGCCGACCGCGAAGCCGTCGGGGTCCCCGCCGGTCACGGTGATGGTCTTGAGCGAGCCCGCACCGGTGGAGTAGAACCCGAAGTACTGGGCTCCGGCCTGGCCGGCCACCGCAATCGGGCCCGAGGTCGTGCCATCGGTGCTCGTCGCCTTCATCGAGAAAGTCATGAACTGGTCAGGTTCGGCGTAGAAGTAGAACGCCTTCGCCCCCGCAGGCAGGGTGAGGGTCACCGTATCGGAGCCGGTCGAGTAGACGTCACCTGTGTAGCCATTGCTCCACGTAGCCCAGCCGTCGCCGACCTGGTCGTGCTCGAGGCTCGGCGAGAATGTCACGGAACCGGTCGGTCCCGTGACACTGTCGACATCCTCGCCCACAGCCTGCGTGTCCGGCGCGAACGACCTCATCGAATAAGAACCGAGCGTTGACGGCGGAGCAGAGGTTCCCGGAGCGCCCGAGAAGACGATCGACGACTTCTTCGCCGCGCTAGTCGACGCGGCGGACGCTGTCGCGCCGAGTGGGACCAATGCTGCGCCGAGGAGAGTTGCCGTCAGGACGACGGCCACGTGTCGTGCTTTGGAGTACCTGTGCATATTTTTCCCCCTTGCGAGTAGTGAGCACTGCACTCACTGCGGCAGAAAAGCAGGACAGCCTGGAACTTCGGTTAACGTTTCCGATCTGTCCAGCGAGCGCGGGCGATGAAATGGCATCCACGATGGCACGTCGAATTGCCTTGACGTGCATACAGCGAGTGCCGTCCGTGCGGGATCCTGACGTTCGCCACGGGTGCGCACGGCAGGAGCTGAGTGGCGCCGAAGATTGGCTTGGTTGAAGTCCTGCAACGACTCGACCACTTCTCAGAACGACTGACGTACCGCTGTGTAGGGCGGGCCGTTAGCGGATCGAATGCCATGCATCAATTGGCGGATGCGACTGGCACAGTCGGCCACTTGAGCGGGTGGAGTTGGGACGTCGTTTCACACATCCCGCCATGCTCAACCGATGGCCCAAAGCCCCCGCCGAATTCGGTGGATTCAATACCGGTCCGTCAGCAGTGAACAAGAGAATGTGATCCGTCGGCTCAATGCCGCGAGGAGGCTTGATGGAGGATCGGATCAGTATCGCCGGGACAGGCAAGGACATTGCGTCCCTGCGCGACTGGTTGGCGCACGAGCCGGAGCTGCGCGGGTACACCCGCTTCGACCGCGCCGCGCCTCGCGACGGGGAGATGGGCGCTCCCCTCGTGCTGGCGATCGTCGTGGCCACGGCGCCGATCGCTCGGGCCGTGGAGCGGGCACTCACCGTCTGGCTCGCCTCCCGGCATTCCGAGACCAAGATCGAGCTGACTGCAGTGGACGGCAACCGTGTGAGCGTGACCAACGCCGGTCGCACACGTCCCGAGCAACTTCTCGCTCAGATCGAAGCGCATCTCCAAAGGCCGCCCTTGCCGGAGCCACCGGCGCCGGAGCCGAGCAATGCGTCTGCCGATTAAAGACCACTCCCGGGTGGCGTTGATTGGCACCGCCACGTACACACACGTCTCGCGTGAATCGCTGAGCGGGCCGACCCTGTTGAATCTTCCCGGTATCCACAACAACCTCGTCCAGCTCGCCGCCGTGCTGACGGATCCGGAGACTGGCGGATTCACGGCCGAGCACTCCACAGTATTGCTCGACCCTCTGGGAAACCGCGCGGTCTATGAGGCCCTCCAAACCGCTGCGGCCGGCGCGACGGACACCTTGCTGATCTACTATGCCGGTCACGGATTGCTTGACCCCATTGGACACCTCCATCTGAGCTTGCCTGACACCGATCCGGGCATGGCGGACCTCTCGATGAGCGCCTTCCCGATCGCCTGGGTCAAGCGTTTGCTCGCCGACGCCAAGGCTACCCACCGTATTCTGATCCTGGACTGCTGCTACAGTGGCCGGGCCGCGGAAGCATTCATGGGCGGCTCGCTCAGCGACCTCGCGCTCGTCCAAACAGATCCGGGCAGCGTGCTCATCATTGCCTCGGCGCCGCCGAATCTCCCGGCGCTGGCCCCGCCTGAGAACCCGTACACCGCCTTTACCGGCGAACTCATCCGGTTGCTGCGCGTGGGCACGGAAGGCGGCGACCAGCACCTGGTCACGATGGACAAGGTCTATCAGCAGCTTGACCGGTACGCAGCCAGCCATTCATTGCCGCGGCCCCGGCGGCTCGGCACCGGATTCACCGACGATATTGCGCTCACTATCTCGCGCAGGATGCAGGGCAGTCATAGTCATATTGCGCCAGTGCGTTCTGCGTCTTTGGGCTCACAGCAGAACCAGGCAGCCGGCACACATCCTGATTTTGACCCTGAACCTGGCCCTGACGAGATGCCGGTACTTACGAGCGCAATTCTAAGAAGGCGTCAGATGGTGTTGGCGCGTGCTCGTTTCCTCGGCAAGTTGAAAGCAGATTTCCATGTGGCTGG
>Ga0302314_10016552_pt1 | contig 12445 bp, 7 predicted proteins | sample III_Palsa_N2_3_FD_200533 | JGI IMG/M metagenome (GOLD analysis project Ga0302314, IMG submission 200533) | Peat permafrost microbial communities from Stordalen Mire near Abisko, Sweden - III_Palsa_N2_3 | ecosystem: Environmental > Terrestrial > Soil > Palsa > Peat permafrost | place: Sweden...
CCCGCGGAATGATCGAGACGCGCGCCCGGCCGTCCGGTGCGAGCCACGCCCTCGCCAACTTGGGCGGCAGGGTCTGAAGCGTGATCGGCTGCGCCTGCAGCGCATCGCGGACCTGCGCCAACAGGGTGGCGAGGCCGGGGATCAGAGCGCGATAGGCGCGTAAGCGGGCTTCCGGCGTGGCCTGGGCCAGCCAGCTAAGATCGTCCGCCAGGCGGCGCGCCGCCACGGCCGCGGGGCCGGATTGGCCAACCTGGGCCGCCGCGAGGTCGGCGGATGTCTGCTTCAGGCTGGCCACGACCTCGGCGTCGTTCGGCGCGGGATCGACCATGATCGGATCGAGGCTGAGGCCCAAGAGTTCCGACGCGTCGGCGATCGCCGCCAGCTTGGGGGACTGGTCGGCCGGCACGAAACTGGAAAGGGTGCGTGCGTCGGATACCTCCGGCAGCTGGCGCGCCCTTGCCCCCAGGGCGTTAGCCGCGGTGAGCGAGCTGGCGATCGCCTCGACCGAATTGGGCGAGGTGTCGGGATCGCGCATCAGATCGATGGAAGCCGATACAGCCTCGGAATGCGTGTCCTCGAGGTGAAAGGGATTGAAGTCGAAATGCAGCAACGGCAGCAGGGACGCGGCGGCGGCGGCGGCGGCGAACGCGACGCCAAGCACCCATTTGCGATGCGACAGGATGAATCCGTCCAGTCGCGCGAGAGACGCCTCCATGTCGCCAGCCGATCCCGCCGGCGGCTTCAGCAGCGAGATCAAGGCGGGCAGAAAGGTCAGGTTCAGGGTGACGGCCAGGACCATGCCCGCGCCCGCGATTGCGCCAAGCTGTGAAACGCCGAGATAGGCCGTGGGGGCGAAGGCGAGGAACCCCACGGCGATGGCCGCGGCCGCCAGGACGAGCGAGCGGCCCATACCCGAAGCCGTGGCGGCGAGCGCCGCCCGGACCGTTCCGCCCGACTGGTGTTCGGACCTGAACCTCACCGAAAACTGGATGCCGAAGTCGATCCCCAGGCCGACGAACAGGGGGATGAAGGCGACCGAGATCACGTTGAACCGTTGAAAGATCAGCAGTCCAAAAGCCATGGCGGCCACCAAGCCTATGAGCATGGTCGCCAGGATTGCCGCCATCAGTCGCAGTGAGCGTACGGCCATCCACAACATCAGGAGAATGGCGGCCATGGCCATGGCCGCGATCAAGGCGGCGCCGTGGGCGATGGAGCCGAACTGTTCGTCCTGAAGCGGGATTGGGCCGGTGAGACGAACGCTGACGCCGTCGGCCGGATTCAGTCCGAGCTGGCGAGCGCTCTCGCGCACGAAGTCGCTGGGCCCGGCGCCGGACTCCAAGGCGCTGAAGTCGAGGACGGGAGTGACTAGGACGATGCGCCGCAAGGCGGAGGGCGCGGCTGCTCCGCCGGATACGAGCTCGCTCCAGGAGAAATAGGCCGGCCGACCAGCGCGCACCCTGTCCATGGCCGCGGCGAGCGCCGTGATCGGGGTCTGGAGATCGGCGAGCTTGGCCTGGCCGGAGGTCACGCCCTTGAGCGTCGTGGACAGGGTCGTCATCAGCCCGCGCAGGCTCGGGTCCTCCGCCAACGGACCCAGGAACGGTTGAGCCTGGATGAGCTGGCTCATCTGCCGCTGGACCTGGGCGGTGGGCAGGTAAAGCAAGCCCTCGCGGGCGAAGAAGTCGCTGTCCGGCCGCTCGACCGCGTGAAACAGGTCAGGCCGCTGTCCGAGCCGCGCGGCCAGAGCGGCGGCTCCGGATTCGGCCAGTTCGGGGGTCTTTCCGTCGACGACCACGACAATCTGATCGCCGCCCGGCGCGAACAGGGCGTCGAAGGCCGCGGCGCGTTCCCGGTAGGGCAGCTTGGTCGACAACAGCCCCTCGGTGTCGCTGTTGAGCGAGAAGTGAGTGGCCACAAAGGCCAGGGCCAGCAGGGCGAGCGCGGCGACGCCTAGGACAACGGGCCAGGCGTGGTCGCAGCAGGCCACCGCCCAGCGTTCGATGAGCGGTTCGCGGGTGGCGGGAGTGCTCTGCAACCGCGTCAAATAAAGCTCCCGCGGGCCGCCGCAGACTCCACGGCGGCACCGTCAGCCGCCAAACTCGGTTGATTCCAGGGGGCGATGCACAATATCCGAGGTTCAGGCAACGATTCGTAGCGGCCGATTGTTTCCATTGCTTTGCGGATCAATCTGGCCTCAGGCCTTAGTCCCTCGAGTTGTGGAGCGAGCCGTGCGCGCAAGGCGCCTCACCGCCAGCCTAGCGTTCACGATCGGCGCCCTTAGCATCGGTCAAGCCGCGGCCGCCACCCCCGGCGATCCTTTCGAGCGATTCAACCGCAAGGGCTTCGCCATCCAGGAGGCGCTTGACCGTTACCTGGTCGGACCCGCGGGGCGAGTCTACCGAGTGCTCACGCCCGGACCGATCGGCAAGGCGATCCACCACATCCTGATCAATCTGACCGAGCCTGTGGTGGTCATAAACGACATGCTCCAACTCCGCCCTGCGCGCGCGGGCGCGGCCAGTATCCGGTTCGTGGTCAATTCGACCGCGGGTCTCGGCGGCATGATCGACATCACCGGCCAGACCGGCCTGCCACATCATCCGAGTTCCTTCGGCGACACCCTGGGACGCTATGGCGTCAGGCCCGGCCCCTATCTGTTCATTCCATTGGTCGGTCCCTCGACCATGAGGGACCTGTTGGGCAACGTGGTGGACGCGACCATCGATCCGCTCCACTTCGCCCAGTATCCCTTCCGCAGAAGGGTCAGCATCGCCGTCGCGGTGGCCGGCGGCCTGGATCAGTGGTCGTCCTCCGAAGGCGATCTGCGCACCCTGCTCAGCAACGCCGCCGATCCCTACGCGACGCTGCGTTCGACCTATCTCCAGCACCGCGAAGCCGAGGTCAGCGGGACGACGTCGGCGCCCGCCGCCCTGCCGGATCTGGACGCGCCGGATGGCGCACCTACGGTGCCTTCGGCCGAGCTAGGACCGGCGCGCGCCGATCAACCGGCGGCCCTCCATGCCCTGCCAGGCGGCCAGGACGGGCAAGCCGACGGCCAGCTCGCGAGCGCGCTTGATCAGCGAGAGCGCCAGGGCGAGGTCGGGGCCCAGGCCGAACAGGGGCCCGAGCAGGGCGTAGCTGGCCTCCTGGACGCCGACACCCATGGGCGCGACGAAGATGGCGCTGCGCGCGGCCATGACCAGAGCCTCCAACCCCAGAATATTGAACGGACCGATGGCCACGCCGGCGACGCGCAGCGCCAGCCACGCGCCGAGGGCGCTGGCGATCCAGGCGGCCAGATGAACCAGCACCGCCAGAGCGAATCGGACGGGGCGGCGGTGGAGATCGACGATCATGTCGCCGGCTTCGGCGACGACGTCGGCGGCGGCTGGAACAGCCTTGCCGATCAGGCCGGTGATCAGCCCCATTCCGCGCCGCTGCACGGCGATGAAGCCGGCCACCCCGGCGGCGGTTAGGGCGACGCCCGCCACGGCCGGTCCCGCCAGCCCTGACCGAGGGTCCAGGCGGCCGAAGAGGAGCGCAAGACCGACCAGGGTGAAGACGATCTGCGCGACGAGTTCCGCGCTGACGTCAACCGTAGTGGTGGCGAAGGCCCAGGCCGGCGTCAGGCCTTGCAGGACGGCGACGCGCGCGCCGATCACCAACCCTCCAAGGTGCGAGAAGGGCAACAGCTCGCCGCTCGCGTCGCGCACCATCCGCGCCCAGGCGAAGAGGGGCCAGCGGCTGGCGCGCCACGGCTTCTCCAGGCAGAACCACGCCGTTCCCAACAAGGCGTAGGGCAGGGCGGAATAGACCACCAGAACCGCGAGCCCGCGCCAGCCGATCCGGGCCAGCGCCTGAAAGACCTGGCCGAAGCCGATATAGCCGGCCACGACCGTGGCCCCGACCAGTCCCAGAATGGCCGCGATGATGGCGCCGCGCTTGAGGCCGGTCATGACGCGAAATCGGCGAAGCCGCCGAGGCGCGCGCCACTTTCAGACAGCGCTTTGGAAACCGCGGGAGACGTCAGGGCCGCCAACTCCTCGGCATAGCGATAGCCTGGCGCGGCGCCCGCGAAGCCCCCATGCGTGGCCGGATGCAGATAGATTTCGCTAAGGCCTGGCGGCAACGCGCGAACGATGCCCGCGAGGCGCGGCTCCGTCATGGCGCCGGTCCATCGCAGGCCGAACACCTGATCGGGCGCCAGCAGTCCGGCTGCGCGAATTCGCGCCCGCAGGACCCGCGCGAACAGCGCGACCGGATCGCCGCGCACACTGGTCGGCGGTTCGGCAAGTCGTAGAGGCGCCTCGGGTTCCAGCGGCGCGCGCACGGCGCGCAATCCAAAGCGCGCGCCGATCTTGAGGATCAGGCCGGCAATGGTCGGATGCAGGTGGAAATGCTTGTGCGCATTGACGTGGTCCAGCGGCAGGCCAGTGGCGGCGAAAGCGGCGAACTGCGCCTCGATTTCGACGGCGAGTTCGGCCCTGGCCGAGGGATTGAAGAACATCGTCGCGCCGCTTGCGGCCATGTCGCCGCGAAACGACCCGTCCGCGTCCGTCAGGTGAGGCACGTGGTCGGCAGGCAGGCAGGGGCGGCCTTCGACGAGCACCAGGTGCAGACCCACCCTGAGCGAGGGGATTTCGCGCGCGCGCCGCACGGCGTCGGCGGCCGCGGCGCCGGTGACCATGAGACTGGCGGCGGACAGGACGCCGTCGCAGTGGGCGGTCTCCACCGCTTCGTTGACGGCCTCGGCCGCGCCGAAATCATCGGCGGTGATCACCAGCCGCCGCTCGCTCATGCCAACCGCTCCGGAACGAGCGTTTTCAGGCTGCGGCGGCCCGGCGTTCCTTGAGGAATTCGAAGAACTCCACGCCTTCGCGAAGGCGACGCTTCATCATCTCGGGGCTGCGGACCATCTCGCCCACGATGTCGCCGATCTTCCGGGGGCGGAAATAGAAGCTCTTGTAGAAGGTCTCCACGCTCTCGAAGATCTCGGCGTGGCTCAGGTGCGGATAGTGCAGCGGTGCGATCTGCACGCCGTGCTCGTCGACCAGTTCGGCGTTGGCGGCGTCGAGCCAGCCGTTCTTGAGCGCCTGATCGTAGAGGAAGGTGCCGGGGTAGGGCGCGGCCAGCGACACCTGGATGGTGTGCGGATTGATCCGGGCCGCCCAGCGCCGGGTCTCCTCCATGGTCTCCAGCGTTTCGCCCGGCAGGCCGACGATGAAGGTGCCGTGGATGGCGATGCCGAGGGTATGGCAGTCCTTCGTGAACTGCTCGGCGACTTCGACGCGCATGCCCTTCTTGATGTTGTGCAGGATCTGCTGGTTGCCGCTCTCATAGCCGACCAGCAGCAGGCGAAGGCCGCCTTCCTTGAGGATTTTCAGGCTCTTATAGGGAACATTGGCCTTGGCGTTGCAAGACCAGGTGACGCCCAGTTTGCCGAGTTCCTTGGCAATGGCCTCGGCGCGCGGCAGGTCGTCGGTGAAGGTGTCGTCGTCGAAGAAGAATTCCTTCACTTCGGGGAAGGCCTTTTTCGCCCAGGCGATCTCCTCGATCACATGGCCGACGCTGCGGGTCCGATAACGGTGGCCGCCGACGGTCTGGGGCCACAGGCAGAACGTGCAGCGCGATTTGCAGCCGCGACCTGTGTAGATCGAGATGTACGGGTGTTTGAGATAGCCGATGAAGTAGTTGTCGATCTCAAGATCGCGCTTGTAGACCGGCGTCACGAACGGCAGGGAGTCCATGTTCTCCAGGATCGCGCGGTCGGCGTTGTGGACGATCGCGCCGGAGGCGTTGCGATAGCTCAGGCCTTCGATGTCGGCGAAGGGCTTGTCGTCGGCGACGTCCTTGATCGTGAAATCGAATTCATTGCGCGCGACGAAGTCCACGGCCGGGGCGGACCGCAGACTGCCCTCGGCGTCGACCGCCACCTTGGCGCCGATCAGCCCGGCCTTGAGGTCCGGGTTGACCGCCTTGAGGGCCTCGACCGTCTTGACGTCGGAAGCGAACGACGGTGTCGAAGTGTGCAGGACGACGAGGTCGTAGTCCTTGGCCAGCGGCGCCACGTCGGCTAGGGACTGGCGATGCGGGGGAGCGTCGATCAAGCGGCTGCCCTCCACCATGGCCGCTGGTTGCGCCAGCCAGGTGGGATACCAGAACGATTTGATCTCGCGCTTGGCTTGGTAGCGCGATCCGGCCCCGCCATCGAAACCTTCGAAAGACGGCGCTTGCAGGAATAACGTACGACGCATTCGAACCTCAGGATTGGAGCAGGGCGCCCTCGCGGGTCACGCGGAAGCGGTTTCCGTGCCAGCCCACGCTGTTGACGCCAAAACTGGCGATGAAAAGGCCAAAAGCCAAGATGTCGCTGACTGGGACCAGCCACCAACGTCCCGCGCTCGCCCCCGTGGCCGCGTCCACGCACAGCTTGAAGGCGATGCGCATCGCCAGCGCCGAGCCGACGAGGGCCAGCATGAGCGGCGAAGGACCGAGCAGGGCGGCGGCGAGCAGCGTCAAAGGCAGGGGGTAGGTGATCAGGCTGCCGGCATAGCCTACCGGGTCGATCTGGCGCACGGTGCGGCCCCAGCGCAGCTCGCGCCCGATGAGCTGGCCCGCGCGGGTTTCGTCGCAGATGTGCGCCACGATCATCGGCGGCATGGAGATCCTGAGACCCAGGCCGCGAACGGCGCGTCCGATCTCATAGTCGTCGGCCAGATGATCGGCGAAAGCGGCAAAGCCGCCGACTCTGGCGAGAACGTCGGCGCGGATGGCGATCGTCGAACCGAAGCACGGCTGGGCGAGCCCCAGCGCCTTGCCGAGTATGGCCCCCGGGATGAACTGATAGTTGATCGCCATGGCCGAGAGCCCCGACCACAATCCGCCGCGCGCCTTGCCCACGTAAAGGCAGCTCACCAGGCCCACACCCGGTTCGGCGAGAGCGTCGACAACGGTGCGGATGTAGCCGCGGTCGACCACGATGTCCGAGTCGCTGAGGATCAGCATCTCGTGCTTCGCGGCCGTGGCGATATTGATCAGGTTCGACGCCTTGAGATTGGCGCCGTGGATTCGCGGGTCGATGAGGAGGTCGATATCCAGGCGAGGGTAGGCTCTCTGGAGATTACGCACGACCGCAATGGCCGGATCGGCGGCGTCATGAACGCCAAAAAGAATCTGGATGCGCCCCGGATAGTCTTGCCGGCAGAAGCGCTCGAGCGTGTCGCCCAGGCCTTCGTGCACGCCGCGCAAGGGTTTGATGATCGTGACGTCGGGTGTCAGGCCTTGCGCGCGCCTGGCTCTCTTGAGCGCCGCGACCGCCGCCAGCGCCGCGAACAGCATGTAAAGCGCGCCCAACTGCGACAGGGCGACAACGACCCAGCCGAGGGCGTGGAAGATCGGCAATACGACGCTCATGACAATCGATCCAACACTTCGACACTCCCCGTCCGAGCCGGATATTGGCTCCGGCCTTTCAGGCCACAGGCCGCCCTGCGCCGACGTTTCGCCACGTGGCATGTCGGCGCCCTCAGGCCATATTCAAGCTTCCGGGTCTTCGTCCGCTCTTGAAATGTCCTTTTCACGCCCACCGCGCGACGATTTCGCGCGGTCCCGAGCACTCATCGAATTCAGGCGTCCGGGATTTCCACATCTGCTTCAACCTTGCACCTACGCCGTAGAGCATCGACCTTTCCGCCATATTGATAGGCCCGCCGGGGCGCGACGAAGCCGGACTGACGCCGCGATGTTGGTTCACCGCAGAGGCGACTCACGAAAGGCACGTCGGATTTCAAGACTGACACAAGCCTGCGCGATTGGATAGCTAAGGACCCGCGAGCGCGGCCTGCTACCCGGGAATCCCTGGCGCACCGTTGCCGGTTCGCCACGAGGCGACCGGTGGGCTGCGCGCTGCTGAACGAGGCATCATCCATGGCGTCGCGCCGCCGATTCCGCTGGCAATTCCTGGTGTTGGGCGCGGTGGCCGTCGCCCTGGTCCTCGCCGTGGTGTTTCTGAAGCCAGCCAAGAAGGCCGCGCCGCCGCACGCGGTGCCGGTGACCACCGCCAAGGCGACGACGACTGACCTGCCGATCTCGATCACCGCCCTCGGCGCCGCCCAGGCCTGGACCAGCGACACGATCTTCGCCCAGGTGAGCGGCAAGCTGCTTCGGGTGAATTTCGCCGAAGGAACCAATGTGAAGGCCGGCCAGATCCTGGCCGAGGTCGATCCCGCCCCCTACGCCGCCGCGCTCACCCAGGCCGAAGGCGCGCTCAAGCGCGACGAAGCGATCCTGGCCGGCGCCCGCGTGGATCTTGCTCGCTACAAGACGCTGAACGCGCAGGATTCGATCGCGCGCCAGACCTATGAAGACCAGGTCGCCACCGTTCACCAGGACGAAGGCGTGGTCGAACTCGACCAGGGCGCTGTCGCCGCCGCCAAGGTCAATCTTGGGTGGACGCGCATTGTCTCGCCGATTTCGGGTCGGACCGGGGTGCGTCTGGTCGATCCGGGAAATCTGGTCAGCGCCGGCGGATCGACGAGCAGCACGCCCAGCACCTCGGCAGCCACCAGCGGAGCCCCGCCGCCCTCGAGTGGTTCGTCCGCGGCCACCGGTTCCGGAATTGTCGTCGTCAATCAGATCGATCCGATCGCGGTCACTTTCACCGTTCCGCAAGGGCAGTTCCAGCGGCTGGTGGACCTGTCGGCGGGTTTCACCCGGCCAATGGCCGTGCGAGCGCTCAGCCAGGAGACAGGCGCGCCGCTCGCGGACGGAGAGCTTCGGATCGCCGACAACCGTGTCGATCCGGCCACCGGGACCGTGGAGTTGAAGGCGCGCTTTCCCAACCCCGCCGGTCGGCTTTGGCCCGGACAGTTCATCAACGTCGTCCTGACTCTTCAGACCTTGCACAGCGCCACGACAATCCCGATCACCGCCATCAATCGCGGGGTGAACGGCGACTATGCGTTCGTGGTGGGCGCCGGCGACAAGGTCACGATGCGGCCCGTCAAAGTGTCTTGGACCCAGGGTCAGACGGCGGTGATCGCGAGCGGGGTCCAGCCTGGTGAGATCGTGGTCACCGACGGACAGATGATCCTCAAGGCGGGCTCTCTCGTGAAGGTCGCAAAGCCCGCCCGCGCGCCGGCGAGCGCGCCTTGAGCCTCTCCAGCCCCTTTATCCGTCGACCGGTCGCCACATCACTCATGGCGATCGCCTTCCTGCTGGTGGGCATCGTCGGTTATGTCAGCCTGCCGGTGGCGTCCCTGCCGAACGTCGACTTTCCGACGGTACAGATCAGCGCCTCCCTGCCCGGCGCCAGCCCCGAAACCATGGCTTCGAACGTCGCCACGCCGCTCGAGCGACAGTTCTCGCAGATCTCGGGCGTCAGCCAGATGACCTCGGTGAGTTCGGTCGGCTCGACTTCCATTACGCTGCAGTTCGAGCTGTCGCAGAATATCAACACCGACTACCAACAGGTCCAGTCAGCCATCAGCGCGGCCAGCGCCCAGCTTCCGAGCAATCTCCCGGCCCAGCCGACGATCCGCAAGGTCAACCCGGCCAATCCGCCGATCATGATCCTGTCGCTGAGTTCGGACACCCTGCCGCTCGACGTGGTCGATAACTACGCCGACATCATTCTCTCCCAGCGGGTTTCGACGATCGACGGCGTGGGCCTGGTCACCATCGGCGGCCAGCAGAAGCCGGCCGTGCGCATCCGCATCGATCCGCGCAAGGTCGCAGCGCGGGGCCTGCAACTCGACACGGTCCGCCAACAGATCGTCTCGGCGACCACGAACCAGCCCAAGGGCAATGTCGTCGGTCCGCAGCAGGGCCTGACGGTCTTCGCCAACGACCAGATCCTCACCGCCGAGCCGTGGAACGATGTGGTGATCGGCTACAACAGCGGCGCGCCCGTGCGCATCCGCGACATCGGCGACGCCATCCAGAGCGTCGAGAACAACCAGATCGGCGCCTGGGTGTTTCCGGGCAAGGCCAACACCGATCCGACGCTGAAGGGCGGCCGCAGCATCCTGCTGATCATCTACCAGGAGCCCGGGGCCAACGTCATCAAGACGGTCGAACACATCAAGGCGGCGCTGCCCGGCCTCCAGGCGGCTATTCCGCCGGGGATCGAGATCCATACGCTCATGGACCGCACCCAGACCATCAACGCCTCGGTCAAGGACGTGAAGTTCACCCTGCTGATCACGATTATCCTGGTCGTAATCGTGATCTATCTGTTCCTGCTCGACGTGCGCGCCACGCTCATCCCCAGCACCGTCATCCCCCTGGCCCTGCTGGCCGCCACGGCGGTGATGCTCCCGCTCAATTTCAGCCTCGACAACCTTTCGTTGATGGCGCTGACCATCGCCGTGGGGTTCGTGGTCGACGACGCCATCGTCATGGTCGAGGTGATCTGGAAGCGCCTCGAGAAGGGTGAAGAGCCGTTCGAAGCGGCCCTGGCGGGCGCCGGCGAGATCAGCTTCACGATCGTCTCGATTTCGGTTTCCCTCATCGCGGTGTTCACGCCGTTGATGTTCATGGGCGGGGTGGTGGGCCTCCTGATGCGCGAATTCGCCGTCACGCTCAGCGCCGCCGTGCTCATCTCTCTGTTGCTGACGCTCACCCTGACGCCGATGCTGTGCGGCAGGTTCCTCAAGGCGCCGAAACCACCCACTAACCGGTTCACGCGAACGATCGATAGAGGGTTTCACAACCTGGAGCTCGGCTACGCCAACGCGCTTGACCGGGTCCTGGAGCATAAACTGATCACGCTGATCCTCTTCATCGTGACGATCATCGGCGCCGGCTTCCTCTACGCCACGGCCCACACCGGATTCTTTCCCCAGCAGGACACCGGCTTTCTGAGCGGCGTCATGATCACCTCGCAAGACGCCTCGTTCAGCAAGACCGGTCAGAAGATCGCCGACGTCTCCCAGGTGATCAGCGCCGACAACGCAGTCACCGGCTACGGCCTGTTTGTAGGATCTGGGGGCTCCAATCAGGCGAACCTGACTATTGCCCTGAAGCCTAAGGATCAGGGCCGCAAGGCGACCGCCGACCAGGTCATCGCCCGCCTTCGCCCCAAGCTGGCCCAGCTCGTCGGCGTCCAGACCTTTCTACAAGCCGCCCAGGACATCAATGTCGGCGGCCGCGCCGGGCAGGCGCAGTATCAGTACACCTTGTCGGACGCGGACCTGACCGAACTCGACGAGTGGGCGCCCAAGCTGCTCGCGCGCATGCAGCAGCTGCCGCAGGTGAAGGATGTCAGTTCCGACCAGCAATCCCAGGGCGGCGCGCTCAATCTGACCATCGACCGGGACGCCGCAGCCCGCTTCGGCATCTCGCCGGTCGACATCGACACGGCGATCTACGACCTGATCGGGCAGAGCGAAGTCACCCAGTATTTCACCCAGCAAAACAGCTATCACGTGGTGGTGGAGGGCCCGCCGGATCTCCAGGCGACGCCGGACATCTTCAACACGGTCTATCTGCTCTCGCCGTTGACCAACAAGACCGTACCGTTGTCGCAGTTCGTGAAGGTCGACCCCACCGGGACGAGCAGCCTGACGGTCAACCACCAGGGCGAATATCCGGCCGCCACCTTGTCGTTCAATCTGGCCCCCGGTGTGGCTCTCAGCCAGGCGACCGAAGCCGTTGAGACCGCGCGCGACAATCTGGGCGCGCCCGCGACCGTGACCGGATCGTTCCAGGGGACGGCGCAGGCCTTCCAGCAGTCCCTCTCGAGTGAACCGGTCCTCATCGCCGCCGCGCTGATCGCGGTCTACGTCATCCTGGGCGTACTCTACGAGAGCTTCATCCACCCCCTGACCATTCTCTCGACCTTGCCCTCGGCAGGCCTCGGCGCGCTTCTGGCCCTCAAGGCCGCCGGCCAGGACCTGAACGTCATCGGCATTATCGCCATCATCCTGCTCATCGGTATCGTAAAGAAGAATGGCATCATGATCGTCGACGTGGCCTTGAAGCTCGAGCGCGAGCACGGCATGACCGCCGAGGAGGCGGCGCGCGAGGCCTCGCACCAGAGGCTGCGCCCGATCCTGATGACGACCGCCTGCGCGGCGTTGGGCGGCGTGCCGATGATCCTGATGAACGGCACTGGGTCTGAATTTCGCCAGCCGCTGGGCTTCGCCATCGTCGGCGGCCTGATCGTGTCCCAGGTGCTGACGCTGTTCACCACGCCGGTGGTCTACATCTACCTTGACCGTCTGAACCGCCGGTTAGGCGGGGGTGGAGCGCCGGAGGGCGGGGCGCCGCGCAATGAGGGTCCGATCGGAAGCGAGGCGCAGGCGGTGGTCTAGCTGTCGAAGCTATGAAGGTTGTTCACCCGAGGAGGGGCTGAGAAGCTGGGGTTGCGAAGCCAACCAACCCTTGCCGGAGCTCCTCGGATGAACGTGCACAAGAATGCTCGCCTGACGCCGCTGGGTCG
>Ga0302314_10016555_pt1 | contig 12439 bp, 12 predicted proteins | sample III_Palsa_N2_3_FD_200533 | JGI IMG/M metagenome (GOLD analysis project Ga0302314, IMG submission 200533) | Peat permafrost microbial communities from Stordalen Mire near Abisko, Sweden - III_Palsa_N2_3 | ecosystem: Environmental > Terrestrial > Soil > Palsa > Peat permafrost | place: Sweden...
CCGAGTTCGCGCAGCCGCGCCACGTCCTGGCCATGGCCGGGCACCCGTGCGTCGATCATTTCGTAATAGCTCTCGGGTGTGTCCTGAAAGCGCAGGCCCTGTGCGCGCATGCGCTGCACCGTCGCGTAGATGTCATCGGTCGCGAGCGCAACGTGCTGGATACCCTCGCCGCGATAGCTGTGCAGGAACTCCTCAATCTGGGACTTATCGTCGCGGCTCTCGTTGAGCGGAATGCGGATGTTGCCGTCCGGGCTCGTCATCGCCTTCGAGTGCAGGCCCGTGGCCTGTCCTTCGATGTCGAAGAAACGGATCTCGTGAAAATTGAACACGCGTTCATAGAACTGCGCCCACTTCTGCATATTGCCGCGCTCGACGTTGTGCGTGAGATGATCGATACGCGTGAGCCCGGCCGCCGTGACGTCCTTGCGCGCGCTGCCCTCGAGCGCGACGAAATCCACGTCGTAGATTTCCTGCGCACCGTAGCGATCCACGAGGTACAGATAGGAGCCGCCGATGCCCTCGATCGCCGGAATGTTGAGCTCCATCGGGCCGACCGTGCCGTGGACCTCGCGCGCACCGCGCTCGACCGCCACGCGCAGCGCCAGGGCCGCATCGCGCACGCGAAAGGCCATCGCGTTGATCGACGGGCCGTGCTGACCACGAAACTCCGCGGCCTGACCGCCCGGCTCCATGTTCAGAATGAAATCCACATCACCCTGGCGATAGTGCAGTACGTGCTTGGAACGATGGCGTGCCACGGCCGTGAAGCCCATGGCCTCAAACGCGTCGGCGAGCGCGCGCGGCTCTGGACTGGTGAATTCGACGAACTCGAAGCCGTCAGTTCCGAGCGGATTGTCGAACAGATCCGTTTGCGATCTGGGCTGCGACATCGGGGCCTCCTGCCGCGCAAGCACGTGGCGCCAAAGGGGTGTCAACTATAACATTAGTTACATTTGTAACTACATTTGTAACTAATACTCCCGGGCAAGCGGCGCCGCCGGGCATGCGCTAGACTGCAGCGCAACTGGGCACACCCGGGGCGAAGGCAGCGATGCGTATCGGCGTACCGACGGAAATCAAAGTGCATGAGTATCGCGTCGGGCTCGTTCCGGCGGCGGTGCGCGAGCTGGTGACGGCCGGTCACACCGTCGCGGTGCAGTCCGGGGCCGGCTGCGGTGTCGGCTGCAGCGATGAGGATTATCGCGCGGCCGGCGCGCAGATCGCGCCCGATGCGGCGGCAATCTTCGCCGAGGCGCAGTTGCTCGTGAAGGTCAAGGAGCCACAACTGTCCGAATGCGCCCGGTTGCGTCGCGACCAGGTGCTATTCACCTATCTGCACCTTGCGGCCGATCGCGCCCAGGCTGAAGCGCTGCTCGCATCGCAGTGCATTGCCATAGCCTATGAGACGGTGACCGCAACCGACGGCTCCCTGCCGCTGCTCACACCCATGAGCGAGGTGGCCGGCCGCATGGCGGTGCAGGTGGGCGCGCATTATCTGCAGCAGGCCACGGGAGGCAGCGGCGTGCTGCTCGGCGGGGTAGCCGGCGTCGCGCCCGCCAAGGTCGTCATCATCGGTGCGGGCGTCGCCGGCAGCAACGCCGCGCAGATCGCTCACGGGCTGCGCGCGGATGTCACGGCGATCGATCGCTCGATCGCGCGGCTGCGCGAGCTCGACGCGCTGTTTCACGGCACGCTGCGCACCGTCTTTTCCACCTCGGATGCGATCGAACGCGCGGTGATCGAAGCCGATCTCGTGATCGGTGCGGTCCTGCTGCCTGGGGCCGCCGCGCCAAAACTGGTCAGCGCGGCGATGATCCGGCGCATGCGGCCCGGATCGGTTGTCGTGGATGTCGCGATCGATCAGGGCGGCTGCTTTGAGACGAGCCGGCCCACCACGCACGCCGCACCGACCTACACGCTCGACGGCGTCATTCACTATTGCGTGACCAACATGCCCGGCGCGGTACCGCGCACCTCCACGATCGCGCTCAATAATGCGACGCTACCCTACACCCGCGCGCTGGCGGATAAAGGCTGGGAGCGCGCCACCGCTGAGGATCGCGGCCTGGCCGCCGGCCTCAATGTCGTGCGCGGCAAGCTCGTGCACCCGGCGGTCGCGCAGGCGCTGGCCGCTCCCGCGACCTAGCCGCCGATTCCGCCCATGCACAGGTATTTCAGATTGATGAATTCCTCGATGCCATGGCTGGAGCCCTCACGCCCGAGGCCGGACTGCTTGACGCCGCCAAATGGCGCCACGGCCGTGCTGAGCATGCCTGAATTGATGGCGACCATGCCGCACTCGAGTGCCTCGGCGACGCGCCAGACACGGCCGATGTCGCGCGCATAGAAGTAGGCAGCCAGACCCCACTCGGTATCGTTGGCAATGCGAATGGCCTCAGCCTCATCGCGAAAGCGGTACAAGGGCGCCACCGGGCCAAAGATCTCCTGCTGCGCGAGCAGCATGGTCGGGCGCACATTAGTCAGCACAGTCGGCTCGTAGTAGGTACCGCCGAGCGCGTGTGGGCGCCCGCCCACCAATGCGCGCGCGCCGTGCGCGAGGGCTTCGCCCACGAGCTCCTCGACCTTGGCCAGTGCCGGTTTATCGATCAACGGCCCCTGCTCGACGCCGGCCTCCAACCCATTGCCGACCTTCAGACGCGAGACCGCGGCAGCAAGCTTTTCGGCGAAGGCGTCATAGACGCCATCCTGGACCAGCAGCCGGTTCGCACAGACACAGGTCTGGCCGGTGTTGCGGTATTTCGAGGCCATGGCGCCCTGCACCGCCGCATCCAAATCGGCATCGTCGAATACGATGAAGGGCGCATTGCCACCGAGCTCCAGCGACAGGCGCTTGAGGGTCGGCGCACACTGCGCGGCCAGCAACCGGCCGACCTGAGTCGAGCCGGTAAAGGTGAATTTGCGCACGAGCGGATGACTCGTGAGCTCGGCGCCGATCGGTCGGGCATCGCCCGTGACGATGTTCACTACGCCGGGCGGGACGCCCGCGCGCGCCGCGAGTTCCGCGAGCGCCAGCGCGGATAAGGGCGTCTGCAGCGCAGGTTTGACGATGATCGTGCAGCCAGCGGCCAGCGCCGGGGCAACCTTGCGCGTGATCATCGCTGCCGGAAAGTTCCACGGCGTAATGGCCGCGCACACGCCGACCGGCTCACACGTGACGACGATGCGCGTATTCGGAAATGGCGAGGGAATCGTCTCGCCGTAGATACGGCGCGCTTCCTCTGCAAACCACTCGATGAATGAGGCGGCGTAGAGGATCTCACCGCGCGATTCGCTGAGCGGCTTGCCCTGCTCGCTGGTCATCAGACGGGCAAGATCCTCCTGGTGCGCGAGCATCAGTTCATACCAGCGCTTGAGTATGCGGGCACGCGCATCGGCGGTCTGCGCGCGCCAGCCGGGTCCCGCGCGGTTGGCCGCCTCGATCGCTCGGCGTGTCTCGGCAGCTCCCACATTGGGCACCGAGCCCAGCGCCTCACCGGTGGCCGGATTGTCGACCAACAGGCTCGCGCCGCTATCGGCCCCGACCCATTGGCCGTCGATGTAACACTGGCTCTTGAGCAGCCCCTGATCTTTCAGTTCCATGCAATGCTCCGCTTGGGCGGGTGTAGGGCGCCCCCTTCGAATGATAAGGTATAACCTTAAGCTCGCACGCCTGCTGACCTTAGGTTTAGCCGCCGCTCGCGCGCGGCAGCGTCTTTTCGTAGTAATGCTGAGTCTTTCTCTGACGATAGCCGAGGCTCTGGTAGAAGGGATGGGATTCAGAGCGCAATACGTTGGAGCGCACGGCGATCAGCCCAAAGCCCTGCTGCGCCGCCCAGGCTTCCGCCGCACCCACCAATGCGCGTCCGACACCCGCGCGTCGGGCCGCAGCGCCGACCACGAGCCCGGTGATCTCCGCTCTCGGACTGATCTCCAGAGCCAGGTGCGAAGCCACAGCAATCCAGCCCAGCAGCGTCGGCTCCGGGCCCGCGGCCACGAGCACGAGATCGCGAGCGCTCGCGAGCAATGCCTTGAGCCGCAGCTGCAGTTCCGACTCCGCTACCGGATAGCCGAGCTCGTGCGACAGGTGCGCGATCTGCGCCGCATCGCGCTCAAGGGCTGTGCGAATTTGGTATGACGCGCTCGTGGCCATGAGCTTCATTCCGCCGCGTTTATAGATAGGGCGAGATCAGCCAGCACAGGCTGTTGCGCACACCGGCCAAAGGTGGCACGCGACTGGCTTGCGCCCAAGTGAGCCTGACCGCGCGCTGCTGCAGCTCGCTTATAAAGCTCGCGAGCTGCGCGCATTGTGCCGCACAGAATACTTCCACGGCGATTTCGAAATTCAGGCGCAGGCTGCGTGTATCGACATTGACCGAGCCGATTTGGGCGTATTGCCGATCGATGATAAACAGTTTCGCATGTGAGAATGGCGGCTGCTGCAGGAACACCTGTACGCCGCGCTTGATCAGAGCCGGCAGCCAGTGCATCGTGGCCCAATCGACATAACGCAGGTTGCTATGGCTCGGCAGCAGTAGCGAGACCTCCAGACCGCGCAGTGCCGCGCTCTGAAGTGCCGCAATCAGCTCCGGCGGCGGAATGAAATAGGGCGTCATGATCTGCACCTCCCGCTGCGCCGTGGCGATAGCGGTGAGGATCAGCAGCAACAGCTTGTCGGGTGATTCGTCAGGACCGCCGGTCACGACGCGGCAGACCGACTCTCCGGCAGCACCTGCGGCCACCGGCACCTGCAAGCTCTCGCCAGTGGCGAAGCGCCAATCTGCGGCAAACGTCTCACCGAGCTGCGCGACCACGGGGCCATGCAGCACGAAATGAATATCGGACATGCGGCCAGAGCCGCCTACCTCGCGGCCACCCAGATTCATTCCGCCCGTGAAGGCCGTAGTGCCATCGATGACGAGCAGCTTGCGATGATTGCGGCAGTTCAACGCAAGACTGGGTGGCAGCAGACGTGGTGGCAGGAAACGCGCGGCTGTGACTCCGGCCCGGCGCAGCACCGGCACGACGTGCGGCCAGTCGTACCATTCGCCAATCCCATCCACCAGCACGCGCACATGCGCGCCACGAGCGGTCGCGGCGGCCAGCGCCGCGACGAATTCACGCCCGACCGGATCGGTCTGGAATATATACGTGGCCAGCCATACGCTGTTCCGCGCCTCGGCGATAGCGCGCAACATTCTCGGGAACGCGACTTCGCCGTTGTGCAGAGGCTCGAGGCTATTGCCCGCCACGCACTCGACTCCGCTCAGCGCATCGCCCGTGTGCATCAGCTGCGCGAGCGGGCCTGCGCCAGGCGCGATCAGCTTCACTCCGGCAGCGCCAGGATCTTTCGGCTGCGCGTGCGTGGCGACGCGATTGACGCCGAAGAGCCAGTACAATATCGAGCCGCCCAGTGGAAACAGGCAACACAGCGCGATCCAGCTTATGGCACTGCGTGGATCGGGCTTGGTCAATAGCGCGTGCAGCGACGCCGCCAGGGCGCTCGCGACATAGCCCACTATGAACAGCGTGCCGGGCAGTGCGCTCAAGGACATTATGAGTTCAGCGGCCCCACCGCCCTGCGGGCTGCCGGGCGCGAGCTGCGCAAGCTGGGCGCTTCAGCGTCTCAACGCCGCGGGTGTCTTCGCGCTATCGCGCCCGCCGCGCAGAATCTCATCCACTTCCTCTTCAGCCGCCACCCAGTCCTCGAGCTCATGTCCAGGCGCAAAGCCGCGCCGCTGTGCACGAAAATAGGCGGACTCGGCGATCAGTGCACTGCGCCGCTCGGCTTCGTCAAACGGAGCGCAAAACCAGAGCGGATCCAATGATGCGCGTGCATTCATGACGATGGCCTCCAATTGCGCGAACTCTACGACGCTGCGAAGCGCACGACAATTGGCATTTACCACATTTGGCATACCACCATGGGTGTTTAATAGTAGCCGACCGCGCCCGTGGGCAGCATGCTGAGCACCTGCACACCGCGCGTCGCGCGTGGCACGCGGTTGCGAAACCTGGGCGGCTTGACCACCAGGATGTCGCAGCGCAGCTCATCCAGGATGCGCTCGGCCGTGTTGCCGATCAGCAGGCGCTTGAGACCAGAGCGCGACACCGCGCCCATGACGACTATCGCGCTGCGGCAAGTGCGCGCTGCCTGGGCGATGCCACTGACCGGGTCGCGTGCCAGCAGGTAACGACGTGAGCGCGGGATCCGGCTATTGCGCAGCTCACGTTCGAAATTCGCGCGGGCGCTGCGCTCGCTCTCGTGCTCGATTTGCATCTGCATCACGGGCGTCATGCCCATGGGCGGCAGATTGTCGCTGGACAGGCGCGCATAGGCGTGCACGGCGTGCAATGTGCCGCGCAGGCCCGTGCTCACGCGCCGCGCGATCTGCAGCAAGCTTCGGTCCAGCTGCAATGGTTTGGCAAACGCGTGGGACGGGTCGATCGCGGCGAGCACGGCAGGATGCCGATAGGCATGCCGATCCTTGATCAATAACACCGGCAAGGGGCTCAGGCGCACGAGCTCCCAATCGGTCAGGCGCATCAGCGCAGGCAGCGTGTGCCGGCCGGCGTGCGCCGGGGCGATGATCAGGTCCGCACGAATGCGCAAGGCGCGGCGCACGATAGCCTCATAGGCGGGGAAATCCCATTCCGCCGCCACCGTAACCCGCAGGCTGTGCGCCCGCAGACGATCGGCGATCGCCTCGAGTCGACGCAGGGCCCGTTGTTGCAGCTGCTTTTCCAGCGCCGGCAGGCCCCCGCCACCGAGTCCGAGCACATCGGTGTACATGGGCTGATCCAACCCATGGTAGAGCTCCAGGCGCGCACCGCAGGCGCGCGCAATCTGCGCTGCCTTGAGTACGGCAGGCAGCGATTTGGCATCAAGCGCCTTGAGGGCGACCAGTATGCGGCGAATGGATGGCATTGGATTCTCCGAGAGAATATTTCAGTAGTCGTGCGTGCGCGAATATGGCAGCCTCGCCATTGGCGGCGACACACGCGCCGCGCGTGAGAGACCTATGGAACACCGATGGGGCCAGCGCGTGCGGGTCGACATCCCCGTGCGGCTGGAAGTCCCGCCCGCCAGCATCGTTGCGGGCCGGATCTTGGATCTGAGCGTCAGCGGCGCATGGATCAGCGGCGAGCTCGAGCAGCACTTATCGGCCGAGATCGCGGTCGTGTTTGAGCCGCAGCCGGGTAGTAGCAGTTCGCATCGCATCCCTGCATTCGTCGCGCGCGCGCGCCTCGAAGGCATCGGCGTTGAGTGGCGCGAATTGGCACCGCCGCTCATCAATTCACTGCTGGGGCAAAGCGCACCGGCCGGCGTGATGCCCTCAATCCCGCCGGAGCAGACCTCGACGCCCTGAACCGCGAGGCTGGCCGGGAGGCCCATATATAAGGAGAGGGCGCGATCCGTGGCCGTGGCTGAAGCGTCGGGCATATGACACTTTGGCATAAATGGGGCCCGCAAGCCGCTCGCGCGCAGCTGATCCTAAGATCGCACCGCTGATCTCCTCCGCGTCCTACAGTCAATTAATCCTTCGCGCACTTGTCGCTGCGGCAGGCCCGCAGCAATTTAATGGCTACGCATTGCAATTCTGGCGGAGGCGCGGCGGCGATGAAAACTTTACTTGCAACAATGGGTTGTGGCCTGCTTGGGGTGCTTTCGACGGTCGCAGGCGCGGCCGACTATGGCTATGGCGAATCCCCATATGGCGGGACTTATTTCGGCGCCAGTGTTGGCGAGTTGTACTACCGCGAGGACGGCATCCCGCCACTGAACTCCACCGTGGCGATGTTCCGTTTCGGGCAGCAGTTCAGCCCGTACCTGGCGATCGAGGGTCGCATCGGCGGCACCGTTACGAATGAGGACAATCAGGGTTATCACGCTGACGCGGATGTGATCTATGGCGGCTATGCCAAGGGCATACTGCCATTTAATCACTGGGTTTCCGTCTACGCGATCGGCGGCCTGGGTGGAGCGCAAATGCACCGTAATTATCCGGCCTTTAACACCAATGACATCGCGGTGTCTTATGGGGGCGGTCTGGAAGCCAACCTCGGCGGGGGCGCATCCGTGAATGCGGAATGGGTCCATCTTACGAACGGCGACAATATTGGATACGACTACAACGCAAATATGCTGACCTTTGGGGTCAGCTGGCATCCATGGTGGGGCTTTTGAGTTGCACGCGCGGGGCCGCTGCACGCGCCGGCTCGTGACGCCTCTGATGGCTTAGGCTACTCTTGCGTTTCTGCTCCCAGCTCCGCAAATCGATCCGGTACGACAGCGTGAAGTAGCCGCCGCGCTGCGCGCCGTACTGCCCGATGAGTGCCTGCTCTATCGTGATGAGGACACGCGTCCCTACGAATGCGATGGTCTGACCCTGTACCGACAGTTGCCCATGATCGTGGCACTGCCGGACTCGGAATCCCAGGTCGCGCAAATCCTCAAGCTCTGTCACGCCATGCGTGTGCCGGTGGTACCGCGCGGCGCCGGTACCGGGCTTGCGGGCAGCGCGCTACCCCACCCGGCCGGTGTCCTGCTGTCGATGGCGAAATTCAATCGCATCCTCGAGATCGATCCGAGGTCGCGCACCGCGACGGTTCAGCCCGGTGTACGCAACCTGGCGATATCGGACGCGGCAAGGCCACATGGGCTTTACTACGCACCGGACCCCTCGAGTCAGATTGCCTGCACGATCGGCGGCAACGTCGCTGAAAATTCCGGCGGCGTGCATTGCCTGAAATACGGTCTCACCGTTCACAATGTGCTGCGCGTGCGCGCGCTGACGATCGAGGGCGAGACCATCGAATTCGGTGGCCGCGCGCTCGACAGCCCCGGGCTGGATCTGCTCGCCGTCGTGGTCGGGTCGGAAGGCATGCTCGCGGTCACGACAGAAGTCACGGTGAAGCTCGTACCTACTCCGCAGCTGGCTCGTTGCATCATGGCGAGTTTTGCCGAGGTGACGCATGCCTGCCACGCGGTCGCGGCGCTGCTCGCCGCCGGCATCATTCCGGCCGGGCTGGAGATGCTCGATCAGGCCGCATCGCGTCTGGTCGAGCCTTTTGCTCACGCCGGCTATGACCTGGAGGCGGCAGCCGTACTATTGTGCGAGTCCGATGGCACGCCCGAGGAGGTCGAAGACGAAATCGAGCGCATGAGCGCGGTGTTACGCGAGGCGCATGCCACAAGGCTGCAGGTTTCGCGCGACGAGCTCGAGCGCCAGCGCTTCTGGATGGGCCGAAAGAATGCATTTCCTGCCGCGGGGCGCGCCTCGCCGGCCTATTACTGCATGGACGGCACCATTCCGCGCCGCCACCTGGGCCAGATGCTGACCGCTATCCAGGCGATGGAGCGCAAATATGGGCTGCACTGTCCGAATGTGTTTCATGCCGGCGATGGCAATCTGCATCCACTGATTCTGTTTGACGACGCGGATCCGGACTCCGTGGCGCGCGCCGAGCAGTTCGGCGCGGAGATTCTCGAGCAGACCGTGCAGCTGGGGGGAACCATCAGCGGTGAGCACGGGATCGGTGTGGAGAAACTCAATCAGATGTGTTCGCAGTTCGATCGCGCGAGCCTTGACGCCTTTCTAGCCGTCAAGCACGCGTTCGATCCGAGCGGTCTGCTCAATCCCGGCAAAGTCGTGCCGACGCTGCATCGCTGCGCCGAATATGGACGCGTGAAAGTGCGCTCCGGTGCCGAGCGCTTCCCCGAACTACCGAGATTTTGATGGATCAGGCAGTTGCCGCAATCAGCGAGCAGATCCGCGCCGCTGCCAGCGATCGCTCGCCGCTGCGCGTGCGTGCCGGGGGCAGCAAGGACTTCTATGGCAATACACCGCATGGGGCGCTGCTGGATCCGCGCGCGGTGCGCGGCATTGTGGCTTACGATCCGAGCGAGTTGTCGATCGCGGTGCGCTGCGGCACACCGCTCGCGCAGCTCGAAGCGGCGCTCGAGGAACGCGGCCAGATGCTCGCCTTCGAGCCGCCGCATTTTGGCGCGCACGCCACGATCGGCGGCTGCATCGCGACCGGACTTGCGGGACCGCGACGCGCCGCGAATGGCTATTGCTACGGCGGGGTGCGTGACTTCGTACTGGGCGCGAAATTGCTCGATGGTCAGGGGCAGCTCCTGACCTGTGGCGGCCTGGTCATGAAGAACGTTGCCGGTTACGACCTCGCGCGCTTACTCACCGGCTCAATGGGCGTACTCGGGGTGCTGATCGAAGTGGCGCTCAAGGTCGTACCAAAGCCGCGCATGGAAGCCACGCTGCGCATGCCGATGGATGAGGCTACGGCGCTGGCCAGACTCAACGAATGGGGTGCGCAACCCTGGCCGATCTCCGCCTCGGCGTGGCAACGCGGGATACTGAGCCTGCGCCTGTCCGGATCGGCCGCCGCGGTGAACGCCGCGCGCAACCGCTTACCTGGCGAGGCCATCCTGCAGAGCGATGCGGCAGCATTCTGGCAGGCAGTCAAGGAGCACACTGACGCGTTTTTCTTGGGCAGTGCGCCGCTCTGGCGCTTGTCATTGCCGTCCACTGCTGAGCCCGTGAAGCTCGATGATGCACAACTGATCGAGTGGGGCGGCGCGCTTCGCTGGCTTCGCTCGCCGCGCCCTGCCGCTGAGATTCGTAGCCGAGCGCTGGCTCTGGGTGGCCACGCGACCTTATTCCGCGGCGGCGATCGCAGCCAGGGCGTGTTCACGCCCTTGAGCCCAGCGCTGGCCGGGATTCACAAGCGCCTGCGCGAGCACTTCGATCCGGCCGGCATATTCGATGCCGGTCGCATGCTCCTGTAAGAGCGACCATGCAGATCAAGCTGGCTGATTTCATCAAGGACAGCCCGGCTGGCGCCGAGGCCGCTGCGATCGTGCAAAGATGCGTGCACTGTGGGTTCTGCACGGCCACCTGTCCGACCTATCAATTGCTGGGCGATGAGCTCGACGGACCGCGTGGACGCATCTACCTGATCAAACGGGTGCTGGAGGGCGTAGAGCCGACGACCAAAACGCAGCAACACCTGGATCGTTGTCTGACCTGCAATAGTTGCGAGACCACCTGTCCGTCGGGCGTGCAATATGGTCGGCTCGTCGACATCGGCCGTCGGGTCGTGGACGAGCGCGTCGCGCGATCGCTGCGATCGCGTCTGTGGCGCACGGGGATCAAGGAGGTCTGCTCTGGCCCGCTGTTCGCACCGGCACTGAAGCTTGCGCGTTGGCTGCGACCGCTGCTACCAACGGCTCTGCAGCACAAGATACAGCGCGCAAGCCCCGCCGGTGCGTGGCCGCGGCGCCAACACGCGCGCAAAATGCTGTTGCTCGCCGGCTGCGTGCAACCGGCGATGTCCCCGAATATCAACGCCGCCACGGCGCGAGTCTTCGACGCGCTTGGCATCGAATTGCTCGTGCCAGCTGCCGCCGGCTGCTGTGGCGCGATCCGCCATCATCTGAGCGACCAGTCCGGCGCACTCGAGCACGCCAAGCGCAATATCGACGCCTGGTGGCCGCATATCCAGGCCGGAGCCGAGGCGCTGGTCATGAATGCATCGGGCTGCGGCGCGATGGTGCGCGAGTACGCACACCTGCTGCGCCATGACGCGCACTACGCGATCAAGGCGGCACGAGTGAGCGCGCTTACGCGCGATGTCGCCGAACTGCTGCCCGCCCTGCTCACGCCATTGCTCGCGCAGCGGGGCAAGGGCGCACGGCTGGTGTTCCATCCGCCCTGCACGCTGCAGCACGCGCAGAAGATCCGTGGCGTCGTGGAGGCCATGCTGCAGGCATCCGGCGCCGAAGTGCTGTCCTTCAGCGAGAGTCATCTGTGCTGTGGTTCGGCGGGCACTTATGCGCTGTTGCAGCCGCAGCTGGCCAATCAATTGCGCGATCGCAAGCTCGCGGCGTTGCTTGCATCCAGGCCCGATACGATCCTGTCCGCAAACATCGGCTGCATCAGTCACCTGGCTGGCGCCGCTCGCGTACCGGTGCAGCACTGGATCGAATGGGTCGATGCGCGTCTGACGTAACTGCATCAGCTCGACGCCGTAGCAGCACCATCAAGCGCATGGCGGTGAAGCAGCTCGAGCATCGCCTGAGCGGCTGGACCCGCCCGCGCCGGCTGCACGAGCACGATATAGAGCGGTACGTTGCGACTGGCACCCGCTTGCAGCGGCAACACCTGCAAGCGATGCGCCGCAAGGGACGCGGCGATCGCATGTTCGGGCAACCACGCGAATGCGAGCCCCGCCTCAACAATCGCGAGCGAAGCCTCGAGGCTGCCGACAGTCCAGCGCGTCTGCGCGCCCAGAAAGCCCTCATCGCGCGGCGCGCGCTCGCCCGAATCGCGCAGCACCACTTGTTGCTGCTGCTCGAGGTCATGCGCAGTGAGGCTGCGACCGAGCGCGTGCAGTGAATGCGACGGACTCGCGCAGGCAA
>Ga0302314_10016556_pt1 | contig 12439 bp, 7 predicted proteins | sample III_Palsa_N2_3_FD_200533 | JGI IMG/M metagenome (GOLD analysis project Ga0302314, IMG submission 200533) | Peat permafrost microbial communities from Stordalen Mire near Abisko, Sweden - III_Palsa_N2_3 | ecosystem: Environmental > Terrestrial > Soil > Palsa > Peat permafrost | place: Sweden...
GGCGTAGCCGTCGCAGGTCCAGATCTGGACCTTGTTGCCGTTGGCGCCGCTGCCGTTGTTGTTGTCCATGCAGGCGGAGTTGCTGACACCGGACACGATCGCTCCGGTCGCCGCGGTGGACTGCGGGTAGCCGGCCGAGGTGAGCTCGGCCTGTACCGCGTTCTCGGTCGCGTCCGACGGGTAACCGGACGTCATGGCGCTCTCGAAAAACTCCCCGGCACCGTTGCCGCTGTTGTCGCCGCCGGTGCCGAGCAGGATCGACGCCTCTAGGTGCATCGGTGAGTAGCCGCTTGGCAGCGCTCCCGAGTACGTGGTTGTCAGCCCGCCGCTGGTGGCGTTGCCATATTTCAGCGTGAAGTTGCTCGTGCCGTTGTTTTTCTCCCAGGCGCTCACGAACGGGTAGTTGACACCGGGGTTGCTGGCGGTGTTCGGCCCGGTGTTGGTGCTGTACATGCCGTTCTCGAGGTCAGCCTCCACCCAGGGGCCGCTGCCGGTGCAGCCGCCGAACCAGCACGCGCTGCCCCACTCGATCGCGTTCATGTGCCCGGCGCCGGTGTCGGTGTTGGATACCTCGCCGCTGCCGAAGTCCCAGCAGCAGTAGCTGGTGTAGAGGTTGGACGAGGTGACCATGTAGATTCCCTCGGGCTGGGACCCGGTGGCCACGCCCTTGGCGGTGTCGGTGCGGTAACCCATTCCCTGGGTCATCTTGAGCCCGTATACCGCGTGCCCAGCGACCGTCACCGGCAGAGCCATCGCGTTCGCCCCGATGTCGGACCCGTTCGGCCCTGGCCCTGGCCAGTAGCCGCCCGGGGAAATCGGCAGGTCATTGTGATTAGAGCTCTGGTCGTACAGCTTCGTGACCGTGCACGTGGTGCCCGCGCAGAACGAGACCTGCGGCGCGGCGTTGGCATACCCGCCCGCCGACAGCGGGCTGATGTTGAGGTAGGTGCCGTCTGACGCGCGCTGCACCTGGTACAGCGGTCCGTCATACGCCGCGTACAGCGCCCGGATCGTGCTGTACGCGGCGCTGCACGGGGTGCCGCCCGCGGCATAGATGTCGCACGGAAGCGACGACGCGGCCCGGGCCACGGGCGCGCCTGGGCCGGCGCTCGCGAGCGCGCCGGCCGCGAGCGCGAGCGCCGCTGCCATCAGCGTCAGCGCCCTTCTCGCACGGCGGAACATTTTCCTGAGGGTCATGAGCGTGTGCTGCCCTTCTTATCTTCAGGGGTGTCCGGCGGGAGTAGCGGCGGCCTTGGCCGCCAGGCAGGGCAGCCGCTACTCCCGCTAGTGGCTAGTGGCTAGTGGCTCAGGGGAAGCCGAGGCTGCTGGGCTGATGCCGGGCGGCCTCGGGCCGGCGCGCTGCCTGGCCGCGGCGCTACGAAGGGAGAAGCCGATCAGCTCGCGGTCGGCGTCCAGAGATGGTCAGGGGTCCCGTTGTCATCCCACTGCAGGACCTGGGCGCCGGATGACGTGCTCTCGTTCGATACCCCTAGCACCAGGCCGCTGTTGTAGTTCTCGATCTTGTACTGGCCGCTACCCGCGGAGATGATCTGCCACAAGTGGTCCGAGCTGCCGTTGTCGGCCCAGATCAGCGCGTCGGCGCCGTCGCCGACGCCCTCTCCGCTGATGCCGAGCAGCAGCCCGCTCGCGCTGTTCTTGATCTCGTAGAAGTTGGAGCCTTCGGAGACCAGGGTCCAGTTCTGCGTGCTGCTCCCGCTGGCGGTGGCCTGCACGGCCAGCGTCCCCTGCCCGGTACCGCCGCCGCTGGTGTCGAGCACCAGCCCGCTGTGCCCGTTCTTGAACGTGTACGTCCCGGACAGCGGCGGGGTGCCGCCCGGCGTGACGACCAGGTGATAGCCGTTGGCGGCGTTCATCGAGCTCACCGGGACGGTGATGGACCCGTTGCTGACCGCGTAGTTACCGGATGAGATGACCTGCGGGCCGGCGACGGCGGTGGTGCGGCCCGCCGAGACGGTCTGCTCAAGCACCGCGTGGGCGGTGCCGCCGAAGGCCGAGCCGAGCCCGTTGACGGTGACCGCCGTCGAGCCGCTGCCGCCGCCGAAGATGACGCTGACCTGGTTGCCCGCGGAGTTGACGGAGGCGGCGCCGTCGAGGCCGACTCCCGCGGTTCCCGGGGGAACGACCGTGACCATGTTCCCGGTCATCTGGCCGTACCAGCGGTAGAGCCAGTAGGCCGCGTTAGGGCTACCGCCGGTGCCGGTGAGCAGGTCGCCGAGGGCGCCGTAGGCGTTCCAGAAGGCGAGTTCGGCGTTGTTGATGCCGAGCCGCTCGAACTGGGCGATGTAGTCGATGAGGTCGCCGGGGATGGACACCTGCGACGGCGCCGCGTACTCCTCGATCGCGATCGGGCGGGGCGTGATGCCCAGTGCCTTCTCCTCCGCCGTCACGGTGGCCACGTCGCCGGCGATCTTCCCGGCGCTTTCCAGTTCGTGCCAGGAGATGACGTCGGGGACGGTGTTGGTCGCGACCGCGTTCTGCAGGAAGCTCTGCATGCCGCTGATGTTGTCGGAGAAGCTCGGCCCCTGTATGACCGCACTCGAGTCGAGCGAGCGGACCTGCTGGTACGTGGTGGTCCAGAAGCTGTTGAAACTGCCGTTGGAGCTGAGCCAGGTGTTGTCGGGCTCGTTCCAGAGCTCGAAGTTGGTGATGCCCGCGTAGGGCGACGCCTCGACCTCCTGTACCTGGTTCTTGACGATGGTCGGCCAGGTGGATGCGCTGTACTGGTAGGGCCAGCCCGCGTAGTAGTCGGACATGCGGTCCACCAGGTGCGCGCCCGCCTTCGCCGCCTCCGGCGCGACCACGAGGATGTCACCCTCCGCCTGCTGCTTGCCGCCCGCCGCCATCTGCACGAAGGTGTTCGGGTGCAGCTGCTCGACGAGGCTGTCGGCGGGGACCGAAGCCGTGGCCAGGCCGTACAGGCTGCCGGAGGCCACGTGGGTGACTGTGCGGTATGGCTGGTTGGCCTCCACCACGAGCGTGGACGCCGCGGACGCCGCGGACGAGGCGGCCGCGGCGGCGATGATGGCGCCGACGACTGTAACGGCGGCGAGGGCAAGCCGGGTGGTGACCAGGCGTGCCCGGCCTCTTGTCGTGCTGATGGCCGTTCTGCCGTGCATGGGCAGCCGCAGATGCGACTTGGACATCAATGTCCTCCTCGGGCAACGAGAAAAAACGGGACGGTGCGATGGCCATCGCGGTGCTTGGAATGTAAATCCCGCCGGCTCCCTCATGCAATACTTCCGAATAATCGAATCGGTTCTCTTCTGTTCGACTACACGCGACTACTGTGCGGTCTTGACGGGTGCCTGCCAACGTAAATTAGGCCCTCATTGAGGGAATTTGGCCTAGCGCCACCCTGTCACAACGGGCTCTTGCGCGCCGTGGCCTGCGTGGTTACCATGATCGAATCGGTTCGACTTGAGGTGGGCGATGGTGCCAACTATCCAGGACGTGGCCCGCCGTGCGGGCGTCTCGCGGAGCACGGTCTCCTACGCGCTGTCCGGTAAGCGGAGCATTTCCAGGGCGACACGCGAGCGTATCGAGGCCGCCATCGCGGACCTGGGCTTTACCCCGCACGCGGGAGCGCGGGCCCTCGCCACGTCGCAGACGATGGTCCTTGGCTTGTTCGTCCAGTTCTTCGAGGACGAGTTCGCGCCCGCCATGCTGCAGTACGTCCTGCCGATCTCCAATGCCGCGCGCGAGGCAGGCTACGACATCCTGATGGTGACGGAATCAGACGGCCCGCACGCGGTGCAGCGGATCCTGAGTTCGGGGATGGTGGACGGAGTCGTCCTGCTGAACGTCGCGCACGAAGATCCGAGGCTGCCGGTGCTCAGAAAGATGCGCCAGCCAGGGTCGATGGTCGGCCTGCCGCGGATCCCTGAGGGCTTCGACGTCTTCGACCTGGACTTCGCGGAATCCGGCCGCATCATCATCGACCACCTCGCCGAGCGCGAGCACCGCGAGATTATCCTGATCACCCCGCATGAGCACGTTTTCGAGCGGGGCGGCGCGTACTCCTGGAGGTTCAGGGACGCGGCACTGCAGCGCGCCGCGAGCTACGGCATCCGCGTCCGTTCCTACTACGGCGAGACGCAGCAGCCCGCCGTTAACCAGCAGCTCAACCAGATCCTCGACGCCCGGGACGAGTCGGCGATGGTCGTACACAACGACGCGGTGATCGCCGCGCTCCCCTCGGTGCTTTACTCGCGCGGGATCAGCGTGCCCGACGACCTATCGGTCGTCGGCATGTTCTCCGAGGACTTCGGGGGGGTGTTCTCACTGCCGTACACGGCGGTCGAGACCTCGCCGAACAAGCTGGGCCGGATGGCGGTCCAGGCCCTCGTGGAGCGGATGGCGACCACACCGGACGCTAGCCCCTGGCGGGTGGAACTCGTAGCACCGCACATCACGGACCGGGGAAGCACCCGCTAGCCAAGCCAGGCGGCTGCTTCCCCTCGGCGCGCCGCACTGTCGAAGCGGTTCGACGAACTAAGCCCGGGTCGCCGAACGAGATAGGCAACGACAACCGAAACCAGTAGTCAGCATTTCCGGATTCCGAGGCATCGCGGAACCCGGCCATTCAGAGAGGAATGACCGTGCAGGTAAACCTTAGAGCGCGCGCCGCGCTGCTCGCCCTCACCGCCGCAACCGCGCTGGCCGCCTGCTCAAGCAGTTCAAGCACTAATGCCTCGGCCGGCGGCGCGAGCGCGTCATCGGCAAGTGGCGGCACCTATACCCTCTGGGATCCCTACCCGCAGTACAACGCATCCTCCGCGTGGTGGAAGGCGGTCGCGGCGTGCGGCACGCAGGCGGGCGTGACGATCAAGCACACCGCCTATGACACCACCGCGCTGACGACACAGGCCCTGCTGGCCGGCCAGCAGGGCAAGTCGCCGGACATCCTGCTGGTGGACAACCCGGTGGTCTCCACGCTGGCCAGCGCGGGCATCCTCACCACCACCGCGCAGAACGGCCTGTCCACCGGGTCGATCGCACAGAACATCCTCGGCGCCGGCGTCATCGACGGAAAGACCTACGGCGTGCCGATCGGCGCCAACACGCTGGCGCTCTACTACAACCCGACGATCCTGAAGGCTGCGGGTGTCAACCCGGCCTCCATCACGAGCTGGGCTACCCTGACCGCGGCGCTCGCCAAGGTCAAGGCGATCGGCAAGAAGGGCATCACCTTCTCCGGAATCAACACCGAGGAGGGCAGCTTCCAGTTCCTGCCGTGGTTCTGGGGCGCCGGAGCGAACCTGACCAACCTCAACTCCCCGCAGGCGGTTGCCGCGCTCACGCTCTGGACCACCTGGCTCAAGGACGGCTACGCGCCGAACTCCGTGATCCAGGACACGCAGACCACCTCATGGCAGGAGTTCCAGACCGGCGACTACGCCTTCGGCGAGAACGGCACCTGGCAGAAGGCCAGCGCCGCCACCATGGGCGCGAAGGTCATCCCGATCCCGGCCGAGAACGGCGGGGCGGCCCCCGTACCGACCGGCGGGGAGTTCTTCACCATCCCCGTGCAGAAGGACACGTCCACGTACGCGACCTCCGCGAAGATCGTGAGCTGCCTGTCGTCGGGCAGCAGCATCGTCGGCACCGACAACACGCTGAACTACATCGCCCCGACCAAGGCAGGGCAGCAGGCCCAGGTGGCCACCGATGCCTCGCTGCAGTCCTGGGTCAACGCGGTCGGCGTGGCCAAGGCTCGCACGGGAGATAACCTCGGCACCAAGTACCCCGTCATCTCCCAGCAGCTGTGGACCGCGGTGCAGAAGGCGGAAAGCGGTGCGGCGACGCCTGCGGCGGCGCTCGCGGCCGCCCAGTCCGCGGCCCAGGCGGGCATCAACAAGTAACGCGGACGGCAGACCGACGTGAGAGCCATGACAACCGACAGGTCCAGGGCGCGGTCGGCCGGGCGACAGCGTGACGGGGCGGCGCGCACCGCCCCGTCAGGGGCCCGGCACGCCAGAGCCCGGTGGCGGGCACAGGCGGCGGCGTGGGGATTCCTCGCTCCCGTCGTCCTCTACCTGGCCGCCTTCTACGCGTACCCGCTCTATCGCAACATCGACCTGAGCATCAGGAGCTATACCCTCGCGTCGTTCATTACCGGCGACGCTCCGTTCGCGGGATTCGCCAACTACATCAGCATCTTTCACAGCTCGACATTCGCTCCCGCGCTTATCAACACCACGATCTTCGTCTTCGTCTCGATCGCCTTCCAGTTCGCGATCGGCCTGGCCCTCGCGGTGTTCTTCTACCGCAGCTTCCCCCTGTCGGGGACGCTCCGGGCGCTCTTCCTGATCCCCTGGCTGCTGCCGCTGCTGGTGTCCGCCTCTACCTGGTCGTGGATGCTGAACAGCGACTCGGGCATCGTGAACTCCTTCCTGCAGGCCGTGGGGGCCGCGCCGATCGACTGGCTGACCTCGCCGCGCTGGTCCCTGGTCGCCGTGCTGATCGCGAACATCTGGATCGGCATACCGTTCAACCTCGTCATCATGTACAGCGGCCTGCAGAGCATCCCGGCGGACATCTTCGAGGCCGCCTCGATCGACGGCGCGAACGGGTGGCAGCGGTTCTGGCGGATCACCTTCCCGTTGCTGCGCCCGGTGTCCGCGATCACCCTGCTACTCGGCTTCATCTACACCCTGAAGGTGTTCGACATCATCTGGATTATGACCAGGGGCGGCCCCGCGACCGCATCGACCACGCTGGCGATCTGGTCCTACCAGCTCGGCTTCGGGTCGCTGCTGCCGGACTTCAGCTCGGCGGCGGCGGTCGGGAACGTGCTGATCATCATCGCGGTCATCTTCGCCCTCGTCTACATCCGCGCCAGGAACAGGCTGGAGACGACATGAAACGCCGCTCATGGTGGCTCACCGCGGTTGGCGTCCTGTTCACCGCGGCGATGCTGTTCCCCGTCTACTGGATGATCAACGTCTCGCTGACCCAGACGTCCAATATGCGCAAGAGCCCGCCGAATCTGATCCCGGTCGACGCCACGCTCCAGGGCTACTCGGCCGTCATCCACCAGCAGCTGCCCTACCTCGGCACGAGCCTGCTCGTCGCACTCGGCACGGTCGTCGTTACCCTCGCCCTGGCCGCGCCGGCGGGCTACTCACTGGCCAAGCTCCGCCCGAAGGGCGGCGGCGCGCTGAACTTCGTGCTCCTGATCGCCCAGATGATCCCGGCGATCGTCATGGCGATGGGCTTCTACACCATCTACATCAAGCTCGGGATCGTCGACTCGGTGTGGGGGCTGATCATCGCCGACTCGACCATCGCGGTGCCGTTCGGCGTGCTCATCTTCACCGCGTTCATGTCACGGATCCCGGAGGAGCTGCTCCAGGCCGCCCGCATCGACGGCGCCGGCACGATGCGGACCTTCCGGTCGGTGGTCATGCCGGTGAGCCGCAACGCGGTGGTCACCGTCTCCCTCTTCGCCTTCCTGTGGGCCTGGTCGGACTTCCTGTTCGCCAACACCCTGGACAACGGCGGAGGGCTCCAGCCGATCACGCTCGGCATCTACGCCTACATCGGCAACAACAACCAGCAGTGGAACGCCATCATGGCCACGGCCGTCGTCGCCTCAGTCCCCGCCGCCGTCCTGCTCGTCCTCGCGCAGCGTTATGTCGCCGCCGGCGTGACCGCTGGAGCCGTCAAGGACTAATCCGCACGTTTCCTCGCTCTGCACTCACCCCGGGCGGCGCGGTGCCGCGCTGCCCGGTCAACCCTGGGATGGACGAAGCCAGCATGGTCAGCTATCACAACGACAATGGCACGCTTGAGGTGCGGCACCGGCACGAGGTGATCCGCATTCAGGCCTGGGGCGCCGACAGCGTGCGCGTGCGGGCCGCCCAGCACCGCATCCCCGCGGAGAGCGCGGGGGCGCTCGGCGACACCCCGCCGGACGGCACGACGAGCCAGGTCAAGGTGGAGGGGACTCAGGCCGCCCTGGTCAGCGGACGGCTTCGGGTCGAGGTCACTTTCGACAGCGCCCAGAGCTACCCCGAACCGCTGATCACATTTCGCGACTCCAACGGGGCCGAGCTGCTGGCCGAGCGCCGGGAGCACTTCTGGACGCCGGGGGCGCGGGTCTTCGCCGGCAACCGCTCAGGTGCCTACGAGATCCACCAGCAGTTTGCCGCCTACCCGGGGGAACGGCTCTTCGGCCTCGGCCAGCGGACCCATGGACGGCTCGACATCAAGGGCCTGGCCCTGGACCTCGTCCAGCGTAACGGCGAGGTCAGCATCCCGTTTGTGCTGTCGGATCGCGGCTACGGGCTGCTGTGGAACGTGCCCGCCCTCGGCCGGGCCGAGTTCGCGGACAACGCCACCCGCTGGCAAGCCGGGCAGGCCCGTGAGATCGACTACTGGTTCACGGCGGCGCCGACCCCGTCGGAGATCCTCGCCCGGTACGCGGACGCCACCGGCCACGCGCCTGAGCTGCCCGCGTGGGCCAGCGGTTTCTGGCAGTCCAAGCTTCGCTACCGGACGCAGCATGAGCTGCTTGAGGTCGCCCGCGAGTACCGGCGGCGCGGCCTGCCACTGTCGGTGATCGTGGCCGACTTCTTCCACTGGTCCGCCATGGGCGACTACCGCTTCGACGACAGCGAGTGGCCCGACCCGGCCGCCATGGTCGCCGAGCTGCGGGAACTGGGCGTTGAACTGATGGTGTCGGTCTGGCCCACGATGTCCCCCCTAAGCGAGAACTACGCCGAGTTCTTCGACCAGGGACTGCTGGTGGGAGCGGACCAGGGGGCCGAATTCCAGCAGACCATCCAGGACAAGGGCATGGCCGCGCCCATGCCGGTGGCGTTCTACGACCCCACCAACCCCCGGACCCGTGACCGTGTCTGGGAGCTGATCGAGCGGAACTACCTGTCCAAGGGCATCCGCGTCTTCTGGCTGGACGCGTCCGAGCCGGAGCTCAACCCGGCGCACCCCGCCAACCTGTCCCTGTACGCGGGTCCGGGCGCGGAAGTCGCAGGCATCTACCCGCGCGATAACGCCCGGCTCTTCGCCGAGGGCATGGCCGCCGCCGGGCAGCCGCCGACGGTCCTGCTGTGCCGTTCTGCCTGGGCCGGCGCGCAGAAGTTCGGCGCCGCGGTATGGTCCGGCGACATCCCCGCCACCTGGGAGTCGCTGCGGCAGCAGGTCCGCGCCGGCCTGAACATCGCAATTTCCGGCATTCCCTGGTGGACGACCGACATCGGCGGATTCCACGGCGGCGACCCGGATGATCCCGCCTACCAGGAACTCATGACCCGGTGGTTCCAGTACGGCGTGTTCTGCCCGCTCTTCCGGCTGCACGGCGACCGGCTGCCCCGCGTGCCCACCGGTTACGCGATGACCGGCGGCCCCAACGAAGCCTGGTCCTACGGCGATCCCGCGTACGAGCGGATCGCCGCCGCGCTGCGGCTGCGGGAGCGGCTCCGGCCGTATATCCACGAGCAGATGCGCGCGGCGTCACGGACCGGGCTGCCCCCGATGCGGCCCCTGTTCGTGGACTTCCCCGCCGACCCGGGCACCTGGGACGTCGATGACCAGTTCATGTTCGGCCCCGACCTGCTCATCGCCCCGGTCCTCGAGCCAGGTGCCCAGACCCGTGATGTCCGCCTGCCCGCCGGCTCCGCCTGGACCGACGCGGCGACGGGGGCACGGCACGAGGGGGGAACCGTTGCCCGGGTGCCCCTTTCGCCGGACCGCATTCCTGTCTTCGCTCGCGAGGAAGCCGAAGTGCTTGATGCCGTCCGCTAAGCACGGAGGGCCGGTCGAGCCGTCCACCTCAGCCTGGCGGCCGCTGGGGGCAGACGAGATCCAGGTCACCGGCGGCCTCTGGGCCCAGCGGCAGCGGCTGAACGCCGACACGATCCTCCGGCACTGTGAGACGTGGATGGAGCGCGTCGGCTGGGCCGGCAACTTCGACCGCGCCGCGGTCGGCACCATCGCCCACGGCCACCGTGGCATCGAGTTCGTTGACTCGGAGGTCTACAAGCTGCTGGAGGCCATGGCCTGGGAACTGGGCCGCGGCGACCGTCCCGGTGACCTGGAGGCCCGCTACCATTCCCTGGTCGCGCGGGTCTCCGCCGCCCAGGAACCGGACGGCTACCTGCACACCAGCTTCGGGCGCCCCGGGCAGCCGGCCCGGTACTCTGACCTTGAGTCGGGACATGAGCTGTACTGCTTCGGCCACCTGTTCCAGGCGGCGGTGGCGCGGCTGCGGACCGGTCACGACGACCTGCTGCCGCAGGTGGCACGGCGCCTGGCGGACCATGTCTGCGATCAGTTCGGCCCGGGTGGGCGCGTCGGCGTCTGCGGTCATCCGGAAATAGAAATGGCCCTCGTGGAGCTGGCCCGCGCGACCGGGGAGCGCCGCTACCTCGAGCTCGCCAGCCTGCTCGTCGAGCGCCGCGGAGCCGGCACCCTGCGCAGTCATCCCTTCGGGCAGGAGTACTTCCAGGACGACGTCCCGGTCCGGGCGGCGACCACGCTGCGCGGCCACGCGGTGCGCGCCCTCTACCTCGCCGCGGGCGCGCTTGACGTGGCCACGGAGAGCGGCGACGGCCAACTGGCGGCAGCGGTTCGCAGGCAATGGGCGAACGGGGTGGCACGCCGCACCTACATCACCGGGGGAGTCGGCTCGCACCACCAGGACGAGGCGTTCGGCGATGACTTCGAGCTGCCGGCCGACCGCGCCTACGCCGAGACATGCGCGGGCATCGCGTCAGTCATGCTGAGCTGGAGGCTCCTGCTGGCCACCGGTGAGGACAAGTACGCGGACCTCATCGAGCGGACGCTGCTGAACAATGTCCTCGCGTCCCCCCGCGCGGACGGGCGCGCCTTCTTTTACACGAACACGCTCCACCAGCGGTCTCCTGGCCGGGTGCCCGACGAGGACCAGGTCAGCCCGCGCGCGGAATCGGGTCTGCGGGCTCCCTGGTTCGAGGTTTCCTGCTGCCCGACCAACGTCGCGCGCATGCTGGCGACTGTCGGCCTGTACTTCGCCACCGCCAGCGACAACGGCATCCAGCTGCACCAGTACGGCGACTACCGGGTATCGGTAGCGCTGGCCGCCGGGAAACTTACCCTGCAGGTGTCCAGCGACTATCCCTCCGGCGGCACGGTCTCGGTCAAGATCATCGAGGCGCCCGAGCGGGAGGTGGCCCTGCGGCTGAGGGTGCCGGGCTGGGCAGCGGGCTCGGCCGTGCTGAGCGAGACGCCGACCGTACGGACTCCCCGGCATGCCGAGATCCGGCGCGTCTTCCGGGCCGGCGATTCGGTAGAAATCGCGTTTGCGGCCGGAGCGCGGGTCACGTACGCCGACCCGCGCATCGACGCCGTCCGGGGGACGTTCGCCGTTGAGCGCGGGCCGCTGGTACTGGTGCTGGAGTCGCCTGACCTTCCCGCGGGATGGACTGTCAACGAGGTCACCGCTGATCCGGGCAGTATCACCGACGACGGTGATGGCACCGCCATCGACGTGTATCGCCGCTCCCGTGGCACGGAGGAATGGCCTTACTTCCCAGAGCTCACGGGACGGGAAAGCGAGCGTGTACGGGCCCGGCTCATCCCGTACCACCAATGGGCCAACCGTGGCTCCGGCACGATGCGCGCCTGGCTTCCGCTCGCCGGGCCCAGGCCTGGAACGAACAAAGTCACAGCGGAGATGGCAGAGAAGCAGCTCGTCCCCGGCCAAGGCACGACGTCCGCGACCTGACGCTGGAGTTGCCTGCCCTTTGCCGCCGCGTTCGACGAGGCAGAAGCCCGCGACCCCGCCGCCGAGGGAGCTGCACCCTTTCCATATGCGGGCGATATGCGGGTGCTCGTAGGGTTATAGGCATGCGCGTGCTAGTCGTCGAGGATGAGCTCTACCTTGCGGAGGCCATCCGCGACGGGTTGCGCCTGGAAGCGATCGCGGCCGACATCGCGGGCGACGGCGACAGGGCGCTGGAATTGCTGAGCGTCAACGCCTACGACATTGCCGTCCTCGACCGCGACATTCCTGGGGTCTCCGGTAACGAGGTCGCGATGAGCATCGTCGGCTCCGGCAGCGGCCTGCCGATCCTGATGCTCACCACCGCCGACCGGCTCGACGACAAGGCCTCCGGGTTCGGGCTCGGAGCGGACGACTACCTCACCAAGCCGTTCGAGATGCGGGAACTCGTGCTCCAGCTCAGGGCGCTCAACCGCAGGCGCGCGCACAGCAGGCCGCCGGTGCGGGAGATCGCGGGCCTGCGCCTGGACCCGTTCCGCCGCGAGGTTTACCGGGACTGCCGGTACGTCGCGCTCACCAGGAAACAGTTCGCCGTGCTGGAGGTTCTGGTCGCCGCCGAAGGCGGCGTCATCAGCGCCGAAGAGCTTCTGGAGAGGGCATGGGATGAGAACGCCGACCCGTTTACCAATGCCGTTC
>Ga0302314_10016557_pt1 | contig 12438 bp, 15 predicted proteins | sample III_Palsa_N2_3_FD_200533 | JGI IMG/M metagenome (GOLD analysis project Ga0302314, IMG submission 200533) | Peat permafrost microbial communities from Stordalen Mire near Abisko, Sweden - III_Palsa_N2_3 | ecosystem: Environmental > Terrestrial > Soil > Palsa > Peat permafrost | place: Sweden...
CCCAAACTAGCAACGGTCACCGGTTTTAGGACAGTAATTGACCTAGGGACGGAAATACCATCACTTGATCAAGGATTGTCTTTGGTACGGTGATGACCATGTCCGCTGCCAACAGAAGCTCCGCCGCCGTCTCCGCAGGCGGGTCGACCGCCGGGGGCCACACCCGCGCCGATCGACGGAAGTGGATGGCACTGGTGGTCGTGTGCCTCGCCCAGCTGATGAACATCCTCGACTCGACGGTCGTCAACGTGGCGCTGCCGAAGATCCAGCACGACCTGAGCTTCACCCAGGGCAACCTGACCTGGGTGCTCGACGCCTACCTGATCTCATTCGGAAGCTTCCTGCTGCTCGCCGGGCGCATCGGAGATCTGATCGGGCGCAAGAAGGTCTTCCTCGCCGGCGTTGCGTCGTTCACCGTGTTCTCCGCGATCTGCGGCGTCGCCGACAGCCAGATCGTCCTGATCATCGCGCGCTTCCTGCAGGGCATCGCCGGAGCGACCTGTGCCTCCGTGATCCTCGCGATCATCTCAACCGAGTTCACCGAGCCCTCCGAGCGCGCCAAGGCGATGAGCGCCTACATCTTCGTCGTCGTCAGCGGCGGCTCGATCGGCCTGCTCGCCGGCGGTGTGCTCACCCAGTTCATCGACTGGCGTTGGGACTTCTTCATCAACGTGCCGATCGGCATCTTCGCGGTGATCGCCGGATACCGGCTGATCGACGAGCGACCCGGCCTCGGCCTCTCACGGGGCATCGACTGGCTCGGCTCGTTGCTCGTCACCGTCGGCGTGATGGTTGGCGTCTACGCGATCGCCAAGGCGCCCGACTACGGCTGGGGATCTGCACATACGCTTGGTTTCCTCGCCGCCGCGGTGGTGATCCTGGCCGCCTTTGTCGTGCTCGAATCTCGGCTGGAGAACCCGATCATGCCGCTGCGGCTCTTCCGCATCCGCAGCCTGATCGCATCGAGCATCGTGCGCGGCACGCTGATCAGCGGCATGTACGCCTCGTTCTTCCTCGGTGCGCTCTACCTGCAGAGCGTCCGCGGCTATTCGCCGCTTGACACCGGCTTGGCGTTCCTGCCGCAGACGCTGGTCGTCGGCGTGATGTCGCGCGGCATCACCACGAGGCTGGCGGCACGCTTTGGCAACCCGGCGATGGTCGTCACGGGCCTGCTGCTGATGGCAGCGGCGCTCGCACTCGTGTCCCAGGTGACACCGACAACGGCCTATGCGCCGCTGCTCGTGTCCTCCTACGTCCTGCTCGGCCTGGGCGCGGGCTGCGCGATGTCGCCCTTGCTGGCGATCGCGCTCTCAGAGGTGCCCCGCGAAGACGCGGGACTGGGGTCCGGGATCGTCAACGTCTCGCTGCAGCTCGCCGCTGCGGTCGGTGTGGCCGTGTTCAGTTCGATCGCGACCGGACGCAGCAAGAGCCTCGAGACAGCGCACGAAAGCCTGCGCATGGCACTGACCGCCGGTTACCGCCTCGGCTTCGCGGTGGGCTGCGGCACGCTGCTGGCGGCAGCCCTGCTCGCGGTCGTGCTGCTGCGGCCGCGGCGGGTGCAACAGACTGAGGATCTGGCCGAGGAGCTCGCTGGGGTCGGGGCGGAGGCAGCTTAAGCGGACAAACTGGCCCGTCCGCGGCCAGGAGTGCCGAAAGCGCACGAAAACCGGCCGGATCCCAGCAAAGTTCCGCCGGGCCTCGCACTTTGTCGGTTTGAGCTGGTTCGGCGCGACCGTCAGCTCGGGAGGGGCTCAGCGATCGGCGCCGCGGTCTCACGAGGCCCGCGAAGGCCGGTGGCGAGAACCGAGCCGGCAAGCACCAGCGCGAAACCAACACCCATGCCGGCGGTGAAACGCTCGCCGAGCAAGGTGACCCCGAGCACGGCCGCGACCGCCGGGTTGACGTAGGTGATCACGGTCGCCCGCACAGGCCCGACCTCGGCGATCAGCGCGAAGAAGAGCAGGAAGGCCAGCGCCGTGCAGACGACGCCGAGCCCTGCCACCGACAGGGCAACGTCAACCCGTACGTGCGCCGGCACCTCCAACGCGGCAACCGGCGCATAGATCAGCGCCGTGACGGTCAGCGACGCGGCGATCACGCCCAGTGATGGCAGCTCCGACAGGCTGCGCGAAAGGACCATCGGCCCCGTCGTGTACCCGATCACGACGACGCAGATCTCGAGCAATGGCACCAGCCCGACGCGCCCGAAGTCGAGCCCCACGAGCGCCGCAACGCCGAGGATGCCAAACAGCAGCCCGAACCAGCTGCGGCCCTCGGGCCGGTGGGCGCTCCGCGTCACCACGGTGGCCGCTGCTCCGACCAGCGGCACGGCGGCGATCAGCAGGCCGGTCAGCGAGCTGGACAACCGCTCCTCCGCTCGGGACAGCAGCAGCCACGGCACGGCGATCTCCGCCGCCGTGAACAGCAGCACGGGCCGCCACGCCGGCAGAAGCACGCGCAGCTCACCCCGGCGAGCGGCAAGCGGAAGCAGCAGTACGGCGCCGATCGCCGTGCGTGAAAACACGAGGAAGGCCGGCGACAGCTCCCTGACCGCGACGCGGATCAGTAGGTACGGGATCCCCCAGATGACGCACAGCGCAGCGAACAGCAGCAGGCCGCGACGACTCATGCCCTCTGCTCGCGCTGGTTGGACGCCTCCATCTGCACCAGCATGCCAGCCGTCCCGCCAACACGTGGTCCCCAGGCGCAGCGGTGCGCAGTGGAGCTGTCAGGCCTCGTTAAACCGGCGGAAACATGAGATGATCGCGGCGCCGTGGAGGGTGAACCCGAGGAGTCTCAGACCGAGAGCGCACCTGCAGCCGGCGATGCCGGAGCCAAGCGGCTGCGGTTCGTGCGATGGTCATACACCTGGGTCAGGGTGGTCGTGGTCGTCGGCGTGCTGGTCACGGCGGGCCTGGCGCTGATCTCCGCAGAGCTGGCCTCGTCCAACGAGCAGCATCTGCTCAAGCTGCGCAGCAAGGAGGTCGCCTCGGTTTTCACGAGCGTGCTGCCGGACATCGAGACGCCGATGGGCTCCGCGCTGGCATTGGCAAACATCACGGGAGCCAATCCGGCGAAGTTCACCCAGTTCGCGAGTACATACGTCGGCCTGCCGAAGGGTGAGTTCGTCTCGATGTCGGTCTGGAGGATCGGCCACCTCGACCAGGGTCCGGTCGTCGTCGTCGGAGATCCACCGGAACTGCCCGAGGCACGGGGCGGTGTGATCCCGATCCTGCGCGCGGCCGAACGGCGGACGGGTCAGGCGGCTCCGCTGACCGTCCGCGGCCTGCTGGACGCGGCGCAGCGACGCTTCGCGTACGTGTATGCCGGCTCGCGGCGCGGCCAGTTCATCGTCGAGGCCGAGGAGACGCTGCCCGCCCGCTACACCACGCTGCCGGCCACCTCCGCCTACTCGAACATCGACGCCGCGATCTATGTGGGGTCGCACCAATCACCGTCGCGCCTGCTGCTGAGAACGGTCGCGCACCTACCGCTTCCCGGACAGCACGCAGCCACCGTTATCTCCTTCGGGACCGACCAGCTCACAGTCGTGATCAGCGCGCGGCAGCCGCTCGGAGGGATGCTGCCAGAGCAGATGCCGTGGGTGATTGCGGTGGTCGGAGCGCTGCTCACAGCCGGTGCTGCCTTCCTCACCTTCCGGCTGATCTGGGGTGGCAGCCGCACGCAGGAGCTCGCGGCTGAGAATCGCCGCCTCTACTCCGAGCAGCATGAGATCGCGCAGAGCCTGCAGCAGGCGCTGCTGCCCGACGAGCTACCGAAGATCGAAGGGCTGCAGCTCGCGGCGCTCTACGACGCGGGGGCGCCCGGGGTTGACGTCGGCGGCGATTGGTACGACATGATCAGACTCAGTCCGCGGAGGCTGCTGCTCGTCGTCGGAGATGTCTCGGGCCGCGGCATCCGCGCAGCCGCGGCGATGGCTTCGGTGCGCTCGGCGATCCAGTACGCGGCCCAGGCCGACCCACCGGAGGACTTCCTGCCGATGCTCTCTGGTCTGCGCTCTCTGCGAGACCAGGGAATGCTGGCGACCGTGCTCTGCGTGATCATCGACCTGCAGGAGAACCGTGTGCAGATCACGAGCGCCGGGCACCTACCGCCGCTGCTGGTCCACGACGGCCGCTGCGAGTTCCTGGAGGCGGAGGTCGGGTTGCCGATCGGCGTCGACACCGAGTCCTCATATGTATCGAGCACGTTCGCCGTGCCGGATGGCGCATGCCTGTTCGGCTTCACCGATGGTCTGGTCGAGCGCCACGGCGAGAACCTCGATGACGGGCTGGAGCGGTTACGACAGGCGGCCATGCGAGCCTCCGGAGACCTTGAAGAGATGATGAGCCAGATCCTCGAGCAGGTGAGAGGTCCGGAATCAGTGGACGACACGGCAATGACAGGGGTGCAATGGGTGAGTCAGACGAACCGTTGACGCGCCACACCGTCACCGACCTCGGCGACGGCAGCTTTGTGCTGGTGCTCGAGGGCGAGCTCGATCTGTCCACGACCGACGAGCTCCAGACGGCGCTCGAAGTGACGATCGCGTCGGTGACCGGAACGCTGATCATCGACATCGCTCAGCTGCGCTTCGCCGACAGCTCGGCGATCGCGCTGTGGGTGAGCTGGAGCCAGCGCGTGCCAAAACTGGAGATCCGCAACGCGCCGCCGATGATCCTGAGAGTGATCCAGGCAATGGGCCTGACCAAAAAACTCAATCCATCATGACGAGCAATCGCAAATTCCCGAACGACCCGAACGCGGTCAGAGCGGCTCGAAAGTTCGCAATCGACGAGCTTCCCGGATACGCGCCCGAGCTGCTTGACGTCGTCGAGCTGCTCGTGTCAGAACTGGCCGGCAACTGCGTTCGCCACACCGACTCGACTTTTGATGTCGAAGTCTCAGGCGACCGGCGCAGGATCCGGGTCGCCGTGTCCGACCGTGGCCCCGGAAAGCCCGCCGTCCAGCACGTCGACACGAGCGCGGTTGCGGGTCGGGGTCTCGCGCTCGTCGAGACGCTGTCGAGCTCATGGGGCGTGCGCGCCAGCCGCCGGCCCGGCGGCGGGAAGGCCGTCTGGTTCGTGCTCGATCTCGACGACGAGCGGGTCAGAACGCGGATGGTCGCGTAGTCACGAGCGGTCGGCGAAAGGCTCGCAGCAACCTCCATTTGCAAGTGGAGGCTGCCTCCGCTATATTTTCCGGAGGCAGCCTCCACATCCTGTGGCAGGCGGACCCCCGAACCTAGGAGGCCCCATGTCCACCATTACGACCGACCTTCGCGCCCCAGCCGTTTCACGCCCCGCCGCTCTGCGCGCGGCCGACGGCGTCGTCGCGGGTTACATCCACTCACTCGCCAAGGCAGCCGCGGAGCCGGCTGCTGCGGCGACACCGATGCCGGCCCTGAGTCGGCTGGCGAAGCACGCCTATGAGTGCGGCGCCAGCCGAAGCAGTGGTCTTACTGCTCGCAGGCGTCCCGCACGGCTGCGAGTTCCGTCTCCAGCGTGAGCACCTGCGTCGCGACAACGTCCTCCGGCGTGTCCGGCGCGAACAGCAGCGTGAACACCACCTCGCTGCCATCGCCATTTGGCAACACGCGCGCGAACAGACCGCGCGCGTGATCGCTGGCGGAGACGAAGTCGACAGCTCTGGAGCGCGGCTCCGCCACCACGTCGATCGTGAATTCCCCGTCGTCACGGGTGACAAGCCAGCTCGACCCGCTCGGGCTGATACGCGGAGCAAAGCCTGGAGCCCATGCGGGCAGGTTGCCCGCGTCTGACAGATAGGCATGAACATCGGCCGGCGAGGCCGCGACGCCCAGCGATCTGATCCCTGCTTGGTTAATCGTACGCATCTGCTTATTATCTGCCGGGGCTTATCATCTGTCAACGTGTCCGGACGTGAGGATTTGGGCGCGCAGTTCGCGCGGGTCACGCGCCGACTGATCGCGCTCGAGCAGCCGCTGCTCGACAAACATGCGCTGTCGATGTGGGAATACGCCGTGCTCTTGCGGCTACGCGACAGACCGGCCGAGACGCAGCTGGGGCTTGCCCAGGCGATCCGCTACGACAAGACCCGTCTGATCGCCCTGCTCGACGGCTTGGAGCAGCGCGGGCTGGTCACGCGCGAGCAGGCAGCGGTCGACAGGCGTGCACGGACCGTCAAGCTCACCCGCGCTGGACGCACCAAGGTCGGCGCGGTCCAGCGCGACATCCAGCGGATGGAAGACCGGCTACTCGCGCCCGATCAGCTGGATCAGCTGCAGCAGCTGCTCGGCCAGCTCTGACCAGGGCTCAGGCCAGACGCGGCTACTAGCGGTCCGCGACCAGGGCAAAGACGATCCCGAAGGCGACGTTGTCGGCCAACTGCGGGGCCAGCGGCAGGGCACGTATCCGGGGGAAGCGCCTGCCAATCACGACGAGGTTGACGACACCGATCGCAAGGCCGCCACCGGCACCCCAGATCACCGAGCGGCTTTGCGGCAACGTCCTCGCGAGCAGCTCGCCGCAGCCCGCGGAGATCGCGAAATGCGCCACCGTCCCGGCCACCAGCCCCTCTCGCCCGGGCGGGAGCAGGGTCCCCGCCGCGCGCGTGGCGTCCAGCAGGTCCCCGGCCGCGTCCAGCATCGAGCGGTGGCGTCGGAGCGAGACGAGCGCGGAGGGCAGAGCGCTCAGCAGAGCCGCCGCGGCGGTTCCCTCGATCACGCGGCGGCGCTCACGCGTCGTCAAGGCGGGCATTTGCGTGATGCTAGGCGCTGGATCCGCGGCGGCCGCGTCGGCGCCACCACCGCTGCACATAAGAACTCGGTCACAATCACGGGACTGCGGCCTGAATACGTTTGGCGATGACGTACGCTCGGCGCAGTGCCGAACGCAAAGCGATTCGTGATCCGGCTGAGCGCGGCCTGTGCCGCCACGGCCATCTGCATGTCGGCCTCGGCCGCCGCGGCCGTGCCAAAGGGCACGCTGACAAGTACCGAGTACAAGCAGCTCTCGATCGCGACGGCCGCGCTGAACAAGTCGGCGAGCGCCAAGTCCGTCAACTGGTCAAAGGCCCGTGCCGCATGCGCGAGGGTCGGCAAAACGACAGCGCTGCTCTCCACTCAGAGAGCAACCTGCTTCGACAGTGTCAACGTGCTGGATGCGCTCGCGAGCTTCCCCGCCGAGCAGCGCAGGTGTCCCAAGAGCACCGGCACCACCACCGGCACGACCACCACCGGCACGACCACCACCGGCACGACCACCACGCTCACGACCGCCACGCCTACGAGCGGCACCACGACAACCGGCAGCTCAACCACAGCCGCCGATTCCGCTGTGGTCGGACTGATGATCTGCATGAGCCCTCACTACCAAGCGCTGGCTCGCGATGCGAAGGCCATCGACCGAGCCGACATCTCGGCGCGTAAGGACGTCCTGGCCCGCGGCTTGAGCGGTTCCTGCCTTGCGACGCTCGCACCAACACCGGCGGACCTGCGGACGGTCAAGCGCTTCGCGTCCTCAACAGCAAAGCTGGCCGACGATGTCACCCTGTTGATCAAGGTCACCGAGGGCAAGGCGCCCGCGAGCGATTTCAACCAGGCCCAGATAGACAACGATGTCAAGCAGTTCGAGAACTCCGCCACTTCGGTACTTGATGAGCACGGGCAGCAGAAGCTGTCTGTCTGTCCCCACCAGTAGATAGGCAGCGAATGATTCGATCGATCCGCATCGCAATCGCAGTAGCAGCGGCCTCAGCGCTCACGGTCGCGATAGCCGTTCCCGCACTGGCGGCCACTTCCAAGGCCAGTCTGTCCGGCACCGAGTACAAGCAGCTGACAGCCGAGCAGGTCGCTTTCAAGAAGCTCGATCACGAGAAGCGGCTCACCTGGAACGACATCTACGCGGCCTGCCACAAGGTCGGCCAGTCCACCGCACTGCTGAAGAGCGTCCGCGCCAATTGCGAGACGGGTGTCGGGATCGATCAGTCGCTGGACGGCTTCTACGCCGACGTCGATCGCTGCGCGGTGCTCTCCGGTGACACTACGACGACCGGCACCACCACCACGGCAACGGGCACGACGACAACCGGCACCGGCACGACAACAACCGGCACCGGCACGACAACAACCGGCACCGGTACGACAACAACCGGTACCGGCACGACAACCACCAGCAGCGGCGGCCTGACACCCGACGACCTCAAACTCTTCGCCTGTCTACAGCCCGAGTACGCGGTGATCAGTCGCGCCGCAAAATCGGTTTACGAGGGTCAGGCCAGGCTGCGGACTCAGGTCCTGGCCCGCGGCTTTGCCGGTCGCTGCCGGTTGACTCTCGCGCCCACCACCGCTCAGCTGAAGGCGCTCATGCGCTTCGTCACGACCAGCAAGCAGCTGTCCGCCGACGTCTCACTGATCACCAAGGTGGCGAACGGTCACGCGCCGGTGAGCGCCATCAACGACAAACAGGTCGAAAGCGACTCAGCGTCCTTCTCGGCTGCCGGGAAGAAGTTCGAGAGCCTCCACCGGCCGCAGAAGCTCTCAGTCTGCCCGCATCAGTAGGTACGAGCAACGCGCGGCTCGCGACCCGCGCGTCTCACTGCTCCGAGCGCCAGCGGCGGTAGACGTCGGAGAACTCGCCCTGCATCTCGGGTGAGAGGTCCTCGGGCACCAGACGACCGGTCAGCCTGAGGGTCTCGCGCATCTGCGCGAGGTAGGCGCTGCAATGCGGGCAGCCGGCGAGGTGGTGCTCGAGGCGCCTCCGGTCGCGGGCGGGCAGCGCGCCCTCGAGGTAATCGCTGATCATCTCCACCACCTGCTGGCAGGGGATCTCGGCGGGGGCGAACAGTCTCATACGCCAGCCACCCCGATCCGGTCCTCGAGTGCCTGGCGCAGGCGGCTGCGACCTCGATGTAGCAGCACCCGCTCGTTGGCCGCTGTCAGCTCGAGCACGTGACAGACCTCGTCGCTGCGCAGGCCGTCGACGTCGCGAAGCATGACCACAGCGCGCTGGCGCTCGGGCATCTGCACGAGCGCCTCGAGAATCTGGTCGCGGAGCGCCCGGGCGCCCATGCGCTCCTCGAGGTCATCGACCCACTGTTCGGGTGGCGAGCTCCAGGCTCCAGTGCTGTCAAACCGTGACGCGTCAACGGCGGCGACGAAGCCTTCGGAGTCCGAGGCCGCGACGCTGCGTGCCTCGCGCACACCAGCGCTGCGGGCCCGGTTGACGAGAATCGCCAGCAACCAGGTGCGCAGCGACGACCGCCCCTCGAAGCGGTCGATGCCGCGCAGCACGCCGACCCAGGTCTCCTGCACGACCTCCTCGGCGACGGCGTGGCTATGAACGAATGTTCTGGCAAGACGCAGCATCGGATCATGGTGTTTGTTGACGAGCATGACGAACGCGCGCTCATCGCCGTCGCGCAGGCGCATGAGCAGCTGGAGGTCCTCATCGGCCGGCTTGGTGCGGCCGCGGGACCAGCGGATACGTGGGGCGTGGATTGACATGGACCGGGCACAAAGGTGCTGGATGGAAACCCGCCCACCCAGCACCCTCATGAATACCGCCTCTTCAGGACGTCGCGATCCCCTCTCCGCCGACGGCGTTCGCGACCGTGACGCTGCCGACCTCGGTCAGCGAGCCGCCGAAGCCGACCGCGAACTCATCGACGATGCCGTTGGCGCCGGTCTGGACGTAGAGGTAGCGGCCCTCCGGCGATGTCGCGGCGTCGACCGTGCCCGGATCGGTGTTGGTGGTCGCGGTCAGCGACAGTGCGCCCGACCAGGACGAGGACACCGAGCTCTCGGTGGCGCTGCCGGCGTTCCCCGCGAACAGCTGCGGACCGTCGGCGACCAACCAGCAGGTGGCGGCGCCGCCGGTGGCGACCGACGAGACCTGCGTGAGCGTGCCGTTGCCGTGGAGCTCGAAGCTGGCCACGGCATTGGGTCCGGCCTCACCGACGTCGACCTGGTTGAAGCCCTGGAACGCGAGCGAGAACGGAACGTCCCCGGGCTCGCTGTTGACGACCGGCGTGGCCGAAGGCTCGCCGTTCCAACCGATGCCGAAGACGTCGATCGCGTTGGTGTTGGCCTTGGTCGTGACGAGCAGCTGGCCGCCGTCGGGGCTGAAGGCGATGTCGCCCGGCGTCGTCACGAACTGCGGTGTCGCCGCGGGGTTGAGTCCGAGTGCGCGGCCAGACCCGGCGATCGGCTGCAGATCACCGTTGCCGACCAGGCGGAAGCCCTGGATCTCACCGCCGCCGGTGCCGTTGAGCACGTAGACGAGGTCGTCGTGAACTGCGATGCTCGCGGGGAAGGTGCCGCCCGAGCTGAGCACCTGACGCAGATGCAGGCGGTCGCCATCGACGTCGAAGACGGACACCGTATTGCTGCCGGCGTTCACCGCGAACAGCTCACCGACCTGGGAGTCGTACACGAGCGAGTTCTGCGACGCGAGGTGGTCGACGACCGAGCCGGCCAGCTGACCGCCGAGCCCGCCGGTCGCATAGGTGCCCGCGGCGCTCAGCGTGCCACCCGGGTGCCGGTCGTAGACCGAAATTGCGTTCCCGGCCAGGTTGTCAGTCTGGACGAACACCGCGCCGCCGCGATCCCAGTGACCGAAATCGTGCGATACCTCGTGTGCCCCGGCGGATCCTGCCGTGGCCAACAGTGCCGCCGCGGCGGTGGCTGCGACCGCGCCGAACTTCTTGTGGACGTGCATTTGCATCCTCCAGATCGTTGAGTTCTGGAGCTTTGGTCCGGGCTGGCGCCGAACCGTTACACCGCTGCCTACTCAGCCCACCGGGAACTCGCGCACGACGGCGATCAGCCGCTCGCGCACCACCTCGGGCAGCTCGTCGACGATGAAGTGACCGCAGTCGGGGATCAGCTCGAGCCTGTAGTCGTCGGCACGCGCGGTGCTGGCCGACGCAAGCGACCAGTGCAGCGCGACGTCGGCGGCCCCGAACACCACCCGCGTCGGTACGCTCGATCGGCGCCGCTCACCTTGGCGTACGGACGCCGGAATCTCGTGCAGCAGGAACGTGCGGTAGGTGTCGCGGCCGGCGCGAGCGCAGACCGGGTCGCGAGCGCGCTCACTGAACCAGCGCGCATCCTCACGGCTGACGCGCGAGGAGTCGAACAGGCTGCCGCGAAACGCGCGATACGCGAGCTCGGTGTCGCGCTGCAGGCGCTCGCCGAAGAACGCGATCAGCGGCTGGTAGTAGAAGCGCCACAGGTGCGGGCGCAACGCGGCCGGCCGGTTCCACGGGTGGATGATGTTGAGCGCCAGGAACGCACTGAAGCGCTCGGGCGCGCGCAGCGCCAATAGGTGACCGATCCAGCCGCCCCAGTCATGCCCGACAAGCACCGCACGCTGCACCCCGAGCTGGTCGAGCAGCGCGAGCACGTCGGAGGTGACCTGCTCCTTCTGCCAGCGGTGCGGCGGCGGTCCCGACCAGCCGTAGCCGGGCAGATCCGGGGCGATGATGCGCATGCCCTCGGGCGGGTCAGCGAGAAGATCCCGAAACTCGTAGTGGTGCTGGGGCCAGCCGTGCAGCGCCAGCACCGGGATGCCGTCGGCAGGCCCGGCCTCGGTCACATGGAAGTCAACGCCGCGCGCCTCGACGCGTGAGCGCCGCACACCCGCTATCGCCGGCGGTTCTTCCGGGGCGGGTCCAGCGGGACCCGGCCCCGGACTGATGCGCTTACTCGCCACGCCAATGCACCACCTCTAGCGCCACCGCCACCGCCAGGCTGTTCTCTGCAAGCGGTCTGGGCAGCAGTTGTTCGGCACGACTCAGCCGCGTCAGCACCGTGTTTCGATGTGTGAAGAGCGCCTCGGCGGCGCGGGTTGCGTTGGACTGCATTCGCAGATAGGTGCGGACCGTATCGCGCAGTGCGGGCGGAGCGGACTCGAGCTCACCGAGCGTGCGGCTCACGAACTCGGCCGCCCGCGACTCATCGGCGGTGACGAGGGCGACGATCTCAACCGCGTCGTAGCTGGCTACCCGCACCTCGGACGCGACCCGCACCATCAGTCGCTGCGCGGCGATCGCGCCCAGATGGCTCACGCGGAAGCCGTCGATCCCGTCACCGACCGGCCCGACGGCGATCCGCACGCCCGGAAGCTCGCTGATCAGGCGCTCGAGCCTCTCCAGCTCGACACCGCCCGATCCGGGCACCCAGACCCACAGCGTCGCGGCACTCGCCACCACCGTGAACGGCCTCCGCGCGCCGGCGGCCTGGGCAAGTGCCTCGGCCGCTCGGTCGAGCAGGCTGTGATCCTCGCTGGCCTGGTCGCCCCAGATGATCGCTCCGGTGTGGCGCTGAGCGAGCTCGTAGCGCAGCATCGCGGAGGCACGGTCGCGTGCGATCGGGGCGCCGTCGATGATCAGCGACGCGGTCTCAAAGCGCATCGAGTGTGTACCCCGCTTGAGCTCGTCGCGCTCACGCTGCATCTG
>Ga0302314_10016558_pt1 | contig 12438 bp, 10 predicted proteins | sample III_Palsa_N2_3_FD_200533 | JGI IMG/M metagenome (GOLD analysis project Ga0302314, IMG submission 200533) | Peat permafrost microbial communities from Stordalen Mire near Abisko, Sweden - III_Palsa_N2_3 | ecosystem: Environmental > Terrestrial > Soil > Palsa > Peat permafrost | place: Sweden...
GCGCACCCGGGTTCGCCCGCGGCATGGAGCGGGGCATTCGCGTTTGCGCTGCAGATCTATTTCGACTTCTCGGGCTACAGCAACATCGCGATCGGGTGCGCGCGGGTGCTCGGCTTCGATTTTCCCGAGAATTTCCGGCGGCCGTACCTCGCTTGGAGCATTACCGAGTTTTGGCGGCGCTGGCACATGACGCTCTCGTCGTGGTTGCGCGACTACCTCTACATCCCGCTCGGCGGCAACCGGCACGGCCGGCTTGAGACCTATCGCAATCTCATGCTGACGATGCTGATCGGCGGCCTCTGGCACGGCGCGAACTGGACGTTCGTCGCGTGGGGGGGTTACCACGGGCTCGCCCTTTGCGTCGAGCGCGCGCTCGGCATCGGACGCGACCGTCACGCCCCGCCCCCGGCCGGACTTCGGCGCGTCGCCGGAACGCTCGCTACGTGTGCGATCGTCCTTTTCGGCTGGGTGCTCTTTCGGGCGCAGACGTTCGGCGACGCGTTCGCGGCGCTCGGCGCGATGTTTGCGGGCGGCCCCGGCCCGGCGCTGCTCGGCGCGCCGAGCGTCGTGCTCGCAGCGCTCGTTTTCGGGGCCGAGATCGCAGCCGAACGAGGTCTCTGGCCGGTGCATCGCTTCTCGTTCCCGATGCGCGGCGTGGCCTTCGCGGGACTCTTGCTCGCGCTCGAGCTGAGCAGTTACCCAGGCGCCGCCGCGGAGTTTGTTTACTTCAAATTCTGAGAAGTGTCCAGGGGGGCCCGCGCGCAAGGGCGCGTGGGGGCGTGCAGGAGCGTTCTTCCGGCGAAAGTCGGAAAAGCGCTCCGGAGCGCCGAGCGACCCGCAACGTGGGTCGCTCCTTCAGAAGAAACTCCCGAGCCGTGCGCGAACGCGCTGCGTTGGCCTTTTTGGCCGCGAAGCCCGCTCAGCAGTGAGGGTCCTTGAAGCACAGCCGTTCTCCGCGCCCCTTCGTGCCGATTGCCGTTGCCCTGGCAATCGGCCTCGTTGCCTCGTTCGGTCCCTCACCGGGTGACCGGGCCGGGGCTCAAGTGCCGCCGCCCGGACCCGCCGGCGTCTCGACGCCGGCACCGACGTTCAACCCCGCGGCGAACCCCCAACCGAGCCCCTTCGCCTCGAGCGAACTGAGCCCGACGCCCGTGCCAAGCCGCAGACATCACGGTCGCGAGGCGCCGTCAACCTCGTCGAGCCCGACGCCGGCTCCAACGGCGACGCCGACGTCACCGGCCTTCGCGACCCTCGACGGCACGTGGGAATTCCAACTCCAGTACACCGACCGCACCGAATATTCGTACCTGGTTATCACGCAGCAGCCGACCGGGACGGTCACCGGCGTCTGGCGCGCGAACGGCAAGTCGTTTCCCTTTGAGGGAACCTACGATGGCCGCCTGATCCGGCTGCTCGTCAAAGAGCCGATCGGGAACGTGACGATGAGCGGTTACGTCGAGGGCGCATCGGACATGGTCGGCATCGTCGACCTCGGCAACGGCGCGACAACGCCGACCGCCTTTACGGCCGAACACCGCGCGCCGCAAAAGGGCAGCGTCTTCAAGAAGGGCACGTAACCTCGCGGCCATGCCAGACCACGTCTTCGGGTTCCGGACGCGCGCGCTCCATGCCGGAACGCCGCCCGATCCGGCGACCGGCGCGCGCGCGCTGCCGATCTATCTGACGACGAGTTTCGTCTTCGATTCGACCGAGCACGCGGCCGAACTCTTCGCGCTGCGCACCTACGGCAACATCTACAGCCGGATCGGCAACCCGACGGTCGCGGCCTTCGAAGAACGGATGGCGAGCCTCGAAGGCGGCCTCGGCGCGGTTGCATTCGGCAGCGGGCTTGCGGCGCAGCTTGCGACGGTGCTCTGCGTCGCGCAGGCCGGCGATCACATCGTATCGACTGCGTCGCTTTACGGCGGAACCGTCACCCAGTTTACCGTGACCCTCAAGCGCATGGGAATCGACTGCACGCTGGTCGGCGGCGACGATCCGAGCGCTCTGCGCGCGGCGATCCGTCCAAACACCAAGCTCGTATTTGCCGAGACGATCGGCAACCCGCTCGGCAACGTCGCCGATCTCGAGACGCTCGCCGCGCTCGCGCATGAGGCCGGCCTGCCGCTCGTCGTCGACAACACGTTCGCGACGCCCGCGCTCTGCCGTCCGTTCGAGTGGGGCGCCGACGTCATCACCCACTCGGCCACGAAGTTCATCGGCGGCCACGGCACGGTGATCGCGGGCGTCGTCGTCGAGAGCGGAAAATTTCCGTGGGGCGCGGGGAAGCATCCGTTGCTTTCGCAGCCGAGCCCCGGCTATCACGACATGAACTTCGCGGAGACCTTCGGCGAGTACGCGTTTCTGATGCGCGCGCGCACCGAGGTGCTGCGCGACGTCGGTGCGGCGCTCTCGCCGATGAACGCGTTCATGCTGATCCAGGGCATCGAGACGCTGCCGCTGCGGATGAAAGCCCACGTCGAAAACGCGCGCACGATCGCGCAGTTCCTGCGCGGCCGCGAAGAGGTCGCCTGGATCAATTACGCCGAGCTCGAGGACTCACCGTATCGCACCCTCGCAAAGAAGTATTTGCCCGACGGCGCGAGCGCGGTCTTCACGTTCGGCCTGCGCGGCGGGCGCGAAGCGGGGCGCGCGTTCATCGAGGCACTCGAACTGTGGAGTCACCTAGCAAACGTCGGCGACGGCAAATCGCTCGTGATCCATCCCGCCTCAACGACCCACCAGCAACTCAGCGACGAGGAAATGCGGCAGAGCGGCGTCTCGCCGGACATGGTGCGCCTCTCGGTCGGACTCGAGGATCCTTCCGACCTCATCTGGGATCTCGAAAACGGATTGCGTGCCGCGCGGGCGGCCGCGCCGGTCGCCGACGTCCGGGCATGATTCTCGAAACTGTTTCGCAGCGGCGCGACCTGCTCGATCGCTCGCATAAGGTCGCGATGGTCGGCGTCTCGCCGAATCCGACGCGCCCGAGTTACTTCGTCTTCTCCTACCTGCGCACGAAGGGCCGGTTCGAGATCGCACCGATCAATCCGAACGTCGTCGAGATCGACGGCGTCAAAGCGTATTCCTCGCTTGCGGTCTATGCCGCGGAACGGGGCGCGCCGGACATCGTCGACGTCTTTCGCAAGCCGGCGGATGCGCCGCCGGTCGCGCGCGAAGCGATCGCGGCGGGCGCGAAGGCGATCTGGTTTCAGTACGGGGTTATCAATGACGAGGCGATTCGGCTCGCCGACGAGGCGGGGCTCGACGTCGTCGTCGATCGCTGCATGAAGGTCGAATCGGCGCGTTTCGACGGCGGCCTTTCGATCGGTGGGCTCAACAGCGGGCTAATCAGCTCGAGGCGCCGATGAGCGACGCGGCGACGCGTGCGCTCGACGACGCGTTCATCGACCTTGTGGCCGGCTGGTCGAACGGGGGCGCCGGCTGCGACGAGGCGGAGTTCGAATCGCACGCGCTTGCGCTGTTCGCCTATCAGATCGAGCGCAACGAACCGTACCGGCGCTACGCCGCAACGCTCGGATTCGATGCGGACCACCTGCCGGCGACGTGGCGCCAGATCCCCGCAGTTCCAGCGAGCGCATTCAAGGATGCGACGCTCGCCACGTTCGACGTCTCGCAAGCGGAACTGGTCTTCCAGACGAGCGGCACGACGGGCGAGCGTTCGGGGAAGCACTACGTCGAACACGCGCGGCTCTACGACGCGGCGCTGCTCGCGGGTTTCGACCGCTTCATGCTCCCCGACCGTCCCAAGTTGCGCTACCTCAACCTCGTGCCGAATCCGCGCTGGAAGCCGCATTCGTCGCTCGGGTACATGATGGGGCACGTCAGCGTTCTGCGGGGCGAGGGCAACGCCGCATATTTTCTCGACGACGAACGGGTCGACATCGATGGGTTCGCGCGCGCGCTCGAGCGCGCCGTCGCCGACCATCAGCCCGTTTGTATTGCCGGCACGGCCTTCGCCTTCGTGGCACTGCTCGATGCTCTCGAAACGCCCGTGCGCACGTTCGTCGCCCCCGCGGGCTCGCGAATCATGGAGACGGGCGGCTTCAAAGGCCGCGCCCGGGTCGTCGAGCGCGCCGAGCTGTATTCGCGTTTGGAGAGCACGCTCGGGATCGCGGCGCCGTCGATCGTGGCCGAATATGGAATGACCGAGTTGCTCTCGCAATATTACGACGCGCCCGATTCGCGCACGCGCGAACAGCGCATCAAAGTCGCCCCGCCGTGGCTGCGCACGCTCGTCGTCGACCCCAACGGGCACGAACTCCCACCCGGCGAGACGGGGGCGTTGCGGCACGTCGATCTCGCAAATCGCTCCTCGGTCGTCGCAATCGACACGGAAGACCGCGGCTATCGCGAAGGCGAGGGAATCGTCTTGCTGGGCCGCGACCCCGCCGCCGAACTCCGCGGCTGTTCGCTCGACGCAGAGGAAATGGCGGCAAACCCGCTCGCCTGAGAACTGCTATGGTCGATCACGTCATCTATGCTGCACCGAACGTAGATAGCGCCTCAAGTCAATTCGCGCGTGACTACGGTGTTATGCCGTCGCCCGGCGGGCGGCACCTCGGCTACGGTACACGAAATGCGCTCGTCGGACTTGGTCCCCACACGTACCTCGAGCTCGTGGGCATCGATGAAGAACAGAACATGCCGGCCGGCCGGCGGCTCTTTCAACTTGACGAGCTGTCGCCTTCGCGCTTTGTCGCTTGGTGCGCGCGCGCACATCGGCCGCTGCGCGAAACGGTTGCCATCGCGCACCAAGCCGGCTACGATCTTGGTGAGATTATCTCGATGTCGCGGTCGCGTCCTGACGGGAGCACGCTGTCGTGGACTATGACCTCGCCGCTCGGCGACCGCGCGGGCGGCGTTCTGCCGTTTTACATCGATTGGGGTACGTCACCCCATCCCGCGAGCTCACTTCCTTCGTCGCTCTCGCTAAGCTCGCTCACGGCCGTCCATCCTCAGGCCGATCGCATCCGCGCCATTCTGGACGCGTTAGGTGAGGAAGCCGTCGGCGTGGAGCGAGGTGAATCCCCGGCGTTGATCGTCGCGCTGCGCTGATCCCTGGGCCATCGAGGATGATTCGAGCCGAGTTTAGACGCCGACGACGGCGTGGATCAGAGCGCGCGCGAACGGGACGCCAAGGCCCGTGAGCTGATTGTAACCGCCGTTGGGATTCGCGCTGTAACCCGGGTCGAGCGGCGGAATCGACGGTTGCGGCGTCGGGGCGGAGCCTGGCGCCGGGGTCGGGCAATCTTGCGGGTCGCCGGCCGCGTTCTGCGGGTTCGAACAATACGCCGTGATCGCGTTGTTACCGTACAGCACCGACAAGAACGTCGAACCGTAGGTCGCCGCACTCTTGTAGGTGTTGTAGATCAGCGGATCCGGATTCCCCAGACGGTAGGGATGGCTCGAGGCGCCTTTGCTCGCGCAGCTCGCATTTTCTTTGCATGCCTCGACGACGAGCGCCCACATCGCGGCCATCTCGGGTGCGGCGACCGACGTACCGCCAATTGCGCCGAGCAGCGCACCGCCGAAACTCGGATCGGCGTATTCGAGCAACGCAACGCCGGTTTGCGGATCGCCTTCGAGCGCGAGATCGGGAACGTTACGATTCGAGCCGGCGATTCCCGGCGCCCCGTGTTGATAGCTTGGCTGCGTGAAGTAGGCAGAGACGCCGCCGCCCGTCCCGTTCCCGCCGCCCGACGTCGAGACGCCCCACGCGGTGATCGGGCCGGCGATTTGGCCGGCGGTGTTGAGCGGCGTCGTTACGCCGCCGACGCCGGCAACACTTGGATCGGAAGCCGGGTACTCGACGCAGAGTGAATCGACCTCACCCGGGATCACCGGTCCTTGGCAGGCCTCCGCACCGACGTCGCCGCTCGAGATGAACACGGACATGCCGAGCGTGACCATCATCGCGTATTCCGTCGGATCGAGACCGCCGCCGTCGGAGGTAAACTCGAACGGCGGGCTGCCGGAGCCCGGCGGTGCGACCGAGCCGAACTCGGGGCCGCCGAAGCTCGCCGAAACGACATCTGCCGTGTTGCGGTCGATGATCGTCTGCAGCTCCTCGTCGGCGACCGCGAGGCCTTGCTCCGGGAAGCCCGCTCCGGCCGGACACGGCGAGGCGATTCCAACGCCGCCGCAGCCGTCGTTCGGGTTGTACGCGAGGTAAAATTCGACCGTCGCATCTTTGGCAAGCGACGCGGTTTGCTCCGTATCGAGTTGCGCCTCGCCGTCCTCGGGGTTGCAGTTGGCCGTCGGCGATTCCGAGGGTGCGAGCCCCGCAACGCCCGAGCTGTTGCAGGGCGGCGTCACCGGCGGCGGCGGGGCGAAACCGGAGTTGTCGTTGATCACCGGGTCGGACCCCGTCGTTGCAACGATGTTAACGCTGCTCGCGCCGCTCACGTGATAGAACTCTTTATACGCGTCGGCGTCGCCGATTTTGCCGCCGGTCGACGTTTGAACCGGTCCAGTTCCAACGATACCGATCGTCACGCCGCTGCCGGTAAAACCTGCCGCATACGCACCGTCGTAGTCGAAGGCCGCGGCGATCTGCTGCGGCGCGTAGCCCGAACCGTTCCCTTTCGAGGTGACCATCTGCGAGCGATAGCGCTTCGTGCGAAAGACGATGTTCGCTGACCCGACGACCGGCACGCCCGCATCGACGTGCGGCGCACTCATCGGCGCGATGAACGATTCGCCAAGCGAGCTGCGATAGTCACCGAACTTCGTGTGAAACGCGGCTTCGAGCTGCGGTTGCGAACCGGCGACGTGCAGCAGCATGCGCTGCTTCCAGCCGCTCGCCCAGATGCCGAACTTATGGAAGTACGCAATCGCAACGTTTTGCTGGGCAGGCGTTGCGCCGAAGCGGTCGGCGATCTGCTCCGGGGTCAGCCACTCGCGGTACGAACCCGATTTCGGATCGCTGACGGCTTGCGCATACGCGAACAGAGCCCGCGCGTCACGCATCGGCAACGCAACGTCGATCCCGAGGTGACCGAAGTTCGCAGGCCCGAGCAACTGCGCCCGGGAGACGAATCCGGCATCGTACGTGAACGCGGACGGCGACGTCGCAGCGGATCCGCCTGGCGCCGCAGTGCTCGCGGCGCGGATCGGCGCGGACGGCGTCGAGGATGAACCGCCGCAACCGGTCGCGGAGAACGCGAATCCGGCGAGAGCGAACGCGGCCAAAGGACGTTGTGACGGGCGCATCAGAGACGGCTCCCTAAGACGCGCGCGACGAGCGCGCGCCGGAAGGCAAGATGACGTTGCGTGCGTCGCACCGCGAGCTGCGCACGGAAGCGGGCGACGCCCGCCTCAACCGCAACCTCGGACGTGCGTGCGCTCGATGTCAGGCCGATAATGTTCGCGCTTCCGAGTCCAAGCGTTTCGGTCGTCGTCGTCGTTTGGAACGGCGTGTTACTGAACCCGATCGGCCCGAAGCCTTCTTCGTTAAATTGAGCTTGACCCGACAAGTCGTAGTATTGCGTCACGACGTCGCTCAGCTGCACGCAGCCGACGCCGAGCCCGCGCAGCATATAGCTCGTCGTCGTCGTCGCGTCGGTCTCCCCGAAAACCGGATCGACCGTGACTTTCATGTCGACGAGCTGATGGACGGGCCGGTTCAAGAGACTGGAGGGGACCTTGCACGCCGCGGGGACGCCCGAGGGACCCTTGTCGGCGAGGTTTTCGGTCGCGAGCACGACGGGCTGCGGATACCAGACCGGAACGTAGATTGCCGGGAAGGTGACCGGCGTCGCATTCGGGGACGGGGTTGTCTCGACGAGCGCGGCGGGCGCGGTGATCGTAATGCCGATCTGGTTTGGACCGCCCGACGGGTTGGGCTGCGGCGCCGAAACGGCGTACGACGTGTTCGCGGGAATTTCGAGCGGAAAACTGTAGCTGCCCGATCCGTCGGCGTTGACGATCGCGGTCGAGGTCGTTCCGTCGGTGTTTTGTGCGGTATCGGTGAACGTTCCGTTGGCGTTGGTCGAGCGGACGTCGGTTGCCCCGTCGGGATCCGTTTCGGTCGTCGTCTCCGCGGCGGAGTTTGCCGGTAAAATCGCCCCGGCGACTTCGGGCAGGATGTCGACGAGGCCGTTCCCGCTACCGACCACGTCGAGATAGATGACGCCGGTCGACGTCGTGACGCTCGAGCCGGCGAAAGTGATGTCGGTCGACGCACCGTTTTGCGCGTACGCGTAGTATTCGTCGCTGTTCGACGTCGTCGTTTCCAAGCCGCCGTTAAGCGTATCCGTTTCGGCGACGTGAAAATCGAACGGATTCAGGACGTTTTGGAATTTCGGAATCCCCGAAACCGTCACCGTCTGCGTTATCGCCGTGGTTAGCGTCTGCGAGTTGGTCGGGTTCGGCGACGGCGTGATCGCGCCGGCCGGAACCGGCGGCCGAACGAATGTTTCGACCGTCGTGCCGGCGTAGCTGAACGAATCGCCACTCGCGGCCGGGCGATACGAATTGTTCGTCGGCGCCGGCGCCGGAGGCGCGCCTCCGCCCCCGCCCCCGCCGCCGCAAGCGGCGAGGACGGCGGCGCAGAAAGACACGCCGACAGCTGACAAACGCTTTCGCAAACCACGACCTCGCTACCGGATTCAACGAGAGTAGCTGACGTTTGGAGCGCCTAATCCAACTCCTCTTCATGAACGGTGAGCGTTGACGCTCCGTGCGGAACAGATCGTCGCCGCACTCGCGGATGCCGCGGGCCGCTGGCGCGATGCCGATTTTCCGCCGCGCGTCCGAGCGACGCAAGCAATCGAACGTCGAACCGGCTACACCCCGCCGGTCGTCGACTACGCGCTCGACGCGCTCTTCGGCGCGATCGACCGCACCGCGCTCGTTGCCACCATCGCCGGCGAACTCGGATCGCTTGCCGCGCTCGACGGGTTCGTTTCGCGTCCGGGGAGGCCGGATGTCCTTTTCGTTCCGATCGACCGCGTCGTCATCGTCTCGAGCGACACGACGATCGGCGTCGCGATCCCGGCATTCCTCTTCGCGCTCTGCGCGAAAGCGAACGTTACGGTCAAGGACCGCGACGATCGCTTTGTTGCGGCGTTCGCCGAGACGATTGCCGCCGAGCATCCGCAACTCGGCGCCGCGATGCGGGTGGAGACATGGAACGGTACCGATGAGACGATGTCGCGCGCGCACCTGACGCAGGCCGGCACCGTCGTCGCGTACGGCCGCGCCGAAACGCTCGCGGCCATTCGCGCCCAACTCGCACCGGAGGCGCGCTTCCTTCCCTTCGGCCACCGCACGAGCGTCGGATACGTCGCGCGCGAAACGCTCGCCGATCCCGTTGCCGCACGCGCGTGCGCTCGCGCGCTGGCAAGCGACGCGCTCTTGTACGACGGCGAGGGCTGCCTCTCGCTGCACGCGGTCTTCGTCGAACGCAGCGAAACGGGCGCGGCGATCGCCCCCGCGGCTTTTGCGCGGCTCGTTGCCGATGCGTGCGACAGCGTAGCGATCGAATTCCCCGCCGGTTATACCGAGCCCGATGCCGCCGCAAGCGCGTACCGGCGCGCCGCGGATTTCCGTGCGGCGCAGGGTTTGGGCGCGGTGCACGCGGGCGCAACCGGGCCGCATCTCGTCGTCCTCGACCCGCCGCGTGACGAGCCCGCGCCATTCTTGCGCCGGACGCTCGCGCTCTACGCCGTCGACGCGCCGGACGATGCACTCGACTTCGTGCGCAGCCACGCGCTGGCGCTCGAGGCGGTCGGGGTCGAGCGCCGTGGCCGCCCGGATATCGAAGCGTTTGCGCTTGCGAGCGGGGCCGCGCGGATCGCGGCGCTTGGGAGCTTGCAGCGGCCGCCGCTCGGCGGCGAGCACGGCGGCGCCGGGCGGATTCTGCCCTTCGTGCGCGCTATCTACCGGCAATGATCGATGCCTTCGAAAGGCTGGTCACGCCGATCCCCGGGCCCCGCTCGCGGGCGCTTGCAAAGTCGCTTGCGGCAAGCGAAGTCCGCGGGGTCACCTACCTTGCACCGAACTACCCCGTGTTCTGGGAATCGGGCGACGGCGCCACCATCACCGACGTCGACGGCAATCGCTACCTCGATCTTACCGGCGCGTTCGGCGTCGCGCTGACCGGCCACGGGAACCCGGCCGTCGCGCGCGCGATCGCCGAACAGGCGGCGCGGCTCGCGCACGGCATGGGCGATGTTCATCCGACCGCGGTCAAAGTGCATCTGCTCGAGCGGCTCGCATCGCTCGCTCCCGCTGCGGGCGCCAAATCGTTCTTGTGTTCGACCGGCGCGGAGAGCATCGAGTTCGCGCTCAAGACCGCGATGCTCGTCACCGGCGAGCCGAACGTGCTCGCGTTTGCCGGCGGGTACCACGGTCTTTCCTACGCGGCGCTCGAGGTCGGCGGCATCCCGAAGTTTCGCAAGCCGTGGCAACGTCAATTGCGTGGAACGACCTCATTCGTACGCTTCCCCGACCCGCGCGAGCCGAAGGCTTCCGAGCGCGCGCTCGAGGTCGTCGCCAAGACGCTGCGCAAGGATCGCTCGATCGGCGCGGTGCTCGTCGAGCCGATCTTAGGCCGAGCCGGGATTCGGGTGCCCCCCGACGGTTTTCTCAAAGGTCTGCGCGCGATCTGCACCGAGCGCGACACCTTGCTCATCGTCGACGAGATCTACACGGGGTTCGGCCGCACCGGGACGATGTTCGCCTGCCAGCGCGAGAACGTGCAGCCCGACGTGCTCTGCGTCGGCAAGGCGCTGGGCGGCGGGTTTCCAATCTCCGCCGCAATCGCCAGCCGCGAAGTCGCCGACGCTTGGGCGCCGAGCGACGGGGAGGCGCTGCATACGTCGACGTATCTGGGCAATCCGATGGGCTGTGCCGCCGCGCTTGCGAACCTGGACGAAATCGAGCGCTTGGACGTGCCCGGCCTGGCGCGTTCGCGCGAATCGCAGTTGGCGGAGCGGCTCCACGAACTCAAGCGCATCGACACGCAGATCGCCGAGGTCCGCGGCCGCGGCCTGCTCTGGGCGCTCGAGTTGAAGAACCCGGCATTCGCGCGCGCCTGTGTCGTCGCGGCGCTAGGCCGCGGCCTCGTGCTCTTACAATCCGGGCTGCGCGGCGAAGTTCTGGCGCTCGCGCCGCCGGCGATGATCAGCGACGTGCAGCTCGAGCGCGCGCTCGACCTTTTGGCCATGGTCGTGCGCGATCCGGTGCTCGCGTGAAGCTGCGCGTCGGGGTTCTCGGCGCCAGCTTCGGCGGCTCCGTGCACGTGCCGTCGTTCCAAGCGCAGGGCAGCTTCGACGTCGTCGCGATCGCTTCGCCGAATCGCGCGGCCGAAGTCGCGAAAGCGCGCAACATACCCAATGCGTTCTCGTCGCTCGAAGAGATGCTGGCCGGCGTCGAACTCGACGTGCTCTCGGTCGCAACCCCGCCCTTCGAACACTACGGTCCCGTGCTCGCGGCGCTCGGCCGCGGGCTGCACGTGCTGTGCGAGAAGCCGTTCGCGCTCAACGTCGAGCAGGCGCAAGAGATGCTCGCGGCCTCGCGCGAGGCCGGCACCGTCTGCGCGCTCGCGCACGAGTTTCGCTACTCGCCGTCGCGCAACGCATTGCGCGAACTCGTGATCAACGGACACCTGGGTCCGCTTCGTGCCATCGAGGTCCTCTATTTCAGCACGATGCTACGCGAGGGCAACGAGCGGCCGAACTCGTGGTGGTTCGAACGCCGCCGCGGCGGCGGGATCACCGGTGCGCTCGCTTCGCACCTGATCGATCAGGCCTCGTGGCTTGCCGGCCGCAGCCCGCTCCGCGCGACCGGCTACGAGCGCACCGCCATCCCCGAACGCAGCTACCAGGACGAACGGTTCACAAGCGACGTCGCCGACGGCGCCTTCGCCACGATCGACTACGGCGACGGCATTATTGCGACGGTCACCGCCGACGGGACGCGGGCGATCGATTCGAACTCGCTCGCCGCCCATGGCGGGCAGCGAACCGCCGTCGCAAGCGGCAAGACATTAGTCGATATCAAGACGTTCGTCGTCGATCTCGAGGAGACGTCCGAACTCGAACTCGTCCCGCAACCGCACGCAAACCTCGGCGCGGCGCATCCAAACCTGCCATTTTTCGTAACGCTGCTCGACGCGTTCGCAGCCGCAATCGAAGGAAAACCCGCCGAGCTCCCAACCTTCGAAGACGGCCTCCAAACCCAACGCGTCCTCGAAGCAATCGGCTACACAACCCGAGGCTAGCTTTGTCACGCTGAGCGAAGCGAGCGCAGCGAGCGCCGGAGCCTGTCCTGAGCCTGCGAAGGGGCGCTCCGCTCAGGATAGGCTTGCCCCGGTTTCGTGGACTCCAAGATAAGCGTCGTTCGACGCGGAAAAAGGAGACCTATGAAACCAAAGACCGTAGCGCGGCAACGGTATGGCGCGGAGTTCAA
>Ga0302314_10016559_pt1 | contig 12438 bp, 4 predicted proteins | sample III_Palsa_N2_3_FD_200533 | JGI IMG/M metagenome (GOLD analysis project Ga0302314, IMG submission 200533) | Peat permafrost microbial communities from Stordalen Mire near Abisko, Sweden - III_Palsa_N2_3 | ecosystem: Environmental > Terrestrial > Soil > Palsa > Peat permafrost | place: Sweden...
TTCGGTGGACTCCGCCTGCGCCAGCTCGCTCACCGCGATCGAGCTGGGCGTGAAGGAACTGCGCGCCGGCTCCAGCGACATGGTGCTGGCCGGAGGCGCCGACTTCCATAACGGCATCAGCGATTTCCTGATGTTCTCCTCGGTCGGCGCCCTGTCGCCGAGCGGCCGCTGCCGCTCCTTCGACGACAACGCCGACGGCATCTGCCTGGGCGAAGGCGTCGGCATCGTGGTGCTCAAGCGCCTCGACGACGCCGAGCGCGACGGCGACCGCATCTACGCCGTCATCGACGGCGTGGCCGGCTCCAGCGACGGCAAGGCCCTGGGCCTGACCGCGCCGCGCAAGGAAGGCCAGAAGCGCGCGCTGGAGCGCACCTACTGGCAGGCCGGCGTACTGCCGGCCGAAGTCGGCCTGGTGGAAGCGCACGGCACCGGCACCGTGATCGGCGACCGCACCGAGCTGAAGACCTTGACCGAGGTCTACACCGCCGGTGGCGCTGTGCCCGGACAGACCGGCCTGGGCTCGGTGAAAAGCCAGATCGGCCACACCAAGTGCGCCGCCGGCATCGCCGGGCTGATCAAGGTGGCCAAGGCCCTGCACCACCGCGTGCTGCCGCCGACCCAGCAGATCACCGCGCCCAATGCCTGGCACCGCCAGGACAGCAGCCCGTTCCAGCTCAATCGCCTGCCGGCGCCGTGGACGCCCAGCCAGGAGCGGGCGCGGGCGGCGGTCAGCGCCTTCGGTTTCGGCGGCACCAACTTTCACGCCGTGCTGTCAGCCTACCCGGCGCACCAGAGCGCCATCGGCGCGCAGCAATTCCCGGCCGAACTGTTCGCCCTGCGCGGCCACAGCGCCGCCGATGCGGAGCGCACCCTGCGCAGCCTGGCCGGCTTCCTGTCGGCCTCGGATGCCGCGGTGCAGTTGCGCGACCTGGCCCGCGCCGCCTGGGAAGCCGGCAGTGGCCCGGTGCAGCTGGCCTTCGTGGCGAGCGATATCGCAGCCCTGTCGCAACAGATCAATGCGGCCCTGCTGCGCCAGACCGGCAGCGGCATCAGCTACCGTTCCACCACGGCAGCGGCGGGCAAGATCGCCTGCCTGTTCTCCGGCCAGGGCAGCCAGTATCCGGGCATGCTGCGCGAGCTATTCGTGTATTTCCCGCTGTTGCAGCAGCTCGGGGCCGGCAGCGAGTATCTGCCCTTCATCTATCCGGCGACGACCTACGATGAAACCGCGCGCACCCGCGCACAGCAGCGGCTGACCGACACCCGCAACACCCAGCCGGCGCTGGGCCTGGTGGAACTCGCCGCCTTCGGCTGGTTGCGCGCCCTGGGCCTGCAGCCCGATATGGCCGCCGGGCACAGCTATGGCGAGCTGGCCGCCTTGGCCGCCGCTGGCGCCTTCGACGCCGCCACCCTGATCAGGCTGTCCCGCGCCCGCGCCGAGGCCATGCTGGCCGAAGTCGGCGAGGATGCCGGCGCGATGGCGGCGGTGCGCCTCGACGTCGCCGCGCTGACGCCCCTGCTGGCGGGCTTCCCCACCGTGGTGATGGCCAACCAGAACAGCCCGATCCAGACCGTGATCTCCGGCCCCACCGCCGATGTGCAGGCGGCCTGCGCCTTCCTCGGCCAGCAGTCGGTCGGTTACAAGCTGATCGACACCGATTGCGCTTTCCACTCGCCGCTGATGGCCGGCGCCGAACAGCGCTATGCCGCCGTGCTGGAGCACCAGGCCATCGGCGCGCTGCAATGGCCGGTGTATTCCAACATCACCGCCGAGCCGCACGCGGCCGATGCGGCGGCGATCCGCGCCAGCCTGGCGCGCCACATCGTCAGCCCGGTGCGCTTCGTCGCCGAAATCGAGCGCATGCACGCCGACGGCGCCAGGGTCTTCATCGAGATCGGCCCGCGCAAGGTGCTCACCGGCCTGGTCGGGCGGATTCTCAAGGACCTGCCGTATACGGCGATCGCGCTCGATCCGGAAGAGCGCGGCCTGGCCGGCATATTCGAGGTGCTGGCGCAGCTAGCCACGGTACTGCCGGGTTTCAATGCCGCCCCGCTCTACGCCGGCCGCAGCGAACCACTGGATCTGCAAGCGCCCCGGAAACTCGCGGCCACCACCTGGCTGGTCAATGGCGGCCGCGCCTGGCCGCTCAGGGGCAAGGCGCCGGCACACGCCGCCGCGGTAGTTACGGCGCCGGTGATGACGCATGGCGCAGCAGTCGGCACGATAGCGGCCGCAGCGCAGGCGCAACCGGTCGCGGCGACATTGTCCGCCGGCGACCAGGCCCTGGCCGGCTATCTGTCGAACATGCGCGAGCTGGTCAATGCCCAGCGCGATGTGCTGCTCGGCTACTTCGGCGTGCCGGGCCAGCAGATTCCGTTGCGCGCCTACGATCGCGCGGCCGCCCCGGCCCTGCCGGGGCCGGTCGCAACGGCACCGGTGGTGCTTGAGCATGCGCCCGCCGCACCCGCGCTGGCCACCGCTGCGGACCCGCAGCGCGTGCTGCTGGAAATCGTCAGCGAGCGTACCGGCTACCCGGGCGAAATGCTGGACCTCGACCTGGATCTCGAAGCGGACCTGTCGATCGATTCGATCAAGCGTCTCGAAATCATCGGCGAGCTGTCGCAGCGCCTGGCCCTGCGCGCCCTCATCGGCGCGGATGCCGACCGCCTGCTCGAACAGCTGGCGGCGCAGAAGACGCTGCGCGCGGTGCTCAACTGGCTCGACGACAAGCTGCCTGCCGCGGCGCCCGTGCCCGCTGCCGCCCCGGCAGCGCCTGTCGCCGCGCCGCAGCTGCGCGTGGCCGAAGTCCTGCTCGACATCGTCAGCCAGTGCACCGGCTATCCGCCGGAGGCGCTGGACCTGGACCTCGATCTGGAAGCGGACCTGTCGATCGATTCGATCAAGCGTCTCGAAGTCGTCGGGCAGCTGACCGAGCGCCTCGGCGTGGCCGATCACGGCGACAAGGACGCGATGCTGGAACGCCTGGCCGCGCTGAAGACGCTGCGCGCGATGATCGTATGGCTGGAACAGCGCAGCGCGCCCGCCCCGGCGCCGACACCTGAGCCGGCCGTTGCGCTGATCGAGCAGGGCGGCGGCATTCCGCTGGAGCGCTATGTCCTGCGCAACCAGCCGATACCGCCGGCGGTCGCCGGCATCAGCCTGGCGGGCAAGCACTTCCTCATCACCGACGACTGCCTGGGCCTGGCGCCGCGCGTCGCCGCGCTGCTGGAAGCGCACGGCGCCACGACCCATACCATCGAGTTTCCCGGCAACGCCGCGGTGCAGGATGAGCTCGACCAGGTCGATGGCCTGATCCACCTGGGCAGCCTCAACCCGGCCGGCCGAGTGCGCGACGTCAAGCGCTTCTTCGCGGTGGTGCGCGAAGCGCTGCTGAAGAAATCGCGTCACCTGCTGGTGGCCAGCGCGCTCGGCGGCGACTTCGGCGTGGCCGGCTCGGGCGCCGACTTCAGCCGCGGCGGCGGGCTCGCCGGCTTGGTCAAATCGGTGGCCAAGGAATTCCCGGACCTGCGCGCCCACTGGGTCGATTTCGACCTGTCGGAGTCGCTCGACCGCATCGCGCAGCACATCGAGCAGGAACTGCTGGCGGAAAATCCGCTGCCCGAGGTGGCCTACCAGGGCGGACGCCGCTACTCCCGCGAAGTGGTGCCGACCGCGCTCGACGACAGTTCGCTCGACGGGCTGCCGCTGACCCCCGAGAGCGTTGTGCTGCTGACAGGTGGCTCGCGCGGCATCACCGCGCTGATCGCCATCGCGCTGGCGCGCCGCTACCGCTGCCATATCGAGGTGGTGGGGCGCTCGCCCCTGCCCGAGCGCGAGGAGAGCCCGGCCACGCGCGGCATCGACGATCCGCGCCGCCTGCGCCAGGCCCTGCTCGCCGCCGATGCCTCGCGCAAGCCCGCGGAGGTCGAGCAAATCACCCGCCGCATCCTGGCCGACCGCGCCGTGCGCGAAACGCATGAGCAGATCCGCGCCGCCGGCAGCACGGTCAACTACACCCCGCTCGACGTGCGCGAGAGCAAGCCCTTCGCCGATTTCATCGCGGCCCTGTACGAAAGCCGCGGCCGCATCGACGGCGTCATCCACGGCGCCGGCGTGGTCGAGGACAAGCTGGTGCGCGACAAGACCGACGAGAGCTTCGGCCGGGTCTTCGACACCAAGGTGCGCGGCGCCATGGTGCTGCACAAGAAAGTGCGCGACGACGTCAAGTTCGTGGTGTTCTTCTCCAGCGTCGCCAGCGCCTTCGGCAACCGCGGCCAGGTCGACTACGCCTCCGCCAACGACGTGCTCGACAAGCTCGCGCACAGCTGGCAAAAGCGCATCGCCGGACGCGTGCTGTCGGTCAACTGGGGCCCCTGGGCGGACACCGGCATGGTCTCCGAGTCGCTCAAGAACGAGTACCAGCGCAAGGGCATCGGCCTGATTCCGCAGGACCAGGGCGTCGAAGCGCTGTTGCGCGAACTTTCCACCGGGAGCGGCAATTCCCAGGTCGTGCTGATGTGCGGCAAACCGGAAAGTTTCGGCGCCAGGCCGATGGAGGTTTGAGTCGGCGTGCCTTCAGCGATAGTCGGACTGGCCTGCCTGTTCCCGAGAGCGCCCAACCTTGCCAGCTTCTGGCGCAACATCGTCGACGGCGTGGACGCCATCGGCGAGGTTCCGCCCGGGCGCTGGGACGCGAGCTTCCATGATCCGTCCTCCAGCGCCATCGACCGCTTCTACTGCAAGCGCGGCGGCTTCGTCGACGCTTACGCCGACTTCGACCCCCTGCCCTACGGCGTGGTGCCCAAGGCCGCCGACGTCGCCGAACCGGACCAGCTGCTGACGCTGAAAATCGGCTACGCCGCCCTGCGCGACGCCGGCTATGCCGACAAGCCGTTTGCCCGCGCCCGCACCGGGGTGATCGTCGGGCGCGGCAATTACGTCGGCGCCGGCGTGCTGCGTCTGGAACAGCATGTGCGCCTGCTGCCGCAGATTCTGCGGACCCTGCGCGATCTTTTTCCGGATTTATCCGAAGCCGCGCTGGACGCCGCGCGCACGCGCCTGCAACGGGAGTTTTCCTATTACGGCCCGGACGTGGCCGCCGGCCTGATTCCCAACCTGATCGCCTCGCGCCTGGCCAACCGGCTGGACCTGCACGGCCCGGCCTATACCATCGATGCCGCCTGCGCCAGCTCACTGATCGCGGTGGAGCAGGCCTGCGCCTCGCTGGACCGCTGCGAGACCGACCTGATGCTGGTCGGCGGCTCGCACCTGTCGCACGACCTGACCTTCTGGGCGACGTTCTGCCAGCTCGGCGCGCTGTCGCGCAGCGGCATGGTGCGGCCGCTGGCCGGCAATGCCGACGGCATCCTGGCCGGCGAAGGCATCGGCATGGCGGTGCTCAAGCGCCTCGACGACGCGCTGGCGGCCGGCGATCGCATCTACGCCGTGATCGAAGGCACTGGCTCCTCCAGCGACGGCCGCAGCGGCAGCCTGGTGGCACCCTCCGCCAGTGGCCAGCGCATCGCCCTGGACAAGGCCTGGGCGGAGCTGCCCTTCGGGCGCGAAGCCATCGGCCTGCTCGAAGCGCATGGCACCGGCACGCCGACCGGCGACGCGGTCGAGCTGGAAACCGTCGGCGAATTTTTCGGGCCCTACAGCGGCGCCGGCACGCGCCCGGTGATCGGCTCGGTCAAGTCGATGATCGGTCATGCCATGCCGGCCTCGGGCATGGCCAGCCTGATCAAGACGGCGCTGTCCATCCACCACGGCGTGCTGCCGCCGACCCTGCATTGCGAGCTGCCGCATCCGCGCCTCGCCGGCACCCGCTTCCGCGTCATCGGCCGCTCCGAACCCTGGCAGCAGGCGCGCGAGGAACGCATCGCCGCACTCAATACTTTCGGCTTCGGCGGCATCAACGCCCATGCCGTACTGCGCGGTGTGGCAGAGTCACGCAGCATTGCCGCATCGACGCGCCCTCAGGCGCCGCCATCGCAGCTGCCGCCGGTGTTGATGCTCGCCGCCGACACGCCGCAAACGCTGCTGGCGCAATTGGATAAGGGCGCACCCTATCCCGCACCGGGAACTGGGCCCTGCCGGCTGGCGGTGATCGCGCCCGATGCCAAGAAGCTGGCCACGGCGCGCAAGGCGGTAGCCTCCGGCAAACCCTGGAGCGGCCGCCAGCAGATCTGGTTCGCCCCGCAGGGCCTGATTGGCGCCGGCGGCAAGCTGGCCTTTGTCTTCCCCGGTGTGGACAGCACCTTCCAGCCGCAGACCGACGATCTGGCGGCCTATTTCGAACGGCCCCTGCCGGCGCACTGCGAGACGCTCGACCCGGGGCAGTCCCTGGCCAAGGTGGTGGTCGGCCTGCTCGGCTTCAACCGTTATCTGTTCGACCGCCTGGGCGAGCTCGGCCTGCGCGCCGACACCTTTGCCGGACACAGCGTCGGCGAGTGGAGCGCGATGCTCTGCTCCGGCATGATGGACCAGGCCCTGTCCGACCGCACCAATGCCGGGCTGGACTTCGACGCGGTCAAGTTCCCCGACGTGCTGTTCCTTGCCGCCTCGTGCAGCGAGCAGCGGCTGCTGGAGGCGATGGCCGGCCTGGAGCGGATCGCCCTATCGCACGACAACTGCCCGCACCAGGTCATCGCCTGCGGCGAGCGCGCCGCCGTCGAAGAGCTGGCGGCGCGGCTGCGTGCCGCCAGCGTGTTCATCACCATCCTGCCGATCGTCTCGGGCTTCCACTCGCCGCTGTTCAGCGGCCATATGCAGTGGTACCGGGAATTCTTCGGCGCCGCCCGGCTGCTCGAACCCGAGGCGCCGGTGTGGTCGGCCACCACCGCGCAGAGGTTCCCGGCGGCGATGGCCGACAAGCGCCAGCTGGCGCTCGATCATCTGCTGCAGCCGGTGCGCTTCCGTTCGCTGATCGAAGCGCTGTACGAGGACGGCTGCCGGGTCTTCGTCGAAGTCGGCACCGGCTCGCTCAGCGGCTTCATCGGCGACACCCTGAACGGCCGGCCGCACCAGGCGCTGCGCAGCAATCACCCCGACCGCGGCGGCCTGGCACAGCTGCAGCAGCTGTCGGCCGCGCTGTGGGTCGAAGGCACGGAGTTCGATCTGCGCCTGCTGACCGGCGCTGCCGCCGCAAGGCCGGCCATGCCGGACACGGCCGAGCCGGCGCCGAGCGCCACCAGCCTGCGCTTGCAACTCGGCGTGCCCCTGGTACGCATCCGCCAGCCGCTGGAAGCGGAGCTGCTGCCGGCGGACATGCGAACGCCCGCCATCGCCAGCCTGCCGGAAGTGGCCGCCGACGATCCGCTCGGCCTGCTGATGCGCAACACGCTCGCCGATATCGAGCGCGCCGGGCGCGAAGTGCTGGCGCTGTGGCAGCAGCACCGCAGCGGCGCCGCGGTGCCGCAGCTGTCCGTTCCGGCCATCGCGCCGCGCCGCATCAACCGCCACGTGCAGCGCCAGCTCGACATCAACAGCACCATACCCTACGTCAAGGATCACGAGCTCTACCCGCAGCGCGAAGGCTGGCCGATCGTCGCCGACCGTCACCCGGTGGTGCCGATGACCATGGAAGTCATGCTGGTGCGCGAAGCCGTGGAAGAAGCGCTGCCCGGCCTCAAGGTCGTCGAAGTGAGCGGCATCCAGGCCTACAACTGGCTGGTGGTGTCGCGCAAGCTGGGCATCGACATCACGCTCAAGTCGCTGGACGACAACACCGTCGAAGCCGAGATCGTCGGCTATTTCAAGGCCCAGGTGATCGTGGCGGAGGAGTATCCGCCGGCGGACCTGTTGCCGCCGCCGGCGCTGGCCGCCCCGCGTGACACCGAGGTCAGCGCCGACTCGCTGTACCGCGAGCGCTGGATGTTCCATGGCCCGGCCTACCAGGGCGTCGCCGCGTTCCGCGGCATCGGCGACAACGGCATCGACGGCGAGCTGCGCGTGCCCGAAGGCAAGGGCGCGCTGCTCGACAACATGGGACAGCTCGCCGGCTACTGGGTGATGGAACAGCCCGACAACTGCCTGGCGATGCCGATCGGGGTGGACCGCATCCGCTTCTTCGCACCCGATCCCCTGCCCGGCGAAACCCTGCTGGCGCAGGTGCGCGTCGCCCGGCTGGATGAATTGAACTGCGTCAGCGATCACCAGCTGCGCGATGCCGGTGGACGGCTGCGCATCGCCATCGACGGCTGGCGCACGCGCCGCTACCAGATGGACAAGGCCTTCTGGGTGGGCAGCCGCATGCTGTCGCGCCACGCGGTATCGCAGCCGGTGCCCCCCAACGTGACGCTGTTCGAGGACCGCTACGACACCGCCATCCTGCGCGACTACATCAGCCGGCGCTATCTCACCGTCAGCGAGCGCGCCGACTACGACAAGCTCTCCCCCAAGCGCCGCCGCCAATGGCTCAACGGGCGCGTCGCCGCCAAGGACGCGGTGCTGAACTATCTGCGCCGCGAGCGCGGTGTGGATGCCGTGTTCCCGCAGGAGCTGCGCATCGAGAACGACAGCGCCGGCGCGCCGAAAATCCGCGCCAACGTCACCGATACCGTGCCGGAATTCCTGCACCTGTCGCTGGCGCACAAGGACACGCTGGCCGTCGCCATCGTCGGCGAGCAGCCGGTGGGCATCGACATCGAGCGCATCGAACCGCGCGAAGAGAGTTTTATCTCCCTGGTGTTCAGCGACGCCGAGCGCGAACTGCTGGCGGGCGAAGACCAGGCCATCGCCTGCACCCGCGGCTGGGTGGTGAAAGAGGTCGTGGCCAAGGCCGCCGGCACCGGGCTCGGCGGAAAGCTGCGCGACTTCACCATCGAGGCGCGCGACGGCGATTGTTTCCGCGTCAACGGCCAATGGGTCGTGACCCACCGCCTGCGCGATTTCATCGTCGGCTGGAGCTTCGCCATGCCGGCGCAGCCCGGCGGCGCTCCGGCCGGCGCCGGCCACTCCATTCCACAACGAGCCTGAACCCTCATGGACGACAACTACGACGGCATCCTGGCCGTGGTCACTGACAAGATCCGCAGCACCGTCAACGAAGACTGGATTCAGGACTTCGACATCGGCCCGGAGACGCGTTTCAACGACGACCTCGAACTCGAGAGCATCGAATTCGTGAAAATCGCCGACGCCATCCAGGCGCATTTCGGCACGCGGCTCGATATCGTCGGCTGGCTCTCCGGAAAGTCGATCCAGGAACTGATCGGCCTGAGCGTCGGCGATCTCACCGGCTTCATCGCCGGCGCGGTTGCGCAGGCCTGAGTTCAAGTCCGTGTCTAGAATTCTTTTCACCGTACCGCCGCTGACCGGTCATTTGAACCCGGCCCTGGCGGTGGCGCAGGCGCTGGCCGACCTGGGCCATACCGTCGCCTGGGCGGTGCATGCGCGCCAGCTTGGCGACAAGCTGCCGCCGCGCGCGCGGGTCTATCCGCTGGATTTTGGCGATGACGGCGCTCTCGACATCGCGGCGCCCGCGGTGCGCGGCCTGGAGAGCGTGCGCCTGTTCTTCGAGGACTACACCATGCCGATGGCGGCGCGCGTGCTGCAGCCCCTGGAAGCGATCGCGCGCGACTTCTGCCCGGAACTGATGGTGGTGGATCACCAGATGCCGGCCGGCGCCCTGGTGGCGCGCAAGCTCGGCCTGCCCTGGGCCAGCCTGGTCACCACTTCGGCCTCGATCCAGAAAATGTCGCCGACGCTGGACGCCTGGGTGGCTGAACAGTACATGGGCCTGCAACGCGGCTATCTGCCGCCGGAACTGATCGTAGAGCGCCCCGACTTCTCGCCGCACCGGGTCATCGTGTTCTCGATCGAGGCCCTGATCGGCAGCGCGCATGCGCGGGTCGAGGCGCCTTACGCCTTCGTCGGCCCGGCGCGCGGACACGGCCGGCGCCAGGTGGATTTTCCCTGGGACTGGCTGCGCCCGGACCGGCGCAAGCTGCTGGTCTCCCTGGGCACGGTGAGCCGTGACCGCGACACGCGCTTTTTCGAAGTCATCATGGCCGCCCTCGCCGGCATGCCCGAAGTGCAGGCCGTGCTGGTCGCGCCCGCCCAGCTCGTGGCGCAGGCCCCGGACAATGTGCTGGTGCGCGACTACGTGCCGCAGCTTGAACTGCTCGACCGGGTCGACGCAGTGATCTGCCATGCAGGACACAACACCGTGTGCGAGGCCTTGAGCCGCGGCCTGCCGCTGATTGTCGCGCCGATCCGCGACGACCAGCCGGTGATCGCGCGCCAGGTCATCGACGCCGGCGCCGCCCTGTTCATGCGCCACGGCAAAGTCACTCCCGCCGCCGCGCGCAGCGCCATCGAAACCCTGCTCGGCACGCCTGCGCTGGCCGACCGGGCGCAGGCGCTGGGGCAGACGCTGCGCGAGGCACCGGGCGCCGCCGGTGCCGCAGCGCTGATCGCCAGTCTCGCCGCGCCAGCCCTGCCGCGGCAGCGGGTCGCCTGAGCCATGGACACCATCGCCGTCACAGGTGCGGAGCTGTCCGCTCTGGTTCTGGGCCAGGACGGCGCCCCGGCGGTGGTGATGCTGCACGGACTGGTGTCCGGCAACATGGCGAGCTGGTATTCCTCCATCGCATCGCCGCTGGCGAGCACCCATCGCGTGCTGCTCTACGATCAGCGCGGCCACGGCGGCAGCACCGTGCCGGCCGCGGGCTTCGATCTCGACAGCCAGGCGCAGGACCTGCTGGTGGTGCTGGATCACTTCGGCTGCGCCGATGAAGCGGTGGACCTCGTCGGCCACAGCATGGGCGCACTGATCGGTCTGCGCTTCGCGCTGCGTCATAAGCAGCGCGTGCGCCGGCTGGTGCTGGTCGATGCGCCGATGCCGGCCTGCGATTTCGTCGCGCCCAGCCTGCGCGGTGTCACATCACGCGCGGCGCTAGCGCACTACATCGATCACGATCTGGCCGCCGCCGCCGGCCTCAAGGGACGTCGCCGCGAGCGCTTGCAGCAACGGTTGGCCGCGCTGTTTTTCGAATCCAGCCTGATGCAGGACGTCCTGGCCATGGGTAGCGAGCCGGACGAGGCGCTGGCCGCACTCGAGCTCCCGGTGCTGCTGCTCTACGGCCGGCATTCGCCCTGCCTGGCGGCCGGCCAACACTTGCAGCAAGTGCTGCCGCAGGCAGAACTTCAACTGCTCGAGGCCGGGCATTACCTCCCCGAAGAAGCGCCGGATGCCTTGTGCGTCCACCTCCAGCGCTTCCTGTCCGACACACCCACAGGTCCCGGCCCGGTGCCGGCGCCCGCCGCCGCGCCGCCATCACCGTGACCGTCATGGATGACCACCCTATGAAACCCCGCCGCTATGTCCGCCGCGTGTCCGCGCTGGAACGCTACTCCCTGGTACTGAACGAGGTTTATCGCTACCACGTCGACGGCATCGTCGAAGGCGTCGGCCAGGTCGATCCCGTCGCCTTGCAGGCGGCGGTGGACCAGGCGGCGGCAGCCAACCCGGCGATCCGCGTGCGCTTCCGCGGCTTCCTCGGATTCTCCCGCTGGGTGGACAGCGGCGTCGCGCCGCGGGTGCGGCCGATGCCGCTGGCCGACTGGGACGGCAACAGCGAGCGCGGCGCGCCGTTCCTGCTGGAGCGGCTCGACGCGCTGCGCGGCGGACCGGTCGCCGACATCCTGCTGGTGCCCTGCACCGACGGCAAAACCCGCCTGGTGTTCCGCACCCTGCACGCGGCCATCGACGGCCGCGGCTTCCTGCACTGGGTGCAGGACGTGTTCCGCGCCATGCGCGGCGAGCCGCCGCTGGGCTCCGCTTCCAGCCTGATCGACCTCGACATCCAGGAGCAGTACCGCGAGCAGATTCCGGAGGAGCCGAAAACACCGCCGGTGACCTGCATTCCGGTGCTGCAGCCGGCGGCCAGCGGCCGCGAAATCCTCCAGTACATCTGGCGCCGGGTGATCATCGACAACAACGTCTCGCAGCTGTTGCCCAAGACCGCGGTGTTCCTGGCCGCCTGGGCGCGTCGCGGCGCCCAGGGCGAAGTCGGCTTCACCATCCCGGTGGACTATCGCGGCCTGCGCACGCAGGAAATGGGAATCGGCAACCTCACCGGCTACCTGCGCCTGAACGTGGCCGAGGATGCGACCCCGCGCAAGCTGATGCAGCAGCTGACGCAGCGCATCCGCGCTTTCGCCGACTGCCGGCAGTTCCCCGGCATCCGCACCCTGTTCTGGATGCCGGTGTGGTTCATGGTGCGCCAGCTGCGGCCGAAGATCGACAGCGTGCTCTACACCCTGACTCCGGCCCTGCCTACCGGCGGCATCGTCTCGATGGGCAATATGAACGCCGAGGTCTATTCCTTTCCCGGCTTCGAGGGCCACATGATCTACGGCATACCGGGCGCGGTGGGCAAGATCAACGTGTTGTTCCTCAACTATCCGGGCTTCGTCACCATCACCTTCTCCAC
>Ga0302314_10016561_pt1 | contig 12437 bp, 9 predicted proteins | sample III_Palsa_N2_3_FD_200533 | JGI IMG/M metagenome (GOLD analysis project Ga0302314, IMG submission 200533) | Peat permafrost microbial communities from Stordalen Mire near Abisko, Sweden - III_Palsa_N2_3 | ecosystem: Environmental > Terrestrial > Soil > Palsa > Peat permafrost | place: Sweden...
TGCCCACCAGGGCACCGACGCGGACGTTTTTGGCCTGAAGGCGCTTCACGCTGTGGGCTGGTGGCACGCCCAGTGCGTTCACAAAGAGCTTGATTGGGTGCGCCAAAGCAACTTCGAGGAGGTCCTGAGCCTCACGCGGCGTCATGTTGATCTCCCGCGCCTGATCCTCGATCAACACCGTTCGATCGGACTCGGGAAGCCTCGGCACACCGGCGTTATCCAACAGAGTATTCACGAAATCGCGGTGTGAGGCGGGTACGAGTTCGTCGACTGTCGGCTTGTGCGAGCCCACGTCTTGATGAGTCTGCGGAATCAGGAGATCGACGCCGTACGGATGTCCTTGGGCGTCGAGCCAGCGCAGTTCTTCCTCGAGGCGCTCCGCCGAGAAACCGGCGGCGCCAAGCACGCCCATGCCACCGGCCTTCGACACCTCGGCCACGACGTTACGGCAGTGCGAAAAAGCGAATAGCGGTATTTCGATGTTGAACATTCGGGTGAGGGGAGTTTTCATCGGGGCAGCCTTAGGCCTCGCTGGGCAATGATGTTTCGCTGGATATCGTTCGAGCCGCCGCCGACCACGTACATGATTCCCATGACGAGCTCGTGCGCGATCGTGCCGGCGAGTACTGATCCCGGGGCGGTCCCCGCCAGCAAGGCGTCCGGCCCGATCCAACGTATCGCGGCCTCGCCGAGGCGCTCATGCAATTCGCTCGAGAACACTTTGGAAATTGCCGCCTCGACCGTGGCATCCCCTTTCGCGGCGGCCAGGGTTGCCGCGAAGGCAAGCCCGCGCGATGCTTCCACCTGGGAGGCGAAACGGCCGATGTCGGCGACGAGGTCGTCGTCCGACTTATGTGACCTGTCGGCTCGGGCGTCCCGCAACGCCCCGATCGTGCGATGCAAGTGCATCGCAAGCTTGGCGCCGAATCCTCCCATCATCATCCTTTCCTGTGCGAGGGCATGCGTAATGACCGACCAGCCGTCGTTGACGTTGCCGATCAACGCTTCCGCCGGTAACTCGAGATCGTCGATAAAAAGGGCGCAGGGCACCTCACCATTCATCGCCCGCAAAGGTCTGATCGTGAGTCCCGGATTATTCATCGGCACGATAAACACGCTAATGCCGCCGTGGCGCGACATCGGCTCGCCGGTGCGTGCCGCGAGCCACAGGTAGTCGCCATGGGTGCCGAGCGAGGTCCAGATCTTTTGCCCGTTCACAACCCAGCCATCGCCGCGACGCTCGGCGCGCGTCCTCATCGAGGCCAGATCGGAACCGGCGTTCGGCTCGCTGTAGCCCAAACAGAAAACCGCCTTACCGCCGAGCATCAACGGTAGATATTGCGCGCGTTGCTCAGGGGTGCCGAAACGCGCGAGCGACGGCGCGAGGACCTGATCGGCGGCGAAGCCATAATATGGCGCATCGCTAAACTGAATTTCCTCGTCGAAGGCGAATTGTTCCAGCGCTCCGAACCCAAGTCCGCCGTATTCCTTACCGATGGTGACTCCGATGAATCCGGCGCGGCCTATGGCTTCGAGAAAACCTCGGTCGAAATGCGTAGTCGCCGGATTGCGCCAACCCTCCGGGCTATTCGCGTAGCCGGCGAGCCATCCGGCCAGTCGCAGCCGGAAGTCTTCGGCCGTTGTTGGCAATTGAATTCTCTGTACCAGATAGGCGGCGCCGTCCTCGCTCTCGAGCAGATGTGCGCCGAGCTTTCGGGCGGCTCGAGCGGGCTTGGCGTAGCGCGCCATATCCGCGTGAATGCGGCGGAAGCGGCCCGGCATGGCGTGCTCTTCCATATACCCAATAGCGCCGAAGCCGTGTTGACAGTCCAAGGCTAGCTGAGGCAACGCCTCGCCGGCGTAACAGCACAGCGCCTCAACGTGCAGACCGGCCACGGGCGAACGCTCATCGAGCGACTTGGCGGCGCGCTCCATGAGGCCCCGTACCGCATCGACCACGATGCGCAGATTGGCGAGTCGGTGCTGCATGGCTTGAAAACGGGCCACTACTTGTCCGAATTGCTCGCGCACCGCAACATATGCTGCGAGTTCCTCGAGCGAGCGTTGCGCGGCGCCCCACGCGCGCCCAACAGCGGCCAGACGCAACAAATCGTGCAACCAATAGCAACCGTGCTCGGTCACCAAGGCGCGCACCGGCACCGCGCTCAAGCGCACATCGTGCCAGGGGGCAAATCCCACAGCGCGCGTCGATGAGATTCCCGGCTGCGGCAGTAGGCACCACAGCAGTCGATGGGAATTCACATCGATGATGCACAGGGCGCCGGCGGCATCCCAGTGCTCGATATTGAGGAGCGAGCCTTCGGCTCGGTTATCGTTTTCTTCGAACGTTTCGCGACGCGCCTCGCTACCCTCGCCGAGAACCGCCGCTGCAAGCGCTGAGCCGGCCTCGACCACTTGTTCCAACGACGCAAGCTCAACCTTATCCACCAGCCGACGCAGCTCCAGAATCGGCCCCACTGTTTCCGCCAACGGGGTAGCGCGGCCCATGCGGCCAAGCTCGACCGACAGGGTGCACAGCGTGCGCACTGGGGCGGGCGTGTCCGAAGCAAGTAACATCTCGACCCAGCCCTGCCTGCGCAAGCGGTCCCACAATTCGCGGTCGCTCACCGTGTCGTTCAACTCGGTCTCGCAGAAGCGGCGCGCGGCTTCGCTGACTGCTCGTTCCTCCGGGTAGGAGTTGCGTATCGCGGCGCTCACGGACCGTCACCGGTTGCGGCAGCGTCGGCTATGGATCGCGCGCAATCGGCGTCAAGTTTCGTCTCCAAGAAGCCTGCCACTGGTTCCCCTTCAATCGTGCGGTAAGACAGCGTGGCGCAGCGTCCGACGCGCCTACACCTCTCTAAAGATAGGTTTAAGGCGCTTACCGAGAGCGGCACGCTTCAATTGCATTAGAGGATATTCATGAGCGAAATCGCGAGTTACATCGTCGGTGCCGCGTACGACGCGCTCGCGATTGGTGCGCGTCTTGAACCGGTCTTCGATGCGCAGACCTACGCAGGCGTGACATTGTTACGCTACCGGCTGGCGTGAGGTTTAGATGCTACCGCTTGCTACCGATTGGCGGATATGTCGCGCGAAGTCATCAATTGCACGATCGACAGGTACGCGCGCCGACGGGATCGCACCGCGCATGGTGGCGATGCCATGTATCTGACCTCGAGCTTCGAAATAGGTAATATCGACGCCGGTTTGGGCAAGCCGTGCGGCAAACGCGCGGCCCTCGTCGCGTAATACATCGAGTCCACAGGTAAGTAGCGTCGTGGGAGGGAACGAGTCGAGGTCTGCCGCCAACAGTGGCGACACGCGGGGATCGCTTCTGACATTCGGCTCCGGCACGTAGGCCTCCGCGAAGTAGTGCATGTCTGCCGCCTCGAGCAAAAACCCGTCCGAAAAGGCTTCGTATGACTGGGTTGTCCGAGAGATGTCGGTGACCGGATAAAACATCAATGCCGCTAGGACCGGTATCGGTTCGTCCCCAGGATCGGTGAGCGTGGCGGCGGCGATCAAACCTGCACCTGCGCTATCGCCGGCAAGCGCAATTCCGGCAACGGCCTCGCCCAGTTCGCTAGGCGAGCTGTGCACCCAACGAACGGCTGCTTGCACGTCCTCATAGGCCGCGGGAAACGGATGTTCGGGCGCCAGCCGATAATCGAGCGATACCACCCGGTAACCCGACCTTGTCGCAAGATGCCGGCAAAGCGAATCGCAAAAATCAAGGCTCCCTAACATCCAACCCCCTCCGTGAGCATAGAGGATGACCGGGGTGGCCGGGGCGCCCCCGTGGATGGCTCGTTGGGCGTCAGATGGGGAATACAATCTCGCGGGAATCGGCCGCGCTCCCGCGACAGTCAAGTCCGCCACGGTGCATTCCGCCCCGCATGGCAGGTCTAGCTGCTGCGCCATGGCATCCGCCGCTTTTCGGGCGTCGGTGAGCGAGAGTTGACGAAGTTTGACGCCACCGGCGTTCGCCACGGCATCCAACAGTCGAGCGGCATCGGGATCAACATAGAGAATTTCCATGGTAGGAGCCTGGTACCGAGATTGGCGCGCGGCACCTCTCGAAAGATAGGTTTTGCGACGGGCAATAGCGACATGCTCACGGAACTAACTTTAGATAGGTGCGGTAGGCGCCATCCTGTCCGAGGCTGGGTTTACTGTGTCCCTTGTGGACATGCGGAGAAAGTCACCATGGCCACCGCGGCACTCGACGCCAGCAGAAATGCTCCCATTTCCCACCCGGACCGCCTCTTCATCGGGGGAGACTGGGTCAAACCATCCACCAATTCCCGCATCGACGTCATTGCACCGGCAACCGAAGAAGTGTTCCTTCGGGTGGCGGAGGCGCAGGAAGCGGACATCGCGAATGCGGTTGCAGCTGCGCGTGAGGCCTTCGACAAGGGGCCCTGGCCGAGGCTGAGCCATGGAGCGCGCGCCGCGTATCTGCGCGCCATGAGCAGGAAGCTGGCCGAAAGATCGGCCGATATCAGTTTGATTTGGCCACAGGAAATGGGCATTCTGCACTCCATCGCGCAGGCGTTCGCGGGCGGCATGGGCGGCGTCTTCGATTACTATGCCGGCCTCGCGGATACCTTCGCCTTCGAAGAACGACATCAACCAACGGGCGGCGGTGAGGTGGGACTTCTGGTGCGCGAGCCCGTGGGAGTCGTGGGCGCCATTATTCCGTGGAACGGTCCCATCATCATGATTGCTTACAAGGTGGCGCCAGCGCTCCTGGCCGGTTGTACTGTCGTCATCAAGGCGTCGCCCGAAGCGCCAGGTGCCGCCTACATCATGGCCGAGATCGCGGAGGCGGTGGGTCTACCGCCCGGCGTCATCAATGTCGTCACAGCCAACCGCGGCGCCTCCGAGTCTCTCGTCCGTCATCCCGGCGTCGACAAGATCACTTTCACCGGCTCGAGTGCGGTCGGCAAACGCATTGCCGCCCTGTGCGCCGAGCGGGTCGCCCGGTGCACCTTGGAGTTGGGGGGCAAGTCGGCAGCGGTGGTACTCGATGATTACGACATCGAAACTGCGGCACAGGCCATTGCGGGTCCCGCGTGCGCATTGACTGGCCAGATCTGCTCCTCGTTGACCCGTATCGTGGTGAGCCGCCACCGGCACGATGCCATGGTGGCGGCATTGAGTGCGCAGTTTGCCGCAATTCGGGTGGGCGATCCCTTCGATCCCGCGAGTCATATGGGTCCCATTGTGTCGCGCCGTCAGCTCGAGCGCATCGAAATGCTGATAGCCAAGGGCAAGGGTGAGGGAGCCGTGCTTGCTACGGGCGGCCGGCGGCCGGCGCACCTACAGCGCGGCTTCTACATTGAGCCCACGGTGTTCGGCAATGCCCACAACGACTCGACACTGGCGCGCGAAGAAATCTTTGGCCCCGTGCTCACCGTCATTCCGGCGGATGACGAAAAGCAGGCCGTCGAGATCGCCAACGACACGGTCTACGGACTCAATAACTCAGTGTTCACTAATGACGCGGATCGCGCCTATGCAGTGGCTCGTGAGCTGCGCTCGGGTACGGTCGGACACAACATGTTCCGCAGCGATTTCGGGATCGCCTTCGGTGGCTTCAAGCAATCGGGTATGGGCAGAGAGGGCGGTGTCGACGGATTGCTGCCGTTCCTCGAAGCGAAGACCATCATTTTGGAGGGCGAGCCTGCCCATGTGAACAAGACCAGCCGGAGCCGGTCATTGCACAGCTAGCAAAAATGGGGACGTCATCGCCGGGCAGGAATAGCTCCGATGCCCGTTGGCAGGCGCGCGTAGAACTCGCCGCGCTCTATCGGGCCATGGTGCGCTTGGGGATGACCGATCTGATCTACAACCATATCACGTTGCGAGTGCCGGGGGAGTCCAATCGGTTTCTCATCAACTCGTACGGCATGCTCTACAGCGAGGTCACCGCGTCGAGCTTGTTCGAGATCGATCTCGACGGTCATGTAATCGCGGATCCCGGCACGGGATTCGGCTTCAATCCCGCCGGCTTCGTCATTCACAGTGCCGTGCATTCGGCGCGCGAGGATATCGCTTGCGTGTTGCACGTTCACACCCGTGCGACCATGGCGGTGAGCGCCATGCGCGAAGGACTCATGCCCATTTCGCAGCAAGCTTGCATGTTCGACGGCTGTATCAGCTATCACGATTTCAACGGACCGGTGCTCGATCTCGTGGAGCGGGAACGCTTGATCCGGGATTTGGGCCGGAACGACGTCATGCTGCTGAGAAATCACGGCGCCTTGGTTGCGGGCAGCACCATTGCCCAAACCTTCCTCTATGCCTATTTCCTCGAGCTCGCCTGCAAAGTCCAGGTGGACGTCATGGCCGCCGGCCGCGACATCGTCGTTCCAAGCAACCAGGCCCTTGAAAATACACGACGGCTATACAGCGACATCATGCGCAACAGAGAGAAAGTACAACTGAACGGTGAACTCGAGTGGTGCGCCATGCTGCGGTGGCTCGAATCGGAGGGAGCTCAATATGCAGTCTAGTGCTCTGGGCAGCGGCATCGGCAGTGTAGGCGGCAGCACAAAATTATTTGGCGCGACGAATTATACCTTTGGGTTCGCGGGCTCGCCGCTGTTCATCGAACCGGCCGGGCTACAAGCACTCGACTTCTCGGCGTTCCTGGAATGGGTCACTGAGCATCGCTTCGACCTTGACGCCCTGCTTCTCCGGCACGGCGGCCTCATTTTTCGGCGAAGTCCTGTCGGTACGTCCGCTGACTTCTCACAGCTCGCCGAACGGCTGGGTCCCTACGCGGGCGACTATTCCGGCGGTGCATCGGCACGGTCGAAAATCGTCGGCAATGTCATGGAAGCGACGCGCCTCGCCAAAGAGATCAAAATACCGCTGCACCAGGAAATGTGTTATTTGCGTGATTATCCCAGTCGAATCGCCTTCTATTGCGTAACCCCGGCGGCGAAGGGTGGCGAAACCATCATCGCGGACATGCGGCGTTTCAGCAAAGAGTTGCCGGAGGCTATTCGACGTAAGCTCGAGTCCTTGGGAATCTCGGTGGTGCGTAATTTTTCGGCGCCCGCCGGAGACGGCCGCGAACTCGCAGAAGACCACCCTGACCAGCGGTCCTGGAAATTTGCCTTCTACACCGACACACGCGAGGCGGTGGAAGCGACCTGTGCTTCAAAGGGCATGCAGGCAATCTGGAATCGCGATGGTAGCTTGACCGTGCGCAACACGTTTGCGGCATTCACTCCACACCCCGTAACCGGCGAAATCATTTATCGCAACTCCGCTCATGTGGATCCCGGCGCGGGCTTCTCCGCCGACATTCCGGAGGCACGGCGCCGGCAGGTCGAGGCCATGCTGGCGCGCCAAGCCCTGCGCACTGGCTATTATTTCGGGGATGGTTCGCCCATTAGTCCTTCAGAGTCGGCGCAGCTTCGTGCCTTATTCGACAAGCTCGAACGAAGCTGGACGTGGCAGACCGGCGATATAATGTTGCTGGACAATCTGTTGGCAGCGCATGGCCGGAACTCCTTCGAAGGAGCGTTCCGCGATGTGCAAGTTGCCCTTCTCAGCTGAAGAACGCCTCTGAGTTCTGGAGGTCGGCGCCTATCCATCGATAGGTTTCACAATGATCTCATTAAGCCGAGACTGACGTAAGGCTGGAACTCTGTCGCATAAGTATAGATCAAGGGGGGAAAGAATAGATGTTAGGCGCGAAAAACTCGGGTGACTGCAGGACGATCGACCAAGCTTTCTTGGAGCAGTCGTCGGCTGAGTGCCCGGGACACAACCGAATTTCGAGTGCTCTGATCGCGAGCGCCGCTGTGGCGTTGGCGAGTTGGACCCCTTCACTATATGCGCAAACGGTGCCGGAAGAATCCTCGGACTCCTCAGCCTTGCAGGAAATCGTGGTGACGGCACGCAAGCGTGAAGAGCGCCTGATCGACGTACCGGTCGCGGTGACGGCCGTCACTGCCGCTACCATCAACCAATATCAAGCCACCGATCTCGGCGAGATCGGCAACTTGGTTCCCGGTGTGAGTTTGGAACGTACCCAGAGCGGCAGCAGCGGTGCAACCCTCACGATTCGCGGCGTGGGTAATCTTGCCAGCGACTACGGCAACGAGCAGCCGGTGGCTGTCAACATTGACGGCGTGCAGATCACCAAGGGACACGTGGCAGATATCGGATTTTTCGACTTGGACTCCGTCCAGGTGCTCAAAGGGCCTCAGTCGCTGTTTTTCGGCAAGAACAGCCCGGCGGGCGTGGTGGTACTCAATAGTGTAATGCCGGGTTCGACGCTCGAAGGTTATATGAAGACGAGCTATGAATTCACGGCCGCGAATCCGGCGGTCGAGGGCGGTATATCGATCCCCATCACGGACACCTTCGCCATTCGCATTGCGGCCCGCTATAGCGATCAGTTGCGAGGCTACGTGACGAACTATGCCGAACCGACTCCTGACCCGTTCGATCCAGGCAATCTCACGCTGCCGGGCGCCGCCTATCGCAACGGACCCGACGCCCGCACCGGCATCGCCCGCTTCACCGCCGCTTGGAGGCCCGCCGACAACTTCGACGCCACGTTCAAGGTTCTCTGGTCCGATTACCGGGATCGGGGCAGCGGCATCGATGGTGACGAGGTCTTCACCTGCGGTACCAATCAGCACCCGACCACGGTCAATCTGTTGAATCCGCTGCAAGCGCTTCAGGATCCGTACGGAGGCTGCACGGCGAACCATGCGGTCTCCGACGGTGCGGCCCCGGCCGCCATCGTGGATCACTTTTTCGGCGCCCCGGCCAATGGCGAACCTTATTCCCACACGAGCACCATCCTTGGCTCGCTGTATTTGAACTACACCCTCCCCGATGTGAAATTCACTTCGGTGACCGGCGTGTATGACGCCTCTCAGGGTGGCTTCGATAACTTCGACGATACCGTGTATGCTCAGGCGCTCGATTCGCAGCATGATCGGGACAATCAAATTTCCCAGGAATTGCGGGCTGCCTCGACGTTCTCCGGGCCTGTGAACTACACGGTTGGCGCATACTACGAGCACGATCATCACAAGGTCGGTGACACGGACAAGATTTTCCCGTTCGGTCCTTATCCGATTCCAGGGCCGTACTATGGCTATTGGAACACCTTGGCCGGGGACTCGGATGACATATCCAAAAACTACTCCGTCTTCGCGCAGTTGAGCTGGAAAATTCTCGACAATCTCGAGCTCGCGGGTGGTGCGCGCTACTCACATGACGACCGGAGTTCGGTGATCGGCAACACGTTCAATTACTTTGACGCGCTGGTGCCGGTGGCCGACAATCCGTTCTCGCCGGCGGGCGTCACCTACAGTCCGCATATCAAGGAGACGAATACATCGCCGGAGGTCACGTTGACGTATCACCCTGAGCATGACCTCATGGTTTACGCCGCTTACAAGACCGGCTACCTCTCGGGAGGTATCGCGAATCCCGCCAATGTGAGCAATTACACCGGCTTAGCCAATCCGAACGAGCCTTTCGAGTTCGGTGAAGAAAAGGTCAAGGGTGGCGAGGTGGGCATCAAGGGATTGTTCCTGGACGGCAAATTCCAGGGAGAGCTGACGTTCTTCGACTACAAATACACGGGTTTGCAGGTGGAAACCTTCGATCCCGATACCCTCTCTTACACCATTCGTAACGCGGGTAGCTCCACCGATAAGGGCATCGAGTTGCAGGGTCTATATGCCTTCGACAGAAACTGGTCCGTGCACGGTTCGTTGGAATTGATCGATCTCAAGTTCGGCAGCTATACGGGCGCCCAGTGTTATCCAGGACAAACGGTGGCGCAGGGTTGCAACGACGCCGGCTTGGCCGATGCCTCTCAAAACCTGAGCGGGGCCCGTTACGGCGACTCTCCGGTGTCCGGCAACATCGGCATCAACTATGAGCACCCCTTGAACGGTACGCTGAACTACAAACTGGGAGCCGACGCGTTCTATAATTCTCGATCTCCGCTGTACGAGCGCGATCCGTACGCGTACACCACGGCCTATACCTTGCTCAACGTGTCCGCATCTCTGTACCCGGTGTCGGGTCCTTGGACCATTCATCTGATTGGAACGAATCTCTCCAACCAGATCTACTATAAGAACTATCTGTTCAAGCCGCTGGGTGCGAATAATGATATTTCCGCGGAAACCATCGGTCGCCCGCGCATGATCACCCTTGAGGGGGATTATAAGTTTTAACCGTGGTTCTAATCGGAATGAGTCGCGCACGTGGATAAGTTCGTCGCCCTGATGCGTCGCTATTGCTACGACTACACGAACTGCCAGGACTTTGCGGCGTGCGACTCGATCATGGTGCCCGGCTACACGCTGCATATGGGCACCCATGATCTGATGGGGCGCGATGAGTTTTACAAGCCCGCCACGCAGAAGCAATTCGACCAGTTCCCGGGACTGGTGTTGACCATCAACGAGATCATTACCAACGGCGATCGATTGTGCCTGCGTTTTTCCGAGCACGGCGCGTCGGTGCGCCACCGGCTTAGGCGGGCCGCGTGGGGCGGCATTGGTCTGTACAAGTGGGACGGGGAGCGATTGCTCGAAAATTATGTCGAGCAGGATTATTACTCCAGACGACTGCAACTGGCGTCCGGGCAACCCATCCAGGTGGAAAATCCTGCGATCGCGCCCTGGGACACGGAGCCCGAAGCGGCGAACGAGACGGCTGAGGCACTCGTTCGCGATGCTCTCAGCACAGGCACCTTACTGAAAAGCCCCGGGGTTCAGTTCGATGACGGCGGAGCCGCCGGTGCAATTCAGCAGATTCTCGCGCCTACCCAGGTTCGCATCAATGACCTGTTTTCAGCCGGTGATCGCGTCGCCTTTCACATCGTCCAGTCGGGACATTTGATGGCCGATTTCGCCCCGGGTCATACGGATCTTGTCGGCACCGAGGTCCTGTTGCACATGGCGGGGGTCGTGACGGTGCGAAACGGAGAGGTTACCGCCGGCCGCATCATCCGCGATCGCTTGGGCCTCAAGCGCCGGCTGGATCCCCCAGCCGCACGTGGAGCGGTCTGAAAGACCTCATAAAGAGATTCGCGAAACGCGGGGGAGCCGCCGACGGGTCGACGGCAATAGTCGGAAATCGGTCGAGTACCGCGTTCAATGCATCCTTCATTTCGATGCGGGCGAGGCCGCTGCCCACGCAGGTGCGCGGCCCGTAATTGAACGTCAGGTGATCTCTCGGGCGCGCCCGGGTCAAATCAGGCGCGGCCGGACACTCGCCGAACTTAGCAGGATCTCGATTCGCCGCTCCGTGCAGCAGCACCAAAGTTTGGTCTTTGGCGATAGCCACTCCGCCAAGCTCGCAATCGGCGTTGGCACGCCGGAATCGAAACTGCGGCGAACCGTATAGCCGCTGCGCTTCTTCGATGACCACGGGAACGAGTGCGGGGTCTTTGCGCACTGCCTCGCGGACGGTTGGATTCCACAGCAACAAATAGAAGGAATTCGCGATGCCATGCACCGTAGTATCGGCGCCGCCGAGGTACAGTTCACGACAAATCGCCAGGGCATCCTCTTCGGTGAGGGAATCAAACTCGGTGGGCGCCTCCAGCCAAACCCGGCTGATGAAGTCTCCCTGCGGACGCTCGCGGCGCTCGCGAATGAAGGGCAGGAGGGTTTCGTTGATGGCGTTCGCGGCGGCCCGTGCCTTGGCGGCTTCGTCAGGATCGGTGCTGAGACCCTTGCCGATCCAGAGCATGATCTCGTCATGCAGGCGCTTGGTCTTTTCGATGAGTCCGTCGTCCTGCCACGGCATCCCGAGCAGCGCGCAAATCACTCGGGGAGGAATCATATCACCGAAATCGGCGGTGAGGTCCGCTGCATCCTGCTTCGCCGCCAGGCGCGCCAGCGAGTCCGCGATAATGGGTTGGACGATGTGCGTCCTGTAGGAATCCATGGCCTTGGGCGACAGAAGGCTCATGTGAAATCGCCGCAGCCGCTCGTGTTGTTTGCCTTGAGAAATGGTGATATTGGATTTGCCGCCTTTGAGTTCCACGATCAAGGGGTCGGCGTCGGCATAAGGGTTACGAAATTGATCCTCTTCATGCAGCTCGACGTAGCGGCACAGTTCGAAATCCAGCACGAGCCAGCCCCTGACCGAGTTGTCCCAGACCACTTTGCCCTCCGAGCGCATGGTTTCATAGGACCCGAAGGGGTCGTGGTCTTCGAGCGACATGAGCTTGATGGGACAGGTGGGAGTGAATGCTGGGTTCATACGATTTTAGGTGCCATGGATTCAGTCGGAGCTACGTGAGTAGACTATAGGGAAACCCTTGCGAAGCAGTTCCTATCTCTCGGTTGGACCGGTCTTGGACTTAGGTCTTGGGGCCGTGAAACGAGGGCTATCTTTGGATAGGTGCAACAGACGGCCGCACGGCCAAA
>Ga0302314_10016564_pt1 | contig 12435 bp, 11 predicted proteins | sample III_Palsa_N2_3_FD_200533 | JGI IMG/M metagenome (GOLD analysis project Ga0302314, IMG submission 200533) | Peat permafrost microbial communities from Stordalen Mire near Abisko, Sweden - III_Palsa_N2_3 | ecosystem: Environmental > Terrestrial > Soil > Palsa > Peat permafrost | place: Sweden...
GGCGATCAAGCGGGCGCGGTTTCTCGCCCTGCTGCCCTACATCGTGAGCTGAGGGGGACAGAACCATGGCTGCCGTGGAAGTGATCCTGCTCCAGCGCGTCGAGAAGCTGGGGCAGATGGGCGATATGGTGAAGGTGAAGCCGGGCTTCGCCCGCAACTACCTGTTGCCGGAAAAGAAGGCCATCCGGGCCAACAAGGACAACCTCGCGAAGTTCGAGCAGCAGCGCGCGCAGCTCGAAGCGCTGAACCTGAAGCGCCGCGAGGAGGCCGAACGGGTCGCCGAGCGCGTCGGCGGGCTCACCGTGGTCATCGTGCGGCAGGCCGGCGAGTCCGGCAGCCTGTACGGCTCGGTCTCGGCGCGCGACATCGCCGAGGCGGCGGCGGCCGCGGGGCTGACCGTCAACCGCAGCCAGGTCGTGCTCGACCACCCGATCAAGACGCTGGGCGTGCGGCAGGTGCGGGTGATGCTGCACCCGGAGGTTGCCATCCCGGTCGCGGTCAACATCGCCCGCAGCCTTGAAGAAGCGGAAAAGCAGGCCCGCGGTGAACGCGTGACGGCGGTCGAGGAGGAAGAGCCCGAACTCGACCTGGAGCAGATGCTGGACGAGGAAGCGGCCCAGATCGCCGCCGGCTGACGTCGCCGGCCGGCTGTCGGCCCGGCCCAATATCGGCGGCCGTTTCCTGCATGCGCAGGCGACGGCCGCCGATTGCCGTCTTGAAGTGCCCGCCCACCCCGTTTCATAGTTAAAGAGTTGGTAACCGGGGGCTGGGGGAGGTTCGGTCGATGCGACCGTTGCTGGACCTGATTCTGAAGCGTTTCATTGTCCTCGGCCGGCTTTCCGTGCGTTGGCCCGATGGCTCGATCAGCACCTACACCGGCGAGCCGGGGTCGGAAGCGGTGATCGAGGTCAAGGACGCCCGCACGGTGCGCCGGCTGGCGTCGAACCCGGCCCTGACCGTCGGCGAAGCCTACATGGACGGCGGCCTCGTGCCCGTCGGCTGCACGATCTACGACGTGCTCGACGTGCTGATGACCAACCAGTCGGCACAGACGGGCGGCAACCCGATCCTGGATCTGCGGCAGGCGATCGGGGTGGCGACGCGGCGCATCGCGCAGTTCAACCCGGCCGGCCGCTCGCGCCGCAACGTGGCCCACCACTACGACCTGAACGGCCGGCTCTACAGCCTGTTCCTCGATCGCGACCGGCAATATTCCTGCGCCTATTTCCCGCGCGGCGACGAGACGATCGAGGACGCGCAGATCGCCAAGAAGCGCCACATCGCCGCAAAGCTGCTGCTCAACCGGCCGGACCTGCGGGTGCTGGACATCGGCTGCGGCTGGGGCGGGCTGGCGCTGACGCTGGCGCGCGACTACGGCGCCCGCGTCACCGGCATCACGCTGTCCACCGAGCAGTTGGCGGAGGCGCAGGCGCGCGCCCGCGCCGAGGGGCTGGACGACCGGGTGACGTTCGAGCTGATGGACTACCGCTCGATGACCCGCAGCTTCGACCGCATCGTCTCGGTCGGCATGTTCGAGCATGTCGGCGTCGGCCACTACCAGCAGTTCTTCGAGGTGGTGAAGCGCTGCCTCACGCCGGACGGCGTGGCGCTGCTGCACTCGATCGGCCGCAGCGACCGGCCGTCCTCGACCAACCCGTGGATCGCCAAATACATTTTCCCCGGCGGCTACTGCCCGTCGCTGTCGGAGGTGTTCCCGGCGATCGAGCGGACCGGGCTGATCGCCACCGACGTCGAGATCCTGCGGCTGCACTATGCCGAGACGCTGCGCCACTGGCGCCGCCGCTTCGGCGCCAACCGCGACGCCATCGCCACGATCTACGACGAGCGGTTCTGCCGCATGTTCGAGTTCTACCTCGCCGGCTCGGAACTGGCGTTCCGGCGGCAGCACCACATCATCTTCCAACTCCAGATCACCCGCGACCAGACGGCGGTGCCACTGGCGCGCGACTACATCACCGACACCGAACGGGCCGCCGCCCGCGGCAAGCGGGTGGACGCGTAGGAGCCTACAACCCGCGATAGATGTCGTGGGGGTCGATGTCGACCAGTTCGTAGCTGTTGTCGGCCCCCTCGACCCGCCGCAGGATGGCACGGTGGCTGATGCTGATACGGATTGAATAAAGGTTTTGGTGGCCGCGAAGTCGCTCCAGGTTCAGCGAGGGATGCCGTGGATTTTCCTGAGATCGCTGGAATGCCTTGGCGGCCCGCTTGCGGTTCTCGGCCGAAAGAGCCCGCAAGGCCTTATCAGCCTGCGGGCTGAACGGGTGGCGGATCACGCCTGAAGCAGGCGGTCCAGATAGGTCTCGAAACCCTCGGCGTCGTTGGTCGGTTGCGGAGATGGGGCGGTCGCAGCTCGCCGCGCCATGAGGTCCCAGCGGGTATCGCGCAGCGCTTCCAGATAGGCCTTGTGGATATTTGCCGCCAGCCGAGCGATATCGGCCATCGCCTTGCCGGCGTCCGGTGGCAGATGACGAGCGCGCGCGATCAGGGTGGTTGCCACATGCAGGATCCGTTCATGCTCGGGGGCATGAGACTGTTCTAGATTGAGAAGAAATTCGATTGCTGCATCCAGGCCGTCGTCCGCCGGAGCAGGCCCGGAGGTCCGAATCGAATTGACGTCGTGCCCGATCTTTTCGATGACCGTGGAGAGCTGACGCTGAGCGGCGGCGACCTCCGCCAGGACGTCCTTCAGGCGACCGGCGTCATCCGTTGCCGCGGCCTCCGCCAACACCAGCGAAGCCGTGCTTCCGGAGGCCAACAGCAGCGGGCTTATGGTCGATAGATAAGACATGATCGCACCATACCACTCCGCCCGACCGCCCGCGACTCTATCCCCTTGATCCCCGTCATCCACAGGCCCACACGGTCCCCGAACACGCTAACCTGTAGGCATGAACCAACTCGACTCCACCACCCCTCTGATGGGCCTGTCACAGCGGCTTCCCCCTGCCAACATCCAGGCCGAGCAGGCGCTGCTTGGCGCATTGCTGGCCAATAACCGCGCGTATGAGCGGGTCAGCGAATTTCTGGCCCCGGACCATTTCGCCGATCCGATCCACGGCCGCGTCTATGCGGCGATCCAGCGCCGCGTCGAGGCCGGGCAGCTTGCCGATGCCGTGACCTTGCGCGCCGAGTTCGAGCATTCCGGCATCCTCGACGAGGTCGGCGGCACCGCCTATCTCGCGCAACTGCTCTCGGCGATGGTCGGCATCATCAACGCCGGCGAATACGGCCGCACCGTCCACGACGCGTGGCTGCGCCGGCAACTGATCGACATCGGCGAAACCGTCGTCAACAACGCTTTTGGCGCCGACGCGGAGCTGGACGGCGGCCAGCAGGTCGAGGCGGCGGAGCAGTCGCTGTTCGAACTGGCCGTCAAGGGCGGCAGCGACCGGGCGATGATCACGTTCGAGAAGGCGCTGTCGCAGGCGATCGAGGGGGCGGAGCGGGCGTTCCATCGCTCCGGCGGCGTCTCCGGCCTGTCGACCGGCCTGCGCGACCTCGACAAGAAGACCGGGGGCATGCACCCGTCCGACCTGATTATCGTTGCCGGTCGGCCGGGCATGGGCAAAACGGCGCTGGCCACGAAAATCGCCTATGGCGCGGCGCAGTCGCTGCTGGCGGAGGCACGGGCGACCGACCCGAACGCCGTCGCCAAGGCCGCAGTCGCGATCTTCTCGCTCGAAATGAGCGCCGAGCAGTTGGCCACCCGCCTGCTTGCGGAAGAAGCCCGCATCTCGGGTGACCGCATCCGCCGCGGCGACATCGGCCAAAAAGAGTTCGACAAATTCGTACAGGTCAGCCGCGAGTTGCAGGGTCTGCCGCTGCATATCGACGACACCCCGGCGATCACCCTTTCCGCCCTGCGCACCCGCTGCCGCCGGCTCAAGCGCACCTCGGGGCTGGCGCTGGTGGTGATCGACTACCTGCAACTCATGCGCCCCGCCGCCGGGACGCGGCCGGAAAACCGGGTGCTGGAAATCAGCATGATCACCCAGGGCCTGAAGGCGATCGCCAAGGAACTGTCCGTTCCCGTCATGGCGCTGTCGCAGTTGTCCCGCGCCGTCGAGAGCCGCGAGGACAAGCGGCCGCAGTTGTCCGACCTGCGCGAATCCGGGTCGATCGAGCAGGACGCGGACGTGGTCATGTTCGTCTATCGCGACGAATACTATCTGCAGCAGCGTGCCCCGAAGCAGATGGGATTCGACAACGAGGAAAAATTCCACGGCGCGGTCGAGAAGTGGCAGCGCGACATGGAGCAGGTGCACAACCGCGCCGAACTGCTGATCGAGAAGCAGCGCCACGGCCCGACCGGCAAGATCGACCTGTTCTTCGAGGGTGAATTCACCCGCTTCACCGACATCGACCTGCAGCATGGCGGGCATGACGCTGACTGATCCGGGCGCCGCTTTCGCCGTGTTGGAGATCGATCTTTCCGCGGTTGTCGCCAACTGGCGCATGTTGCGCGAAGCCCATGGCGGCCGGCCGACGGCCGGCGTGCTGAAGGCGGACGCCTACGGCACCGGCGCGCCGCAGGCGGCCGCGGCGCTCCACGCCGCCGGCTGCCGCCATTTCTTTACGGCGCACCTGTCCGAAGCCGTGGCCGTCCGTGGCTGCGTGCCGGGCGCGCTGCTCGGCGTGCTCAACGGCATGCTGCCAGGGGTCGAGGCGGAGTATGTCGCCCAGGACATCGTGCCGGTGCTCGGCTCGCTCTCCGATATCAGCCGTTGGTCGGCGCACGCGAAACGGCTCGGCCGCACGCTGCCGGCGCTGCTGCATGTCGATACCGGCATGGCACGGCTCGGGCTGGAGCCGGCGGAGGTGGATGCCATCGCCGCTGACCCTGCGCTGCTGGTGGGCATCGACCTGCGCTATGTGGTGACGCATCTGATCGCCGCCGACGATCCCGCCGACCCCACCAACCAGGAGCAGCTGTGTCGTTTCCAAGCCGCCTGCGCAAAACTGCCGCCGGTGCCGCGCAGCCTCGCGAACTCGGCGGGGCTGTTCCTCGGCGACGCATTCCGCAGCGATCTGGCGCGCCCCGGCGCCGCGCTCTACGGCATCGACCCCGTGGCGGGCGTGACAATGCGGCCCGTGGTGCGCCTGACCGCCCGCGTGTTGCAGGTCCGCGCCATCGCGGCGGGCGAGGCGGTCGGCTACAACACGACGTGGCGCGCGGCACGTCCGAGCCGGATCGCGGTGCTCGGCGTCGGCTATGCCGACGGCTTTCCGCGCGCCCTCACCAACCGTGGCGCAGCGTGTTTTGACGGCATCCGCCTTCCGCTGGTAGGCCGTGTCTCCATGGACCTAACCACCTACGACGTGACGGATCATCCCGGCATCGGCCCCGGCGACTGGCTGGAGCTGCTCGGCCCGAGCCGCAGCCTCGCCGACGTCGCGGCGGAAGCCGGCGCCAGCCCGTACGAGATCCTGACGCGCCTCGGCCGACGCTACGCGCGGGTGTGGCACGGGTGAACCGCGCGCTGGATTTCGTCGCAGCGCTCGGGCGCTGGCTGCTCGGTGTGTGCCGCAGCGTCGGCCGGCTGACGCTGTTCGCGCTCGTCGGCGTCTCGCATGTGGTGCGGCCGCCCTTCTACGGCCGGCTGTTCGCCCGGGCGCTGATCGAGATCGGCTATTTCAGCCTGCCGGTGGTGGCGCTGACGGCGCTGTTCACCGGCATGGTGCTGGCGCTGCAATCCTCGACCGGGCTCGCCCGGTTTTCGGCCGAGACGGCGATGCCCAATCTCGTCGTGCTGTCGATCACGCGCGAACTGGGGCCGGTGCTGGCCGGGCTGATGGTCGCCGGGCGCGTCGGCGCGGCGATGGCGGCGGAAATCGGCACCATGCGGGTGACCGACCAGATCGACGCGCTTTCCACGCTTTCGACCAATCCGATGAAATATCTGGTGGCGCCGCGCCTGCTGGCCGGCGTGATCGCGCTGCCGCTGCTTGTGGTGGTCGCCGACATCCTGGGCGTGTTCGGCGGCTTCATCATCGCGACCGTCAAGCTCGGCTTCAACGCCGCGACCTATATGTCCAACACGCTTTCCTTCATGCAGACGCAGGATGTCGTGTCCGGCCTGACCAAGGCGGCGGTGTTCGGTTTCCTGATCTCGCTGATGGGCTGCTACCACGGCTACAACAGCCGCGGCGGCGCGCAGGGCGTCGGCGCGGCCACGACGATGGCCGTGGTCACTGCCTCCATCCTGATCCTCGCGTTCGACTACATCCTGTCGGAGTTGTTTTTCGTCCGATGAGCGAGGCGGTGCCAAAGATCCGCGTGCGCGGCCTGCGCAAGTCGTTCGGCGAGAAGAAGGTGCTGGACGGCGTCGATCTGGACGTGATGCCCGGCACGTCGATGGTGGTGATCGGCGGGTCCGGCACCGGCAAGTCGGTGCTGCTGAAATGCATTCTAGGACTGCTCGAACCCGACGACGGCACCATCGAGATCGACGGCCGCGATCTGCTGCATATGGACGGCGAAGCCCGCGCGGTGGCGCGCGCGAAAATCGGCATGCTGTTCCAGAACGGCGCGCTGTTCGATTCGATCCCGGTCTGGGAGAACGTGTCGTTCGCATTGCTGGCGCAAGGCCGGCTGACGCGCGCCGAGGCGCACGTGAAAGCGGCGGAGGTGCTCGGTCAGGTCGGGCTCGCGGCCAGCGTGGGAGAGTTGTCGCCCGCCGAACTCTCGGGCGGCATGCAGAAGCGCGTCGGCCTTGCCCGCGCCATCGCCGCCCAGCCCGAGATTCTGTTTTTTGACGAGCCGACCACGGGGCTTGACCCGATCATGGGGGCGGTGATCGACGGGCTGATCGTCGATTGCGTGAAGAACCTCGGCAGTACGGCCGTCGCAATCACCCACGACATGGCCAGCGCCCGCCGCATTGGCGACCGCGCGGCGATGCTGCACCGGGGCAAGATCATCTGGTCCGGCCCGGCCGAAGACCTCATGACCAGCGGCAACGACGTGGTGGACCAGTTCACCCACGGCCGCCGCGAGGGACCGATCCAGATGGAGTTGCGGCGGTAGTTTAGCCGCCGGCCGTGCGCCGAAGATAAGTGTCGACCTCGGCCCAGTGGCCGTGCCCGGCAACCAGCGCCACGTAGCCGTCGGGCCGCACCAGCCAGATGCCGTCGCGGCTGAATGGCGGGCGGATGTCCGGCTCCAGCAGGTCGCGGTAGCGGGCCGCCAGGGCGTCGCCCTCGGGATCATGTGGCGCGAACAGCGCGAAGCGTGGCGTGGTGCCGGCACCGACCGGGCTGGCGCCGGCCAGGATCGGCGCCCGCTCCCCCGGGGCAGGCCCGGACTGGCCGTGCCGGCCGCGCTGCGTCAGCGGACTGTCCGGATAGCCGATCGACAGCTCGGCCAGCGTGTTCGCCGCCGTCCGGCGCACCGCCGGCACGCCGAAGATCAGCGCGGCCGCGTGGTTGCGCACCGTCTGTGCCACGCCGCCCCGCAGCACGGCGAGCGTCGTCAGCCGCCCCGCATTCGCCAGCACCTGCCGGCCGACCTCGCTGCGTTCGGTGCTGTAGCTGCCGAGCAGCGGTTCCTCGGCGGCGAGGCCGCGGCAGACCAGGGCCAGTTTCCAGGCGAGATTGAACGCATCCTGCATGCCGGTGTTCATGCCCTGGCCGCCGGCCGGGCTGTGCACATGCGCGGCGTCGCCGGCCAGGAAGACGCGGCCGGCGCGATAGTCGGCCACCTTGCGCTCGTTGATCCGGAACGACGACAGCCAGATCGGCGCCGACGCCTGGATGTTTCCGGGTCCGCGCCGGTCGAGAATCGCCTGGATTTCCGCCAGTGCTGGGTCCGGGCGGCGCGCGCTGTCGTGCGCGTCGCCGACGTCGGCGATCACGCGATAGCGTCCGGGCGCGATCGGGAACAGCGCCAGCGCGCCATCCGGATGCCAGAACATCGCCAGTTCGTCCGGCTGCCCGGGGACGCCGGCGAGATGGACGTCGGCGAGCACCCAGTCGGTCTGCAGCGTGTCGCCCTCGAACGTCATGCCGAGGGCGTGGCGCACCGTGCTGTGGGCGCCGTCGCAGCCGATCAGCCATGCCGCCTGCAGCGTCTCCTCGCGCCCGCCGGCGTGGCGCAGGGTGGCCGTCACCTTGTCCGCGTCGGGCGCGAACTGCAGCAGTTCGGCCTGCCGCTCGACGTGCACCCCGAGTGAGACGAGATGCTGTTCCAGCAGCCGCTCGGTCTCGCTTTGCGGCAGCATCAGCGCGTAGGGATGTGGCGTGACCAGCGCATCCAGGCCGATATGCGCGACCTGGAACCGGTCGGCCATGATGCTGGCGCCCGTCACCTTCAGCCCGGCCGCGACGAACGACGCGCCGCAGCCGGCCCGGTCCAGCAGTTCGAGACTGCGGCTCCAGACCACGAGGGCCTTGGATTTGTCCGTGCGCTGGGCCGCCATGTCGACGATCCGCACCGGGACGCCATAGCGGGCCAGCTCGGCGGCCATCGTCAGCCCGACCGGGCCGGCGCCGACGACGAGAACATTTGCGGTCATGTGCCTCTCCGGCGTCGTGCCTGCAACGAAGACTGGATACAGGTTTTTGCCGGCTGCCGGGCGGGCCAAAATGGCGCGCCATCCGCCGGCATTGCTGCGTCCTGCCCTCGGCAGGCTTGCCGATGTTGCGCCGGTCACGGCCGGCGCAACATCCTCGGTTCGGGTCAGGCGGAGAGGGAACGATGGGCTCGCCAATCTACGAAGTGACGGCGCTGCGCTACGGGACGCATCAGGGCCGGGTGGCGCGGGCGAACTTCATCGCCATCGACGACCATGAGGCGCCGATGGCGCTCGACTATTTCGTCTGGGCGATCAGCGGCCCGGTCGGTGCCGCGGCACCCCGGACGATCGTCGTGGATACGGGCATGGGCGCGGAGGCGCTGCGCAACAAGCCGGGGCGCGAGATCCTGACCCCGGTCGAGGGCATGCTCGCGCGCGCCGGCATCGACCCCGCGGCGGTGCGCGACGTGGTGCTGACCCACATGCATTTCGACCACGCCGGCCGCATGGACCTGTTTCCGCAGGCGGCGTTCCACCTCCAGGACTCGGAGATGGCCTACTGCACCGGCCGCTGCATGTGCCACGACATCCTGCGCGCGCCGTTCGCGGTGGAGGACGTCGTCACCGCGGTGCGCCGCGTCCATGACGGCCGCATGCGGTTCCACGACGGCACAGCCGAGATCGCGCCGGGCATCACCGTGCATCTTGTCGGTGGCCATACCGGGGGCTTGCAGGTGGTGCGGGTGCCGACCGCGCGCGGCTGGGTGGTGATCGCCAGCGACGCGACGCATTTCTGGGCCAACATCCGCACCCGCAACCCGTTCCCGCTGGTCGTTGACGTCGCACGGATGCTGGAGGGTTTTCGGCTGCTCGAGTCGCTGGCGGACGGGCCGGACCACATCATCCCCGGCCACGATCCGCTGGTGCTGAGCCGCTTCCCGGCCGTGCCGGGACAGCCCGACATCGTCAGGCTGGACCTGTCGCCGCGCGGCTGAGGCTTCGCGCTCCTTCGAGCAGGCTCGCCTGCACGCGGAGCCGCGCCTGGACGCGCGCCAGAACCGGCCCGCCGAGGATCAGCTCCGCGCAGCCTTCGCGCTGCCAGATCCGGGCGCCGAAGTCGGGATGCAGCATGACGGCGCGGCCGCCATTGGCGAAGGCGCCGCGGTTGCCGAGATCGAGATAGCTCTCGGTCGGCAGCCCCTCGGCGACCACGACGTCGTGGTGCGGCAACTCGACGTGGAAGTAGTGCGCGTCAGCGATCAGCGTCCGCACGATGGTGGCGTCGTTCACCAGATATCGCACCGGGATCAGCACGCCTTCGACGTAGATCGCGTGGTCGGGCGAGAGCAGCAGGTCGCGATGCGGGCGGCCCAATCCGAACGCATCGGCGCGCACGCGGATCGGCCAGACGTCGTTCGGTCGCGGGTGGCGGCTGGCATCGATGCGCCGCTGGCCGATCCAGCGGACCGGTGCGCTGCCGCCGCTGACCGGGGTGCAAACCAGATCGCCGACGGCGAGACGCTCGACCGGCACTTCGCCATGCTCGGTCAGCAGCCGTGTGCCGGCGAGGAAACAGGGCAGCACCTCGGTGATCTCGACGCTGGGTGGCGACGTTGAAAGGGCCTGCGGGCCGGCGGAGAAAACGAAGTCGCCGAGCGAATAGTCGCCGACGAAACCGAGCGCAATTGAACTGCCAGAGTCCTGAAAACTCAGCGTCCCCGCGGCCGACGTGCCGGTATAGCCGAGATCGGTGATGTCGCCGGCGGAGAGGCCGGCCAGGATGAGCATGTCGCTTTGCGGGTAGGTTTGCTCTTCCAACTCCGTCTGCACGTCCGCGCCGGCGAAGTCCGTATTGATACCGGCGGTGAAGCCCGAGATCGTGCCGGTGAACAGCGTCGGGCTGTCGAGCACCAGCACCCCATTCCAGTCATCGAAGGCGACGGGGTTCGCATCCGCGCCGGCAAGTTCGAGCGTGTCGCTGAGGGTCTGTCCCCAAATATCCTCGCCCGCGGGCAGGATCGCGATCGTGCCGGTGCCGTTGACCGGCCCTTCGATCAGCATGCTGCCGCCCTGCGCCTCGAGGGCAGAGTAGAGGGTGACGGGGCTCACCTCGATAAGGCCGTTGTCCGTGACCGGACCGGTGATCGTGCCGTTGCCGACGACCGTTCCTGCGGGCTCGATCGTCAGGCCGGGCGAGGAAAGCGTGCCGCTCTCAAGCTGCACGACGCCGGCGACCGTCAAGGCTGCAGTGCCCGCGAAGTCCGCGGTCGTCAGCGTCAGCACGCCGGCGGTGGCGATTGTCTGCAGTGTCTGGGTGAGCAGGTCCGGACTGCCGCCCACGCTGGTGGTCGTCTCGATGATCGGCACCGGGCTGCCGGCGGACGCCGAGCCAACGAGCACAATTGCCGCCGCGTCGGTCACGATGTCCGCGCCGACGTCCAGGTCCAGCACGCCCGACAAGGCTTCATAGGTTCCCAGGCTCAACGTGCCGCCGGAAAGGTTGGCGAAGGCGCCCGGACCTGACGGGAGATCGACTTCCAGGCTGCCGGCGGCGATGAGCGTGCCGTCGTTCTGCAGGCCGGCGAAGTCCAACGTGAGCCCGTTGCCGATGATCTCGCCCTGATTGTCGATGCTGCCCGGGCTGCTGATCTGGCCCGACCCCTGGATGTCGATCGCGCCGGCGTTGGTCAGGCTGCCGAGCGAGAGGCTGCCCGAGAGGTCGATCTCGCTGCCGGTCCCCATGGTCAGCGCAGCCCCGATCGCGAGCGAACCGTCCAGTATCAGGGTCTGGTCGACCAGCGTCAGGGAATGGACGAGGTAGCTTTCGGTGGCCCCGATCGTGACGTCAAAGTCGTACGGATCGCCGCTTGCGTCGGTGATCTCCGGGATCACCACATCGGCATCGGCGGCGTTGGGAACGGCCTGGGGAAGCCAGTCCGCCGGGGTGTTCCAGCCGACGAATTGGCCGAGAGTGGTCGCGTTCCACGTATAGGTCGGCATCGCACCCTCCCGGCGCCTGCGAAACGTTATGCCAGCGCCGCGCCGACCAACAACCGGGCAGAGCCCGCGCAGGTTGCCGGGCGCGGCGGCTAGTGTATCACCCGATCGCCCGCAGGAGCCATCGCCTTGCCCAAGCCCGCCCCCCGCTTCGTCTGCCAGTCCTGCGGCGCCGTGACCGGCAAATGGTCCGGCCGCTGCGAGACCTGCGGCGAGTGGAACACCATCGCCGAGGAAGCCGTCGAAGCCGCCCCCGGCCTTGCCAGGACGGCGGCCAAGCCGGGGGCGACCCGGAAAATCGCCTTCGTGCCGCTGGCCGGCGAGGCGGAGCCGCCGCCGCGCGTGCCCGTCGGCATTGCCGAACTCGACCGCGTGCTCGGCGGCGGGCTGGTGGCGGGCTCGGCCGTGCTGCTCGGCGGCGATCCCGGCATCGGCAAGTCGACGCTGCTGTTGCAGGCCGCCGCCAGCCTCGCCCGCGCCGGCCGCCGCGTGCTGTATGTCTCGGGCGAGGAGGCGATCGAGCAGGTGCGGCTGCGCGCCCGCCGGCTCGGCCTTACCGACGCCGCGCTCGGCCTCGCCGCCGCGATCAATGTTCGCGACATTGCCGCGGCGCTGGAGGCGGAAGCGGACACCACGATGGTGGTCATCGATTCGATCCAGACCATGTGGCTCGACACCATCGACAGCGCCCCCGGCACCGTCTCCCAGGTCCGCGCCTGCGCGTTCGAACTGATCCGGCTGGCCAAGTCGCGCGGATTTTCCGTCTTTCTGGTTGGCCACGTGACCAAGGAAGGCGCCATCGCCGGGCCGCGCGTGCTGGAGCACATGGTCGACGCGGTGCTGTATTTCGAAGGCGATCGCGGCCACCAGTTCCGCATCCTGCGCGGCGTGAAGAACCGGT
>Ga0302314_10016566_pt1 | contig 12433 bp, 11 predicted proteins | sample III_Palsa_N2_3_FD_200533 | JGI IMG/M metagenome (GOLD analysis project Ga0302314, IMG submission 200533) | Peat permafrost microbial communities from Stordalen Mire near Abisko, Sweden - III_Palsa_N2_3 | ecosystem: Environmental > Terrestrial > Soil > Palsa > Peat permafrost | place: Sweden...
TCGGGGTCCTGTGCGGCATCGTCCCTCCGGCTTTTTTTGATCGCCGCGAACTCGGCACGGCTTGTCACCCCGAGTCTGTCGAGGGGCCACACGCCGTTGGTCCTTCGACTGCGCGCCTTCAGCGCTCCGCTCAGGATGACAATGGAGGGGTGCGCCGCGATGCTTGGCGGGGTGTGGCGGGATCATCCCACCCGGACCAATAAAAGTCAAATACAATTTTGCCGCCAACCCGTAAGGAAAAAGTTATGCCATCGCTGCACCAACTCCGAACGTTCGTGACGGTCGCAAGTTGCGGATCGGTCCGCGCGGCGGCCGAGCGGCTGATCGTTTCTCAGCCCGCGGTCTCCGCGGCTTTGGGGACGCTCCAGCGCGAGGTCGGCGCGCCGCTGTTCGAGCGCGACGGCCGCGGGGTTCGGCTGACCGAGCCGGGCAAGACCATGGAACGCTACTCCCGCCGCATCTTGGCCCTGATCGACGAGGGGATGCGTGAGGCCCGAACGGCGGCCGAGGCCCTCGCAGCGCATCTCCGGATTGCCGCGGTCACGACGGCTGCGGAGCATCTTCTCCCGGAACTGCTTCGGGGTTTTCGCGTGCAGTTCGCGAGCATCGAGGTCGAGCTCGAGGTTGCGAATCGCTCCCACGTCTGGGATCTGCTCGCAAATTGGGAGGTCGAGCTTGCGCTCGCAGGCCGGCCGCCGCAAGGCGCGGCCTTTCGGACGCTTGCGACGCGTCCCAACGAGCTCGTCGTCGTCGCGCGCGCGGGCGACGGTAAGCACGATCTGCAGGGCCTCGGGCGTGAGACCTGGCTCTTGCGTGAGGCCGGCTCGGGCACGCGCTTCACGACCGAGGAGTTCTTGGAGACGCTCGGGATCGCACCGCCTCGGCTGACGATCGGCTCCAACGGCGCGATCCGCGAGGGTGCTCGCTGCGGGCTTGGGGTCGCGCTGCTCGCGCGCGACGCGATCACCCGCGACGTCGCCGACGGCCGCCTCGAGATCGTCGCGACCCCGGCGACCCCGCTTTTGCGACCCTGGCACGTCCTGGCGAGTTCGGATCGGGAGCTTTCGCCGGGCGCTGCCCGCTTCGTCGACTACCTGTGCGACACGGGCGACTTTACGCGCGCTTGAGGCCATAGATGCAGCACTGCGGGCGATACATAATCTTATCATTATCGTTCACCACGAAAATCGTATTTGACATTTATGGAATAGAGGTGCCATGATCGGCCTCTAACCTGACATCGCTTGCGAGGTGGTAAACCCGATGCTTTCCGATCTGCAACCAAGCCCCAGCGTCACCGCACCGCCTGCAGTTAAGGGCCGTTGGGACTCCGGCGTTACCCCGTACGCCGAGATGGGTTACTGGGATGCCGATTACGAGCCCAAACCGACCGACGTGCTCTGCGCCTTCCGGATCACGCCGCAACCCGGTATCGACCCGATCGAGGCTGCGGCCGCGGTCGCGGGCGAATCGTCCACGGCGACATGGACCGTCGTCTGGACCGACCGGCTGACCGATCATTCGCGCTATCAGGCCAAGGCCTATCGCTGTGATCCGGTCCCGGGCAATCCCGAGCAGTTCATTGCGCTGATCGCCTACGACATCGACTTGTTTGAAGAAGGCTCGATCGCGAATCTCACCTCGTCGATTATCGGCAACGTCTTCGGTTTCAAAGCTTTGAAGGCGCTGCGGCTCGAGGACATGCGCATCCCGGTCGCCTACGTCAAGACGTTCCCCGGGCCGCCGCACGGGATCGTGATGGAGCGCGAATATCTCAACAAGTACGGACGTCCGCTCCTAGGAGCGACGGTCAAACCGAAGCTCGGTCTGTCGGCAAAGAACTACGGGCGCGTCGTGTACGAAGCGCTCAAGGGCGGGCTCGACTTCACCAAAGATGATGAGAACATCAACTCGCAACCCTTCATGCGCTGGCGCGATCGCTATCTCTTCTGCATGGAAGCGGTCAACCGCGCCGAAGCCGCGAGCGGCGAAGTAAAAGGCCATTACTTAAACGTGACCGCGGCGACGATGGAAGACATGTACGAGCGCGCCGAGTTCGCGAAGGAAATCGGCAGCATCATCATCATGGAAGATCTAACGGTCGGCTACACCGCGATGGCCTCGATGTCGAAGTGGGCGCGCCGAAACGGCATGATCCTGCATCTCCATCGCGCGGGCCACGGCACCTACACGCGGCAGAAGAGTCATGGCGTGAGCTTTCGCGTGATCGGCAAGTGGTGCAGGTTACTCGGGGTCGACCACGTCCACGCCGGAACCGTCGTCGGGAAGCTCGAGGGCGATCCCAACACGACCGCCGGTTTCTACGATATTCTGCGCAAGGATTTCATCCCGGCGAATCCGTTGCACGGCGTGTACTTCGATCAGGACTGGTGCGCGCTCGGCGCGGTGATGCCGGTCGCTTCGGGCGGCATCCACGCGGGACAGATGCATCAGCTTCTGCATCATTTGGGTGAGGACGTCGTGCTGCAATTCGGCGGCGGCACGATCGGGCATCCAGACGGCATCGCTGCCGGCGCAATCGCAAACCGCGTAGCGCTCGAGGCGATGATCCTCGCGCGCAACGAGGGACGCGACTATATGAGCGAAGGTCCGCAGATTCTCGAAGACGCGGCCAAGTCGTGCAAGCCGCTCGCGCGCGCGCTCGAAATCTGGAAGGACATCACGTTCAACTACGAGTCGACCGACATGCCCGACGTCGCCGTCACGCCCAACTACTAAGGAAACGCTAAGTGCAAAGCACCCGAGAAATGTCATCGTGAGCGAAGCGCCGGAGGCGCGTAGTCGAAGGGCGACCGGTGTTTCCGAAGTCACGGCGGTCCTTCGACTGCGGCGCTTCGCGCCTCCGCTCAGGATGACACAAGAAGGAGTAGGTTGCCAATGAGAATCACCCAAGGAACGTTTTCGTTCTTACCCGACCTGACCGACGAGCAGATCGCCGCGCAAGTGCAGTACGCGCTTGACAACGACTGGCCGATCTCGATCGAGTTCACGGACGACCCGCATCCGCGCAACGCCTATTGGGAGATGTACGGCCTGCCGATGTTCGATCTCAAGGACGCTGCCGCGGTCATGGACGACGTGCGCCGCGCGGTCGCCGAACATCCGAACGAATACGTCAAGGTCAACGCGTACGACGCGCGGCGCGGCCGTCAGACGACGGCGCTGTCGTTCATCGTCGGCCGGCCGCCGATCGAGCCCGGCTTCCGCCTCGAGCGCACCACGGACAAAGACCGTCAGATCAAGTACACGATTCATCCGTACGCGGCCGACAAGCCCCACGGCGAACGCTACAAGTAAGCGACGTCGCGTGGCGAACGGTACCCGGTAATGGAATCGCCCGTCCCCGTCCCCGTCCCGCCAAATCTCGATCTGAGCGAAGCGTATCGCGCCTCGAACGTCGGAGCGGTTCTCGATAAGCTCGACCGCGAACTCGTCGGGCTCGAACCGGTCAAAACGCGCATCCGGCAGATCGCACACCTCCTGCTGATCGACAAACTCCGTACCAGCGTCGGCCTTGCGACCGAGCCGCCGCCGCTGCACATGTCGTTCACCGGGCGCCCAGGGACGGGCAAGACGACGGTCGCGATGCGAATGGCCGAGGTACTGCACCGCCTGGGCTACATTCGCAAGGGCCACCTCGTCGTAGCGACGCGCGACGACCTCGTCGGCCAATATATCGGCCACACGGCCCCCAAGACGCGCGAGGTGCTCAAGCGCGCTATGGGCGGCGTGCTCTTCGTCGACGAAGCCTACTACCTCTACAAACCCGAAAACGAACGCGACTACGGCGGCGAAGCGATTGAGATCTTGCTGCAGGTAATGGAAAACCAGCGTGAAGATCTCGTCGTGATCTTCGCCGGCTACAAAGACCGGATGGACACGTTCTTCGCAAGCAATCCCGGCTTGAGCTCGCGGGTCGCGAACCACATCGACTTTCCGGATTACTCGGACGAGGAATTGCTCGCGATCGCGCAGTTGATGCTCGCTCAGCTCAACTACGAGTTCACGCCCGAGGCACGGGCCGCATTCGAAGAGTACATCGAGCGGCGCAAGCAGCAGCCGCATTTCGCGAACGCGCGCAGCGTTCGAAACGCGATCGACCGGGCCCGATTGCGCCAAGCGACGCGGCTGTTCGAACGCGGCGGCACGGTGACGCCGGCCGAGTTGAAAGCCCTCGAGGAAAGCGATTTTCGCCAAAGCCGCGTCTTCACGGAGACAGCCGCGGAATAAGCAGGATGCCGAAGCAGAGAGCTGCGGTTCTTCACGCGACCGGACCCGCGACAGCGGACCGCTTACGCATCGAGGAGCGCGATATTCCCGAGCCGGGCGACGGCGCGGTTCTGCTCCGCGTCGCGGCCTGCGGCGTGTGCCGCACCGATCTTCATATCGTCGAGGGCGAGTTGCAGCCGCACCGGACGCCGCTCGTCCCCGGGCACCAGATCGTCGGACGCGTCGTCGCGTGCGGTGCGGGCGTCGCATTGCAAACCGGCGCACGGGTGGGCGTCTCGTGGCTCGGTGGAACCGACGGAACGTGCCGCTACTGCACGATGGGCCGCGAGAATCTGTGCGACGCTCCGACCTTTACGGGATACGACGTCGACGGCGGCTATGCCGAATACGCCGTCGCCCGCGCGGACTTCGTCCACACGCTCCCAGATGCGATCGACGACGTTCACGCCGCGCCCTTGCTGTGCGCCGGGATCATCGGTTTTCGCGCATTGCGGGTTGCGGGCGTGCAAGCGGGAGAACACGTCGGCCTCTACGGCTTCGGCGCGTCGGCCCACCTCGCGCTGCCGGTGCTGAAAGCCTGGAACTGCCGCGTATCGGTCGCGACGCGCGGCGAGAAGCATCGCGCGTTCGCCGCGGCGCGCGGCGCCGATTGGATCGGGGGCCCGCTCGAGCGCCCGCCGCAGCCGCTCGACCGCGCGATCACGTTCGCGCCCGCGGGCGACGTGGTCGTCGCAGCGCTCGGTGCGCTGCGCAAGGGCGGGGTCGTCGCGATCAACGCGATCCACCTCGACCGCATGCCGGAGTTCGACTACGATTCGCTGCTTTGGGGCGAGCGCGAGATCCGCAGCGTCGCGAACATGACCCGCCAAGACGCGCGCGATTTCATCGCGCTGGCAGCCCAAATCGGCTTGACCTCCGAGGTGACGGTCTACCCGCTCGAGCGCGCGGGCGAGGCGCTTTTGGCCGTGAAAGCGGACGCGCTCGACGGCGCGGCCGTGATCGTCCCCTAAGGCTGGGGTCCTTTCGCTTCCAAGAGTCCGAGGGCGTGGTCGAGTTTCTCGCTGAGCGGGCGCACGTGGTCGGCCACGCTTTGTTCGACGACCCGCGCCAACCGTTCGTCGTCGGCGCGATGCTGCGCCGCGAGCTCCTCTTGGGTCGGACGCATGAACATCGTCGTGAGCCCCGCGTAGAGGATGCCGAGAAACACCGGCCCGAGCATCATCAACACGACGGCAATCGCGCGCCCTTCCGTCGTGATCGGGTATTTGTCGCCGTAGCCGACCGTCGACATCGTGACCACGCCCCACCAAACCCCGTCGCCGAGCGAGTTGATGTTGCTGCCTTTGGCCGGGTTCTCGTAGTGGTATTCGAGCACGCCACACACGAGGACCACGAGCGACGCGCCGATGAGGGCGTAGGGGATGTTTCTGACCCGGAAAAGATGCTGGAGGTCCTTACCAACTTCCAAGATCAAGCTGATCGCGCTGACGACGCGCAAGACGAGCAAGAAACGCAGGTCCGGCAACAGCGGAAGCAAGACCGACGTTATCGCGACCGCAGTGTCGATCATATTCGAACGCATGAAGCGCGCCTTCTTCTGCGCGATCGTCAACCGGATGAGGTACTCGACGACGAAGACCAGTCCGACGACGACCTGCAGGTCCCACACGATCGCCTGGTGTCTTGGATTCAAGTCGGCCACGAGCGGAAGTAGTAAGAGCACGAGAAGCGCGCCGACGGTGATCAGGGTTGGGAACGTGAGAAGTTTCTCGACCCTATCGAGCCGCGCGTCCACGTATTCGTCCATGCGCCGCCCTTTCGACGCAACGGAAGAAGCCCGCTGCCGGAGCAGCGGGCTTCACTTTGGGTCGTGCCGGCTTAGGAGTTCGAGCCGCCCGGTGGCGTACCGTCCGGGTTCGGTGTCGGCGACGGTGTCGGTGTCGGTGCCCTGGTCGGCGACGCTGTCGGGCTCGGGCTCGGTGTCGGGCTTGGGCTCGGCGTCGGGCTCCGTGTCGGGGTCGGCGACGGGGTTGGGCTGACGGTCGGCGTCGGGCTCGGCGTCGGCGTCTTGGTCGGGACCGGCGTGGGCGAATGGGTCGGGCTCGCCGTCGGGGTCGGCGACGGTGTCGGCGATATGGTCGGCGTCGGGCTCGGCGTCGGCGACTTCGTCGGCGTCGGGCTCACGGTCGGGGTCGGCGACGGCGTCGGCGACTTGGTCGGCGTCGGGCTCGGCGTCGGCGTATTTGACGGCGTCGGCGGTGGTGTCGGCGGCGCGGTCGGGATCGGGCCGCCTGGTGCCGGCGGCGCAGGACCGAAGGCGATGCAGGTTTGCAGCGCGGGCGCATCGGTCGTAACCGTCAGTGGAAGGCCGGTTGCCGGGGTCGTCGGCGGCGCGGTATCGGTCGCTGGTTCAAGCGATTTCTTGAAAGGTCCACCGAGGGTCGAACAGGCGGTTATTCTTCCGACGTCCGGCGAGCGAAGGAAGTTCTGCGAGGCGATCGTCGCGGGGGGTACGGTTGACGAGAAAAAGCTCAAACCGTTCACGGGCATCGAGGCAGTCAACGACACCCACTGAGATTGAAGCATAACCGGCTGCGTATACGTTTCGGGGCCGAAGAATTGGATAAACAGGGGCGAACAGGTCGGGTTTGGGATGGGCCCGACGGCCGTAAAAAATGGAACGCGTCCGTTCAACGCATTGGTCTGCGCCGGGATGCCGCAGGCGACGGTGGTGGTCGGCGCGGCGTTGTCCATCGTTGCATACATCGCGTAGAGCGAATAGCTGTCATACGGATCGCTGAGCGCGCTGACGGTTCCGCCGTAGCGCGTCCCGAGCTGGAGCCGCTCGCCGAGCGTCGACATGCGAATCGACCAAAAAAGCCCGTACATCGCCAGGATGAACAACGGCAAGGAGATCGCCGTCTCCATGAGCGCTTGGCCACGGTCGCTGCGGAAGAACATGAGCCTCATGCCGAGCTTCATGCCGAGCCTGCTCCCGTGCACGCGGTCGAGACCGAAGGCGCAGCCGCGAACGGCTTGATCGCAATGGCGTTCCACCAGCCGAGCTTGACGCTGTACTCGTCGCTGTACGTCGGTTGGTTAAAGTCGTCGTAGTTCACGTACGCGACTGCCGAGTTCCCGCCGAAATTGACGCCGTACCAATCGTACGTCTCGTTCGTGTCCCCATTGGTCGAAGACGTGCTGGCGAGGAAGTCCGTGTAGATCTCATAGGGCTGGAAAACCGTGCTGGCGGGGCGGCCGGCGGGGTCGAAGACCGCGCCGGGCTGCATCCAGTCTTGTTCGATCATAATATTGGTTGCGGCGGCGCGGCCGATCGCATACTGCGGCTTCATATGCATCGGGCCGAAGTTTGCGACGACCGGCGGAATTTGCACGCAGGTGGTCACGTCGACCTGGCCCGGATCGAACAACAGATTATTCTCTTGGTCGTTGGCAATGCTCGACGTCTTCCCAAGACTCGGCACCAGGATGTTTTGGGCGTCTTCTTGCACCGCGCTAAGGCCCGTGCGCTTGGCTTGAGAGACGACGTGGTACGCGCTCGCGAATGCGCAGTCGGCGCCGTCGGCGTGAACGTTCACCCCTTGGTACGAGGGCTGGTTACAATTCGCATTGAGATGGACTTGCAAAGATGTGGTATCGGCTACCCAGTTCTTCCACTGCGTGTTGTTCGAATAATCGTTAAGCAGCTTGACGTCATCGGTGAAGCGGTTGAGCGCGGCGATGTATTCACGCGAGGTGTCCGCATAAACGGCGGCGCAAGTTCCTTCGGCACTGGCGCCGGTATTAAAGTTGTAGTAACTCCAGTTGTCCTGGCATCCGCCCGAGTCGTTGGCCGCGAGCAACACGGTTTGGAGCAGGTGACGCATGCGATATTCCTCGACCGAGGTTCCGTACAGCGCCACCATCAGCATGTTGTAGCGCTCCGCCTGCATCGACATGATGGCCTGCGCATACGAGTCCGCGGCATTTTGCGCCCGAACCTGATAGCGCAGCGTGTTGCCGTAGTTCATCGCCATAAAGGCAAACATCATCGTGGTGATGATCGCACCAATCCAGAGGGGGAGGACCTGACCGCGCTCGCCGTGTCTCACGGACAGGCCTGCTCGGGGGATGTCGGATTGCTGTATGTCGGATCGTTGGGCGGTTGGCCCGCGCCGACGTTCACGTCCCAGCCATACACGGTTTGTACGGCCACATTCCACTGGTCGCCACCCTGTCCCGGAAAATGCCCGTTGTCAGTGAAGCCTTCCCAAGCCCCGAACGACTGGATAGCTTCGGGTATCGCAATGGCGCCATCATCGGCCGAGACCGACATGTTCGTGAAGCCGGCAGCATACGCGCCGCCCTGGCCATTATCGTAGACGGGGGTCAGAAGCCCTATTTGGTTATTAGGATTTTGCTTGGGATCTGCTTCTTGCGACTGCCATTCGACTAAAGGTTGGTAGGGATTTGCCTGGAGATATTCCGCGATCGTCGCGTATACACGCTGGTGGCAGGCAAATGCCTCAAAGACACTTTGACCCGTGCCCGTGCTCGAGGCGCCACTGACGCCGGGGCTCGTGTCGCTCCAGTTTGTGCTGTCGAGAAACCCGGCAACGCCGAGCGCGAGGAACGAAATACTCGGGTTGCCGTTATTGTTGCCGTTGGCACACGGTGTTCCGCCATTCGACCAGTCCACGGTAAGATTTGACGGCGGAGAACCGGCAGGGCTGCCGGGACCAGCGCCATTAAAGGATTGGAACCAGTTGTAGTATCCGGTCGAGCCGCTGGAGTTGGCGCTTGGGTTTCTCCAGTAAAGGTCTGAATCGCCCTGACCCGTGTATTCGCCCCAAGGCCCCGGCAGCGAGCATTCCTGCAAGTAGTTAAACCCCACGAAGTATGGCGGCGTGTTCTCGCCTTGGGTGAAGTAGTTGTTCTGGCTGTACGGACCCGGGCTCGCGAGGCTGCAACCCTCGTTGGCGATGTCGTCGTGCGTTCCGCATTCGACCCACTTGGCTTCGATCGCGACGCCGTTGACGCCGAGGCTGTTGCCGAGGATGTGCACGAGTCCCGGCACGTTGACCGTCGCCTGCAACTGCTCGGGCGTCATCATCGAAGCGCCGCCGTGACGATTGCTTGCGGAGTTTGCCTGAACCGTCGGATTCGGATCGTTATAGCCGTAGTCGACCGCGATGCTCGGTGTCGGCGCAGGCACGGCCGTCGGCTGGACGTTGGCGATCGAGATTTGCGGGAACGCGTTGTGGGTTGCCTGCTCGGGCGTTCCGCTTGTTACCGTCAAGACGTTCGCTCGCGCGTCGTAATACGCGGCGGCGTCCGTCGTCAATTGGAGATAGCCTAGGACTCCGATTTGGATGATCCCAAGCATGAAAATGAGCGTTGCCGAAACGAACAACGCAGTCTCAACCATTACGGCTCCGCGGGGGGGGCGGATCACGGCGGGTTCAGAGCTCCATTCGACAGGCTATAAGTGTCGTTGCCGATGTTCGTGTTGGCGGTCGTTCCGAGAAACGAGACGGCAGACATCGCGATGAGCGTGAAGCTTGCGAGGATAATTGCAAACTCGACGATTTCCGCGCCGGCGTCATCATAGAGAAATTCACGAAGGCGTAAACTGTGCATCGTCATCCTTTTGGTCCTATCGGCACGCAATTTACATTCGACACAGCCCGCTCGACTCGTGGTGAGCGGAGTCACTATCGCCCCCAAGGGACTCCCCTTTATGTAAGGGGCGAGTTAACATGGGAGTGCAGCCAGCGTGCTTGCGGACACGCGCGACAATAGTGATTTTTTGCGGAGAGTGTGACAAAGGGCGGTACCTCCCCGCCCTTTGTTGTTTTCGGCATCCCGGCCCAAGCGCTAAAGCGCCCCCCGACAAGCTCGGGGCGACAAGGTCTAAATCAATCGATAGACCGGGGCGAGGTAGCCGGCCTTGAGCATGCCCTCGAAGGCGTTCCAGGTGAAGAACGAATCGTCGCTTTCGGGTTCGAGGAGGACGGAGACGAGGGGGCCTAGCGGCTGCACGCAGGGGATCGTCAGCGCTCCGAACTTCGCAGCGAAGGCGATCGGCGCGCGCCAGCTTCCGTCGATCGTGACGGTTCGCTGGCCGTCGAGCGTTACGGCGTCGCGGTCGACGCGGTCGACCGCAAACTGCTGGACGGTGACACGCTCGGTCGCGATGGAAATCGTGTGGACAAGGCCGTGCCGTTCGAGCAGCGGCTTGACCGGGCCCGAATACTCGTAGGGAATCAGGTAACCTTTGGTCTGAGTGACGTACAGCGCGGGGGCGAATCGGTCGTAGACCGGCATCGGCGCCGTCGAAAACGTGTCGGTGCGTTTCAAGTCGCGGGGCACGCCGGGTTCGGGATCGGCTTCCGCATCCGAGTTGAGCGCCAGGTTCTCCCACGCGATCGTCTGTACCGAGGGCGCTTTGAGGGGAAAGCTCGCGCGAATCGGCACGGCGCCGCCGACCCAGTGGGTGACCGTCTTCCCGTTCGCGAGAATCGCGTCGTCTTGGTCCGAACAATTTCCGAACAACGACTCGACGAAGGCTCGCGTCGTAAAGACGCGCTGTTCGAGGCTGTCGTGGCCGTACGACTCGGCCAGAACTGCGACCGGGCCGCGCAGCCCCATGTAGTTCACGGGATGCCGCGGCCGGTAGTCGGGCGCGAACCAGCCGTAATTGGCCACGTCGCTCGGCGGCGGGGGCGCCGGCAGCGGGCGCGTCCGCCCGAATTGCCCGCAGGGGAAGGTCTCGACGCCGAACTTTGTGTGCAGCTCGGCGTGGACGGCCGGGAGCAGCTTGTCACGCGCGTACACCCCACCGAAGAAGGCGGCCGGATGAAGCGATGGAGCGTAGGTCACGGAGTAATCGTAAAAACTGCCGCCGCCGGTGCGCAGATCGACGAAGACGTCGGGCTGCCAAGTATTGACGAACTCGAGGATCGCGCGCGTCTCGGGCGCTTCGAGCTTGACGAAATCGCGATCGAGGTCGATGCCCTGCGCGTTCTGGGCGATGCCGATGCGCGCCGGGCCGTTCTGGTCCGGGGCGTTGCGCGCTTGCGGACCGTAGCGCTCGCAGGCGTCAGGGTTGGCCATCGGAACGATCGCGAGCACGAGATCGTCGAGCAGCGTCTTGTCGGTCGAAACACAAAGATCGCGCAGGATCGCAAGGATCGCTTCCTTCCCGTCGACCTCGTTGCCGCGCAGGGCGGCTTGCACGTAGACGATCGGACGGTTGAGCGCGCGAGCCGCTGCGGGCGAAACGACGCGCGGGCGCGACGCGATAACGAAGGGAATCTGGCGGCCCGAAGCGCTCTTGCCAAGCGAGCCGCGAAAGATCGGCGCGCCGCGCTCATCGAGTTCGTTGAGGAAGGCCTGGACCTCGGCGTAACTCGAGGTCTGCTGGTAGTTGCTCCGCTCGGCCCGGGTGGTGAGCCTGTCGCGCAGCGAGGTCTGCGGAACCAAGGCTCCGGCAGGGCGGAGTCCCGCCGCGAACGTCGCCGATCCCGACGCCAAGAAAAAACGGCGCTTCACGGTTCGAACGTCCCCGCGCCGACGACCGTCAGGTCGTGCTCGCCGAGATAGCGCCGTGCCGCCGCGGCAACCTCCGCGCGCGTGACCGCTTCCAGCCGCGCGCGATACGTGTCGACGTAGTCGTCGTCCAAACCGTAGTATGCGATGCGCTCGAGCTGGGCCGCGATGCCGCCATTGGTCGCGAGCGCGACAAAATGGCCGCCGGCCATCGAGTTGCGTTGCGCCACGAGCTCGCGCTCGCGCGGACCCTCGTCCACGTACGCGTGCAACACCTCGCGCACGAGCGCGATCGCGCGCTCGACGTTGGCCGGGTTCACGCTTACGGTCACGCGCCACGGGCCGGGTACTTTGTGCGGCGACAGGAATGCGCTGGTCACGCCGTAGGTCAGGCCCTCGCGATCGCGCAAGCGCAACCCAAGTCGCGAGCTGAGCGTCGACTGGCCGAGGATGCCGTTGGCGAGCATTGCGGCAAGGTAATCGGGGTCCGCACGGACGAGCGGCGTCGCGCGGCCGATGACGATATCGACGTTCGCCTTCCGCTCGAGTTCGACGTTTTCGAGCCGCTGCGCTGCGGGACGCGCGCGCACCGGGAGGACGTCGAACCCGGCGGCCCCGAAGGCGACGTCTC
>Ga0302314_10016568_pt1 | contig 12432 bp, 8 predicted proteins | sample III_Palsa_N2_3_FD_200533 | JGI IMG/M metagenome (GOLD analysis project Ga0302314, IMG submission 200533) | Peat permafrost microbial communities from Stordalen Mire near Abisko, Sweden - III_Palsa_N2_3 | ecosystem: Environmental > Terrestrial > Soil > Palsa > Peat permafrost | place: Sweden...
GCCGCAGAACGTCGAGGAAGGGCGCGCCTGGATCGCCAAGGCCGCCCATGCCGGCATGATCGACGCGCTGGTGGCGCTGGCCGAGATGCTGGTGAACGGCCGCGGCGGCAAGCGCGACCATGCCGAGGCGCTGACGCATTTTCTGCGCGCAGCCAACCACGGCCATGTCGGTGCGATGTTCGCGCTCGGCGCGCTGTACGGCGGCGGCCATGACGTGCCGTGGGATCGGCCACAGGCGGAGAAATGGTTCCGCGCCGCGGCCGAGCGCGGCCATGCGCACGCGCAGATGATGATCGGCCGCTACCTCGCGCGCGGGCTCGCCGGCACGCAGGATGTGGTGGGGGCGCGGGTGTGGCTGCAGAAGGCGCTGGCGCAGGGGTTGAAGGACGCGCAGGGCGATCTCGATGCGCTGCCGGCGGCACCTGTGCCGACGCCCGAATTGGACGGCGCCGCACAGCGCCGGACCGGCTGAGGGCACGGACGCGGCGCGGCACGCGGCATGAGTGATCGCCCGCCATTGCCGTCGGCGCCACGGACGCGCGCCGAGGTGGAGTCGGAACAGGCCCAGCAGGCGCTGCAACATGGCCAGGACCTGCTGACGGCGGGGGATGCCGCGGCGGCGCGCCCGTGGCTGGAGCGGGCCGGCCGCATCGCGCCCGACGACGACATCGCGCTGCTGCCACTGGCGCTCGCCCTGCTGGCGCTCGGCGATCCGGCGGCGGCGGACGCCTTCGCGCGGCTGGCAGCGCGCCATGACGTGCGGGAAGTCTGGATCGGGCTCGCGGCCGCGCGGCATCGGCTGGGCGAGGCGGCAGCGGCCGCGGCGGCGCTCGCCGCCGGGCTGGCGCGCCATAGCCTGCCGGAAGATGCCGAGGCGCCGGGCCTTGCCGACACCATCGTCGCGCGGGCCGGCGCCGCCGGCTGGTGCGGGCTGCGCGCCGACGGCACCGTGCTGGCGCGCAAGCTGCTCGGCGGCGGCGGCCGGCCGATCATGCAGGCCGACGGCACGGCGCTGCGGGGGCGGCGTGTGCCGCCCGGCACGCAACGCGTCGACGTCACGGTCGATGGACGGGCGCTGCTCGGCAGCCCGATCGAGGTCGCAAAGATCCGCCGCATCGAAGGCTTCGTCGGCTGCCGCGACGGCGGCATCGAGGGCTGGGCCTGGCACCCGGGCGAGGCCGGCCGCGACCCCGTCCTGCTGATCGAACCGCTGCACGGCCCCGGCCCGACGCGGCGGATTGTCGCCACCGACCGCGACATGACGGTGCCACGCCCGCTCGCCCGGCCGCGCCGCTTCGTCGTCCCGGCGCCGGTGCTGGCCGGGGTCGAGGGTCCGGTGCGCGTGCGCGGCACGGACGGGCGGGAGCTGATGGGCAGTCCGCTCGACCCGGGGCTGGAGGCGCGGGCAGCGACAGCGGCGGCACAGGCGGTGGCGCAGGCGCTGCCGGTGCTCGGCCGTCCGCGGCGCAGCGTGCCCTGGCTGCCGGCTCCCGCCGCGCTCGTCGGCCCGCCGGCCGCGGCGCCACGCCGGCTGCGCCGGGCGGTCGCGGTGGTGGTGCCCGTGTATCGCGGCCTGTCAACCACGCTCGCCTGCCTGGAGGCGGTGTTCGCCACCGTGCCCACCGGCGCGCGGGTGATCGTGGTGGACGACGCCTCGCCGGAATCCGCGCTCTCTGCCGCCCTGGATGCGCTCGCGCGGCAGCGGCGGATCACGCTGCACCGGCATGCGCACAACCGCGGCTTTCCCGCCGCGGCCAATGCCGGCCTGCGGCTGGCGGCGGCGCTGCCGGGTGGGCCGGACGTGGTGCTGCTCAACAGCGACACGCTGCCCGCCGCCGGCTGGCTGGCAACGCTGCGCAGCGCCGTCCATGCCAGCCCCGACATCGGCACCGCGGCGCCGCTCTCCAACGACGCCAGTATTTTGAGCTATCCCGACCCCGCCAAGCCGGCAGCGGTGCCGGAAGCATCCGAACGCGCGGCGCTCGCGGCCCTGGCGGCGCGCGTGCACGGCGCATCGGTGGTGGAGATCCCGACCTCGGTCGGTTTCTGCATGTACCTGCGCCGCGAGTGCCTGCTCGCGACCGGGCTGTTGCGCCCCGACGTGTTCGGCCAGGGCTACGGCGAGGAAAACGACTTCTGCGTGCGCGCCCGCCATCTCGGCTGGCGCCATGTCGCGGTGCCCGGCGCCTATGTCGCGCATCTCGGCGGCCGCTCGTTCGGCGACGCCCGGGCGGAACTGCTGGCGCGCAACCTCGACGTGCTGGAGCGGCTGCATCCCGGCTACGGCGACATGGTCCGGGCGTGGCAGGCGGCCGACCCGCTGGCCGCGGCGCGACGCGACCTGGATGCCGCGCGCTGGGCCGCACGCCCGCAGCCAAGCGGCACGGCGGCAACCCGCCCGGTGGTGATCGTCACGCATGACGGCGGCGGCGGGGTGGAGCGGGCGGTGCGCGAACGCTGCGCGGCGCTGCACGCGGCCGGCCGCCGCACCATCGTGCTGCGCCCGGTGGTCGATCGCTCCGGCAGCCTGGAGACGCGGCACCGCCGCTACGTGCCGAGCCTCTGCGTCGTCGGCGATGGCCCGGACGGCGCGTTCCCCAACCTGCGTTTCCGGCTCCCCCAGGCGTTCGATGCGCTCGCCGACCTGCTGCGCGCGGAAAACCCGGCGTGGCTGGAGGTGCACCATCTGCTCGGGCATCACCATTCCATCATCGAACTGGCGGCGGCGTTGCGCATCCCTTATGAGGTGCGGGTGCACGACTACGCCTGGATCTGCGCCCGCATCAACCTGGTTGGCACCGAGCGCCGTTACTGCGGCGAGCCCGATGTTGCCGTGTGCGCCGCCTGCGTGGCCGACGCCGGCAGCGATCTGGAGGAACCGATCGAGCCTGCCGCGCTGCGCCACCGCTCCGCGGCCGATCTGGCCGGCGCGCGGGCGGTGGTCGTGCCCTCCGGCGACACGGCCATCCGGCTGCGCCGGCATTTCCCCGCCATCCGCTTCGCCGTCGAGCCGCACGAGGACGATGCCGATCTCCCGGCGCTGCGCGAGATCCCGCCCGGGCCGCGACGGGTCGGCGTGCTCGGCGCCATCGGCATCGCCAAGGGCTACGAGGCGCTGCTGGCCTGCGCGCGCGACGCGGCGGCACGCGACCTTGGCCTCTCGTTCATCGTGATCGGCCATACCGAGGATGACGCCCGCCTGCTCGCCACCGGGCGGGTCTTCATCACCGGACCGTACAAACAGCCTGATGCCATAACGCAACTCCGCCATCACGCCGTCGGCCTCGTCTGGCTGCCCTCGCTGTGGCCGGAAACCTGGTGCTACGCGCTCGGCGAGGCACTGCGCGCGGGGCTGCCGACAGTGGCGTTCGACATCGGCGCACAGGCCGAGCGCCTGCGCGCCACCGGCCGCGGACGGCTGCTGCCGCTTGGTCTTTCCACGCCGGCCATTAACAATGCTCTGCTTGCGTTGCGTACGCATGCGGGCGATGAATGCGCGCCGCCTATCGAGAATTCCGCCAACAACCAGCGCTCTATCACAGCGAGATCCTGAATGCCCGAAGCTCAAGCCGCCACCGCCGAGAAGGCGCCGGCCCAGAATCCGATCACGGAACTCAAAGTCAGCGGCCATCTGATGACGCTGGACATCGGTCTTTTCTGCATCGTGCAGGTTCCGTCCCGCGCCTCGGACCCGCGCAGCGGACTGCCGGGCGTGCGCATCTCGCTGCCGCCGGGCAGCGCAAGCCGGCCGGAGGGCGTGACCATCAGCACGTTCCGGCCGGACGGCTGGCTGCACGGCTTCGGCGATGCCGCGCTGGTGCGGGTGCTCGGCGGCCCGGCGCAGATCCTGGTCACCATCTACCAGTCCCCGAACGCGAAGGACGGCGCCCCCAACCTGCAGGTGCACCGCCTGCTGGAGCCCTCCCCGGCGGCCGCGGCCGGCAAGGCGCCCCGCCCGGCTGCTGCTCCGGCCGCCGCCGCAGCCCCGGCGCCTGCTCCCGCTCCCGCTCCGGCGGCGGCCCCCGCCGCTGCGGCTCCGGCCGCGGCCAAGGCACCGGCCGTGATGGAAATGGTCGCGCATATCCAGGAGCGCGGCGATGTCGGCGCCATGCTCGGCGACTGGCTGGGCGACCCGGGCAGCAAGCGCTGGATCGAAGGGTTCGGCATCGCGCCGACCCACCTGCTGGCGGCGAAGGACATCGAATACCAGGCGGTGCTCGGCAAAGGCTGGCTCTCACCCTGGGTGGAAGGCGGCCAATTCTGCGGCAGCCGCGGCATGGCGCTGCCGATCCTCGGCCTGCGGCTGCGCCTGCGCGGCGAGGCGGCGGAGGCGTATGAGGCGTACTACGCCGCCAGCTTCACCGACGGCAGCGCGGTCGGCCCGGTCGCAGCCGGCGAGGCCTGCGAAGCGGAGAGCCTTGCACCGATCGAGGCGTTCCAGGTGCTGATCCGCCCGAAGGGCGCCGGCACCCCGGCCGCCCGGGTGCCCGTCGCGACAGCAGCCCCGGCCGCGGCGCCGGGCCCCGCTGCCAAGCCGGCGGCAAAGCCGGTCGCGAAGCCTGCTGCCAAGGAAAGCCCGAAGGCGCCCGCCAAGCCCGCCAGCAAGGCGAAGCCGCCGGCCGGCAAGGCGAAACCAACCACGCCCACGCGCAGGCGCTGAGCCAGCGTAGGACCAGGCCGGCCCCGGGGGACAGCGCCCCCGGGGCCGCCCGCTTTCGTGCGAGCGCCGCGTGAGATACCTGTTCGTCCACCAGAACTTCCCTGGCCAATACCTGCACCTGATCCGCCACCTCAGCGCGGACCCGGCGAACGAGATCATGTTCATCTCCGAGCCAAACAAGAACGCCATGGCGGGCGTTCGCCGCGTGCTCTACTCGACGCCGACGCCGGACCAGGAAAAAGTGCATCTGGTCGCCCGCGATTTCGATCTGGCCTGCTACCGCGCCGAGCTGGTCGGGAACATGGCGGCCAACCTCAAGCGTCTCGGCTTCACCCCGGACATCGTCATCGGCCATCACGGCTGGGGCGAATTGCTGAACATTCTCGATGTGTGGCCGGACGTTCCGGTGCTCGGCTATTTCGAGTTCTTCTATGACTCCGCCGGCCAGGACGTCGATTTCGATCCCGAGTTCCCGATGCAGAAGGACCGGTTTCCGAAGATCCGCGCGATGAACGCGGTGAACCTGATGGCGCTGGCGATGAACCAGCACGGCCAGACGCCGACCGACTGGCAGCACACGCGCTATCCGACCTGGGCGCGCCCCTGCATCCGGGTGATCCGCGAAGGCGCCCAGCTCGATCTCTGCAAACCCAACCCGGCGGTGCGCAAAAAACCTTTCGCCATCGGCGACTTCCAGGTGGCGCCGCACGAAAAGCTGGTGACCTACGTCGCGCGCAACCTGGAGCCATATCGCGGCTGCCACGTGATGATGCGCGCGCTGCCGGACCTGCTCGCCGCGCGGCCGGACGTGAAGGTGATCATGATCGGCGGCGACGGCGTCAGCTACGGCGCGAAACTGCAAGGCGGCACGTGGCGCGAGTATTTCCTGAAGGAGATCCAGGGCCGCTACGACGAAAGCCGCGTGCTGATGCCGGGGCAGATCCAGTACGACGTCTACCTGAAGATGCTGCAGCGCTCGGACGCGCACGTGTATCTGACCTACCCGTTCGTCGCCTCGTGGTCGCTGCGGGAGGCACTGGCCTGCGGCTGCGCGATCGTCGCCGGCGACGTGGAATCGGTCGCCGAGTTCATCGAGGACGGCAAGACCGGGCTGCTGGTGCCGTGCCTGGATTTCCGCAACCTCGCCCAGACCGTGCTGAACGTGCTGGAGGACGACAAGCTCAACAAGCGCCTGCGCACCGGCGCCCGCCGCTACGCCGAGAAGCACCTCGACATGAACGACACCATCGCCAACCTGATGGCCACGATCAGGGACCTGACGAAGAGCTGAGCGCCGCGCACCCAAAAACAAGAACGGCCCCGGAGCCATCGCCCCGGGGCCGCAGTGTTGTTCGGGCTCAGCCGATGCTTGCCAGAATCGCCAGCAGCAGCAGCGCCACGATGTTGGTGATCTTGATCATCGGGTTCACCGCCGGGCCGGCGGTGTCCTTGTACGGGTCGCCCACGGTATCGCCGGTCACCGCCGCCTTGTGCGCGTCGGACCCCTTGCCGCCGTGGTGGCCCTCCTCGATGTATTTCTTCGCGTTGTCCCAGGCGCCGCCACCCGAGGTCATCGAGATCGCCACGAACAACCCGGTCACGATGGTGCCGAGCAGCATCGCCCCGAGGGCCGAGAACGCCTGGCCGCGCCCGCCGATGAGCGCGATGACGAAGTACAACACGAACGGCGCCAGCACCGGCAGCAGCGAGGGGATGATCATCTCCTTGATCGCCGCCTTGGTCAGCAGATCGACGGCCCGGCTGTAGTCGGGCTTCGCCGTGCCGGCCATGATGCCGGGGATTTCCCGGAACTGGCGCCGGACTTCGACAACCACCGAGCCCGCCGCCCGGCCCACCGCGGTCATGCCCATCGCCGCGAACAGGTACGGCAGCAGGCCGCCGATGAACAACCCGATCACCACGAACGGGTTCTGCAGGTTGAAATCGACCTTCACGGTCGGGAAGTAGTATGTCAGGTCCTGCGTGTACGCGGCGAACAGCACCAGCGAGGCGAGGCCCGCGGAGCCGATCGCGTAGCCCTTGGTCACCGCCTTCGTGGTGTTGCCGACCGCGTCCAGCGCGTCGGTGACTTTGCGGACATCCGGCGGCAGTTCCGCCATCTCGGCGATGCCGCCGGCGTTGTCCGTGACCGGCCCGTAGGCATCCAGCGCCACGATCATGCCAGCCAGCGACAGCATCGTCGTCGCCGCGACGGCGATGCCGAACAGCCCGGCGATCAGGTACGACAGCACGATGCCGACGCAGATCACCAGCACCGGCAGCGCCGTCGATTCCATCGAGATCGCAAGGCCCTGGATCACGTTGGTGCCGTGGCCCGTGGTCGAGGACTGGGCGATGCTGCGCACCGGCCGGAACTCGGTGGAGGTATAGTACTCGGTGATCCACACGATCAGCCCGGTCACGCCGAGGCCGACCAGCGCGCAGCCGAACAGGCTGATGCCGGTCACGCTCGATGTGCCCATCGGGATCGGCGCCGAGAACCCGGCAATCAGCGCGATGACGATCGCGATCGCGATCACCGAGAGGCCGCCGGTGACGATCAGCCCGCGATACAGCGCGCCCATGATGTTGTTGCTGGGGCCGAGCTTGACGAAATACGTGCCGACGATCGAGGTGACGATGCAGACGCCGCCGATGCCGAGCGGCAGCAGCATCATCGCGTCGGCGGCGGCGCCGGTGAAGAAGATGTTGCCCAGCAGCATGGTGGCGACGATCGTCACCGCGTAGGTCTCGAACAGGTCGGCGGCCATGCCGGCGCAGTCGCCGACGTTGTCGCCCACGTTGTCGGCGATCACGGCCGGGTTGCGGGGGTCGTCCTCGGGGATGCCGGCCTCGACTTTGCCGACGAGGTCGGCGCCGACGTCGGCACCCTTGGTGAAGATGCCGCCGCCAAGACGGGCAAAGATCGAGATCAGCGAGGCGCCAAAACTCAGCGCCACCATCGCTTCCAGGATCGGCCGCAGGTCCGCGCCGGCCGGGACGCCCGAGCGCAGGAAGGCATAATAGCCGGTGACGCCGAGCAGGCCGAGCCCGACCACCAGCAGGCCGGTGATCGCGCCGGACTTGAAGGCGATGTCCAGGCCCGCGGCCAGACCCTGGCGCGACGCCTGCGCCGTGCGCACGTTGGCGCGAACGGAGACGTTCATGCCGACATAGCCGGCCGCGGCCGACAACACCGCGCCGATGAGGAAGCCGATGCCGACCCGCAGGCCCAGGAACCCGCTCAGCAGCACGAAGATGACGATGCCGACGATGCCGATGGTGGCGTACTGCCGATTAAGGTACGCGCGCGCACCCTCCTGCACGGCCCCTGCAATTTCCTGCATGCGCGCACTGCCCGCGTCGGCAGCGAGCACCTGCCGCGACGTCACCAGCCCGTAGACCAGGGCCAGCACGCCGGCGACCAATATAGCGACGATAGCCGGAGACATTCATTTCACTCCCGGATTATTTCTTTCCGCGACCAGCAACGTAACGAATGCTCCCCATTCGGCGCGCGACCGGCCTTCGCGACCTTGCAGAAACCATGGCAGAACGATCGGGGGCAGGCAACCGAACCGCCCGATTGCGTCGGCACCGGGCTCGCCGGATAATGCGCCGCGCGTGTGGCCGCGTGCGCCTGTAGCTCAGTTGGTTAGAGCGGGCCGCTCATAACGGCTTGGTCGCAGGTTCGAGCCCTGCCGGGCGCATCGGCCTCACGCCGCAGCGCGGTCGCCCGACGTGGCGAGCGCCGCCAGCACGGTCTGCTGCATCCCGGCCACGGTGCGGGCTAGGTCCTCGGCGCCGCTGCGGACGCTGCCGGCCTGGGCACCGGTGCTCTGGGCTTCGCTGGACACCTCGGCGATGCGCCCGGCAACCGCGCGCGCCATCGTTTCGGTCGCCGCGATCAGCCGCGCGATCTCGGTCGTCGCCGTCCCCTGCTCGCGCACGGTCGCGGCGATCGAGCCGGCGATCTCGTCCATGTTGCCGACCGTCGCCTCCATCCGCCCCACCGCTGCGACGGCCTGGTCGGTCGCGCCACGCACTTCCGCCAGTTGCTGCGCGATCTCGGTGGTGGAACGGCCGGTCTGCGCCGCAAGCTGCTTCACTTCCCCCGCCACCACGGCAAAGCCGCGGCCGGCCTCGCCGGCGCGCGCCGCCTCGATCGTCGCATTCAGCGCCAGCAGGTTGGTGCGCCGGGCGATGTCGGCGATCATCCCGGCCACGGTATCGATGCGGCCGACGCGCGCGGTCAGCACGTCGATCATCTCGCGCGCACCTCGCCCCGCCGCCACCGCCTCGGCCGCGACGCGCGCGGACTGCTCCACCTGCGCGGAAATCTCGCGGATCGAGGCACTGAGTTGCTCGGCCGCGCCGGCGACGCCCTGCACGTTGGTCAGCGCCTCTTCGGCGGCACGCGCGGAGGCGCGGGCGCTCTCGCCGGACCGGTGGGCGGCGGCGGCCAGCGTGTCGGCGATGCCGGCAAGCTGGCTGCCGCCGGAAGCCACCTGCGCCGCTGCCGAGGCGGTGGCCTGCCGCACGGTATCCGCCATCTCCGCCAAGGCGTGTTGCGTCGCCAGTTCGCCGCGCGCGCGCTCCTCCGTCGCCGCCGCTTCGATCTCCCGCGCCCGGCCGGAGGCGTCGCGCAAGGCCGCGAGCGCCCGCGCCATCGCGCCGATCTGGTCGCGCCGGCCGACATGCGGCACCTCGACCTCCAGCGCCCCGTCGGCAACCGCGCGCATGGTGCGCGCCAGCGCCCCGAGCGGGCGCAGCAGGCGGCGGATCACGCCGAGCAGCGACAGCCCGACGACGATGGCCACGACGACGCCGGCGATGACGGCGTGCCGCAGCACCACCGTCACGGTCGCCTCCGCCGCCGCCAGTTTCACGCCGACGAACAGGATGCCAACCTGCTTGCCCGCCGCATCGCGCACCGGTTCGTAGATGGTCAGCTGCGTGGTACCGAGAATCACGTTGCGGCCGCGATAGGTCTGTCCGCCGCGGAGCGTCGCGTCGTACGCCGGCCCCGGCGCGAGCTTCGTACCGACGCCGCGCGTGCCGTCCGGTTTCAGCACGTTGGTGGCAATGCGCGTGTCTTCCTGGAAAATCGTCGCCAGCGCGCCGGTGACGGATTTCACGTCGTCCGGGATGTCGTTGCGCCCGGCCAGCGGCGTGCCGCCCAGCGCCAGCCCCTGCGGACCGAGCGCCCACGCCGTACCGAGCGGTGCCAGCCGCTGATGCAGCAGCCGCAGGCTGGCATCGAGTTGCCCCTGCGCCTGTTCCAACAAGTTGTCCTCGACCGTGCGCAGCGTCCAGGCCTGCACCAGCGTCACCGTCAGCACCACGGCCAGCAGCGCACTCAGCATCAGCCGGGGTACGATGCCAACCCGGTCGGCGACGCGACGCAACGAGACGAAGGCCATGGTGGTCCCATCCGGACAACGGTCGCGGCATCCTGGGCGCAGCGGTTTACAAACTCGTTATGTTCCCCTCGCGCTGCGGGCGAGAGGCTGGGTCGTGCGCTTGCCGCTACCGCCCGGCGGCGCGGGGCGGCATGGATGGCGTCATGAGCGACCCCACCCGCAACGCCGCCTTCGCCCTGCTCACCGCCGTGCTCGACCGGCACCGGCCGCTGGAGGAGGCGCTCGACGCCCTGCCGACCATGGATGCGCGCGACCGCGCCGCCGGCCACCGGCTGGCGGCCGCCGTGCTGCGCCGGCTCGGCTCGCTGGACGTGGTGCTGGAGCCGTACCTGGCGAAGGCGCCGCCGCCGGCGGTGCGGCATGTGCTGCGCATCGGCGCGGCCGGGCTGCTGCTGCTGGCGACACCGGCGCACGCGGCGGTCGCCACCGCCGTGGCACTGGCGCGCGCGCAAAAACTGGCGCCGTTCGCGGGGCTGGTGAACGCGGTGCTGCGCCGCGTCGCCGCCGCCGGGCCGGAGGCGCTGCAGGGGCTGGACGGGCCGCGCCTCGATACGCCGGCATGGCTGTGGTCGGCCTGGGGCCGCGACGCCCGCGCCATCGCCGAGGCGCATCAGACCGAAGCGCCGCTGGATATTTCGCTCATGCCCGGCGCCGCCGCGCCGGACGGCGGCGTCGAGCTTCCGACCGGCTCCTGGCGCTATCCGGCCGGGACGCGGGTGACGGAGCTTGCCGGGTTCGCCGACGGCAGGTTCTGGGTGCAGGACGCCGCGGCCGCGCTGCCGGCGCGGCTGCTGGCCCCGTCGCCCGGCGCCTGGGTCGCCGACCTTTGCGCCGCACCCGGCGGCAAGACCGCGCAACTCGCCGCCGCCGGCGCGGTGGTGACGGCGGTGGAGCGCGATGGCTCCCGGCTCGGCCGGCTGCGCGAAAACCTGTCGCGCCTGCACCTGACGGCGAAACTGGTCGCGGCCGATGCGACCGCGTGGCGGCCGGACGATGCGTTCGAGGCGGTGCTGCTCGATGCGCCGTGCAGCGCCACCGGCACGATCCGCCGCCACCCCGACGTGCCGCACCTCAAGCGCGCCCGCGACATCGCCGGCCTCGTCGCCCAGCAGGATGCGTTGCTCGACGCCGCCTGCGCGCTGCTGCGGCCGGGCGGGCGGCTCGTGTTCTCGGTCTGCTCGCTGCAGCCGGAGGAAGGACCTGACCGGGTCGCGGCCGCGCTGCGCCGGCTGCCGCTGCGCCCTGACCCGGTGGCGGCGGACGAACTGCCGGGGCTGACGGCGGCGATGACGCCCGAGGGATTCGTGCATACCACGCCCGCGCTGTGGGCCGAACGCGGCGGAATGGACGGGTTTTTCGTCGCGCGGCTGGTGCGGCAGAGCTGACGCGCAGGGCCTGGGGCGCCCGCTCCAGTTGCAAACGCCTCGCAGTTGCGCATATAGGCCGGGCGCCGGAGGGTCCCCGCATGTATGTCTGTAGCTGCAACCGCCTGACCGATACCCAGGTCACCGAGGCGATCTGTGCCGGCGCCGGCTCGCCGGACGATGTGTACGCCGCCTGCGGGTGCCGCAAGCAGTGCGGTCGGTGCGCCACCACGATGACCCGCTACCTGGACGCCGCCGCCAACGCGACTGCGAGCCTTTCCACCGAGCACGTTCTGGTTCAAGCATAACGTCCCCCCAGGCATCACGTCCCCGGGGGCAGTTACGCAGGGAGCGCGGCGGTGAAAGCGGACCAGAAGGTCATCGACCATCTCAACCAGATCCTCACCAATGAACTGACGGCGATCAACCAGTATTTCCTGCACGCACGCATGCTGGAGAACTGGGGCATCAGCAAATTCGGCAAGAAAGAGTTCAAGGAGTCGGTCGAGGAGATGCATCACGCCGATGCGCTGATCAAGCGCATCCTGTTCCTCGAAGGCCTGCCCAACCTGCAGCGGCTCGATGCCATCATGATCGGCCAGACCGCCGAGGAAATCCTGCAGAGCGACCTTGCGCTCGAACACAAGGCGGTGGCCGACCTGCGCGTGGCGATCCCGCATTGCGAAGCCGTCCGCGATTTCCCGACGCGCGACCTGCTCTCCGGCATCCTGCGCGACGAGGAAGAGCATATCGACTTCATCGAAACCCAGGTCGAGCTGATCGCCCGCGTCGGCATCCAGAGCTGGACCCAGTTGAACAGCGACCCGACCAGCGGCGACTGACCGGCACGCCCGGGTATTAGTTGTTATACAGGAACAATAAGGGCGTACGGACGCCACCGCGCCGCTCAGACCGTCCGGGGTGGGCTGCGCGATCTGGTGCGGGAGAACCATCGGATTCGGGAGGGCGGCCAGTTCTGCATCCA
>Ga0302314_10016570_pt1 | contig 12432 bp, 12 predicted proteins | sample III_Palsa_N2_3_FD_200533 | JGI IMG/M metagenome (GOLD analysis project Ga0302314, IMG submission 200533) | Peat permafrost microbial communities from Stordalen Mire near Abisko, Sweden - III_Palsa_N2_3 | ecosystem: Environmental > Terrestrial > Soil > Palsa > Peat permafrost | place: Sweden...
AGACCGGTATGTGCGGGTACATCTCGACCAGGGCGTCGATCATCTTGGCCAGCATGATGTCGTTGGCGTAGGAGCGCGCGCCGCGGCTGGCCTGGATGATGACGGGTGCGGACACCTGGTCCGCCGCCTCGAGGATCGCCAGACCCTGTTCCATGTTGTTGATGTTGAACGCCGGCACCGCATAGTCGTGCTCGGCGGCATGATCCAGAAGCTGTCTCAGACTGATCCGCGCCAATGTCGTTCTCCCGAATTCATCCAACCGCCGACGGCTGCGTGCAATCTGCTTGCCAAATCTGCGTCTTCCAGGTCAGCGGTTCAAGGCCGCCACGCCAGGCAAGGTCTTGCCTTCCATCCATTCCAGGAACGCGCCCCCCGCCGTCGAGACGAAAGTGAAGTCCCCAGCCACGCCTGCTACATTCAACGCCGACACCGTATCACCACCGCCGGCGACCGCCACCAACTTACCCGCCTTGGCGAGCGCGGCGGCATGGCGCGCCGCCTGCACCGTGGCCCGGTCAAAGGGCGGGATTTCGAACACGCCCAACGGCCCGTTCCAGATCAGGGTCTTGGAGGCGTCCATCGCCTGTTCCAGCCGCGCCACGGTCTGTGGCCCAGCATCTAGAATGCGTTCGTGCTCGTCCAGTTCACCCAGGCCCCGCACACGCGCCGCCGCGCCTGGTTCGGCGCGCTCGCTGACCACGATGTCGATCGGCAGAAGTAGCTCGCAGTTGTGGCGGCCGGCCGCGCGAATGATGTCCCGTGCGGTGTCGGCCAGGTCCTTTTCGCAATAGGAGGCGGCGACCTCCCAGCCCTGGGCGTGCAGGAAAGTATTGGCCATGCCGCCGCCGATCGCCAGCCGGTCCAGCTTGGTCACCAGGTGCGTCAACAGATCCAGCTTGCTCGATACCTTCGAGCCGCCGACGACGCCCAGCACCGGGCGCTCGGGATGGCCCAACGCCAGGTCCAGCGCGGTCAGCTCGCGCCGCATCGCCTCGCCCGCATAGGCCGGCAGCAGGTGCGCCAGCCCGTCAGTGGAGGCGTGGGCGCGGTGGGCTGCCGAGAAGGCGTCGTCGACATAGAGATCGCCCAGCGCCGCCAGCTGTCTGGCGAACTCCGGATCGTTCTGTTCCTCGCCGGCGTGATAGCGGAGGTTTTCCAGCAGCAGCACCCCGCCCGGCTCCAGATAACCTTCGGCCTGCTCAGCCGCCTCGCCCACGCAGTCATCGGCGAAGGCCACCGGCGCGCCGATCAGCGCCGACAGCGGTTCGGCCACCGGCTTCAGGCTCATGGACGGCACCCGCTTGCCCTTGGGCCGATCGAAATGGCTCAGCAGGATCACCTTGGCCCCGGCCTTGCGCAGCTCCTGGATGGTCGGCAAGGCGGCGCGCAGGCGGGTGTCGTCGCTGATCGCCCCGTCCTGCATCGGCACGTTGAAATCGACGCGGACCAGCACGCGCCTGCCGCGCAGGTCGGCCTGGTCGAGGGTGCGGAAGGTCACGGCTGGTTCCTTCAGGGCCGCCGCCTATATCAGCCTGGCGATCGCCAGGGCGGTGTCCGCCATCCGGGTCGAGAAGCCCCATTCGTTGTCGTACCAGGACAGGACCCGCGCCAGCTTGCCCTCGATCACCTGGGTCTGGGGCAGGGCGACGGTCGACGAGGCGGCGACATGGTTCAGGTCGATTGAGACCAGAGGGTCGTTGGTCACGGCCAGGACGCCGTGCAGTGGGCCCGAGGCGGCGGCCTTGGACATGGCCTCGTTGATCTCATCCTTGGTCACGTCGCGGCTGGGGACGATCTTCAGGTCGACCACCGAAACGTTCGGCGTCGGCACGCGGATCGAGGAGCCGTCCAGCTTGCCGGCCAACTGCGGCAGCACCAGGCCCAGCGCCTTGGCCGCGCCGGTCGAGGTCGGGATCATCGACATGCCCGCCGCGCGGCCGCGATAGAGATCCGAGTGCAGCGTATCCAGGGTCGGCTGATCGCCGGTGTAGGAATGGATCGTGGTCATATAGCCGCGCTCGATCCCGCAAAGGTCCAGCAGAATCTTGGCCACCGGCGCCAGGCAGTTGGTGGTGCACGAACCGTTGGAGACCACCAGGTCGCCGGCGGTCAGGGTTTCGTGATTCACGCCGAACACGATGGTCTTGTCCGCGCCGTCGCAGGGCGCGCTGACCAGAACGCGCTTGGCCCCAGCCTCCAGATGCGCGGCGGCCTTGCCGCGCTTGGTGAAGAGGCCGGTGCATTCCAGGGCGATGTCGACGCCCAGGTCCTTGTGCGGCAACTCCGCCGGATTGCGGATCGCCGTCACCTTGATCTTGCCGTGGCCGACATCGATCGTGTCGCCGTCGACGGTGACCTGACCCGGGAAGCGGCCGTGCACGCTGTCGTAGCGCAGCAGGTGGGCGTTGGTCTCCACCGGCCCCAGATCGTTGATCGCCACCACCTCGATGTCAGACCGGCCGTGCTCGACGATGGAGCGCAGGACCAGCCGGCCGATACGGCCAAACCCGTTGATGGCGACGCGAACGGTCATTTGCGACAAGTTCCTTAGTTTCTGTTTAGGCGCGCGGTTTTGCGGGCGTGGCTGTGGAAGTCAAGAGCGAGCGACGTCGTAACCAACGTAGTTCGGCGACCGCAGTCATTCTGATCGCGCCCCGTGAACGACTGGAACCGGGCGTGCCGCGTACCTAGGTAGGCCTCTTTCTGCGAAGGAACCGGCCTGATGGACAAGACCGCATTGGTGGTGGGCGCGACGGGGATTGTGGGCGCGGCCACGACCTCGCTGCTGACTAAGGCCGGTTGGCGGGTTTCGGGCCTTGCGCGCCAGGCGCCGGGTCAGCCCGGCGTCGCCTGGGTCGCCGCCGACCTCAACGATGCGCCCTCGCTTCAGGCTGCGCTCGCGGATCTCAGGCCGAGCCGGGTGTTCATCACCACCTGGTCGCGCCAGACGAACGAGGCGGAGAACATACGGGTCAACCGCGCCATGGTGCGCAATCTTCTGGACGCCCTGCGCGGCGCCGAATGCGTGGATCACGTCGCGCTCGTGACGGGCCTCAAACACTACCTGGGCCCGTTCGAAGCCTACGGAAAGGGCGTCTTGCCCCAGACCCCCTTCCGCGAGGACCAGGGACGGCTGGACGTGGAGAACTTCTACTACGCCCAGGAGGACGAGGTCTTCGAGGCGGCGGAGCGCGACGGCTTCACCTGGAGCGTCCATCGTCCGCACACCATCATCGGCAAGGCGGTCGGCAACGCCATGAACATGGGAACCACCCTGGCCGTCTACGCGACCATTTGCCGGGAGACGGGGCGGCCGTTCCGCTTTCCAGGTTCGCCGGCGCAATGGAACGGCCTGACCGACATGACCGATGCAAGCCTCCTGGCGCGCCATCTGCTCTGGGCGTCGACGACGCCCGCGGCGGCGAACGAGGCGTTCAACGTCGTCAACGGCGACATCTTCCGCTGGAGCTGGATGTGGGCGCGCATCGCGGCTTGGTTCGACCTGGAGCCCGCGACCTTCAACGGCGATATCCTGCCGCTGGAGCAACAGTTGTCCGGCGACGCGGGCCTGTGGGCCCAGATCGCCGAGCGCCATGGACTGGCCGAGCCGGATTTGAGCCGCCTGGCCTCGCCCTGGCACACGGACGCCGATCTCGGCCGCCCGATCGAGGTCGTCACCGACATGTCGAAGAGCCGGCGGCTCGGCTTTACCGATTATCAGTCGACGGACGACGCCTTCTTCAGGCTGTTCGAGCAACTGCGCGCCGATCGTCTCATTCCGTAGCGCGGGGAGCGTTCGGGATCGCGTCAGCTGGTCTTTGAGCGCAGCGTGGAAATCGCGGCCGCCGCCGCTGACGCCATTTCCGCCTCTATGCTGGTGACGCGCTCAAAGGGCTTATGGGCGCGCGTAAAGACAGCTACAGCGAATGCACGTCCGTCCGCGTGGGTGATGACGCCGACCTCGTTTCGCACCCGGCCAGACAGGCTGCCCGTCTTGGCCGCGATGGTCGCGCCATCAGGGAGGGCCCGGCCCAGACGCGTGCTCACCTGCTGCGCCATGATGGAGCGGACGTTTGCACAGGCGGCCGCAGGCGCTGCTTTGTCATTCCAAATAGCGCCCAGGAGACGGGTCATGTCTCTCGGCGAGGACCGAATCGTTCGCGTCGGATCGAACGCCGCGCATGCGTCTATCGTGGCGGCATCGGTGCTCTCAAGGCGCGCGCCCGGGCCCAGCGCCCCTGATTGCGCTGCGAGCAGTTCGGCATAGTTCGCAAACCCGATCTCCTCAGCCATGCCGTCGAACAGGGTCTTCAGGTCGCTTTCCACGACCGTCGACGTGCAGCCGCACGTACGAGCCCTCGCATTGACACGATCAATGCTGACCACGCCGAGGAGGACGTCGGTGGCGGTGTTGTCGCTGACGCTCATCATCAACCGGCAAAGGTCGCGAAACGATATCCGCACAGGGTCTTGGAAGGTCGAAATCCCGGTCGGGCCGGCCGTTTGTGCGACAGGCTCGAGCTCCATGATTTGAGCCGGGTCTAAAATTCCCGCAGCGACCTGGGCGTGGAATTCTAACGCGACCAGCACCTTGAAGACCGAGGCCATGACAACGGGCGCATCGGGCTGCACTCCAATCTCAGCCCCGGACGCAAGATCCACGACATGCCATGCGGCGCTGCAACCCGCGCGGTCAAAGCCTTCCGCGATTGTCGCTTGGGTGCTGATCGACCTTGTATCGTTCACGCTGCCCCCCTCATTACCGCGCAGGGTCGAACTTAAAGGACGGGCCGAACCTTGACTGCCGCTTCGCTCGCCCGCGCCCGCGCCTCGTCCACATCCGCACCCCGCGCCAGGGCCACGCCCATGCGGCGCCGGATGAAGGATTCCGGCTTTCCGAACAGGCGGAGTTCCGCCGTCGGAACGGAGAGCGCCTCTTCGACACCTTCGAAAGCTATCCCCCGCGCTTCCAGCCCGCCATAGATCACCGCGCTGGCGCCCGGCTCGCGCAATGCCGTATCGACCGGCAGGCTCAGGATCGCGCGCGCGTGCAGGGCGAATTCGCTCAAGGCCTGGGTGACCAGGGTGACCAGGCCGGTGTCGTGGGGGCGCGGGCTGACTTCCGAGAACCAGACCTTGTCGCCCTTCACGAACAGCTCGACGCCGAAGACGCCGAGGCCGCCCAGATCGCCGGTCACGGTCTGGGCGATGGCCTGGGCGCGAGCCAGGGCGGTGGGGCTCATCGGCTGGGGCTGCCAGCTTTCCACATAGTCGCCCCCCACCTGCCGATGGCCGATCGGGGCGCAGAAATGGGTTTCGATCTCGCCGGCCGCGTTCTTGGCGCGCACGGTGAGCAAGGTGATTTCAAAATCGAAATCGATCCGGGCCTCGACAATTACCAGGGTCTGCTCGACCCGCCCACCGGCCAGGGCGTAGTCCCAGGCGGCGTCGATGTCGGCTGGGCTCTCGACATAGCTCTGCCCCTTGCCGGACGACGACATCACCGGCTTGACGAAGCAGGGAAAACCAGCCGCCGCCGCGCCGGCCGCCAGCTCTTCGCGGCTGCCGGCGAAGGCGTAGGCCGAGGTCGGCAGGCCCAGGGTCTCCGCCGCCAGCCGGCGGATGCCCTCGCGGTTCATGGTCAGCTGGGTCGCCCGCGCCGTGGGGATGACGATGGCCAGGCCCTCGGCCTCGATCCGGGCCAGTTCGTCTGTGGCGATGGCCTCGATCTCCGGCACGATGATATGCGGGCGTTCGGCCTCGATGATGGCGCGCAAGGCGGCCGGGTCGGTCATGGCCGCGACGTGGGCGCGGTGAGCGACCTGCTGAGCCGGGGCGTCGGCATAGCGGTCGACGGCGATGACCTCGACGCCCAGCCGCTGCAGCTCGATCGCCACCTCCTTGCCCAGCTCGCCGGCGCCCAACAGCATGACCCTGGTGGCGGAGGCGGAGAGCGGGGTGCCGATGCGCATGACGGTCAGGCCCGCAGCTTGGCGCGGACCTCGGCGACGATGGCCTCGGCGGTGATGCCAAACTCGCGGTAGAGCCGCTCGGCCGGGGCGCTGGCGCCGAAGCTGGACATGCCGACAAAGCCGCCGTCCTCGCCGATGAACCTCTCCCAGCCCTGGCGCACTGCCGCCTCGACCGCGACCCGGACCGGCGCGCCGCCGATCACTTCCTCGCGATAGCTGAGCGGCTGCAGATCGAACAGTTCCCAGCAGGGGGTGGAGACCACGCGGACAGCGACGCCTTCGGCCTTCAGCTGCTTCTGGGCCTCGACCGCGATACCCACCTCGGTACCCGACGCGAACAGGGTAACCTGGGCCGGACCCTCGGAAGCGATCAGCTCATAGGCGCCGAGGGCGCTGAGATTGCGGTCGGCGGCGGCCAGGCGCACGGCTGGGGTCTTCTGCCGCGACAGGGCCATGATGGCGGGGCCGTTGCGGTGCTCCAGCGCCGCCTGCCAGCACTCGGCCGTCTCGACCCCGTCGGCGGGGCGGAAGACGCGCAGGTTGGGCATGGCCCGAAGGCTGGCCAGGTGCTCGATCGGCTGGTGGGTCGGGCCGTCCTCGCCGACGCCGATGCCGTCGTGGGTCATCACGTGGATCACCCGGATGCCCATAAGCGCGCCCAGCCGGATGGCCGGCCGCGCATAGTCGGAAAAGATCAGGAAGCCGCCGGAATAGGGGATCACCCCGCCGTGCAGCGCCATGCCGTTCATGGCCGCCGCCATGGCGTGCTCGCGCACCCCATAATGGACGTAACGCCCGGCATAGTCCGGCGCGTCGAAGGCCTGCATGCCCTTGACGAAGGTGTTGTTGGAGCCGGTCAGGTCGGCCGAGCCGCCGACCATGTCGGTGATCGCCGGGGTTAGCGCCTCCAGCGCTGCGCCGGACCAGGAGCGGGTGGCGTTGGCTGACGGGGTGGCGATCAGCTTGTCGATATGGGCGGCCAGGCCGACGAAGGCGTCCTTGGGCAGCTCGCCGCGCAGGCCGCGCTCGAATTCGGCGGCGTCGGCGGACTCTTTCAGCCGTTCTTCCCAGTCCTTGCGCAGCTTCGCGCCGCGCCGTCCGGCCGCGCGCCAGGCCTTGGTGATGTCGTCCGGAATGACGAACGGCGTCTCGGTCCAGCCCATGGCCGCGCGGGCGTCGGCGATCTCCTTGTCGAACAGGGTGTATCCGTGGCTGTGCGGATCGCCTTCCTTGGGCCCCGCGCCCTTGCTGATCTTTGTCTTGCAGGCGATCAGGCTCGGCCGATCCTGCTTGATCGCCCAGGCCAGGGCGCGGCGGACCTGGGCCGCGTCATTGCCGTCGATGGCCTTGACCGCCCAGCCGGCGGCGCGGAAGCGGCCGATCTGGTCGCCCGTCTCGGCGATGGTCGCGGCGCCGTCGATGGTGACGTTGTTGTCGTCGAACAGCACGCACAGTTTGGCCAGCTTCAACCGGCCCGCAAGGTGGATGGCCTCGTGACTGATCCCCTCCATCAGGCAGCCGTCGCCGGCGATCACCCAGGTGCGGTGGTCGACCAGGCCCTCGCCATAGCGCGCGGCCATGTGACGTTCGGCCATGGCCATGCCCACGGCGTTGGCTAGGCCCTGGCCCAGGGGTCCGGTGGTGGTCTCGACGCCCGGGGTGTGGCCGTATTCCGGATGGCCGGGGGTCTTCGATCCCCATTGCCGGAAGTTCTCGATCTCCTTCATCGTCACGGCCTTGAAGCCGGTCAGGTGCAGCAGCGAATAGAGCAGCATCGAACCGTGGCCGGCCGACAGCACAAACCGGTCGCGGTCTGCCCAGTCCGGACGCGATGCGTCGAACTTCAGGAACTTGGTCCAGAGCACCGTCGCCACATCGGCCATGCCCATCGGCATGCCCTGGTGGCCGGACTTGGCCTTGTGCACCGCGTCCATGGACAGCACGCGGATGGCGTTGGCCATCGCTTCGGGGGAGGCAGGCATCGGGAGCGGCCCTTTGGGTCTATGGCGAAGGAACAGGAGGCGAGGGGGCGGACGCGGCGGCTTTGCACCGCGACTCGGAACGGGTCAAGCAAGGCGCGGGTTTCGGCCTGTGACGAGCCCGGTCTATACAGATGGGGATGCAAGGCGTGCGGAGCTGATCGACATGACGCAAGAGGCTGCCGAAGGCGGGGTTTTGGAGGCGGCTATCCTCCGGCTGGACCGCGCCGTGGCCCAGCTGGAAGTCCGCATGAACGCCCTTGTCGACGAGGCCCAGCACGCCAATCGCGAGCTGTTCGACCTGGACCGCGCCAAGCTGGCCGCCGAGCTGGACGCAGCGCGGGCCCGCGAGCGCGACCTCGAGGCGGCCGGCTCCCAGGCCTCCGCCGCGCTCGGCCGGGCCATTGCAGACATCCGCGCGGCCCTTGATGGCGGTCGGGGTGACGGCGGTCGGGGTGACGACGTGGTCGGGGAGGCGTGACGACATGGCGCAGGTGACCATCGAGGTGAACGGCCGCTCGTACACCGTTGGGTGCGAGGACGGCCAGGAAGGGCATCTGACCGAACTGGCCCGCCTGTTCGATCGCCAGGTCCGCCAAGTCGGCCAGGAGGTTGGCCAACTGGGCGAGACACGCCTGTTCCTCATGGGCGCGCTGCTTCTGGCCGACGAGCTCGCGGACACGCAAATGCGGCTGTCCCACGCCCTGGGCGAGCTGGGCCGCCTGCAGGCGGACGCGGCCCAGGTCGAAACCCGCGCCGCCGGCGCCCTCGACGCCGCGGCCCGCAAGGTCGAAGCGCTGCTGGAGAAGGCGACGGGGTAGGGTGTCGCAACCGCACGCACCGACGCCGCTTGAGACCTTGCCCGCAAAGGCCTATCTATGTTGACGGCGGGTCTTGCTGTGGCTCTCGTCGAAGGCATCAAATCCAGGGGACCTTAATCGCACTCCAAGGGAGCTGTCCCTGATCGAGACCGTGGTCTCGAACACACGGCGCCCACCTGTTAAAACCAGGTCCGAGTGGATTTAAAACGCCTTCACGGCTCTTCGCGGCGCCGCCACCTTAATCTGCCGACGTCAAGGTCATACGCACGCTTGGTCCACGCCTCAGCCGCTTCCGCCAAGACGATGCTGCGCGCCAGCCTGCGCGATCTTCGAAAAACCCTCGCCGCCGAGACGCCCGACGCGGCCGAGCACGCGGCGAGCCTCTATCCATCGGACAAGATCGCCAATGCCGCTGTCGTGGCCGGCTATCGCTCGCGCGGCGGCGAGATCGATCCTTGGCCTTTGATGGAACGGCTGGCGAAAGCCGGCGCGCGCCTGGCCTTGCCTGTGGCGGTCGATCGCGATTCGCCGCTGATTTTCCGCGCGTTCGCCGCCAGCGATCCGCTGGCGCCCGACGCTTTCGGAATCGCCTCGCCGCTGCCCGAGGCCGCTGAGGTCGTTCCCGACCTGATCATTACCCCGCTCCTGGCGTTCGACCGGTTCGGCGGGCGGATCGGCCAGGGCGGTGGGCATTATGACCGCACGCTGGCGCTTATGCGAGCTCGCTCGCCGGTCTTCGCGCTGGGCCTGGCCTATGCGGGCCAACAGGTTGCGCGACTGCCGCTCGAATCTCACGATCAAAGGCTCGACGCGATCTTGACGGAAATGGCGTATATCGAGGCCGAAAAGGACCTTTGACATGCGTTTCGCTTTCTTTGGGGACGTCGTCGGCCGCGCCGGCCGCGATGGTCTCGCCGACCATTTGCCTGATCTGCGCCGGCGCCTGGGCCTGCAGTTCGTGGTGGTCAACGCCGAGAACGCGGCGGCCGGCTTCGGCATCACCGAGAACACGGCGCGGGAGCTGTTCGAAGCCGGCGCCGACTGCCTGACCCTGGGCAACCATTCGTGGGACCAGCGCGAGGCCCTGACCTACATAGTGCGCGAGCCCAGACTCATACGGCCCGCCAACTATCCGATCCTGTCGGACGCACCGGGGCGTGGCGCGCAGATCTTCGAGACCGAAAGCGGACATCGGGTGCTGGTGGTGAACCTGCTGGGCCGGGTGCACATGGACGCCATGGACGACCCTTTCGCCGCGGTCGACCGGGAGCTGGACGCGTGCCCGTTGGGTGCGATGGCCGACGCGGTGATCGTGGACATGCATTGCGAGGCGACCTCGGAAAAGATGGCCATGGGCCACTATTGCGACGGCCGCGCCAGCCTGGTGGTCGGCACCCACACCCACGTGCCGACGGCCGACGCCCAGATCCTGAACGGAGGAACGGCCTATCAGACCGACGCGGGGGCCTGTTGCGACTATGACAGCGTGATCGGCAACCAGAAGGACGAGCCCCTGCGCCGCTTCACCACCAAGATCAGCGGCGGTCGCTACAAACCCGCCGAAGGCCCGGCGACGGTGTGCGGCGTCTACGTGGAAACCGACCCTGCGACGGGCCTGGCCGTGCGCGTCGAGCCAATCCGGGTTGGCGGGCGGCTGGCCCAGGCCGTGCCGGTGGTATCGCTGGCGACGGCGTAGCTCTTCCAGATCGCTCGCCCATATGCCGAGAGAAAGTTGATCGACGGTCGACTTCGAATATTCTTGCAAGGCGTTTGCGGTTAAGCGCGGATCGAATGCCCATGGTCCAACGTTAGCAGCAATATCGCTGTGCCATAGGGAGAGAACAGTGGACCGCAAAACTGCAACGATCGTGGGAGCCGCCGCAGCACTGGCTGCAAGTCCCGCATTGGCCGGGTCACCAACTCAGGCGCCATCGACACCGGTCGCCGCCTCATACGCCGAGTTGCTGGAACCGATTCCCAATGCAATCGAGCGGCTGAGAGCCTCCGACGCCGAGGCCGCGGCGAGTCCGGCTCGACTGATCCCGGCGCAATACGATAGGCCTCACCACCACCATCATCACCATCATCACAGTCGGCGCTGGTATCGGGACCACGGCTACAATTGGTTGAACGGCGCGTGGGTTCTGGGGCCGCGTCGCCATCATCACCACCACCACCACAACTACTAGTTCGAAGCTCTCGGCCTTTGCCGGAGCAGGTTTCGTTCGCTTATTTCGCGCGGTCTCTGGCCTTGGCCGCGCGAAACAGGTGGCGGTATGCGCCGTCGAACACTGTCTCGGTCGTCGAGAGCCAGCGGGTTCCGCCGGCCAGCGAATCGCGGCTGGCGGCGATGCGGCGCGACCGCAGCTCCCGTTCAGCTTCTTCCTCTTCAGTCATGGATTCCAGATCGAGCCGGGGCTCCGCCGGCAGGACAATGATGCTTAGGAACCCCTCGCCCTTGCGGAAGATGTGCGTCACCCCTTTGGGGGGCGCCTTGAAGATGCAGAAGTACATCATCGGCCACCAGTCGCTGCGGACCATCGCCGGCACGGCCAGCGGCGTCGTGTTCGTGGCGTCGGTGAAATAGCGCGGGTGCGGCTCGGTCCGCACGGCCCAGCCGCTTTCGACCTCAAGGTCGAGGGAGAGCTGGTAGGAATAGTAGTCCTCACCAAACGGACGAAACGGCGGCCACATCATGTCGGGGTCGGCGGGTTCGCCCCAGTCCGCCTCCAACCGCACGCTGCCGCGGAATTTGGTCACCCGCAACTCCTCGTCGAACGGATAGAGCACTTCCAGGCCGTACTGGGCGCTCTCCGAGAAGGGCGTGCAGTGCCAGGGCTGTTCGTGGCTGCCATCCGCGCGTGGCTGCTGTGCGCCGCCCCAGCCTGGAATCTGGAGTTTGACGGGCCGTGGAGGCGGGCGGTCCCCGAGGAGGCGGTACTTTACGGTCGGCAAGATGGCCTCCCTTCAGTGTAGCGAGCGGGGCTGCTTCATCGCCGACATGCGCCATAGCACCGGTCGACCGTCGAACTGATGTTTCAGCGCGCCGGCGATGTGCAGCGCCAGATTCACAACCACGATCCAGATCAGGATGTAGACGTGGATATGCGCCAGGGCGTGGCGCGTCGACTTGGAGGCAGGCGAGCCGAGCAGCAAGCCTGCCCCGGGCAGGTGGGGCCATGGCAGGCCCCAAAAGCTGATCGGATGAGCGCCCAGCGAAACCATGGCCCAGCCGGTCAACGGCAGGGCGAGCATCAATCCGTAGAAGACGATGTGGGAGCTGTGCGCCAGGGCCCGTTCCCACATGGGCATACCCGATGGCAGCGGCGGCGCGGGGTGCGTCAGCCGGACCGCGATCCGGACAATCACGAGCAGCATTATGGTGAAGCCAAGCGAAATGTGCACGCCCTCGACCTGAGTCTGTATCGGCGTGTGATCGGGAAGGACTTCATTCATGTACCAGCCGAGGCCGATTTGAATCAGGATTAAGAGGGCGATCGTCCAATGAAGCCCAATGACTGTCGAGTTATAGCGACGGTTCGCGTTCGACGCGGATCGGTTCAGTGCGTTCGGGCTATCGCCGGTCATGCAGCCTCTTCATGGTCAAGCTAGGTGAGCATAACGCACAAGCATCGGATTCGTTCTTGGCTTCCAATTCGC
>Ga0302314_10016573_pt1 | contig 12431 bp, 13 predicted proteins | sample III_Palsa_N2_3_FD_200533 | JGI IMG/M metagenome (GOLD analysis project Ga0302314, IMG submission 200533) | Peat permafrost microbial communities from Stordalen Mire near Abisko, Sweden - III_Palsa_N2_3 | ecosystem: Environmental > Terrestrial > Soil > Palsa > Peat permafrost | place: Sweden...
AACCTGAAGAAGGTCGTCCTCGAGCTGGGCGGCTCCGACCCGTACATCATCCTGGACACCGACGACGTCGAGAACGCGGCTGAGACCGCCTGGGCCACCCGGATGGAGAACGTCGGCCAGGCCTGCAACTCCAACAAGCGGATGATCGTCATGGACGACATCTACGACGACTTCGTGGCCGCCCTGGTCAACCGGGCCACCGCGATGTCACCGCGCCAGCCCGGCGATGACTCTGCGGGCTCCTACAGCCCGATGGTCTCCCGTAAGGCAGCGGAGAACCTCCTCGCCCAGGTGCAGGATGCGGTCTCCAAGGGCGCGACGCTGCACGTCGGCGGCACGCTCGACGACGGCAAGGGCGCCTACTTCGCCCCGGCCGTGCTCACCGGCGTGACCCCGGAGATGCGGGCGTACCGCGAGGAACTGTTCGGCCCGGTCGCCGTGGTCTACAAGGTCAGCGCCGACGACGAGGCGGTCCAGCTCGCCAACGTGGTGGACTTCGGCCTCGGCGGTGCGGTCTGGTCGACCGACGAGGAGCGGGCGATCAACGTCGCCGAGCAGCTGGAGGTCGGCATGGCCAACGTCAACACCCCGGCGGGCGAGGGCGCGGACCTGCCGTTCGGCGGCACCAAGCGCTCCGGCTTCGGCCGCGAGCTAGGTCCCCTCGGCATCGACGAATTCGTCAACAAGCGCCTCTTTTACGTCGAGAAGTAGCGCTTGGCGAGTAACACCCCAGTGTCGCCGCGGGGCGGCGTGCTGCGCCTGGTGTCCGCGCTGCCCGGCATCACCGTCACCCATGGCACCGTTGACGGCCAGCCCACGCTCACCCTCACCGCCGACACCGGCATCCCGCTGAAGGCCGCCAGCGGCCCGGCCGGCCAGGTCGCCGGCACCGTCACCTACGCGGTGACCCGGGTCAACCTGGCCAACATCGCCGCCGGCAAGCTCTGACCTGCCGGCTGGGAGTTTCGGGGCCTCAAGGGGTGCCGTGCTGCATCCGGCGGGAGTCGTCCTCCACGGCGACCGGGTCGGCGAAGAACAAGTCGGGATATGTGCGGCGCTTGGGCGGCACCGGGCTGCGCGCTGGACCCAGGCGGCGGGTCATGATGGCAGGCCACCGCGAGCGGGTCACGATGGCGCGGCGCCGCGGCCGGGGCAGCAGCCACCGGAGTGACAGGGCGGTCATAATTGGTCGAACTCCTCCGGATAGCCGATTCACGGTTATTGACGCTAGGCGGGGTCGGCCCGGGGCTACGATCCAATGGCATGGCAGCAAGACAGGCCAATTTGGCCTGGGAGACGCTCCTTGACCTGTCCGCCACCAGGTCCGGCCCGCTGCACATGCGCCTGGCCGCGGCCATCCGGGCGGCGATCCGGGACGGGCGGCTGCCGGTGGGCGTGGCGCTGCCGCCCAGCCGGATGCTCGCGGCCGACCTGAGCGTCTCACGCTGGACGGTCACCGAGGCCTACGGCCAGCTCGTCACCGAGGGCTACCTGACCGGGAAGACCGGTTCGGCGACCCGGGTGACCTGGTCGCCCCGGCCCGGTGACGAGCCCAGGGCCGGTCCCGCCCGCAGGCTCCCGGCGCAGGCCGCCAGGCCGTCCTCAGCGGCGGGCTTCGACCTGTCTTCGTATCACCCTGACCTGCGGGCCTTCCCCCGCCGCCAGTGGGTGGAGGCGATCCGCGCCGCGGCCGAGACCGCGCCGTTCGATCGGCTGTCTTACTCCGAACCGGGCGGTCTGCCCGAGTTGCGCGCGGTCTTGGCCGAGCACCTGAACCGGAGCCGGGGTGCTTCGGCCGAGCCGGCCACGATCTGCGTCGTCATGGGAGCCGGGCAGGGCATCTCCCGGCTCTGCCGTGCGCTGCTGGCCGATGGGCATACCGCGATTGGCATGGAGAATCCCGGGTCTCCGCGACTATGGCAGGCCGCGCAGGAGGCGGGCCTGGAACTCGTACCGCTCCCGGTGGACGATGACGGCCTGGTCACCGACGCCCTGGAGCGGCATCCCGGGCTGCGGGCCGTATGCGTGGGCGCGGCCCGGCAGATAGCACTCGGCTGCCCGCTGGGGCCGCATCGCCGCTCAGCCCTGGCGGACTGGGCGCGGCGGGTGGACGGGCTGGTCATTGAGGATGACTACCACTCCGAGTTCAGCTACGGCCGGCCGGCGCCGCCGGTGCTGCAGGGAACGGCCAGGGACCGGGTGGCCCTGCTGGGCTCGATGAGCCAGGTGCTCGGGCCTACGGTCGGCATCGGCTGGGTGGTGGCGCCGCGCCGGTGGGTGCAACCGGTCCGGGCCGAGCACGAGATCCAGCTGCTCCCGCGCGCGCTCAACCAGCTGGCGCTGGTGCAGCTCATGCAGTCAGGCGCCTATGGCCGGCACCTGCGCGCCTCGCGGCAGCGGTACCGGGTCCGCCGCAACGCGCTGACCGACGCGCTGCGACGCCACCTGCCCGAGTACCGCGTGCGCGGCGCCGAGGCAGGCGTGCAGCTGCTGCTCGTGCTGCCGCCCGGCACCGACGTGACCGCGATCCTCAGAGCCGCCGCGCGCCGCGGCATAGAGCTCTGCGACCTGTACGAGATGCAGCTCCAGCCCGAGCCATTGGACCCGGGGCTCCTGGTCGGCTACGGCAACATTAAGGACACGGTGATCGACGGGGCCGTTGCCGCGCTGGCCGAAGTCATCCGCGCTTTCGGCTGACCCGGAAGCCAGCGTGACGATGACGCCAGGATGCCACCGTAGAACAGCCACGCCTTCGGGTTCCCGAGGCCGGGTGTTCAGCCGACTCCGGACCGGTTGCCGACCATGATCGCGGGGGTCGTCTCGTGGGCGGGGAACGCCGGCCGTTCGGTCAAAGATTTATACATCCCGAACGGACCGTGGTTTCTCCTCTCGCGCCCCGTCACGCCGCCCAGCGTGACGACAGCCAATCACCAGTATCCGGTGATGACCTCTCACCGGCCCGGCGGAAAGCCTGATCCACACGATTCACCCGACGACCGGAATATTAACCGGGGTAAAGTCCGCTTTAGCTGGCGCACACCCCCGACCCAACGCAGGAGGAACTCCCATGACCCGGATCGGCATCATCCTCGGCAGCACCCGCCCCAACCGCAACGGCGAGCAGGTCGCCAGGTGGGTGCAGGACATCGCCTCGCGCCGCAGCGACGCCGAATACGAGCTCGTCGACCTGCGCGACTACCCGCTGCCGCACCTGGACGAGCCGCTGCCGCCCTCGATGGGCCAGTACCAGAACGAGCACACCAAGGCATGGGCCGCCACGATCGCCTCGTTCGACGGGTACGTCATCGTCACCCCCGAGTACAACCACAGCACCTCCGGAGTGCTGAAGAACGCCATCGACTACCTGTACGCCGAGTGGAACAACAAGGCCGTCGGCTTCGTCTCCTACGGCGCCGTCGGCGGTGCCCGGGCCGCCGAGCACCTGCGCCTGGTCGCCGGCGAACTGCAGATGGCCGACGTCCGCCAGCAGGTCGCGCTGTCACTGCTCACCGAGTTCGAGAACTTCACCGTCTTCCGGCCCGGCGACTACAACGCGGCCGCCCTGCACACCCTCCTGGACCAGGTCGTCGCCTGGAGCAACGCGCTCGCGCCGCTACGCCAGCCGGCCGCCCCCGCCGCCGTCTGACCCGCCGCCACGCCGCGCGTCGGGCCGCCGGTACCGGCCGGCCATGCGCCGGACCAGGTCCGCCGCGTCGGCCGCGGGCATCCCGGCCGCCGTGATGAACAGCGGGCGGCCCGAGGATCCGCGCACGACCGGCACCGCGTGGGTCGCGGTGCGGAACCTGGACTTGGCCACCCCGATCACCGGGATGCCGAACTCGGCGTGCGCACGCGCGCCCAGGCCTGGCCGGCCGCCGGAGTCCAGATCGGCGTAGCCGTCGACCACCAGCAGGCCCAGCCCGCTCAGGCCGTCCAGCACCGCGCGTATCGGCGGCAGTTCGCGCAGTTAGAACTCGCCCGGCCGGTAGGGCGCTACCCGGGGGACCACCGCGGTGCGTTCGGCCAGCACGTGCGCGAAGGCGGCATCGGCGGCCAGCACGGCGGCCGCCCGGGCGCCGCCGGTCTCCATGTCTTCAGGATGCCCGAACCCGCGCCCGGCATCAGGACCGTGCTCCGGCCGCTGCCTGCACGAGTCCGCAGCGAGTGGTCCAGCAGGTCACGAAGCGTAATTGGTCCGCGTCGAGCCGTCGTGGCGCTCACCAGCACGTCGTTATTTGTGGTCGTTGTTGCGATGGGGGGTGGTGGCAAGCTTCTCGATCGCCGTGGCGAAGGGACGGTAGTCGCCGTGTGCGGTGATTCCTTCTGCTTCGTCTTCGGTGAGCGGTCCGACTGCGACCTTCACGACATGGATCCGCACCGCGCCGTCTTCGGTAGTCAGTTGATAGTCGCTGTCGAGGATGGTGCCATTGGCTAGCGGTCCGCGGGTGGCCCACCGGACGGGTGGGTCGTACACGGTGATGTGGCCGTACAGGTGCCCGGCAGAGGCACCCCAGTCCTCGTAATGAGCACCTCCGATTCTCGGCTCGAGCACTATCCGGCGGGTCCGGTCACCGCCGTAGGTGTGCGGACGCCAGTCGTGCATCTGCTGGGTCATCACCTCGAAGGTGCGCTCGACGGAGGCGTTGATCCGCAGGTCGTAGGCGAGCCTGACGGTGCGGATCGGTTCGGTCGCAGCTGACATGTCGTTGGTTCCTTTCTCGATGGTGCGTTTGAGCGCCAGCAGCTCGGCAGCACCGGCGTCAGCCATCGGCCGGACCCACCGCTCGTACCACTCGCGCAGCGGGACGGGGTTGAGGTAGTTGACGCGCTCGCGTCCGCGTCGTTCGGCGAGGACGACGCCAGCCTCGACCAGGACGCTGAGGTGCTGCATGACCGCGAACCGGCTGAGTTCGGGCAGCCCGGCGGCCAGCTCTCCGGTGGTGGCGGGTGCGTTGCGGAGCTGGTCGAGCAGTCGGCGGCGCCACGGGCTGGACAGCGCGCGCCACAGGTCGGGCTCTGTTCCGGTCGCCATGGACTGAGGCGCAGACATGTGATAAAACTATCACATATCCGGGATGAGGAGCAGAGTGATGGGCGCACAAGACCTCGAGGCTGCCTATCCGATCCCGATCCGGGCGTTGCCACCTCGAGGCGATGCGCGACGCCGGCCATCTTCTCGTCGCGGGTCCGCTTTTCGACCAGCCCGACCCGCGACTACGCGGCATCTGCATTTACCGAACCGGGAGCAACGCGAAGACAAGCGAATTAATCATCCCGTCGCATTCCTCGACACAGACGCACACTATTGATTTGTGAGACGCATGGGTCACTCCCTGCCCGTGACAACCGCCGGCTCTGACGGCAGCAGGTGCGACTGGGGATCTAAAGATGCTCACTGCCGTCGGCGAGCCTGGTCAGCAGGTTGTACCGGTACACCATGATCACGTAGCCCTCCACACGGTAGGTGTGCGCTGGGCGGCCGAAGAATTCCTGCCCGGCGCTGACCGCGATCCCGCCCAGCGGCCCGTCCGGGTTCGCCATGGCGACGACAAAGTTTGCCCGGCGGGTGCCGGGGTCGTACCACGCGGCATCAGCCTCCCAGGCATAAACGGCGGTGCCCTGATCGGTGACCGGGGCGACGAGCACCTTGCCGCCGCTGTCCACTGTGGTGCTGCTGGCCTGCCAGTAGGCGGCAAGGCCCTCGGTGTACCCATGCGCGGTGAGCCACCCCGCCAGGGGCATGTTCTCGGCGGCGGCCGGCGCCCCGGCCGCCGCGTAGCAGAGCGCGGCCAGGCCAGCCGCGAGCCATGCCCCTCCCGCTGGCAGCAGTGCCCGGCGGGCGGCGCGGACCCTGTCCGGCAGCAGCCCTGGCAGCACCCGGCCGGCCAGCACCGCGCCGAACGGCAGCAGCACGGCGACCTCGTGTGCCTGGCCGGCCGACGACAGCTCGATGGTGAAGACCGCTGCGGCCATCGTGGCGACCGCGGCGGCGGCAACGACCTGCGTCACCCGGTCCACCCGGGTGAGATACCAGATGAGGGCGGCCAGCAGCGCGAGCCCGGCCAGCGCCAGGCCGATCAGGTGGAACTGCGCGAGGAAGGCCGCCAGGCCGTGGTTCCCCTGGCCGCTGGCGCCGAAGAGCAGCAGCAGCGTCTGTCCCAGCGCCCGGAGGTGACCCGGCAGCTGCGACCTGGCGGCGAGCAGCTGCCGCGGCAGCGGGAGCAGGTCGAAGCCGCCGAGCGCGCGGATCGCCTTCGCTGTACCGGCCGCCAGCAGGACTGAGACCGCGGCGGCCAGCCCCAGCGCGGTGTCGTACCAGAACTCCCGGACCGGGCGGAGCCCGATGGCCAGCACGACCAGCCGGATCACGGCCACCACGCCGACCGGGACGACCACCGCGACCACGGCGAGCTCGTCCGCCACCTGGGCCCAGGCCAGCAGCCCGCACACCACCACCGGCACGTACCAGCGCTCCCGGGCCTGGTCCAGAACCAGCAAGATGAGCAGGACGGGCACGGCCGTGCCGAAGTGGTCGGGATTCTCCAGCAGCGCCGGCGTGCCGGCGACCGATGGCGCGAGCATGACGCCGGCCGCCACCAGGGCGCGGACCACGCCAGCCAGGCCTTTGGCCCGGCCGCGGGCCAGCAGTGCCGCGAGCAGCACAGTCAGCGTGTACGTGACAGCACCGCAGATGTGCACCACATCCGGCCGCAGGCCGCGGACCAGATCGCCGAGCATGTATTCCGGCAGCTCGGTGGGGTAGAACGAGACGTCGCCTGTCCACCACCCGTGAAGCAGCAGGTTGCCGTGCAGCATGTCCTGCGCCTGCAGCACCTGGGCGGCACCGTCGGAGTTGAACGACGCGACCCGTGACTGCCGGAAGTACAAGACGAGCAGGCCGGCAGCGGCGAGCAGCAGGCCGCCCGCCCTCAGCAGCCGGGACCGCCAGGAAGGCTGAGGGGCCTCAGCCGCGACTGACCCCGCCGCAGCGCTGGCACCGATCGCGTTTCCTGCCGGGTGCACCAAGAAGCCGCCCTGCCCTTGACAACCTTGCCGCCGCTAGCTCCGCCCGCTACCCGGTTGCCCACTGTAGCTGACCGATGCCATCCGGACGGCGGATCGCGATAAATCGCCATAGTGCGGGGGCTTGGTCGCCTGGACCTCCTACGATCGCGGGGCCGCCGGACGACTGCATTCCAGCGGATCCGCGTGGGGAAACGCCGCCGCCGCGGTTTTCACGGGTTCCCTGGAACGTGCCGCCACCGGCCGTTCGGATAAAAAGAACGTGATTTTGCCGAACGGCCGCTGATTCTTGTGCTCGCTCATGGACGAGCACTGCGGGCTTCGCGCCGGGTGACTCGCGTCACCCAAAGCTGGTCCGTGTCCCGGCAGAGGTTCACCGCCGCCTTGTCCGCGAAGCCGCCGAACAGCCCGGGCTAGCAGTCGTTTCCCGGTGAGGCTCTCGTGAAGTCACCAAGCCTGCAGCAGGCCTTCTGGGCTGAAGACAGTGTCTACCCGGTTGGTGGCTGCGCCGGAGCGGGAGATGGCAATCAGCGGAAGCGGTTCGGAGGTGATCCGGTCGCGGTGGCGCTGCAATTCGACGAGGTCATGGTCATCGAATGGTGCGGTTTCCAGCCACTTGACCGAGCCGAGGAAGAGCAGCTGGCGGGCGACAGGTTCCCGGTCGGCGCCGACGATGTCGATCTCGACGTCGTTGCTACGCGTCCAGTAGCCGCCAATTACCGGCGCCGCCGGTACTCCCTGAGCGGGCAGCAGACGTGTGAGTGCCTCCCGTATGACAGGTTCGATGGCGCGCCCGCGCCATGAGGTCCAGCTCCTGAAAATGCGATCCAGCGTCAGGTCCGAGCGCATCCGGTCCAGCTCGGTCAGATGGGGGCCGAGAAATGCCAGCCAGAACCGCAGGTAGGTATCCGTGATGCGGTACCGGCGCTCCTTCGACGGTGTCAGGCTGATCGGCAAGTCGCCGACGACCACGCCCTTGCTGATCAGCAAGTCAGTGGCGCGGGTAAGCGTTGAATGGGCAATGCCCCCGGCGGCGCGGGCGATGTTGGTGAAGCTGCGCTCGCCGCTGCCGATCGCGGCCAGGACTGCGCGGGCCTGCGCCTGGTCGGGGAACTCCGCTGACAGTGACAGCTGGGCTGAGACCACGAGCGGGCTTACGGGATTGGCCAGCTCCCTGGACAGGAAGGATCTCGTGTCTTCCCCGTTTTCCCACCTGGCGCAGATGATCGGCAGGCCACCGGTGATAAGGGCCGCGTCGAAGGCATCAGCGGCAGAAAGCCCGGCCATAGCAGCAACATCTGCCGGGTTCAGTGGCCCTATCGTCATCTGGGCACCGCGCTGATGGAAGGGGCGGCCGTAGGAAGTGAGCGCCTCCATCATGGACAGATCGGAGCCGATCAAGATCAGCAGCACCGGCTTACGTGACATCTCGCGATCCCAGGCACGTTGCAGCACGCTTTCGAATACACCGGACAGATCCATGAGATAGGGCAGTTCGTCAATCACGACGACGCTCGCCACCTCGTCAGGGAGTATCCCTGCGAGCTGGCGGAACGCCGCGGCCCAGTTCCCTGGTGCCGCTTCGCCGAACACTTCCGCCTCCGGCAGCGAGCAGGTGCGGACCGTCTCGCTAAACTCGCGCAGCGGCTCCCCGCCGAAGCCGATCTCGGCGGTATAAAAGACACTGGGCACGTGGAGCCGGTCGATGAACTCCTCAACCAGCGCGGACTTGCCGATCCGGCGGCGCCCGCGGATAATGAGGCACTTTCCCGGTCGTGACTCGCCGACGTGTTCCCGGACCTCAGCGAAAATCTGGTCCAGGGCAGCCAATTCTCGGCGTCTCCCCACGAAACCTGACACGACCATCTCCAAGACTATCTGACAAGATACTCCCACCAAAAATAGTATCTTGATTGGAAGTAACCTAGACCGTATGACTCGCGGCCTGATCACCCTGAACGTTGATAGCCCGCTGGCCAGCCTGGCGCTCGCCCTCGCCGCCGCCCTGCGGGTCCTTGACGTCCTCGGCTGACGGGCAGTGGCGGCAATGTTCAACCGGGAGCGGCTCGTCAGGGCAGGCGACGTGACACGCGCGGCTGGCGCATCCTGGCCACAACTCGCAGAAAAGAAGTTCATCAATGTCGGCAACGCTTAGTTTGACCCGGGAAACGCCCTTCGCCTTCGAGCTCCGGCGCGGCGTCTTCGACATCTCGGTCGACGGCAAGACTGTCGGCTCCATCGAAAGCCACGAGACGGTCGAGGTGTCGCTCGAGCCGGGACACCACACCCTTCAGATCCGGCACGGCCGCTACTCGAGCCGAAACGAGTCTTTCGACGTGCCCGACGGCGACGTCGCCAGCTTCCGCTGCCACGGGGCCATGATCTGGCCAACGTACCTCGTGTCCTTCCTCAAGCCAGACCTCGCCATCAGCCTGAGGCCGACGTGAGGAGCGGCGCCGGACGGCCTCCCATGCCGCGACCGCCCTCTACCACGGACTGCGCGCCGCCGACGGCGAGATCGACGCGGTTCACCGCGGCTTCGGCGTGCGATTTCAATTCAGGAAGTCCAAACCAGCAGACCGGTGTCCTAACGCGATGCGCCTCAATCGCTTCACCTCGCGCTTGTCGAAGACGCCCGGCGTGGTCAGCCCTTCCGACGGGGTGCCGGCCTACACGAACGTGATTATCTTCCGGCTCCGCCCTGGAGGCCTCCTCCTCGATCTCGTCCTGGACGCCGTTTCGGGGACCGAGGCGGCGCGCTACCGGAGTCGCGGCGCACCTGCTGGCCTGCGGCCCCCGCGCCGAAGACTACCGGGGTCTCTTGGCCGCCGCCCACCGTAGTCATCGCCTCCGCCGGCCACGTCGTAGGGTGGATCGACGTGCACCCCGACGACAGCACCCGCACCGAACCGGCGTAGATCCTCAGCGCCCTGAACCAGCTCCGCCTCTAACAGCGCCGACCCCCGGCGCGCCCGCGAAAAGGACGGTACGCGATGGCAGTACTACTGGGCGTACTCATGCTGCCCGGCGCCAAAGCCCGCAACGGTGGTACGGAGCACCGGCGGCATCGGTCGGACACCACGCGTCATGCCTGAACTCGATCTGACCATCGCCACAGCAGACGGCCGCGACCTGCTGACGGCCGCCGAAACGGACTGGCTACGGCCCGTTCCGCACTGCCCAGGCTGGGATGCCGCCGACCTCGTCGGCCACATGGGCGCGATCCTGGGCTGGATCGCCAGGATCGTCGCTACCGGCGAACGTGTTGCGCGCCGGGACCGGGAAACCCCGCCGTCCGAGCACGCCGCGTTGGCGTCCTGGTATTCGGCCCATCTGAGCCACACCGTGGACATCCTGACCGCCACTGACGTTGACTCACCGGCCTGGACGTTCTCGAGCCGTGGCGAGCGGCGGGCTGGCTGGTGGCGACGGCGACTGGCCGTGGAACTGGCCATCCACCGGTGGGATGCCCAGCACGCCGCCAGCCTCGGCGGCGCTGCACCGCCCCAGCCGCTGGATGCCGAGGTCGCCGCGGCGGGCATCGAGGAATTCCTGACGGAGTTCCTGCCCGGCCTGCTGGCCCAGCCCGAGGTCGGCGGCTTGACCGGTTCCCTGCACCTGCATGCCACCGACGGGCCCAGCGAGTGGTGGGTCGACCTCGACGCGCGTGCCGATGCCGCCGCTGTCCCGAGGCACGCCAAGGCAGATACCGCCGTAAGAGGCACCGAATCCGACTTGATGCTCTGGCTCACCAACCGGAGTCCTGTCCCTACCGTTGAGATCCTGGGTCAGGATGACGTCGCAGCCAGCTGGACCCAGCTCCGGCGCTGACGAGCGCCGGCTTTAGCCAGACGTGTTCGGATCGTTCGAGCACCTCTTCTTCTGCTGGCGTCTTACCGCGCGTGCGGTGCGGCGATCCGGCGCCATGTTCATCGTCCACGACGCCACGCTGTCCTAGTGGTGCCGGTCGAGAGCTGGCCGCTGGCCGCCATATTGCCTGGTAACAAGGACGCGAATGACTACCCATCCCGGCCTTGATGCTGCAGGGCTTCCGTGGATGCAGGGGAAGGACAAACACCTCGGTTAGCGTGCAGGATGACGATGAATGCTGCCAGTCCAGCTAGGTAGAACACACAGGCGCAGGCACCGGCTATGAGAAAACATGCAGGTTTGTCGCCGATCCACCAAGATGCAGTGCAGGCCGCCGGAACCACAACGGCCGGAAGACTCCGGTGACTGACAGGGAGAACCCCTGCGGGACGACGAGCATATGACTAATACCAGGATCGCAGCGTGCCATGTATCGGGTTCGCGAGAGCTGGTAAGCACGGATCGGGACTCACCCCTGCCTCAGCCCGGGCGGCCCGGTGGCGTCGGCCATGCGGGGCCGGCTAGTAACGTATTCGGCGAACGCCGGCTCAGTGCGTACCAGGTCGGCCGCGATCTCGGCTAATGGCCACACTTGTGAATCGGTGCGAAGCACTAATTCGCGCTGCAATTCTTGTGCCGCCACCACAACACCGGCTATTCCGCTGGGCCTGCTCCGGTGCCAGCGGGAGGACAGGCGCCGGGCCGCGCGAGACAGGGAAGCGCCTGCTCGGGAGGGAAATCCGCCAGGATGGGTGCCCTCCGCTCGTAGGCCGGTCAACGGTATACTTGATTCAGACCTCGAGAAAGCGATGACGTGTGCCGATGACTGACGACCGGCGAAGGCTGATAAACGACTCACGTGATGACGCGGAGTACAGCGGCCGTGAGCGGGTAAGCCGAGCTGCGTATGAACTGTTCAGCCGCGAGGGTGTCCGGGCGGTCGGGGTCGACGCGGTCATCGCCCGGGCGGGCACGGCGAAGATGACTCTCTACCGGAATTTCCCGTCCAAAGATGACCTGATTCTCGAATTCCTCCGGCGTCGTGAGCAGCTATGGACCCATGAGTGGCTGGAGGCTGAGAGCCGTCGACGTGGCGAAACTCCCCGCGAGCAGCTACTGGCGATTTTCGACGTGTTCTCTGATTGGTTCAGCCAGCCCGACTTCGAGGGCTGTTCCTTCCTGACGACAATGGTCGAAATTAACGACAAAGAGCATCCCGTCTACCAGGCTGCCATTGGGCATCTGGCCAATATCCGAGACTACATAGCGGAGCTCGCCGCCGCCGCCGGCCTTCGTGATACCGATTCGTTCGCCCGCAAATGGCACATTCTCATGAAAGGCTCGATCATGGCGGCCCATGAGGGCGACATCGCAGCAGCGGCGCGGGCCAAGGAGATCGGCGAGCTCCTGCTCACGGAGCACGCCAGATAGGTACGGCCGAGGCAGCGGTGGGATGCCCGCGCCGACGTGCGGGCACCCCACCGCTTGGACTCCTCAGCTGATGCCGAGCTTCTCAGCGGCGAGCTTGGTCCCCTCTA
>Ga0302314_10016575_pt1 | contig 12430 bp, 6 predicted proteins | sample III_Palsa_N2_3_FD_200533 | JGI IMG/M metagenome (GOLD analysis project Ga0302314, IMG submission 200533) | Peat permafrost microbial communities from Stordalen Mire near Abisko, Sweden - III_Palsa_N2_3 | ecosystem: Environmental > Terrestrial > Soil > Palsa > Peat permafrost | place: Sweden...
ATGCGAATGCGCAGATTCGCGCTCTCCTCACTCCCGACCAGCAGAAGACCTTTGACGCATCCGCGAAGAAGAGCAAGAAGTCCAAGGATGCCGCTCCGGCCGCAACACCGGCCCCAACCACGTAAATTCGCCGCGTGAAGGCTGGTCGCTTTGGCGGCTGAAGACGGGTTGAACCGCTTCAGCCGCCTTTGTTATTTACTGCTCCATCGCTGCCTGTATCATGCGGAGGCAGCCGCACACAGGAATATCCATCACCGTGAGAAGCCAGACTGTAAACCGCCGCCAACCCACCGCATATCGCGCACTTGCGCAGCGCATCATTGCGTCCTCCTGCATTCTCAGCATGGTTGTGCCGGCGTGGGCGCAATCCGGCGCACCGGCAGGCGCTGCGCCCGGCTCGGTCTTTCGCGTCACCAGCCAGCTTGTGCTGGAAGACGTCTCCGTAAGCGATTCGCACGGAAATCCCGTGCACGGATTGAAGCAGAGCCAGTTCAGGATCACGGAAGATGGCAAGCCGCAGGATGTGAAGAGTTTTGAAGAGCACCTGACGCCGACCGCGGAAGAGTCCGCTAAATTTCCGCCGATGCCCAAGATGGCTCCCGGCGTCTTTACCAACTACACGCCTGCCCCGGCCATCGGCGCAGTGAATGTGGTTATACTCGACACGCTCAACACGCCGCTGCAGAACCAGCAGTACGTCCGCTCGCAGCTGCTCGCGTACCTGAAGAGCATGAAGCCCGGCACGCGCATTGCCATCTTCGGCCTGAGCCGCGAACTGCATCTCCTGCAGGGGTTCACCTCCGACCCAGAGATGCTGAAGGCCGTGCTGACCGGCAAAAAGGGTGATTATCATCCCTCCAACCTGATGGAGAACAGCGTGGAAGGCGACCTGGGGGCCGATACCACCGAATCCGACGCCATGACCGCCGCTGCGGGCAATGATCCCAGCCTGACCGAGGCAATCGCCGGCGTGCAGCAGTTTGAAGCCGAGCAGCAGGCCTATGAACTTGAAATGCGCGCCCTCTACACGCTCGACGCGATGAACCAGCTCGCGCGCTACCTGGCCGGCATCCCGGGAAGAAAAAATCTTATCTGGTTCTCTGCCTCGTTCCCCATCGATCTACTGCCGGATGGCGATCTGCCGGACCCCTTTGCCGCCATGGGCGATAGCGAAGATGAGTTCCGCGAGACAGTCACCCTGCTGGCGCGCAGCCATGTCGCCGTGTTCCCCGTGGATGCGCGCGGCCTGATGGTGAATCCCGCCATGAATGCGGAGAACTCCGGCATGAAGTATTCGGACCCCACGCAGGGCAAGAAAGACACCCAAACCTTCTTCGACCAGACCGCCAGCGAGCACAGCACCATGCTGCAGATGGCCGACAAGACAGGCGGCAAGGCCTTCATCAACACGAATGGCTTGAAGGACGCCGTCGACAAGGCCATCGAGGCCGGGTCCAACTACTACAGCCTCAGCTACTACCCCACCGGCCACAAGTGGGACGGCAACTATCACTCGGTCGTCGTGAAGCTGGACGATCCGAAGCTGAAGCTGACCTATCGCCTCGGCTACTATGCAGACGATCCCGATGGACCGCCGAACAAACGGAATGCGCCCCTGCTCACGTCTACTATTCACGCCGTGGCCGATCCCCTGCTGGCAGCACGAGAGAGTGCGCTGCAGGCCGCCATGCAGTTTGGCGCGCCGGAGCCGACACAGGTTGTCATGAAGGTCCGCATCGTGCCCATGGGCGACAAACCGGAAGATACCGTAGCAGCCGGCAACACACCCGACCCAAAGACGCGCGGCCCCTATCAGCGCTTCGCGGTGGACTACGCCGCCGATACGCGGCACATCCAGTTCATCGCCAATGCCGATGGAACCTTCAAAGTGATCCTGGAGTTTGCCGTGCTGGTCTATGACGACCAGGGCAAGCTCTACAACACGCTCAGCAAAACAGCCGGGGCGGACAACATCACGGCCGCCAAGCGCGCTACCATGCTTAAAAGCGGTATGCAGTTCCACCAGGAGATCAGCGTTCCCATCAAGGGCCATTACTACATTCGCGCCGGCATCCACGATCATGTGGGCGATGCGATGGGGGCAGTGGAAGTGGATGTGGACAATGTGAAGGCTGCCGCGAAGCAAGCCGCGGAGGACCTGCAGAAAGCCGCTGCGAAAGCCAACACGCCAACGCCGGGCGCCACGCAAACCCCGGCGAAGCCTTAACCAATTCATCGCATAGGAATCGAGTTTCGCATGTCTCTACGCTCCGCACTGGTCAGCACATTCGCCCTGAGTCTTCTTCTTGCCACGCCGGCTGCGCATGCGCAGAGCGGCCCGTACACCGGCTTTGATATGAACCTCTATCCCGGCGATGCGATGCTGCCCGTGCTGCACAAGAGTTTTTCGTACGTAGGCTACTGGCTCAATGCGCCTCCCGGAGAAAAGCTCGATAACTGGAAGGGCAAGCGCGCCGTGATCGCGCAGAACGGCTTCGGCTTCCTGATCCTCTTCAACGGTCGCGTCGATGATGACTTCAAAAAGATGGACCCCACCGCCACCGGACGCGCCGATGCCACGAAGGCCATCGCTGCGGCAACCGCTGAAGGCTTTCCCGCGCACGCGATCATCTTTCTCGACCTGGAAGAGGGCGGCCGCATGATGCCGCAGACGACGAAGTACATGACTGCCTGGGTGGATACCATGCGCCACTCCAACTTTCGCACCGGCGCGTACTGCTCCGGCATCGAAGTGGATGACGATCCGGGCGTGAAGATCTCTACCGCCGACGACATTCGCTCGCACTTCAGCGATGTCGCGCTCTGGCTCGCCAATGATGAATGTCCTCCCGCGCCGGGCTGCACGCTGAAGCAGAATGGCCTGCAGTTGAGCCAGTCCGGCCGCGCCGATGCGCTGGTGTGGCAGTACGCGCAATCTCCGCGACGCCCTGAGTTCACGCGCCACTGCGCAATAACGTATGCGCATGATGGAGACTGCTACGCCCCCGGCACACCGAAGCTCGGCAAGTATTCGCTGGACCTGAATCTCTCCAGCTCGCCCGATCCCTCCGCCGGCCGGTAGAAACGATAGCCACGAAAGAGAGCCGCCACGATGTCCTCGAAAACACCCCTGAAGCTCGTTCTCCTCGCATGCGCCGTCTTTACAGCGTCCGCTCGTCCGCTTGCAGCGCAGGCATTTCAGCATCCCGGCGTGCTGGTCAGCAAAGCGCAGCTCGACTTCGTCAAGCAGCAGGTGAACGCGAAGGTTGAACCCTTCTATACCGAGTTCAAGCGCGCGAAGGACAGCGACTTCGGCGACCTGCACTACAAGCCCAAGGGACCGCCGGCGACCGGCGTCATCGAGTGCGGGTCCTTCTCGCATCCTGACTTCGGCTGCCACGACGAGGACGCTGATTCGTCCGCCGCATACATCCAGGCGCTGCTCTGGTATATCTCCGGCAATCACGCATATGCCGACAACGCCATCGCGATCATGAACGCCTACGGCAAAAATCTGAAGGCCTATACCAACTCCAACGCTCCGCTGCAGGCGGCGTGGGGATCGACGAAGTGGGCACGCGCCGCGGAGATCATCCGCTACAGCAACGCCGGCTGGTCTGCTGCGGACATCCAGGCCTTCTCCAACATGCTCACCAAGGTGGTTGTGCCCGTGATCTACAACGGCTCCACCAACAACGGCAACTGGGAGCTGAGCCAGATCGAAGCGATGATCGGCATCGCCGTCTTCACCGACAATCGCGAGCTCTTCGATCACGCGACGCTCTTCTGGAAGCAGCGTGTTCCCTCCTACTTCTACTACGAGCCAATTGATGGCGACCATCCCGTGCCCTCGCCGCGAGGAGCCGCACCGCGCGGCAAATCTCTCTGGGCCGGGCAGACGACCTTCAACGCCACGCTGAACGGCATGCCGCAGGAGGCATGCCGCGACTTCCATCACTCGGCGTACGGACTCTCCGGCGCGATGGCTGCGGCGGAGACGGCGCATATCCAGGGCGTGGATCTTTACGAGTCCGAAGAGCCGCGGCTGATGGCAGCGATGGAGTTTATGTCGTACTACCAGTTGAAGAACCCTGTGCCGAAGTATCTCTGCGGCGGCGAACTGAAACTGGCGACGGGTTCCACCTTCGTCATCGGCTACAACGAATATCACAACCGCCTGGGACAGCCCCTGCCTTACACGAAGAAGTGGATTGAGACCGGCGTGCTGACCAATCCTGTGCCGACCGACGTCGGCGAACACACCACCATCTTCGAGCCGCTGACGCACGCAGCAGATGCAAGCTCCAGCACAGCCGCTGCGCCGGCAGATTCTGCACCTGCACCGGAAAAGAAGAAGCACAAATTCTTCTAGCGCGGTTCTGCGGTGCGCGCGCTAAGCGATTACTTCGAAAGGCCGCATCATGTCCTTCGCCTCATGCTCCAGAATGTGGCAGTGGTAAAGGTAGTTGCCGGTATAGCCCTCAAAGCGGACGATGATGCGCGTCACCGTGCGCGGCTCGCACTGCACGATGTCCTTCCATCCCATCTCATTCGGCGCCGGTGGCACGGCGGCTCCAAGTAATTTCATCGTGCCGTGCTGCATGAACTCATAGACGTCGTAGCGGCTGCGATCGAGTATCTGGAAGCGCACCAGGTGGAGATGCATCGGGTGCGTGTCGTCCGTGGGGTTCACGAACTCCCATATCTCGGTGGTGTTCAGGCGCGGGCGCTCGGTCACCGGCTCATGCCAGTGCTTGTTGTTGAGCAGCATCATCATGGTCATGCCGCGGCTGTCCATGTATTCACTGAAGACGATACGGCGCGTGGTGACGGCTTCCGGCTCCGGCGTACGCACGATGGGGCGCAGTGTCTGCGGAATGGTTGCAGGCGCTTTAGCCGGAGACGTTGCGCCGGCAACGCGAAACTCGAGAATATCCAGCGCACCGTTGCGCAGATGCACGTTCTTTCCGGCTGCGGCAGATAGATCGAGCAGAATATCAACCCGCTCCCCCGGCGCAAGCATGAGATGTTCCACGGAGACCGGCGCGGCGAGCAGACCCTGGTCGCTGCCAATCTGAATCAGCGGGCCATTCGTGCTTGAGAGCGAAAAGAAGCGGCTGTTCGCGGCATTCAGGATGCGCAGGCGGTAGAGGCGCGGCTCAACATCGGCAAAGGGGCGGATCTTGCCGTTGATGATGATGGCGTCGCCGCTGAACTCCGGGACCCACGGCGCAGCTGGGTCGCCGGAGGTGGGATAGTAGAGCGCGCCATCTGTCGTCACTTCGCGGTCGTAGAGAATCAACGGAAGTTCGTACGGTCCGCGCGGGAGGTTGAGCGCATCTTCCGCGGCATCGCGCACAAGGAACATGCCGAAGAGGCCGGCATAGATATTGAGCCGGTTGATGCCCATGGCGTGATCGTGGAACCAGAGCGCAGACGCTTCCTGCTGCATGGGATAGCGGCAGACGCGGCTCTTGCCGGGGACGTACCAGTCATCGGGATAGCCATCGTCGACAGAACGCGTGCGCGCGCCATGCAGATGCACGCAGGCGCGCACGTCCGGCACGCCGGGGCCGCAGCCGTGCAGGGTGTGGTCGATGGGCAGGAAGTGTTGCTGCGGAAGATCGTTCACCCACTCAATCTCAACCGGATGGCCGCTGCGCGCTTCGATCACCGGAGCCAGCGCGCTTGGGCCGCCTCCTGACGCGCCATAACTCCACATGCGCGTCGGCGGCAGATCGCGGTGCAGCTTCGCATGAATCTCGCGCATGGCAATGCGTATGCGGGACGAGCGCGCGAAGATTCTTTCCGGCAACGGCAGCGGATCGGCAAAGGCCGGTAGAGAGAAGGTATTGATCTCGGCAACGGGCGGCGCAGCCGGCATGGGCATCGTCATCTGCGCAAGGCCGCGCGGACGCGCCGCTGCAACGCCGGCAGCGGAGAGAAGCTGGAGAAAATTACGGCGCGTATACGGCAGATCAGGCTCCGATGCGCGCTCAGTTACCGGTTGTGACCACGCCCGTGGCCGGGTTCAGAAGAACCACGTTCGGGTTTGGCGGCGTGGTGCTGGTGAAGTTGAACAGGCCGTTCATGGAGCCGGAGACGCTGTCATACGAGCCGCTGCCGAGTCGCTGGCCTTTCAGGAAGGTGTCTTCAATGAAGCGGAGGATGGAGGTCTGGTCGATTGGCGTGGAATCAACGTAATTTTTGTTCGCCCACGGCGAGATGACGAGCAGAGGAAGCCGCGGACCGTGTCCGCAGCGGCCCTGCGCATGCAGCGTCGTAGGGGTTACGCCGGGCAGTGCATTGGCGGAACTAACCGAACTATTACTGGAGCAGATAGCACTATCCGCACCGGTGGTGGCATTGCTGGAACCGTTCACCACATAGTTCAGATGGTCATACCAGCCGTCGGAGTCGTCATACGCGATGATGATGGCCGTGTTCTGCCAGAAGGGTGAGGCTTCAATGGCATTCACCATGGTGACGATCCAGGTCTGCTCATCGAGCGGATCGGAGTTGCTGGCGTGGGAGTCCTGATAGGCCGGCGGTTTCAGATAGCTCACCGCCGGCATATTGCCGGCAGCCAGTGCTGTCAGAAAGTCGTTGGAATCATACTGGTGGTTCCCCGCGTCGGAATTGGTGCCGATCAGCGCCGTAGACGTAGGACGCGTGTGCAGCAGGTTCTGCGTGCTGGTGTAGAACTGGAAGGGCTCGTGGCGCGAAACATAGTCCTGCTGGGCCAGCTTCATCACCGAAGAGTAGCTGGTGCGCTGGCAATTGGTAGTTGTGACGGAGCTGCCAGGGACGGGAGGGTTGGTGGCGGCAAGATTGAAGCCGCCCTGGAACCATCCCCAGCTCACATTGGCCGCCGTGAGCAGATTGCCGATGTTCGGCCCGGTCATGGTGTAGTACGAGCCGCCGGTGGAACAGGTATCGCCCGGGGGCTCCGCGTCGACGTCAACGGTGTAGCCGCCGGAGCCGTCAGGAAGCAGCGCGCTGGTGGCATTGCCGGCATTCACGGCACCGTTCGTCTGGCCGGAGATGAGATTGATGGCGCCGATGGTGGAGGGGCCGAAGGTGGTGCCGAAGAAGTGGTCGCTGATGGCGTAGTGCTGCGCATAGTTCCACAGCGCGGTCACGGTATTGCCGTCAAAGTAGCCCATGGTGAGGCCGCTGGTATCCACTTGCGCGGGGCTGGTAACGATTACGCCGCTGGTGAGCTTGGCATTGGACGCGCCGACTGAAGCGGGAAAGAGGTCCATGGCTCCGTTGTCAAAGGCCTGCTGCTCGGGCGCATAGCTGTGGCTCTGGGTGACGAGATAGGCGTCCGCGGGCGGCAGGCGGAAGGGATTGATCGCGCCGGTGGCATTCGCGGTGTTCGATGCGTTGGGGTTCGCCGTGAGCAGCGTTGGATTCGTGATGAAGTTGTTCGGCGTGGGCGTTCCGGCGGCGGCGGTGAACGGCGTCTCGCCGCTCAGGTTCTGAGCATTGGGATAGGTGCCGAAGTAGTGGTCGAAGGACTCATTTTCATCGAAGATGACAACGACATGCTGAATCACCATGGCACTCGTAATCGGCGTGGAGGATGGAACGCTGGAAAATCCTCCATTGCAACCGGTGAGTACAAGCACACTGACGAGAGAAGCAGCGAGAAACTGGCGAGAGAGTTCACGAACCATGGAGAGGCCCCGATCGATATGGCTATTAAGATTGACTTCACCTTAAATGGCGAGAAATTGAGTGTCAACTCATTTCTCCTTCCGTCTTCACTTTGTAACGTTCATGGCAGCACAGCTTGAAATGCGGGTATCGATGCCATAGCATTGCCACGCGTACGCAGCGGGAGTGTTTCCGGCAATGGACAGACGATCATTTCTACAGAGGTGCGCCGCCGCAGGCGTCATCGCAAGCACCTCCACTTCCCTGCTTGGCCAGCACGCAAGTGATGCAGCGCACCCCGGTCAGCATCTATTTCCCGTCAACGGCACTCCTCTGCCGGACGGCGGCTGGAAGCTGTGGATCGATCAGCATGCGCAGTGGCAGGATGACGCCATCTATCTTCCCGATGATGTGGACCTGAAGAAGCTGCCGGTAAATCCTCCGACCGGTGGCTGGCAGTCTCTCTATCAGCGAAATGGCGGCGATGATTTCGCGACTGTCACTCTACCGACGACAGTCGAGCAGCACTTCTGGGGAAAGTTTGGCTCACGCCCGTATACGCCGGAAGAGTATCGCTACGCCGCCGACGATCCCATCCCGCAGAACGGCGCATATCAAGGCGTCTCGTGGTGGTGGCGAGAGATTGATATTCCAGCAGCGATGCTCAGCCAGCGCATCTTCCTCCACATCCGCGGCGCGCGCATGCGGGCAGAGGTCTATCTCAACGAACAACTTGTCGGCTACTCCATCATGGAAGAGCTGCCCTTCGAGTGCGATCTGACCGCTGCCGCAAAACCCGGAGGCAAGAACACGCTCACAATTCGCATCACCAGTCCCGGCGGACGTTACGACTGGGTCGACGGCACCACCATTCGCTGGGGCGCAGTGAACGTCTATCGCTCGCACGGGTTTGGCGGGCTGGATCGCGGCATGACGCTACAGGCTGCACCCAGGAGTGGACGCATCACCGACGCATGGGTGCTGAATACGCCGGAGCCGCGAACAATAAGGGCCTTCGTAAAAATCGATGGGGCCGGCGAAATGCTCTTTGAGATCATCGATTCGGCCAGCGGCAAGGTCTTAGAAAGTGCTGTTGACGGACCGCTGGCGAAGTTATATTGCCCAGACGCGAACCTGTGGGATCTGACCACACCAGTGCTCTATCATCTGCGCATCACGCTCACCACGTCGGATGGCAAGAAAGATGTTCGCACCGTCCCCTTCGGCTTCCGCTGGTTCGCGCCGGAAGGTCTCGGCACCAACGCACTCTTCCGCCTCAACGGCCGCCGCATCAAAATTTACTCGTCGATCAGCTGGGGCTTCTGGGGATTGAACGGCCTCTGGCCCACGCCGCAACTCGCCGAGCGCGAAGTGGCGCAGGCCAAACGCCTCGGCCTGAACTGCCTGAACTTCCATCGCAACACCGGCAAGACAGATGTACTCAATGCGCACGACCGTCTCGGCCTGCTGCGCTACATGGAGCCGGGCGGCGGCAAGCTCTCCATCGGCAAACTGCCCAGCGGCGCGGCTACGAGTGCCGCCGGCATTGTGATGGAAGCCTCAACCGATCCGGCAGACGTCTTCTCGCAAAAATTCATGCTGGCCAAGTGCCGCGCCATGGTGCGCGCGCATCGCAGCCATCCATCGCTGATCCAGTACACGCTGCAGAACGAGATCGGCGCCGACCTGAAAAATCCCGATACCTTCGCGGCCATCAAGATCATGCACGAGGAAGACCCGTCCCGCTCCGTCGTACTCAACGACGGATTCAGCCCGCCGCCGCGCAGTGCACCACAGGCGTGGTTCTCGCCCTACGATGACACCATGCATCGCAGCGACCAGGAAGATTGGGCCGGCTGGTGGAACAATCACCAGGGTGCGGGCGACCAGTGGTACGACGAGTTCTATAAGGATGCGGATCACTTCACCTACCTGCAGCCGCTGAAGACGGCGCTCGTCGAGTTCGGCGAGATGGAGGGCTGCGCCGTCGCCGACAACCATCCGCTGATGATCCACCAGATCGAGAGCGGTCAGTTCGGCGGCAATGGCAAGAGCTACGACCTCGCCGACCATCGCGAGATCACCGCCGGCTGCGAAAAATTTCTGACGCGCTGGGGATTCCGCGCCGCCTTCCCCACTGCCGAGCAGCTCTACAAAGCCATTGGCGCGAAGGCGTACGAGAGCTGGCAGCAATATATGGAGAACGTGCGCATCTGCGATGCCGTGGACTTCGCGGTCATCAGTGGCTGGGAGTCCACCGCCATTGAGAACCACTCCGGCATCGTGGACAACCTGCGCAACTTCAAGGGCGATCCCGAGCTGATCGCCTCCAGCCTGCGGCCGGTGCGCGCCGTCGCCAAGCAGCATAAGCTCTGCTATGCGCTGGGGGAGTGCGCTGTCTTCGATCTCTACCTGCTGAATGACACCAGCAAGCCCGTCGCCGGCAAGCTTCACTTCGCGATGGTGGGACCCGGCGGCAGTCTCATCGAACTCGGCTCGTGGGATGCGCCTGTATTCATCGCCGATCAGTTCAGTTACACCGTGCAGACGGCCTTCCAGACACCGCCGTTGGCGAAGGAAGGCATCTACAAGTTTCGCTTTGCGTGCGATGCGGACCCGAAGGGCGGCTTCACCCGCGAGATATGGGTTGCGAACGCAAAGCCGCAGTTCGCGCGAAAGATTTCGATTGGCGTGAGCGGTGTACTCGCTTCCGTTCGCAAACAACTGGCTGCGCTGCCGGGAGTGGGTGTCGCGGAGTTCACGCAAGGTCAGCACTACGATCTGATCGTGGCATCGGGCGTGGTGAAGGGTTCAAAGCTCGACCGCGCCATCGGCGAAGAGACCGGCCTGGAAGCCCCGCCGGTAAAAGGCGCTGCACCCGAAGCTCCGCAGGCCGCCGGCAATATCCCTTACGCTGTTCTCGCCGCGGTCAAAAGCGGAACGCCGTTGCTCGCCATCGTTCCCGATGATTTCCTCGCCGACGGCGTTGCCAGGCAGCTCGCCGCGCTGGGCGCATTCACCTACAGCGGGCAGGTAGGCGATACGCGCGCTCCATGGATGGGCAACTGGCTCTTTGTGCGCGAGCACCTCACCTTTGCAGCGCTGCCGGTGAATCGCGCCATGAGCATTCACTACCAGGCGCACGGCAAATCAGCCAACGGCCTGCTGGTGGAGCGTGCCGCCGGAGCCGATGATCTTGAGGTCATCGTCGGCTATAGCCGCGACCATGATCGCAATGTGGGTGCGGCCAGCTTCCTCTGCAAACTTGATGGCACACAAATCCTGTTTCATCGCATACCGGAGTTCAGTGCGCCGCTGCAGCAGCGCTGGCTCGCCAACAGTATTGGATTGCTCACTGCTGTGAAGCTGGTTTGAAGCTCCCGGCGGGGATCATTTTGAGGCGTCCAAAAGACCACTCAATCCGGATAAGCCCTGTAAATGGTGCATAATGCGCTACCGGAGCGTGTTACAACAACGAAAAATTATCAGCGTGATAAGAGTTGGCTCTACTGGCATTCCTTGCTTGAAGCTGCCGAAAGCTCACTGTACGGTTACAGCACTACGCAGAAGTACCCAGGTAACCCTGCGGAATATCCCTCTTCCGCATGCAGTGGCCCCTCGACAGCACATGGTTCCACACTGTTCACTCTGGCCGGGAAATGTAACGGTGATCCGTATATATCCCATCCCAATCTAAAGGAGCAGACAGATGCCAGAAGAAATTTCAACAGGCGAGATGAAAAAAACGCTTGGCGTTACAGGGCTTACCAGCAATGCGATGGCGCTTATCGCCCCCGGTGCCTTCCTGTGGTTAACTTTCTACATTCAAGCAACTGAGGGCAGTGGAGCAGCCAGCACCGCACCTGCGATGTGGCTGGGTATTTTTGTATCCATGCTGCTCTGTCTTGCCACCGCGGTCTCTTACGCCGAACTGGCCAAGCTCTATCCGGGCACGGGCAGCTCCTACTACTTCGCCGAGCAGGCCTTGCTGAGCCGCGATAAAGGCTTCAAGTATGCCCGCATCTCCAAGTTCATCGTCGGCTGGGCCTCTCACCTTTACTACTGGATATACCCAGGCGTGATGGTGGCTACCATGGGCATCTTCTGCGGCTACATCGTAGGCACGCTGTATCCCAACTTCATGAGCGCGTCGAACCCCGGCCCGATCTTCATGGGTCTCATCGCCATCTTCTTCTCCTTCGCCTGCGCCTACGTCGCCTATCGCGGCGTGAATGCATCCACCAACCTGAATCTGGGAATTAACATCATCCAGATCACGGGGCTGGTGATCTTCTCCGTTATGGCTCTGCACTATCGCGCCGTCCATCCGGAGGGGTCCGCGGGTCTGCAGTTCGATGCCACGACCGGCGCTTCCTACACCTACCAGTTCAAGACCGATGCCACGGGTGCCACCGTCCGCGATGCCAACCAGGTTCCGCAGCCTCTGCTGAATTCGGGCGGGCAGCCGGTTCCGTTCCTGGTCAGCTATGCGGACCGCGATGCAACCGGCAACTTCCTGGCCCACCCCAGCAAGCGCTCGGTCATTGGCGTTCACCATACGAGTTGGGTCTTCATTCAGGCGACGGTCGCGATTCTGATCCTCGTCGGATTTGAATCCGTCACCTCCATGGGCGGCGAAGCCAAGAATGCCACGCGAGACATTCCCATCGCGGTCATCGCGTCTTTGCTCATACAAGGGTCGTGTTATTTGTTTGAGTATTTCGCGGCTACTTACTACCTCAATAGCGGCTATACCCTACAGAGCGCA
>Ga0302314_10016576_pt1 | contig 12429 bp, 15 predicted proteins | sample III_Palsa_N2_3_FD_200533 | JGI IMG/M metagenome (GOLD analysis project Ga0302314, IMG submission 200533) | Peat permafrost microbial communities from Stordalen Mire near Abisko, Sweden - III_Palsa_N2_3 | ecosystem: Environmental > Terrestrial > Soil > Palsa > Peat permafrost | place: Sweden...
TGCTGTTCTGGCCGACGCTCAGCCGGGCCCGCAACGGCGGCGTGTCGCCGGCCGAGGCCGTGCGGCTGATCAATCGCGAGAAGGCCAGCGTGATCGATGTCAGCGAGCCGGGCGAATTCGCGGCCGGTCACATCGTCGGCTCGCGCAACATTCCCATCGGCCGCATCGAGGTCGCTCCGGAGTTGCCCAAGAACAAGACGTTGCCGGTGGTGCTCGTCTGCGCCAGCGGCAAGCGCGCCGCGAAGGCGGCCAAGGCGCTGCAGGTCAAGGGCTATCCCAAGGCCGTCGTGCTGGCAGGTGGTCTGGCCGCCTGGAAGACGGCGAACCTGCCGGTCGAGAGCTCTGCAGCAGCGGCTGCCTGAGGCACTTCTTCACGCGCGCGCGTCACGGCTTTGTCACCTGGCGATGCAAGGTTGACCGACCTGCGCGAAAATCGGGCACATCGACAGTTCTTCCGCCTCGCTCGACCTGGCGCCTGACCGCATGAATCCCGTTCGCATGTTCACCACCCTGGTCTGCCCGTACTGCGTCCGCGCGAAGCAGTTGCTCAAGCAGCGCGGCGTCGACACCATCGACGAGATCCGTGTCGACCTGAATCCGTCGCAACGCGACGCGATGATCGCGAAGACCGGCCGCCGTACGGTGCCGCAGATATTCATCGGCGAAACCTGGGTTGGCGGCTGCGACGATCTCATCGCGCTGGACCAGAAGGGCGGCCTCCTGCCGCTGCTCAACGCGTGAGTCGTTGAGGATTACCCCTTGCCGGAGCGCCCCGAGGCCTGCGACATAATGCTGGATGCAGCCCGCACCGTCCCGGTTTGCGGGCTTCGTTTTTTTCGAGACACCTCATGGCTGAACAAGACCAATCCCCTGTTTTCCAGATCCAGCGCATCTACCTGAAGGATCTGTCGCTCGAGCAACCGAACTCGCCGCAGGTGCTGCTGGAGCAGACGCAGCCGCAGGTCGACATCCAGTTGGGCATGGCCGCCGAGGCCGTCAGCGCGGGCCTGTTCGAAGTCACCGTCACCGCCACCGTCACCACCAAGGTCGGCGAGAAGGTGTTGTTCCTGGTCGAGGCCAAGCAAGCCGGCATCTTCGAGATCCGCAACGTGCCGGCCGACCAGCAGCAAGGCATCCTGGGCGTCGTCTGCCCGCAGATGCTGTACCCGTACCTGCGCGCGATCGTCTCGGACGTCTGCACCCGCGCCGGCTTCCCGCCGATCCTGCTGGCCGAAGTGAACTTCCAGGCCATGTTCGAAGCGCAGCAGCAAGCGCAACTGGCGCAAGCCGCGTCGGCCAGCGGCGCGCCGAACTGAGCGTCCTGCTCCTGCCTGAGGCCGCCTGATGCGCATCTCGGTCATTGGCGCCGGTGCCTGGGGCACCGCTCTCGCGATCGCCGCGGCGCGGCGCCATCGCGTGCTGCTGTGGGCGCGCGACGCCGCGCAGGCCCGGCAGATGGCGGCCGACCGGCGCAACGAGCGCTACCTGCCGCACGCGGTGTGGCCGGAGCAACTGGCCGTCACGTCCGACCACGCCGCCGCGCTGGCGCATGCCGAAGGCGGCCTGGTGATCGTTGCCACGCCGATGGCCTCGCTGCGCGAGCGGCTGGCCGCGCTGGCGCCCGACGCCTGCGTGTTCTGGCTGTGCAAGGGCGTCGAGTCCGCCACGGGTGCACTGGGCCACCAGATCGCGGCCAGCGTGTTGCCGCATGCGTCGGTGGGCGTCTTGTCGGGGCCCAGCTTCGCTCAGGAAGTGGCCGGCGGCAGCCCGACGGCGCTCGTCGCCGCGAGCTCGGATCCGGCGTTGTGCGAGCTCGCGATCAGCGCGCTGCACAGCGAGTCGATGCGCATCTACCGCTCCACCGACGTCGTCGGCGTCGAGGTCGGCGGGGCGGTCAAGAACGTGCTGGCGATCGCCACCGGCATCGCCGACGGCCTGAACCTGGGGCTCAACGCCCGCGCCGCGCTGATCACGCGCGGCCTGGCCGAGATGACCCGCCTGGGCGTCGCGCTCGGCGCGCACGCCGACACCTTCATGGGCCTGTCGGGCCTGGGCGACCTGGTGCTGACCGCCACGGGTGACCTGTCGCGCAACCGCAAGGTGGGGCTGATGCTCGCGCAAGGCCTGTCGCTGAACACCATTCTCGAGCGCCTGGGCCACGTGGCCGAAGGCGTCTATTGCGCGGAAACCGTCACGCGGCTGGCTCACGACCACGGCGTCGCGATGCCGATCGCCGACATGGTGTCGGCCGTGATCCATCGCCGCATCGCCGCGCGCGATGCGGTGTCGTCGCTGATGCGGCGCGACTCGCGCGGCGAAGTCTGAAGGGGCCTGGCTACACGCTGCCGGCGTAGCCGTTGCGCCGCCACGCCTCGAACACCGCCACCGCCACCGCGTTGCTCAGGTTGAGGCTGCGCTGCCCCGGCAGCAGTGGCAGGCGAACCAGTCGTTCAGGCGCAAACGTGTCGCGCACCGCCGGCGGCAGGCCCGCGGATTCGCTGCCGAAGACCAGGCTGTCCCCGGCCTGCCAGGCGATGCTGTCCAGCGTGCCGGTTCCGCGGGTCGAGAACGCGAAGCAGCGCGAGGCGTCGACGTTCGCGGCGTAATCCTCCCAGCACGCATGTCGGCGCACGTCGGCGAACTCGTGATAGTCGAGCCCGGCGCGGCGCAGCAGCTTGTCCTCCATCGAGAAGCCGAGCGGCTCGATCAGATGCAGCTCGCAGCCCGTGTTGGCGGCGAGGCGGATCACGTTGCCGGTGTTGGGCGGGATCTCCGGGTGGACGAGGACGATACGGAACATCGCGCGATTGTCTCAGCCCTCAGCCTGGCGTCCGCGCGACCACCCACACTTGCACATCCAGGGCGCCGGCGGCGATCAGCGTCCGCGTGGCGGCTTGCGCTGTCGCGCCGGTGGTGAGCACGTCGTCCACCAGCGCGATGCGCGCGCCGCGCACCCAGCTTGCGTGACGCGGCGTGACGACGAAGGCCCCTTGCAGGTTGGTGCCCCGGGCCGCGCGGTGCAGGCCGAGTTGGTGGCCGGTATCGCGCACGCGAAACAGCGCGTCCGCGCGCGCCTCGAGCCCCAGCGCGCGGGCGACGCGGCGCGCGAGCTCCCACGACTGGTTGTAGCCGCGCTCGCGCAGGCGTTCGCGGGCCAGCGGCACGGCCACCACGCGCACGCCGCAGCCGTCCTGCAAACGGGCCAGCAACGGCTGCAGCAAGGCGTCGGCGGGCTCGAGGCGCTGATGGAACTTGAGATCGGCGAGCAGGCGGTCCCAAGGGTAGCCGTAGTCGACGCCGGCCACCACGCGCGACCACGGGGGCGGCGCGAGCTTGCAGCGAACGCAGCGCCACTCGCCCGCGGCCTGCGTGCCGACGGACAGCGGCAGCGCGCAGCCGCTGCAGCGATCGCGGGCGAGCGCGAAGCGCGCGTCGCAGTGCACGCACAGCCCGCCCTGGCACCAGCCGCGGCACACGACGCAGCGTCCGCCGGCCTGTTGGCGCCACCGCCCCAGCAGGCGTCGGGTGCCCGCCATGGCGCGCGACAGGAGCGGGCCGCTTGGCCCGGCGCGGCCTGCGGCCATCGAGGAGCCGTCGGGCTGCGAAGTCATCACCTCAATATACTGCCGCATGGCCGCCGCACCCACCCCCGAATCCCGCCCGGAACGCCTCGATCCGCGCGCGCTGGATCGCGCGTGGGCGCGCCTGGCCGCGCCGCCGACGCCGCCGTGGCTGCATGGCGAGATCGCGCGCCGGATGAGCGAGCGGCTGTCCATCGTCAAGCAGGTGCCCGTGCACGTGTTCGACTGGTGGACCGAGCTCGGCGGCGGCGCGCCGCTGTTGACGCAGGCCTACCCCAAGGCCACCGTCACCGGGGTGCTGCGGCCCGAGTCGACCGCGCCATCTGCCGCGGCCGGCAACGCCGAATCCGCCGCGATCGCCACGACGCCCGCGTGGCGCCGCTGGCTGGGCCTGGGGTCCGCCGGGCCGCGCGCGATCGCGCAGTCGGCGGTGCCGCCCGCGCAGGCGCAGCTCGTCTGGTCCAACATGAGCCTGCATTGGGCGCAGGACGCGCCCACGCTGATGCGCGAATGGCAGCGTGCACTGGTCGTCGATGGCTTCCTGATGTTCACGACGCTGGGCCCGGGCACGCTGGTCGCGTTGCGCGACCTCTATCGTGCACAGGGATGGGGCACCCCGTATGCGCCGTGGACCGACATGCATGACCTGGGCGACATGCTGGTCGAGGCCGGTTTCGCCGACCCCGTGATGGATCAGGAGACGCTGCGCCTGACCTGGAGCAGCCCGCAGGCCGCGCTGGACGAATTGCGCACGCTGGGCATGAACACCGACAGCGCCCGCTTCGCCGGCCTGCGCACGCCGCGCTGGCGCGACCGGCTGCTCGCGGCCCTCGGCGCGCAGGTGGATTCGCAGGGCCGCGTGGTGCTCGAATTCGAGATCGTCTATGGCCACGCGTTCAAGCCGGTGCCGCGCGTGAAGCTCGCCGCGCAGACCGAGGTGGGGCTGGACGACATGCGATCGATGCTGAGCCGAGGCCGTCAACCGCGCTGAGCCCGGGCGAGGGGCAGGGCTTACGCTGAGTCCCGAGGGCATATTTTTGGCATGAACAGGCCCTAGAATCGATCGGGTCTTGTGTCTGAAGTGCACCTCCCCTGTGCAACCCTCCGGAAAAGGGTCTGCGCGCGACCGCTGATCAAGCCGATCCGGGCCACTCGAATGGCCCTGGCCCGACAAGAAGGATCGAACTACGTGACGACAATGATGACGATTCGCAGGCTGGGATACGGCGCGACGCGCGCCGCCCTGGCGATTTCCGCATTGGCGACCACTGGCGTGGCGCTGGCTCTCGGTGACAAATCCGTGACGGACCTTCCAGGCGGGCCGCGCGTGCTGGGGCTCGATTTCCAGCCCGCGGTCACCGATGTCGCCCAGCAGATCAAGATGCTGCATTACGGCATGCTGATCGTCTGCACGGTGATCTTCGTCGTCGTGTTCGGCTTCATGTTCTATTCGATCGTCAAGCATCGCAAGAGCGTGGGCCACCAGGCGGCCAACTTCCACGAGAGCGTCAAGGTCGAGATCCTGTGGACGCTCGTGCCGTTCATCATCGTCATCCTGATGGGCGCTGCGGCCACCCGCACCGTGGTCGCGATGAAGGACACCACCAACGCCGACCTCACCATCAAGGCCACCGGCTACCAGTGGAAGTGGGGTTACGACTACGTCAAGGGCGAGGGCGAAGGCCTGGGGTTCATCTCCACGCTCGACACCGCGCAGCGCGAGCTGTCCGAAGACAACAAGGCGGCCGGCAACGACTACCTGTTGAAGGTCGACCACCCGCTGGTGGTGCCGGTCGACAAGAAGATCCGCATCATCACCACCGCCGACGACGTGATCCACTCGTGGAGCGTGCCGGCGTTCGGCGTCAAGCAGGATGCGATCCCCGGCTTCGTGCGCGATACGTGGTTCCTGGCCCAGAAGGTGGGCGACTACTACGGCATGTGCTCCGAGCTGTGCGGCAAGGAACACGCCTACATGCCGATCCACGTGGTCGTGCTGTCCGCGCCCGACTACACGGCCTGGGTCGCCACCCAGAAGAAGGCGCTCGCCGCCGCGGCCGACGATCCGAAGAAGGTCTGGGAGATGGGCCCGCTGATGGCTCGTGGCGAGAAGGTGTACCTGGCCAACTGCGCCGTGTGCCACAAGCCGGACGGCAAGGGCGCGGGCCCGGTCAAGCCGCTGGACGCGTCGCCGGTCGTCAACGACAAGGACATCAACGCGCAGATCCTCACCGTGCTGCATGGCCGCCTCAATGGCGCGATGCCGGCGTGGCAGGGCAAGCTGTCCGAGACCGAGATCGCTGCGGCCATCACGTACACGAAGAACTCGTGGAGCAACCACACCGGCCAGCTCGTCGAGCCGTCCGACGTGGTCGCTGCCGAAGCCAAGTAAGTCGCCGAGCTGTCGATTCGCCGATAGCCCTGCACACGCGTTCGCTGAAGGATTCCCTCTCATGAGTGCTGTTCTCCCCCATCCGGTCGCCCCCGGTCACGACCACGACCACGATCACGACCATGCGCACGGTCAGCCGCACGGGTGGCGTCGCTGGTTGTTCGCGACCAACCACAAGGACATCGGCACGATGTACCTGGTGTTCGCGTTCACGATGTTCCTGATCGGCGGCACGCTCGCACTGCTGATCCGCCTCGAGCTGTTCCAGCCGGGGCTGCAATACTTCAACCCCGAGCTGTTCAACCAGTTCACCACGATGCACGGCCTGATCATGGTGTTCGGCGCGATCATGCCGGCGTTCGTCGGCTTCGCGAACTGGATGATCCCGATGCAGATCGGCGCGGCGGACATGGCGTTCGCGCGCATGAACAACCTCAGCTTCTGGCTGCTGATCCCGGCCGCGCTCATGCTCGCCAGCGGGTTCTTCCTGCCGGGCGGTGCGCCGGCGGCCGGCTGGACGCTCTATGCGCCGCTGACCCTGCAGATGGGCGCGTCGATGGACAGCTCGATCTTCGCGCTGCACCTGATGGGCGCCAGCTCCATCATGGGCTCGATCAACATCATCGTCACCATCCTCAACATGCGCGCGCCCGGCATGACGCTGATGAAGATGCCGATGTTCTGCTGGACCTGGTTGATCACCGCCTACCTGCTGATCGCCGTGATGCCCGTGCTCGCCGGCGCCATCACGATGACGCTGACGGATCGTCACTTCCACACCAGCTTCTTCAACCCGGCCGGCGGCGGCGACCCGGTGATGTACCAGCACATCTTCTGGTTCTTCGGCCACCCCGAGGTCTACATCATGATCCTGCCGGCCTTCGGCATCGTGAGCCAGGTCGTGCCCGCGTTCGCCCGCAAGCGCCTGTTCGGCTACACGTCGATGGTCTACGCCACGTCGTCGATCGCCATCCTGTCGTTCATCGTGTGGGCGCACCACATGTACACCACGGGCATGCCGGTCACGGGCCAGCTGTTCTTCATGTACGCCACGATGCTGATCTCCGTGCCCACCGGCGTGAAGGTGTTCAACTGGCTGGCCACGATGTGGCGCGGCTCGATGACCTTCGAGGCCCCGATGCTGTGGGCCGTCGGCTTCATCTTCGTGTTCACGATGGGCGGTTTCACCGGGCTGATCTGCTCGATGGCACCGATCGACATCCAGCTGCAGGACACCTACTACGTCGTCGCGCACTTCCACTACGTGCTCGTCGCCGGCTCGCTGTTCGGCATGTTCTCCGGCTTCTACTACTGGAGCCCGAAGTGGACCGGCGTGATGTACAACGAACTGCGCGGCAAGATCCACTTCTGGACCTCGCTGGTCTTCTTCAACGTCACGTTCTTCCCGATGCACTTCCTCGGGTTGGCCGGCATGCCGCGCCGTGTCGCCGACTATCCGATGCAGTTCACCGACTTCAACCAGGTGGCCTCCATCGGCGGGCTTTGCTTCGGCCTGTCGCAGGTGTACTTCCTGCTGTTCATCGTCATCCCGGTGATGCGCGGCAAGGGCGAGCCTGCGCCGCAGCGTCCGTGGGAAGGTGCCGAAGGCCTGGAGTGGGAAGTACCGTCGCCGGCGCCGTGGCACACCTACGAAACGCCGCCCAAGCTCGATCGCACGGCCACCAAGGTCATCGGTTGACCCGCGCCATGGCACAGACCCCCGAACTACGCCGCAAGAACCGGCGCCTGGGTATCGCGCTGTTCACGGTGGCGCTCGTCTTCGGCCTGGGCTTCTTCGCCAAGGCGATGTTGTTCGGCCTATGAGCGCCGACTCCGACAAGAGCCCGGTCACGTCGCGCCAGCGCAAGCTGAAGCGCCTGAACCGCGACATGTTGTTCAAGCTGGGGCTGGTCGTCGCCGTGATGAGCGGCTTCGGCTATGCCATGGTGCCGATGTACAAGTCGATCTGCGAGGCCCTGGGCGTCAACGTGCTCGCGCGCGGCGACGTCGGCTCGGCCTACGGCACCAAGGCGGACACGGTCAACATGCAGGTGGACAAGACCCGCAACATCACGGTGGAGTTCGATGCGAACGCGCGCGGCCCGTGGGAGTTCCACCCGGCGCAGAACGCGGTCACGATCCATCCGGGCGAGATGACCACGGTCCTGTACGAGTTCAAGAACACGCAGGCGCGCACGATGACGGCGCAGGCGATTCCCAGCTACGCGCCGGGCGTCGCCCAGTCGCACTTCACCAAGGTGGAGTGCTTCTGCTTCACCCAGCAGACGCTGAAGCCGGGCGAATCCAAGACCTGGCCGGTGATCTTCTACGTGGACAGCAAGCTGCCCCGGGACGTCAAGACCATCACGCTGTCGTACACCTTCTTCGAGGTGGGCGGCACCACGCCGCCGGCGCCGGTCGGGCAGCTGACGCCCGCGGATGCCAAGCCGCATGTCTGACATGACCGCCCCGGTCGATCCGTCCGAAGAACCGTCCCCGACTGCCCGCAAGGCGGCGTTCGGCCAGACCTTCCGTGCGGTGGCCTGGTCCTTCCTGGGTATCCGCCGTTCGGCAGATCACGAGCAGGACCTCAAGCAACTGAACCCGATCCATGTGGTGATCGCCGCCGTCCTCGGCGCTGCGGTCTTCGTCGTCTTCCTGGTATTGCTGGTGCACTTCGTCATCGGTGCCGCCACGAGCCATTGATAGAGCCTGGAGAAAACAAGCCATGTCCGCCGCGACTCCCCACGGAACCACCCCGCACTACTTCATCCCGTCGCCCTCACGCTATCCGGTGTGCGTGGCGATCGGCCTGCTCCTGATGATCCTGGGCGGCAGCCAGTGGATCAACGGGCACGAGTGGGGTTCCTGGTGCCTGTTGACCGGCGTCGTGGTGTGGCTGGCCACGCTCGCGCAGTGGTTCACCACCGCCATCGGCGAGAGCGAAGGCGGGCTCTACTCCGACACCGTCGACCTGTCGTTCCGCTGGAGCATGAGCTGGTTCATCTTCTCGGAAGTGATGTTCTTCGCGTCGTTCTTCGGCGCGCTGTTCTGGGCCCGTACCGTCGCGCTGCCCATGCTGGGCAACCTGGACCACCAACTGCTGTGGCCCGACTTCCACGCGATCTGGCCCAGCGCGCAGCCGGGCGTCACCGGCTCGCCGGCCGACACGATCGCACCGTTCCGCACGATGGGCCCGTGGCCGATTCCCACGCTCAACACGGCCATCCTGCTCACCTCCGGCGTCACGCTGACGATCGCCCACCATGCGCTGATCGCCAACCACCGCGCCAAGGCCATAGGCTGGATGTGGCTCACCGTGGTGCTGGGCGCCTGCTTCATCTGCTGCCAGGCCTTCGAATACCATGAGGCCTATACGGAGATGAACCTGAAGTTGTCGTCGGGCATCTACGGCTCCACGTTCTTCATGCTCACCGGCTTCCACGGCTTCCACGTGTTCGTCGGCATGCTGATGCTGCTGTTCATCACGCTGCGCCTGCAGAAGGGCCATTTCACGCCACAGCGCCACTTCGGCTTCGAGGGCGCGGCCTGGTACTGGCACTTCGTCGACGTCGTGTGGCTGGGCCTCTACGTCGTCGTCTACTGGCTGTGATGTCGGCGGCGAGCCGAAGGCTCGCTGCCTCAGGAAAAACAACGCCGCCTCGAGTCTCCTCGGGCGGCGTTTTCATTTGAAGCTCGACAATTGAAGGAACCCGGCCACCGCTGTCGCGTCGGACGGCTCAGGTGCCGATCGGGATGCCCGACGGGTGGATCCAGCCCAGGCTCCACGCGAGGAGAATCAGCAGGAACAGCGTGACCGACAATCCGACCCGCACTGCCAGCACGCGTGCCATGCGTTTGTCGGCTTTGCCGTCGCCGGGGTCGCGACGCAGCATGAAGAACCCGGCGCCACCGAGTGCGGCCAGGACGAGCACCAGGAAAGCGACGATCACGATTTTCATGAAGAACGATTATTCCACCGACCCTGCGGCAGCGTCCGCGGGTTCCTCCCCTCCCGAAGATGTCGCGCCGCGCGGCGCCGGCACGACGCGTTCGCGCGTCATCTGGTTCTTTGTGGCGGTCGCCTGCGCGTTGCTCACGGCACGCTTCGGCATCTGGCAGCTGTCGCGCGCCCACACCAAGCTGGCGAACGCCGCGCTGGTCGCCGAGCGCAGCACGCAAGCGCCGTTGGCCGGCAGCGAGCTGGCGCGCGACCCGGTGGCCGCCGAGGGCCAGTGGCAACGCCACATCGCGCTGACCGGCGAGTGGGATACGGCCCACACCGTGTTCCTGATGAATCGCACGATGGACGAGCGCTCGGGCTTCTACGTGATGACGCCGCTGCGCCTGCCCGACGGTGGCGCGGTGGTGGTACAGCGCGGCTGGGTGCCGCGCGACGACGTCGATCCGCTGAAGGTGCCGCCGATTCCGATGCCCGGTGGCCCGGTGAAGGTCTTCGGCCATGCCGCGCCCTGGCCCTCGCACTGGATCGACATCGGCCACGGCGCAGGCGGCCCGGTACGGCAGAATCTCGAACTGGCGGCGTTCACCGCCGAATCCGGCCTGGCGCTGCGCCCGGTCACCGTCATCGAGGATGCCACCGCCGACAATGCGCACGACAACATGCGCCGTGATTGGCCGGTGCCCGAAATCGGCGTTGCCACGAACTACGGCTACGCCGTGCAATGGTTCGCCATGAGCATCGCGTTCCTCGGCCTGTACGTGTGGCTGCAGTTCATCCGTCCGCGCAAGATGGCCCTGGCCGACGCGCTTCCCGAATCCCCGCTCGACGCTCGCGTCGACGATGCCACGAACCGATGAAACCGATCCCGTCCGACGACCCCGAAGCCACCGGCCCGGAATCTCTCACCTTCACCTTGCACGGCACGCCGGCCCCGATGCGCGACTACTCGTCCGCGCAGAGTCGGCGCGGCCGCATCACGATGCTGCTGATCCTGGCCGCGTGCGCGCTGCCGGTGATCGCCTCGTACTTCACCTACTACGTGATCCGTCCGCAGGGCCACGCCAACTACGCCACGCTGATCGAGCCGCAGCGCCCGCTGCCCGCGCTGGATGTATTGCCCGCGCAGGACCTGGACGGCCACCCCGTGCCGCTCACCACGCTGAAGGGCCAGTGGCTGCTGGTGGTGGTCGCGCCCGCCAGCTGCGGGGCCTTGTGCGAGAAGAACCTGTTCCTGGAGCGCCAGCTGCGCGAGATGATGGGCGCCGAGCGCGACCGCATCGCCAAGGTCTGGCTCGTCGACAGCCCCGAGCCCGTCGCGCCCGCGGTCCTCGCCGCGGTGGCCGCCAGCCCGGCCGTCGTCACCTACCGCGTCGAGCGGGCCGCGCTGGCGCGCTGGCTCGAGCCGGAGGCCGGTCACACGCTCGAGGAGCATCTGTACATCGTCGATCCGCTCGGCAACTGGATGATGCGCACGCCGGCCGACGCTGATCCGGTCAAGCTGAAGAAGGACGTGGATCGCCTGCTGCGAGCCTCGGCGTGGTGGAACCGCCCCAAAGGCGCCCAATGAGCGCGCGACAGCTGCGATTCGGGGCGCTCTTTGCCGTAGGCCGCCGGGCGGAGGCTGGGGGGATGAGCGCGCGACAGCCGCGATTCGGGGCGCTCTTTGCCGTAGCCCGCCGGGCAGAGGCTGGGTGATGTCCGCTGCGCCCCGTTACGACTGGACATCGCTGAGCGGCCTCGCGCTGATCGCGCTGGCCATCGTGTCGGTGGTGCTGATGATCGCGTGGTGGCGCGGCGGGCTGCGCCACAAGACGCGCCCGCAGCGCGTGGCGGCGCTGGCCGGATTGACGCTGTTCCTGTGCTTCGACCTGGTCGTGTTCGGCGCGTTCACGCGCCTGACCGACTCGGGCCTGGGCTGCCCCGACTGGCCAGGGTGCTATGCCACGTCCAGTCCGGTGGCCGCCGCACAGCACATCGCGCATGCGCAGGCGCTGGCGCCCGAGGGGCCTGTGACCGAGAAGAAGGCGTGGATCGAGATGATCCATCGCTACTTCGGCATGGCGCTGGGCGCGCTGATCATCCTGATGCTGGTGGCGGCCGCGGTCGCGCGCGACCGGCGCGCGCAGGCACTCGCGGGCGTGACGCTCGCGTGGGTGATCGCGCAGGGTGCATTCGGTGCGTTGACGGTCACGTGGAAGCTCTACCCCGCGATCGTCACCGGCCATCTTCTGGGCGGCATGGGCCTGCTGGCGTTGCTCGCGATGCAGGCGCCCGCGCGTGCGAGCGGCGCGCCGCATGGCACGCGCGACCGTTGGGCGCTCTGGCTCGCGGCGCTGGCGCTGCTGCTGCAGATCGCCCTCGGCGCCTGGGTCAGCACCAACTACGCCGTGCTCGCCTGCACCGGCTTTCCGCAATGCAACGGCCAGTGGTGGCCGGCGATGAACTGGCCGGAAGGCTTCACGTTCGCGCGCGAGCTCGGCCGGCGCGCCGAC
>Ga0302314_10016580_pt1 | contig 12426 bp, 11 predicted proteins | sample III_Palsa_N2_3_FD_200533 | JGI IMG/M metagenome (GOLD analysis project Ga0302314, IMG submission 200533) | Peat permafrost microbial communities from Stordalen Mire near Abisko, Sweden - III_Palsa_N2_3 | ecosystem: Environmental > Terrestrial > Soil > Palsa > Peat permafrost | place: Sweden...
CGAGACCCCCCAGAGCTTCGTTGTCCGCAGCCTCGTCGACGGCGCCGAGAAGGTCGTCGTCCGCTGCTCCAAGCGCATCCTTTCGCGGGACATCCCGCTCGAGCAATTCATGAAGATGATCACGACCGGCAAGACCGACCTCCTGGAGAAGTTCTGGAGCCAGCGGACCCGCCGGCCCTTCAGCGCCTTCCTGGCGCTGAAGGAGGACAATACGACCGGATTTGAATTCGCCCCCCGGGCCCCCAAGGACCCGAATGCACCTAAAGGCCGACGGGCCAAGAAGAAGCCCGAGACCGCCCCGGCCGAGGGCTAGGTGGAGGAAAGGAAACTTTCCACCCGCCGGCGCGTCTAACCCCACAGCACCGTGAAATCACCTAAGAACTTGTCGCTGATCGGGCTCGCCCTCGCCTTCCTGGCCTTGGCCGCCCTCTCCTTTAGCCAGTACGAGCAGCTGATCGCCCTCCGCGCCCGCCTGGGCGACGGGGACCTGACCGCCCTGAAGCGCCAGCTGGCCAGCGCCAACAAGACCATCAAGTCCCTGCAGGACCGCCTGGCCGCGATGCGCGGCCGCCGCGGCGGATCGGGCGCATTTGGCGACGACGGCCCGGAGGGGCTCGGCGGTCCGGACGGCCCCCGCGGCCGCGGTGGTCGCTTCGGCGCCTTCGCCGCCCTGAGCGGCAACCCCGAGTTCCAGAAGCTGCTCGCCATCCAGATGAAGGGCCGGATCACCCAGACTTATGCCGCGCTCTTCAAGACCCTCAACCTGAGCCCGGACCAGCTGTCGCAGTTCCAGTCGCTGCTGGCGGACAAGCAGCAGGCGATGATGGACACGCTCCAGGCCGCCCGCGAGCAGGGCGTCAACCCGCAGACCGACCCGGAGGGGTTCAAGGCGCTGATGGCCCAGGCGGTCGCGCAGACCGACCAGCAGATCCAGCAGACCCTGGGTGACGCGGCCTTCCAGCAGTACCAGCAGTACCAGCAGACGCTGCCGGAGCGCAACGTGGTCAACAACCTCCAGACTTCCCTCAGCTACTCGCAGACGCCGCTGAGCGACGACCAGGCGAGCCAGATGGTCGCCCTCCTGGCCCAGGACCAACCCGCGCGGGCCGGCAGCGGCACGACCAACACCACCGGGGGCCCCCCGGGCGGCCCCGGCGTCATGGCGCTGATAAACGGCGGCGGAAATGCCCGCGTGACGGATGACGCCGTGACCCAGGCCAGCGCCGTCCTGTCGGCGCCCCAGGTCTCCGCGCTCCAGCAGATTGAGCAGCAGCAGCAGGCGCAGCAGCAGATGCAGCAGATGATGCGCAACGCCAACCAGGGCACCGGCGGCAGCACCGCGGCGGCGCCGGCCCCAGGCGGCAAGAGCTGACCGCGGCCTCCGGCCGGGTGAAAAACGCTTGTCGGCCCGCGGCGGCGGCCCGTAAGCTGCCGGCCCCCCATGATCGTAACCACCGCGCAGCTGTTCAAGCACGCCTACGGAAAATACGCCGTCGGCGCCTACAATATCAACAATGCGGAACAGGCGATGGGCCTTTTCCGGGGCTGCATCGACTCGCAGGCCCCCTTCATCATCCAGATCTCGAAGGGCGCCCGCAAGTACACCGACAAGCGGATGCTCGAGGCCATCATCCGGACCGCCGGCGACATCTACCCGGACGCGATCTACGCGGTGCACCTCGACCACGGCGACGAGGACACCTGCTACGACTGCATCAAGTCGGGTTTCTTCAGCTCCGTCATGATCGACGCGTCCCACGAGTCCTTCGCGAAGAACGTCGAGATCACCAAGCGCGTGGTCGAGGCGGCGCACAAGGCGGGGCTCTCGGTCGAGGCCGAGCTCGGAATGCTGGGCGGCGTCGAGGAGGACATCCAGGTCGAGGACGGCCACGCCACCCTCACCAACCCGACCGAGGCCGAGGAGTTCGTGAAGAAGACCGGCTGCGACTCCCTCGCCTGCGCGATCGGGACCAGCCACGGGGCCTACAAGTTCAAGGGGCGCCAGTCGCTGCACTTTGACGTGCTGAAGAAGATCCAGGTGCTCCTGCCGGGCTTCCCCCTGGTGATGCACGGCTCCTCCTCCGTGCCGAAGGACGAGGTCGACCGGATCAACGCCGCCGGCGGCAAGATGGCCGACGCGGTCGGCGTCGACATCAACGAGTACCTGCCCGCCGCCAAGCTCGGGGTCACCAAGGTGAACATCGACACCGACGGGCGCATCGTCTGGACCCGCGTCCACCGCGAGTTCTTCCGCGACAAGCCGGGCGAGTTCGACTTCCGCCCCCCGGGCAAGATCTTCATGGACGAGTACGCGAAGTTCATCGCCAGCCGCAACGACAAGCTCGGTTCGTCCGGCCAGCTGCCGGACCTCCGCAAGTCGCTCGGAAAGTAAGCGGCCCCGCCCTTTCAGCCGCCGGCCTCTCCCGGTCGTCGGCCTTCTCTTGGCCGGCTTGGAGCCGTCGCGTACCCCAAGGTTTGCCAGCTGGAGGGCGGCCAGCTCCTGACGGCACCGCTACGATTCCATTCTTGCGGACCGTCCACCCGGATGGGTCGGCTTGAGGCGCCACCGCCAGATCGGGCCGTCGACCGGGTGGTCGACCGACTCCCAATGGCTGAAGCCCAGTTTCTCCAGCACCCTCGTCGACGGCCCGGCCACGGGCCGAGTATGCGCGGTGACGAGGATGGCGGCGTCGGCCGCTGCGGCGACCTCCACGAGCTTTTTCGCCATGGCCGTCGCCACGCCCCGGCCCTCGTTTCCCGGGAAAGTATTATAGGCGATCTCGACCACGCCCGCGTGCGGCGGCCCGACGAAGGCGCAGATGCCGACCGCCCGACTCTCCTCGCAGGCCAGGTAGCTGATCCACGGCGGGGCATGCGGAATCGATTGGTACATCGACGCCGTGGCCGCCAGCGCCGCCCGGCCCTCCTCGGGCAAAGGCTCCGCCAAGCCGGCCACGGTGCCGTCGCTCGCAATCGGCCGGAAGATCATGGCGCCAGCAGCTCCGGAACGGCCGGGGCGGCCCCTAGGGGAGCCAGGGGAACTTGGCGGCCGCCGGGCGGCGCTTCTCGCGCTGGGCGGTGTGGAATTCCTTCGCCTCCTCGCTCATGTAGTAGAGCAGCGTGGAATTGCCCGCCAGTTCCTGGATGCCCGCCTGCCCGTCCAGCTCCGCGTTGAAGGCGCTCTTCAGCAGCCGGATGGCGAGCGGGCTCTTCTCCAGGATTTCGCCGGCCCAGGCCAGGCCCTCGGCCTCGAGGCGTGCCACCGGCACGACCGTGTTCACGAGCCCCATGTCCCGCGCCTCGGCGGCGGAGTACTTGCGGCACAGGAACCAGATCTCGCGGGCCTTCTTCTGGCCCACCAGGCGCGCCAAGTAGCTGGACCCGAAGCCCCCGTCAAAGCTGCCCATGGCCGGACCCACCTGTCCGAAGATGGCATTGTCGGCCGCGATCGTCAGGTCGCAGACCACGTGGAGGACGTGGCCCCCGCCGATCGCATAGCCGGCGACGAGCGCGATCACGACCTTTGGCATCGACCGGATCAGCCGCTGCAGGTCGAGGACGTTGAGGCGCGGCACGCCGTCCTTGCCCAGGTAGCCCTTGCTGCCGCGCACGCTCTGGTCGCCGCCGGCGCAGAAGGCGTACTTGCCGTCGGTGTGGGGACCGGCGCCGGTCAGCAGGACCACCCCGATCTTCGGGTCGTCCCGCGCGTCGGTGAAGGCCTCGATCATCTGGCTGACGGTCTCCGGCCGGAAGGCGTTGCGCTTCTCCGGCCGGTCGATCGTCACCTTGGCGACGCCGCCGGCCTTCTGGTAGCGGATGTCGGAGTAGACCTTGGCGGTTTTCCACTTGGGGCTCATGCGCGGAAGATCCCTAGGCCGGTCGGCCGACGGAGGCAAACGCCTCCTTGCGCCAGGCCGCGTCGCGCTTGCGGTCAGTCGTGACCTCGAGCACCCGGATCCCGGCGGCGGGCAGGTTCGAGACCAGCGACTCGAAGTGCGACCAGTCCTCGACATGGACGTGCTCGATGCCGTGGGCGGCGCAGAGGGCGGCGAAGTCGACCTCCTGCGGGGTCGCGAAGTACTCCTCAAAGACCGGGTCGAACTCGGCCACCGGCAGATGCTCGAAGATGCCCCCGCCGCGGTTGTTGATCAGCACCACCGTCAGGCTCCCGTGGAACTTGGGTCCAATGAGGAAGCCGTTCGAGTCGTGGAGGAGCGCCAGGTCGCCGGTGAGGAGCACGGCCGGGGCGCCGCCGTGCGCCACGCCCAGGGCGGTCGAGAGCGTGCCGTCGATCCCGTTGGCGCCGCGGTTGAAGTAGATCCGCCGGCCGCGGTCGTTGCCCGGCCAGACGAACTCGAGGTCGCGGATCGGCATGCTGTTGGCGGCCGAGACCGCCGTACCCGCCGGCAGGTGGTGGCCCAGCAGCCACGCCGCCTTGGGCTCGACCATCCCCTCCTCCGCGCTCAGGCGCTCCTCCAGGGCCGCGCGGACCCGCGCCTCGTGGTTGGCCCACAGCCGCTCGTAGCCGTTCGGCGCATCCGTGGTCGGCAGGCCGAGGGACAAGGTCATGATCGGCACCACCACCCGGCGGGTCGCCCCGTGCAGGGGATCGCGGTTGTCGGGCCGGTCCGTCACCTGGTAAACCGGCGCGCCGCTCGCCTCGACCACGCCGCGGAGCACCTTGCTGGTCGGCCACTCCCCGAGGCAGAGGACGCACTCCGGGCGGAGCGACTCGGCCGCGGCCGGACTGCGCAGGATGGCGTCGTAGCGCGTCACCAGGTGGGGCACGGTGCCGGCATGGTTGCGCAGCGGCGAGAGGCCGTCCGCCAGCACGGGCCAGCCGAGCTTGCGGGCGATCTCGCCGACCGCCGCCGCATAGCCGGAGGGGTCCGCGGTCAGCACCGGGCCCGCGACGATGATGCCGTGAACCAGCGGGGAGAACGGCGGCCATTCCGAGACCGCCAGCACGGGCCGCGGCGGCTCGAGGTGGGCGAAGAACGCCAGCCAGTCGACCTTGGCGCCGAGCGCCGCCGTCGCGCCGGAGTCCTCCGTCGGCACGAGCGGGTCCCGGAAGGGCGCATTCAGGTGCACCGGGCCCGGGTACGGGGTCAGGGTCCGCTCGACCGCATGGGCCACGGTCTGGCGCAGGTAGCGCAGGAGGGGCAGCGCCAGCTCGGGCGTGGCCAGCTCGTGGTAGAAGTTGACGTGGCTGCCGTAGAGGTGCTGCTGCTCGATCGTCTGGCCGGACGCGCAGGCCCGCAGCTCCGGCGGCCGATCCGCGGTCAGGACGACGAGCGGCACGCCGGCCTCCTGCGCCTCGATGACGGCCGGGAAGTAGTTGGCCCCGGCCGTGCCGCTCGTGCAGAGGAGCGCCACCGGCAGGAGCTCGCGCTTGGCGAGGCCCAGGGCGAAGTACGAGGCCGAGCGCTCGTCGAGGACGGCGATCGCCTCGATCTCCGGATGCCGGGCGAAGGCGAAGGCCAGCGGGGTCGAGCGCGATCCCGGGGAGATGACCGCGGTCCGCACCCCGGCGCGCACCAGCGACTCCGCGACCACGCTCGCCCAGAGCGAGTTGACATTCCGGAAGTCGAGCGCCGGGGGGTGGAGGGAACGCGCGTCCATGGGTCCTAGGCCACGAGCAGGGCGTCCTGCATCGCCCGGAACTTGAGCTCCGTCTCCTCGAGCTCGTTGGCCGGCAGCGAGCCCTTGACGATGCCGGCGCCGGCGTACAGCCGGGCGCGGGCGCCGTCGACCAGCGCGGACCGCAGGGCGACGATGAACTCCCCGCCCCCGCGGGCGTCGACCCAGCCGATCGCGCCGCCGTAGAGGCCGCGGGGAAACGCCTCGAGCTCCGCGATCTGGGGGACCACCACCTCGCGCGGCGTCCCGCCGACCGCGGGCGTCGGGTGCAGCCGGCCCAGCATGTCGAGCAGGCGCACCCCGCGGGGCAGCGGCGCCTCGATCGGGGTGTGGAGGTGCTGGACGTTCGAGAGGCGCATCAGCACGGGCCGCGCCGAATACCGCAGGTCGGGGGCGAGCGGGGCCAGCCGCCGGACGATGGAGTCGAGCACGATCCGGTGCTCGCGCTGGTCCTTGTCGCTCTGGAGGAGCCGGGCCCCGAGGGCGGCGTCCTCGCTGGCGGTCGCCCCCCGCTGGGCCGAGCCGGCCAGGGCCTCGGTCCGGACCACGCCGTCCTCGACGCAGAGCAGGCGCTCGGGGCTCGCCCCGATGAAACTCTGGCCGGCCCCGTTGGCGACCGAGAAGGCGTTGCAGTCGGGGAAGCGCTGGCGCAGTCCGTTCAGGAGCCGCAGCGGGTGGAGCGGGCCGGCGGCCCGCACGTCCTTCGCCCGGGCGAGCACGATCTTCTGGAACTGGCCCTCGTCGATCCGCCGGAGCGCCCGGCTGACCGCGGTCTCGTAGCTGCGCCGGCCGCCGACCTCCTCGACCGCCGCGCCCGCCACCGCGGGCTCCGGCGGCACGGCCGGCGCGGAATAGTCAAAGGCCCGGAACTTGGCGTGCGCGTGCCACACCCGGGCCGACAGCTCCTCGACCGGGGAGTCGGCCTCGACCAGCAGGTTCGCCACCGCGCTCGTCCGGCCAGCGCGCTGCCCGACCTGCCAGCGCGGCACGAACAGGCTGGCCGCCTCGAACGGCTCGCCCGGACCGACGGTGTCCAGAAAGGCAAAGGCGCCGAAGAAATGGGGCCCGCCGAAGGCGACCTCCTGGTCCCCGACGGCGATCGTGTCGGCCAGCGTGCGGTCGATGAAGCCCTGGCAGTCGGCGAAACGGCGGGGGCCGTCAGCCGCGAAGGACAGGACCGACTCGGCGCCGGCGATGGCCCAGCCGCCGGAGGGCCGCTCGGCGTAGAAGTGCCGCTCGCCGGGCTCGAAGATCGACTCGAGCACGGCCAGCGGGTCGAGGCTCTCGACCGCAATCGTGATGCTGACCAGCTTCGGCCGTCCGGCTTCGGCCGCGGCCTCGCGGCACTCGGCCAGGAACGCGGTCAAGGCCTCGGGGGAGGCGCTGGAGACCGGGTCGAGCGGCAGGATGGTCACGGCGCCTTGGCCGCGGCCGGGGCCGGACGCGGGAAGAGGACGAGCGCGGCCGCGACCGGGGAGCCGGTGAGGCGCGCGCCCCAGGCGAGCTCGTCGCGCCAGGAACCGGCCGGCGCGTAACCGAGGACCCCCTCGATCTTGGCCGCGGCGCCAGGCATGACCGGCCGCAGCGCGGCGGTCGCCAGGCGGAGGGCCTCAGCCATCGTGGCCAGCGAAGTCGCCAGCAGCGCCTGGTCGGCCGGATCGGCCGACTTCCCGAGCTTCCATGGGGCGCGCTTCTCCACGTAGGCGTTGATCGCGCGGATGAAGCCGAAGAGGCGCTCGAGGCCGGTGTGGAACTGGAACTGCTCGAACAAGGGCATATACTCGGCCGCGGTCGCGGCCCACAGGGCCTGGAGCTCGGCTTCGGGCGCGCCGGCCGGGCCCGGGGCCGGGATTGCGGCCCCGGCGAAGCGGTTCGTCATGTTGAGGACGCGGTTCACGAGGTTCCCGAGGTCGTTGGCGAGGTCGCTGTTGTAGCGGACGAGGAAGAGCTCGCGGGAGAAGTCGCCGTCCTGCCCGACGTTCATCTCCCGGATGAGGAAATAGCGGAGCGCGTCGGCCCCGAACTCGGTGACGAGGTCCAGGGGGTTGAAGGCATTGCCGGCACTCTTGGACATCTTGGCGCCGCGGGTGAGCCACCAGCCGTGCACGAGGAGGCCCTTCGGCAGCGGCAGGCCGGCGGCGTGGAGCATGATCGGCCAGTAGACCGCGTGCGGGGGGACGAGGATGTCCTTGCCAATCACGTGCCAGGTGGCCGGCCAGCGGCCCGGCTGGTCCGCCACGGCGGAATAGTAGTTCACGAGCGCGTCGAACCAGACGTAGGTCACGTAGGCATCGTCGAAGGGCAGCGCGATCCCCCACTCCAGCCGCTCGCGCGGCCGAGAGATGCACAGGTCGTTCAGGTCCTCCTTCAGGAACTCGAGAACCTGCTTCTGCCGGAACCGGGGAAAGACGAAGTCCTCGCGGGCCGCCAGGAACTCGCGGAGCCAGGGCTGGTACTGGCGCAGGCGGAAAAAGTAGTTCGGCTCCACGATCTCGCTCACCTCGCCGTAGATCTCCGGCCACGAACCGTCCGGGAGGCGGTCCTTCTCCTGCAGGAACTGCTCCTGCCGGGTGCTGTAGAAGCCGCGGTACTCGCCCAGGTAGATGTCGCCCTGGTCGTAGAGCTGCTGGAGGATCTGGCGGACCACCCGCTTGTGCCGCTCCTCGGTCGTGCGGATGAAGTCGTCGTTGGAGATCAGCAGCTGGGGCAGCATGGCCCGGAATTCCGCGCTCACCCGGTCGGCGAATTCCTGGGGCGGGAGGCCCTCCCGCTTCGCCGTCTGCTGAACCTTCTGGCCGTGTTCGTCGGTCCCGGTCAGGAAATAGACCTGGTCGCCCAGCAGCCGGCGGAAGCGCGCCACCACGTCGGTCAGGATCTTCTCATAGGCGTGGCCGATGTGGGGAGACCCATTGACGTAGTCGATCGCCGTGGTGATGTAGCAGTCGGCCATGGAGGGCCGATACAAGCACGGTTTACCCCCGGGCCGCAAGCCACGCGAAGCACTCGGCCCAGGCGCGGCCGCGGTGGCTCAGCTGGTCCTTCGCCGCCGGCGCCAGCTCGCCCAGGGTGAGCTCGTGGCCGTCCGGCACGAACAGCGGGTCATAGCCGAAGCCGTTCGACCCGCGGGGCGCGGGCGCAAGTCGGCCCGCGCAGCGGCCGACGAAGGGCGGCGCCTCGCCCTCCGGGCCGGCCAGTACCAGCGTGCACACGAACTGCGCCGCCCGCCGCGCCGGGGGCACCGCCCGCATGACGGCGACCAGCTTCGCGAGGTTGGCCGCGGGGTCGCCCTGGGGACCCGCGTAGTAGGCCGACTCGACCCCCGGGGCGCCGCCCAGCTCGTCGACGCAGAGCCCGCTGTCGTCCGCCAGGGCCCAGCCCCCGGCCGGCAGGCGGCCCCGCAGCGCCCGGGCCTTCTTCCAGGCGTTGCCGACGAAGGTGCCGGTGTCCTCGACCACGTTCGGCATGCCGCCGACCGCCGCCGCCGACCACACCTCGAGGCGCGGCCCGCCGGCGGTCGCGGACCGCTCCGCCATCGCCTGCAGCTCCGCCGCCTTGTGGGGGTTACCCGAGGCTAAATACAGTCTCATCCACGTTCACCTTGTCCGGATACACGAGCCGGCCCCGCACGAGGGCGTCGTCCCCGAGGCTTTCGCGCCGCACGCCCGACAGGCGGATCGCCTGGGCGAGCCGGTCGGTGCGCAGCCCGCTCACCCCGGCCTTGGCCCGGTCGTCGCCGAAGAGGACCGGCGCCGAGTACACCATCAGGTAGTCGATCTCGCGCTCGATCAGGGCGCGGCTGAGGAGCTCGGCGCCGCCCTCGAAGAGCACGCCGGTGATGCCCTCCTTCGCGCAGCGGGCCCGGAAGAGCCCGAGGGGCACCCGCCCGCTCGCGGTCTCGAAGATCCAGACCCCCACGCCCTGGTCCCGGAGCTTGCGCACGTAGCCGCTGCCGGCGTGCTGGGTCGTGACCACGATCGTCTTGGCCGCAAAGACGTCGGTGTAGACCCGCGGCAGGTGGCCGGCGACGACGGTGCGCAGCCGGCCGTCGAAGACGAAGCGGATCGGACACGCCACTCCGGACCCCTCCCGGCGGGCGGTCAGCTGGGGATCGTCGGTCAGGACCGTGCCGGCCCCGACCGCGATCGCCGGGAAAAGCCGCCGCCAGCGGTGGACGTCGGCGCGGGCCACCTCCCCGGTGATCCACTTCGAGTCGCCGGAGCGGGTCGCGATCCGCCCGTCGAGCGTCGAGGCCAGCTTGCCCGCGAGGAGCGGCTCGCGGCGGGTGATCCAGTTGTTGAAGAGCAGATTCAGGTCGGCGCACTCGTCCGCGAGCACGCCGGTCGTCACCGCGACGCCCGCCCGGCGCAGCACCGCAAAACCGTTCCCGGAATGGTCCGGGTTCGGGTCGGCCGTCCCGACCACCACCCGGCCGATGCCGGCCGCGATGATGGCGTTCGTGCAGGCGCCGGTCCGGCCCTCGGTCGAGCAGGGCTCGAGCGTCACGTAGAGCGTGCACCCGGGATTCGGCCGGCGGCCGAGGTTCGTCAGGGCCACCCGCTCGGCGTGGGGGCCGCCGTCGGCGGCGTGGAAGCCCTCCGCCACGACCCGGCCGTCCTCCACCAGCACGCACCCGACCATCGGGTTGGGGTCGGTCGCCCCCCAGGCCCGCCGGGCCAGGGCCAGCGCCTGGTGCATGAAGCCGGCGTCCTCAGCCGCGGACATGGGGGTTGGACTCCTTCTCCGCGCCGACCGTGGTCGGTTCCCCGTGCCCCGGGAAGACGGTGGTGGCGTCGGGCCGGTTGTAGAGGCGGGTGCGGATCGAGCGCTCCAGCTGCTCGAAGCTGCCCTCGGGCAGGTCGGTGCGGCCCACGTTGCCCTGGAAGAGGACGTCGCCTGCGAAGGCTGCGCCGGAGCGCGGGAAATAGTAGACCAGGCTGCCGGGGCTGTGGCCGGGGACATGTCCGACCTCCGCCTGCTCCCCCAGCGCCGGCACGACCGCCCCGTCCTCCAGCCAATGGTCCACGGTCACCGGCTCGATGACCAGGTCGGGCAGCAGGAGCGGCCGCATCACCTCCGGGGTCTCGATCATCGGGCGGTCCGCCCGGTGGGCGTAAACCGGCGCGCCGCTCGCGCGCACGACTTCCGCGGCCCCCTGGGTATGGTCCCAGTGGCCGTGGGTGAGCCAGAGCGCCGACAGCCGCGCGCCCTCCTTCGCCAGGATCGGGCGCACCCGCTCCCAGGTCCCCTCCGGGGCGTCCACGAGGATGGCCTCGCCGGTCGCCGGCTGGGTCAGGAGGTAGGCGTTGGTCTCGATCGGACCGCCCGGCAGGACGTGGACGTTCATACTCCATAGACCGTCTTTTTCCGGCCCCTGCGCAACGGAGAAAATTCCCTTCACCTTTGGCCGCCCAGCGTCTACCGATAGACCCTTTTCCATGCCCACCCTCAAGTTCGCCGTCCTGGCTGGTGACTACATCGGGCCCGAGGTCATGTCCGAGGCCCTGCGGGTCCTCGCGCACGTGGCCCGGCAGGAGGGCCTGACCCTCGCCCCCACGGCGGCCGACGTTGGGGGCGCGGGCATCGACAACCAAGGCAAGGCGTTGCCGGACTCGGCCTTGCGCATCTGCGAGGGCAGCGACGCCATCCTCTTTGGCTCCGTGGGCGGGCCGAAGTGGGAGAAGCTCCCGTCGAAGGAGCAGCCCGAGCGGGCGGCCCTCCTGCCCCTGCGCCGGCACTTCACCCTCTTCGCCAACATCCGCCCGGGGCTGCTGTATCCCGAACTGACGGCCGCCTCGCCGATCAAGAGCGAACGGATCCCCGACGGGATCGACATCGTCTGCATCCGCGAGCTGACCGGCGGCCTCTATTTCGGCAAGCCGAAGGAGACGACCACCCTGCCTGACGGCGACCTCCAGGCGGTCGACACGATGATCTACCGCCGGAGCGAGATCGAGCGGATCACGGCCACGGCGATCGCCACCGCGCGCGCGCGCAAGAAAAGGCTCTGCTCGATCGACAAGGCCAACGTCCTCGAGACCTCCGTCCTCTGGCGCCAGACCGTCACCGCCTACGTGGCGAAGCACGCCCCAGAGATCGAGCTCAGCCACATGTACGTCGACAACGCCGCGATGCAGCTCGTCCGCAGCCCCAACCAATTCGACGTGTTCGTAACCGAGAACATGTTTGGCGACATTCTCTCCGACGAGATGGCGGTGATCTGCGGCTCGCTCGGCATGCTCTCGTCCGCCTCCCTCGGCGCCGGCCAGAACGCGCTCGGCCGGCCCTTCGGCCTGTATGAGCCGGCCGGCGGCACCGCCCCCGACATCGCCGGCAAGGGCATCGCCAATCCCTGCGCCCAGATCCTGTCGGCCGCGCTCATGCTCCGCTACAGCTTCGGCCTGGAGAAGGCGGCCGCCCGCATCGAGGCGGCCGTCCGCCGCGCCGTCACCAGCGGCACCCGCACGGCCGACATCGCCTTCGGCGGCGCCGCGGTCGGCACCCGCGCCATGACCGACGCCGTGATCGCCGCCCTATGACTTCCTCGGAGCTCCGCCAATCCTTCATCGAGTTCTTCGCCGCCCGCGGGCACACGGTCGTGCCGTCGGCGTCGCTCCTGCCCGACTCGCCCGGATTGCTCTTTACCAACGCCGGCATGAACCAGTTCGTCCCGATCTTCCTCGGGGACCGCTCGCCGGACCTGTCGCACTGGGCAGGAGCCCGGCCGGCCCTGGACACCCGCGCCACGGACACGCAGAAGTGCATCCGCGCGGGCGGCAAGCACAACGA
>Ga0302314_10016581_pt1 | contig 12426 bp, 10 predicted proteins | sample III_Palsa_N2_3_FD_200533 | JGI IMG/M metagenome (GOLD analysis project Ga0302314, IMG submission 200533) | Peat permafrost microbial communities from Stordalen Mire near Abisko, Sweden - III_Palsa_N2_3 | ecosystem: Environmental > Terrestrial > Soil > Palsa > Peat permafrost | place: Sweden...
TCATCGATATCTCCATGCTCGATTGCCAGGCGGCGATGCTATGCTATCAGGCGGCTTATCATCTGCATTCCGGCCAGGTACCGGACCGGCAGGGCAGCGGTCATGACGCGATTCCGACCTATCGCGGCTTTACTGCCTTGGGCGGGACTGAATTGGTGATCTGTGCCAATACTGAACGGATGTGGAGGAATCTCTGCGCTGTGCTGGGAGTTGCGGAACTTGTCGAAGACGCGCGGTTTCTGACCAACCGGTTGCGCCAGGAGAACCGCCGGGAGCTGTGGCCGATTTTGGAAACTGCGTTCGGCAAGCGCACGGCGACGGAATGGATACCGTTGCTCGATGCCGCGAGCGTACCGGCGGCGCAGGTGAGCGACCTCGCTGCGGTGATGAATGACCCGCAAATTCTGCATCGCGGCATGGTGCAGGGGTTGAAAGCCGAGGATGGCCGCGACATCAGAGTCATGGCCGATCCGATGCGCTTCGCCGTCGCACCGCGTCGCGGGGGTGAATTTCCTCCGCAGTTGGGGCAGGACGGCGAAAATCTGCTGCGGAGAATTCTTGGTCTCAGCACCAAGAAGATCAAAACACTTCACGATTCCGGTGTAGTATCTTCACAACTGAGCTTCGGCGGCATCGGACGGGAAACCGACGTCTCACCGAAACAAATTAAGAAGGATCAAATAAAATGAAAATCGTCCAGACCGCGGCCATCGCTGCGATCCTTACGTTGTCGGTCGCGCCCGTCAAAGCGGAGAACGTTCAATACGATGCCAGCAAAATTCTGATCCTCGACGGTTTCGTCAAAAGCGTCGACTGGGGCTCCCCGCTCAAGATCGTGTTCCACTGGAACAACGGTTATGATGGGGTCGATTGGACCGTGATCGGTCCCGCCGCCGATGATCTTTTTCGCATGGGCTGGACCCGCGACATGCTGAAGCCGAACGGTCGTATGGACGCGGTGGTTCACCCCGACGAGGCAGGCAGCCCGACGGGTTCGCTTATGCGCTTCTACCTTCCCGACGGGCGCACCATGGAAATCGGTCCTTACGGGACCACGCAAGTCATTCCGCGCGATGCGTTCGAGATGCGCTTCACTAATCCTGCCGATGATCCGATGGCTGGCTACTACGGCAACACGCAGGATTTCTGGGCCTCCGATCCTTCGGGCGCATGGAACGCCAATTACAACGGCCGGGCCTGGTATAATCCCGACCACACATTGGTGATGTTCTCCGAAGATCTGCAGCCGGATCATGTCACGTGGAAGCGCAGCCTCAATTACGGCACCTGGTGGCTTGAAGAATATAGCGGTCATTGGACCCGCTGCATGATCTTCAATTTCTCAAAGGTGCCATTTTGCCATTCGCCGGTAAACTTCCAGCGGATCGGCGACAAATGGACCGCGGTCCTACACGCGGCCAACGCTACGTGGGTCGAGCATCGCGAGCTGGAGAAAGGTCGCTTCTAAACCCTGCAAGCAGCTCAGGAATGTCTAGGAACCCGCTCCACTAGAGCGAGAAGACATCAGTCGGAATCAGGAAGCGAAGGAAAGTCTTCTTTTTAGAAAAAGAAGCAAAAAGCTTTTGTACGTTTGGTTCAGTGACTGGACCGAGAGTTCCTGCGACGCGCCAAATTGACAAAAGTTCTTTGCTTCTTTTTTTCAAAAAAGAAGACTCTTCCTGTTGCTTCCACTTAAGATCATCATGCTCTGATTGCACCCGCGGAAACTTCCGACCCGTTAGCGCAAATCTCCGTCTTATTGATGTCCTGGCAGCAGCATTTCGCGATCCAGGCCGAGCTGACCGGGCAGCGGATCGTCCCATTCGAACCACACCGCACCGACCTCGTGCGGGCCGTGAGCGTAACAGATGCCGTCCTCATGCCGGGTTTGCAACATGGTCCGTGACGCCAGCCGCTGCTGCTCCGGGGTAAGCTTCGAACGATCGGGGTATCTAACACAGCTGGTGCGGAAATTAGTAGTAGTACACAGCATCGTTGGGATCGGTGCTCCCGGCTTGGGGGTCGCCTGCGCCATCAGCGGCGCGATCCCCAGCTCCGCGGGGGCCTTGAAGTTCGACAAGTCCCAATAGCGGCACAGCGGCACGCGGCCGTCGGTGCGCACCACGCCGGTCTTCCAGTGGCCGCTGTGGGCACCGGTCGGATCGAAAATGATAAAGCTGCCGTCGCGCTCGAGCCACATGTGGCATAGGTCATTCCCGGTCTGGGCCGCGGCGCAGATCAGCGTATTGCCGAAGAATTTATCGAGAAACGCGGGCGGGGGCGCTTCCTCCGGCAGTTCGCGCGGTGCCGCGCCTTCATGGATCTGGAAGATCACGCGCGCGTGATTGAGGCTGGTCTCCAAAATGCTGGGTTGCACATAGGCGCCGCCGTAAGCGCGATAATAGGCCGCGATCTTTTCGAGTTGGGGCTGGATCATGAATGTCGACAACGGCGTGCCCGCCGGCAGATCGACTACTGCCGTGAGTGCCTGGTCCGAGACCTTATGATTGCCTTCGAAGCTGAACCGGTCGATCACCGGCCCCTTGCCCGCCACGCCCGGAGGACCGAGCACCGCCGGCAGCGGTGGGTCAGCGGCCTTCGCTGCGGGCGCCGCGGCAAATATCGAGATCGCCAAGATGAATGCGCCGCCCAGGCGTGCGAGGAAACGAACTTCGGTCATGGCATGCCTCCCTAATGTCCGCTCACGAGCCACTCGGTGACGGTTCGTCCTTTAGCGTCTTGCACGCTCCATTTGTCGCCGATCTGATGCGGCGCGAACGGGTAGCAGGCAGCGCCGCCGTAGATTTCACCAGCTTTTTCGATCTGGAAGATCTTGCCGGGCACATGATTGGGCGAGAGGCATAGTAGCGTGCCGCTAGCGCTTTGTTTCAGCCGGTAGGTCCCGTCGCGGCCCTCGACCCGGAAGATGCCGCCCGGTGTTGCCGGCACCGGCTGCGCGCCGCGGTCGAACATAAGGAAATAGGTCCGGTCGGGATTGAGCCAAAGATGACACACCGCGTGGGTGGTATCATCGCGGCAGACCACCGAATTATTGTAGTAGGGCGCTAACGAGTTTTCATCGGCGGCGCGGGCGGCGGGCGCGGCGCAGATCAGGCCGAGGCCGAGCAAACTAAGCGCAAGAACTCCGCGGGCGGTCATAGACTTCCTCCGATGTTGTCTCGTGGATCGAATTTCACCGGGACCAACGATCTGGTAGAACCTATCGTTACCGGCTTCGCGGATACAGTGCGTTCTTGTTTTGGCATCGCGGCGCAAAGATAGAAAGCGCCGCATGTCCGACTTTGCGCCAATTCGGTGGGAGCGAGGATCAGGCTGCCCGCTGATATTACCGCCGTAGTTGGTGGTGAAGTCACTGCCGCGAGCGAGTACATTTCCGCCGCTCTTCACCGACACGCCCAGGCTCAATGCGAAAGAACCAGATTGCTCGGTCGGCAATAAGTTTCCGGGGATACTATTGTCGGAGGTGCTGACGCGCGTTCGATCAACACCGAACGAGTTGCCCACGCTGATGTAAACGGCGGATCGACCTGCGTCATGCGAAGCACTCACCTGTCTCGGCTGTTGCGCGGTTCCGTCAATCTGTTGCACTTTGATTGGACGCTTTTCAATTTGATCCCATAACTAGACCAAGTTTCGCCGGTTGACCAGACCAAAGTTGTCCCGATATTTAGTCCGCGCAGTAAAGGAGACGGCCCGTTTGCGCGCGCTCGACGCGTTATACATGTGCGTTATATCTCATCAAACTTTCCTTATTTGACATTGGATTGCCGCACTATTCCTGATGCCTCGGTTCGGCAATCGATCCGTCCAACCGCCAATTATTGAATTGCTCCATGACCATCGACCCCAGACATCTCGCCAGCCTGCTCGCCGTCGTAAGGCATGGCTCGTTCAACCGTGCGGCGGCGGCGCGTGGCTTGTCTCAGCCGGCGCTGTCCAACAGCGTAACGATGCTTGAACGCAAATTGAGTGCGCGGGTGATGGACCGCACCACACGGGGCTCGACCCTCACCGACGTGGGCGAAATCTTGGCGCGAGGGGCGCTGACTCTTGAATCGCTGCTCGCCCAGATCGAAGAGGAAGTGCGGCTTAAGAACCTGGGCATCGAGGGACCGCTCATCGTCGGCGCAATACCGAGCGCCATGCTGCGGCTAATTCCGGACGCGCTCGAGGCGCTTCTGGTAAAATACCCGAGACTTTCGATCTCGATCATCGAAGGCCCCGACGATCGGCTGGTGCCACGCCTGCAAGCCGGTGAGATCGACATACTGGTATGCCCGGTGGCCGGGCTTCATCCTGCACCCGACGGGATTATCGAAGAGACCCTGATCCGGGATAATTTCAGCATCGGATTAAGCTCAAACCACAGGCTGGCGCGGCGGAAATCGCTGAGGCTCGCGGAACTGCAGGACGAAGTTTGGATTTTGCCGGGCAACGACAGCTCGTATCGGCGCCATCTGGAAGCGATCTTCATCGCCGCGGGTGTACCCTGGCCTATCCACTGTATCAGCTCCGGCTCGATGTCGCTGACCGAAAGCCTCGTTAGTCATACCGACCGGATCACGATCATTTCGCAATTGCTGCTGGTGGGCCGCAAACGAGGCGGCTTGTGCTCGGTGCCGCTTGAAGGCGCAGGGGGACGCGTGATCGGCATCAAGCGCCGGGCACGGGGGGAACTGGCCCCGATCGCGCAGGCCTTCGTCGCCTGTCTGCGGGAGGGCTGCTCTGGTCTTTCCGCTGGCATCGAGTTGAACCGGGAGATTGCCAAAAGAGTGGCCTCGTGAGCGCGGTGATTCAGGCTCCGGCTCGCATCGCTCAATGCCACGAGAGTTGCTAGACCGTTGTGCTCGCCACGGTGTTTGCGACCGGAGGGAGATCGCCGCGTCCGCGGGGCCCCATGATGGCGGTGAGCCATCGGTCGCGGCCTGCGGGCTCGGTCAGCGATGGTTGTGTAGAGGACGCGGTGATCGAGGCGGCGCGCGACTTGATGGGAAACGGTACGCGCGCCGCCTTCCATTCGAGCCCAGAACTCGCGAAAGGTGGCCGGAATGAATACTCAGGTTTTGATTTTCGACAGCGAAGCGCACAGCTACGCGGCGAAACTCGCATCGATGCTGCCCGAGATCGAATTTATTCCGGCCGTAAGCGAGACCGACGCGCTGGCAGTCTGCAGCGGTGCTGCGATTTTAGTGGGGTTAGCGCCCTATATTCCGTCGCTCCTGGTCGAGGCGATGCCACGGCTGCGCTGGATCCAAGCACTGACCACCGGAACCGATAATCTGCTGTTTGGTATGCCGGCGCTGGCGCCCGACGTGCTGATCACGTCGCTGCGCGGAATCCATGGTCCGCAAATGGCGGAACTCGCGATTCTCTACATGCTCGCGCTGGCGCGTGATTTGCGCGGCATGTTGGGCCTGCAGGCCGAGCAGAAATGGTTGCGCCGCCCGCAACGCTTGCTGTGGGGGCGCCGCGCGGTGCTGGTGGGCGTGGGCGCGATCGCCGAAAGCCTGGCGGTGCGCTGCAAGGCTTTCGGCATGGAAGTGATCGGCATCAGCGGCCGGCCGCGCGAAGCACCCGGCTTCGATCGAATTCTTCCGCGCTCCGCGCTGACCGAGGCCGCCGCCGCCGCTGATTTCCTGGTGGTGCTTCTTCCCTATTCGGCGGATACGCATAAGCTGGTCGACGCCAAGGTGATCGATGCGATGAAACCGGACGCGATCCTGGTCAATCTGTCGCGCGGGCGGATCGTGGATGAGACCGCGCTGCTCGCAGCCTTGCAGGAAAAGCGGTTGCGGAGTGCGGGTTTGGATGTCTTCGATACCGAACCGCTGCCGGAAGATCATCCGTTCTGGCGCTGCGACAATGTGATCGTGACGCCGCACATCGGCGGCATGAGCGACGTCTATGCCGACCAGGCGATTCCGACCTTGGTTGGTAATCTCCGTGCCTATCTGGCCGATCGAACCGATCTGATGAAAAATGTCGTACGCAAGGGAGGCGTAATTCTATGAGCCGGGTGCAACATCCGATTTCCGACGCGGAACTGGAACGCCGCTGGGCCGCTGTGCGGGCGGCGATGCGCGACCGCGGCATCGACGCGCTGGTGATGCAGAACGACAACGACTGGCTCGGCGGCACGGTGAAGTATTTCACTGATATGCCGGCACTGAATGGCTACCCGCGCACCGTGATCTTCCACGCGGACGACTTGATGTCGGTGATCGAAAATGGCGGCTTCGGCGTCGCGCGCAAGCTCGACGGCAACGATCCGGTGCATCGCGGCGTTGGCGAAATTCTGTGCACGCCCGCGTTTCTTTCGATCGGCTACAGCAATCGCTACGACGGCGAGGTGGCGGCGGACGTGCTCCAGCGACGTGGCTACCGAAGCATCGGTCTCGTGCGTGAGGGCGCAATTCCGCACGGATTTGTCGCAGCTCTGCGCGGCCGGCTCGGCGATGTGCTGGTTGATGCAACCGACCTGGTCGATCAGATCAAGGCGATCAAGAGTGCCGAGGAAATCAGCCTGATCCGCGCGGCAACAGATTTGCAGGACCGGCTGTACGCGCTGGTGTTGGATAAAATTCGGCCCGGTATGCGCGACATCGACATCATCGCCTACGCCGAACAGGAAGGGCTCCGGCTGGGCAGCGAGCAGGGCATTTTTCTCGGCGGCTCCGCGCCGCTGGGCCAGCGCTCGTCGTTCCTGGGGCGGCACCTGCAAGGCCGCACCGTCGAAGCCGGCGACAATTTTTCACTGCTGATCGAAATCAACGGTCCCGGCGGATTCTACGCCGAAATCGCGCGAACCATGGTATTCGGTAAGGCTTCCAATCAATTGTTGGAGGGTTTCGCCGCAGTCAAGGAAGCACAGGATCACACACTGTCGCTGTTGCAGCCCGGCGCCGATCCGGCGGCGATCGCGGCGGCACACGACGACTTCATGCGCGCGCGCGGCCTGCCGCCGGAACTGCGAGTCTATGCCCACGGCCAGGGTTACGATATGGTGGAACGGCCGCTGATACGCCGCGATGAAACCATGAAATTATGCGCCGATATGTGCCTGGCAGTGCACCCGGGATTCGAGAACGAACAACAGTTTTCGGTGATTTGCGACAATTATATGGTCATCGAGTCGGGCGCAAGCGAATGTCTGCACAAAACACCGAAACGGATATTTGAATTGTGAAAGCAAGAAGAAAACGTCCTTTTTGAAAAAAAAGCAAAAAACTTTTATTCCTTTGGGCCGGAGCGCACGCTCCGCAGACCGAGTGTCCCAATCTTATCGAATAAAAGTTTTTGCTTCTTTTTTCAAAAAGAAGACTTTCTCCTTCAGAAAACGATACCTGACCAGGAAGGAATTCAGCGTGATCGAGATCGATAGCGGGTTGATCGAAGGAGTCGAGGAACCAGGCCTCGTAATATTTCGGGGCATCCCGTTCGCGGCGCCGCCGGTGGGCGAGCTGCGCTGGCGCGCGCCGCAACCGGTTGCGCCCTGGACCGGGGTGAAGCGCGCCGACCGCTATGGATCAGCGCCGATCCAGCCGCTGATCCCGAACGACGCGATCATGCGGCAGTTTTCCTTCGCGACCCCGCCGGAATGCGGCATCAGTGAGGATTGCCTCTACCTCAATGTCTGGGCGCCGAGCACGCCTGGTCCGCATCCGGTTGTGGTGTGGCTCTACGGCGGCGGGCACCGGCTCGGGAGTGGCTCGCACCCGGCGTCTGACGGGGCGGCGCTGGCGCGGCTGGGAACGGTGGTGGTGTCGCCGAATTATCGGGTGGGCGCGCTGGGCTATCTCGCGCACGCCGCGCTCACCGCGGAATCCGGCAGCTCGGGCAACTACGCCGGGCTCGATATCATCGCCGCACTGGAATGGGTTCAACGCAATATCGCGGCGTTCGGCGGCGATCCTGCATGCGTCACCTTGTTCGGGCAATCCGCGGGCGCCGCACATCTGCATGTGCTGATGGCATCGCCCAAGGCACGCGGTTTGTTCCACCGCGCCATCGGCCATAGCGGCGGCCGCGCGCGCGGCGGACTGCTCGGCGGCAAGATGTTGACGCTCCCCGAAGCCGAGGAAGCCGGCGCACGACTGCTCCAGGAACAGGGCGCGCGCGATTTGCGGCAATTGCGCAATTTGCCCGCCGACGTGATGGCGGGTCCGCCGCGATTCTGGAACATCATCCAGGATGGTTTGGTGCTGCCCGCAACGGTGGACGAGATATTTGCTGCGGGCGAGCAAGCCGATATCCCGCTCATTACCGGATTTAACAGCGAAGACGGCACGCCTTATCCGGTGCACGAGATCGACAGCGCCGCGAAACTCCAGAGCTACGCCGCGAAGCAATTCGGCGGCGATGCAGCGGAATTCGTGCAAATTTACCAGGGCGACAACGACTTCGCCGCGTATGCCGCAAGCTTCACCTATCGCCGGGATGCCGGATTTGGTTATCAGGCTTGGCGTTGGGCGAAGCAGCATAGGCAAACGGCAAAAAGTCCCGCGTGGATGTTTCTGTTCGATCGCGCCCCGCCGGTGCCGGAGGGGCGTTGCTTCCGCGAAGCGCTGCCGCCCGGCGGCTACGGCGCTTATCACGGGGCGGAGATCTGGTACGCGTTCAACAATCTGGCGGCGCGCGACTGGCCATGGCAGGCGCAGGATCGCGCACTCGCAGCGGCGTTTATTGCTTCCTACGCGGCGTTCGCGGCCGGCGGCGATCCTGGTCCTGCGTGGCCCCGCTTTGATGCCGACAGCAATCGGGCGCTGCGGCTCGGGTCTGCGATCGAAGCGGTCACGTTGCCTAATCTTGCGGCGCTACAGTTTATCGAGGCTCACCCCTGAACGGGCGAGGTGCTGTGCACGAATGGCATCGCCGAGGATTTCCGGACCGATCGCCTGATAGGAATAGCCCCCGCCGGTCTTGAAGTCGAAAGCCTTGCTCATGGCTTCGCGCGAAGCGCCGGCCTGGAATTTGCGCACGGTAGCGGCGAAATCGGGCGTGCTGATCTTGAAGACCGCAAGATAATCGGTCGTAACGCTGGGGGCGAGTTGCACCTGGGTGCGTTTGTAGCGCCGCGCCGAGACGAAATCAGGTGACGACACCACCTCCGGCGCGTGCACGTGATCGTACCAATCGTTGAAGGCGGCGTCCATCCCGGGGACGGGGTTGGAATAGACCAGTTGGAGAAAATGCTGATGCCAGTCGGGGTTTTCGACAGCGCCTTGATGGTGGATCGCGGGGCCGAGCGCTTCAAATGTGTGCGCGGCCATCCCGTTTCGATCCATTACCGGTTCGAATCTGGTAACGCCATGCGTAAGGCGGGAATCGACCTCTGCGTAGACCCCGGCCAGATAATCGGTGGTGATCTGGTAGAACACCATATAGTTGGCCAGCGGCTGCGCGCTCTCGCGCAGTTGCGGCGTCGCCAGTTTGAAGCGCTGCGCCCGCACGAATCCCGGCACCGAGACCACGTCGGGCATGTGACGATGCTCGTAGAAATCGTTATACTCCGTTTCCTTTCCCGGCAGCGGATTGCTGAACACCATCAAAACATAATCCTTGGCGGGCGCGCCGGCCGCAGCGAGCAGTGGCGAAACTGCGGCGGCTTGCAGCAATGAACGCCGGGATATGCCAGAACTGCTTTCGCTCATTGTTGTTTCCCTCCACGTTATAATCATCAGTTATATCGATCTGCCCAATAAGCGATTGCCCATTGCAGCGATTCGTGTAAATTCCGTATAGCAAAGAATATTCGTCCCGCGTTATCGAAATTAGCGCGGCGGAGCGACTAAGGTGGGAAAAATCATGAAGTCAGTGATCGGTTTGGCTCTATGCGCGGCAATGCTGGGGGCGCCCGCGGCGGCGCTGGCGGCGGCGCCGGCCCCCCAATTCATCGAGGCCAATGGCCTAAGCCTGCGCTATCAGCTGATCGGTTCGGCTGGTCCGGTGGTGGTGCTGATCCACGAAATGTCGTTCAGCATGGAGGGCTGGGACGATGTGCTGCCCTACATCGAACCCGGTCATCGCGTTTTGCGCTACGATCTGCCTGGCTTCGGCCTATCCGAGAAACTGCGCGCGCCGATTACGATGGATGACGAGGTGCAGGATCTCGCAGCATTGCTCGATGGTCTCGGCATCCACGACAAGGTGACCGTCGTCGGCAGCGCTGCCGGCGGGGCGATCGCGCTGGCATTTGCGGCGGCACACCCGGAACGGACCCGCGCGGTGCTCGCACTCTGCCCTGCAGCGTACCCGACGTCCAATCCGCGCGGTATGGCAATGGCTGAAGCCATTACCAAGACCCCAATCGCAAAGTATGAATTGGGTGCGGTCAATGTGGTCTATCCCGTCGATCTACGCAAAGACCCGGCGCGTTTGGCTCGCTTCGAAGCTTTGGAACTGGCGACCGATCCGGTCAGCCTCAGTTATACCTATTACATGATCGAGGCTTCCGCTTTCGCCGATGTTCTGCCGAAGATTTCCGTTCCGGCCGAAATTGTCGGAGTTTCGCAATTCAAGTTTCACAGCCCGGCGCAGCTGAAAGCACTCTCGCAGATGATCCCTGGCGGAAGGTTCGAGGAAATCAATACCGGACATTTCTCGCCTTTCGAATCGCCCGAGCTGGTAGGGCCACTGCTGAGCCGGTTCCTATCTTCGGTCGGGGGCTAGGCGGTGCGCGGGTGGATATTAGCGTTACTGATTGCGGCCGGTTGCATTTCGCAAGCGCAGGCACGGATCGGTTTCGCCGAGGCTAACGGTGTAAGCCTGCGCTACGAACTGCAGGGCGGCGGCGGGTCCGCCATTGTGCTGATCCATGAGATCGGCATGACCTTGGAGGGATGGGACGAAGTGGTGCCGCGGCTCCGCGGTGGCCATCAAGTTCTGCGTTACGACCTGCGTGGTTTTGGACTTTCGCAGAAATTCAGCGCTCCGATTTCGCTGGAAGACGAGGTTGCAGATCTGCATGGACTGCTGGCTGCGCTGCATATTGCGGGTAAGGTGACGCTGGTAGGGGGGGCGGTGGGCGGCAATATCGCGCTCGCTTACGCTGCCGACTATCCCGATCAAGTTCGGGGTGTGATCGTGTTCAGTCCGCTGATCAGCGCCCCTGGAGCGGCTAGCCTCCCGGTTCGACGGATGACCGGACCGATGGCTCCTTCGCCTGCCGACATCATCGCCAAATCCGGCATGCGCGGTTATCTGGCGATCCAGGCCGCGAGCCTCTACCCGCCATTTTTGCGCACTGATCCCGCACGCTACGCGCGTTTTGTCGGGATCCAGATGGCGAGCGATCCGACCAGCCGCATCGCCACGGTTCGGATGGCGTCGACCGGCAATTTCGCCGAGATTATTCCGAAAGTTCGTTGTCCGGCCTTGATGGTGGCGACGATCTATTTCACGATGAGCAAGCCGACCAGGGTGCAGTTGCTGGCGGCCGCACTTCCCCACGGCAGTTTCCTGGCGCTGCCGACCGGGCATCTCGCCGGCTTCGAGACGCCGGATCTGGTGGCACAGACCATCAACCAGTTCGTGGCGAAAGACTGAGTGTCTGTTCCGAATGATAATGAGCGAAATCAATATAGCGAGGGAAGGAAGCATCTTTTTTGAAAAAAAGAAGCAAGAAACTTTTGTTCAATTTAGGATTTGCGTGTACCCGTCGGCCGACTGTGGGTTACGATCCATTTGAATAAAAGTTTTTTGCTTCTTTTTTTCAAAAAAGATGCTTGCTTCCCTCGCTACAACCTATCGATTTCGCGTGCTATGATTCGGAACCGACTCTAAAGGCTGCCTGCGCGAAATCGGTAACGCTATGGCATCGGGTCGACCCGTCACCGAACGACCCGTGAACGGAGATCAGGAGAAGCGTGCCATGACCGAAGTTCGATTCCTCGCACGCCTGGGCGTTGCATTCTTCCTCGCTGCTGCGGTATTTGCCGCAGCGCCCGCGGCGAAGGCCACGGATCCGCCGTTGCCGGCGAAGGTCGGTCTACCCGGCGTGGTGGGGAAGGGCCCGGTGATCGACCGGTTCAGCTTCGAAGGCAACCATAAGGTCTCTGCCGGGGCGCTCGCGGCGGTGGTCGATCTGCCGGCGGGCACGCCGTTGTCGACATTCTTGATCCAGCCCCAACTCGAAAAGATCGCGGCCTATTATCGCGCTTACGGCGGCGCCTATGTGCAACCCAGTATTCTGGAGACCAGCCTCAATCACACGCGCGTGATCTTCCAGATCCATGAAGGCGCGGCACCGCGCGAACTGCCCGAGGAAGCGCCCCCGCCCGCGTTTCTCGATAAATTCTTCGGCAATACGCTGATCTGCGCCGCGGCCCAGACCGGGAATGACCTATGCCACATGTGGCTCGAGCGCGACGGCAGCTTCATCATTTTCGATCCGACCGGTGCCCACAG
>Ga0302314_10016582_pt1 | contig 12425 bp, 12 predicted proteins | sample III_Palsa_N2_3_FD_200533 | JGI IMG/M metagenome (GOLD analysis project Ga0302314, IMG submission 200533) | Peat permafrost microbial communities from Stordalen Mire near Abisko, Sweden - III_Palsa_N2_3 | ecosystem: Environmental > Terrestrial > Soil > Palsa > Peat permafrost | place: Sweden...
CCATCTGTGTCTGGCGCGAGCGCAGCTCGTTCAGCTCCTGCTCGCGCGTCTGCACCGCATGGCTGTGCTCTTCCACCTGGGTCTTGAGCTGCTTCAGCAGCAGGCCACGGGCGATGACGCCGGAATGAGCCGGATCCAGGCGCGGATAGCGCAGCCAGGAACGGCCGCGCCAGACGCCATCCGGCGTGATGACCGAGCCACCCGGGGTGAGATGGGCGGCGATGCGGATGGCTTCTTCGGCATCGTTGGCGGTCTGGATGTGGGACAGCCAATCGAGCACGGCGGCCGGACCGGTAACCTTGGCCGCCAGGGTGCCCGCTTCCTCGGCGAAGCCGGCTTCGCCGTGCAGCAGCAGGGCGCCGGCCTTGGGGCCGACCGGCTGGGCGCGCTGCATCTCGCTCCAGTCCGGTAGCAGCGGCGCCTGCAACAAGCCGCTGAGCACATGTTCGACGGCCGCTTCCCAGCCGCTTTCGACCTGTAGCGCCGAAGCCAGGCGCGGCAGCTCGGCCCAGTTGTGGGTGCGCAGCCAGCCGGTCAGCTCGGCGTCGTCCTCGCGCAGGGCCGCCTGCTGCAGGGTTTCCAGCGAGGCGAAACGGCCGCGCGCGCTTTGCAGCGCCTGCCGCGACTCGTGCAGGGCGGTTTCCACCGCGGCACGCTGGTCGCGCAGGGCCTGCAGTTCGCGGTCGGCGTTCTGTAGCTTGGCCTGGGCCTCGCCCAGCTCCTCATCGAGGGTGGCCAGCTCGGCCTCGGCATCGGCCAGCGAAGCCTGGATCGGCGCGGCATCGAGGCCGCCGCGCTCGCCCTGCAGGCGGCGCAGGCGCTCCTCGATCTGCACACGGGCCCGGTCCAGGCCCTGCACATGGACGCGCTCGCCTTCGGCCTCCAGCAGCGGCGCCTGCGAGCGCTGCGAAAACTCCTCCCAGCGCCCCTGTTCGTCGACCAGGCCCTGCTCGGACTCGGCCAGCCGGTACTGCGCTTCCTGCTCCTGCGCCTCGGCGGTGGCGACGCGCGCCTGCGCCGCGCTGACCGACTCGGTCAGACCGTGCTGGCGCTGTTGTTCCTGCTGACGGCGGCGCAGCAACTCGGCCAGGGCCGATTCCAGCTGCTCCAGCTCGCGCACCCGCAGGTTCTTCATCTCGCGGGCGTGGGCCAGGTTCTGTTCCTGGCGGGCCAATGCGGCCTCGGCCTCGTAGACCTGCGCCTGTTCGGCATTGAGCAGGGTGCCGGCTTCGCGCAGGCCGCCATCGTGGGCGCCGCGCGCTTCTTCGGCCGCCACCACGGCAGCGCGGGCCGCCTCGAGCTGCTGCTCGTGCTCGGTGATGGAGGTTTCCTGCACCACCGCCTGGGCATCCAGGGCGCGCAGGCGCAGCAGCAGCACTTCCGCTTTAAGTCTGCGCTCTTCTTCTTTGAATTGCTTGTACTTTTCGGCGTTAGAGGCCTGCTTGGCCAACACTTCGAGTCTTGCGGTAAGTTCGCCCTGCAAGTCCTGAAGACGAGACAGGTTTTCGCGGGTCTGGCGGATGCGGGATTCGGTTTCGCGGCGGCGCTCGCGATACTTGGAAATGCCGGCGGCCTCTTCCAGCCACTGCCGCAATTCCTCCGGCTTCGCCTCGACCATGCGCGAGACCATGCCCTGCTCGATGATGGCGTACTGGTTCTTGCCGCCCAGGCCGGTGCCGAGGAACAGGTCGGTGACGTCGCGCTTCAGGCACTTCTGGCCGTTGAGGAAGTATTGCGAGCCGCCATCGCGGGTCAGCTCGCGCTTGACCGCAATCTCCGCGTAGGCCGCATAGGGCCCGGTGATCTGGAAATCGCTGTTGTCGAACTGCAGCTCGACGCTGGCGCGGCCGGCCGGCTTGCGCGTGCGCGAGCCGTTGAAGATCACGTCCTCGGTTTCGGTGCCGCGCAGGTTCTTGATGCTGGTTTCGCCCAGCACCCAGCGCACCGCATCGATGATATTGGACTTGCCGCAGCCGTTGGGGCCGACGACGGAGGTGAGCCTGCTCGGCAACGGCAGGCTGCTCGGGTCAACAAATGATTTGAACCCGGCGAGCTTGATTCCGGATAAGCGCATTTACGGCTTTGAGATGTTGGGGCCGGGGCGGTGCCAGAAGCCCGCCCGAGTCATGAATTCTGGAAAGGTCTTAGTGTAAAGGATTGCAGCCGTGTGAACAGCCATACCCGGCCCACGAACAAAATTGGCAAAATAGCGCTTATGTCGACAAAACCTAGCAAAACGCTCGAAACCTTCCCCAACCCGAACCCCGGCCGCGACTTCGTCATCCGCATGCGCATGCCGGAGTTCACCTGCCTGTGCCCGATGACCGGCCAGCCGGACTTCGCCACCCTGTACCTGGAATACATCCCGGCGAAGACCTGCGTCGAGCTCAAGTCGCTCAAGCTCTACATCTGGAGCTTCCGCAACGAGGGCGCCTTCCACGAGGCAGTGACCAACCAGATCCTCGACGAGCTGGCCGCCGCCACCAAACCGCGCTTCATGCGCCTCACCTCGGTATGGAATGTGCGCGGCGGCATCTACACCCATGTGGTGGCCGAGCATCGCGGCCGCGGCTGGAAGCCGGAAACCGCGCTGCCGCCCGCCGCCTGGCACGTCGATCCGACAGGAGCCGGACAGACGCCGGGAGCGTAAGCAATGGTCGATCTCGCCGCGCCGGTCGATCTCTACTGCGAGCGGCTCGGCCCCGGGCTGTTCGCGGAGCCGCTGAACGCCCTGTCCAACCTCGCCTTCCTCGGCGCTTCGGCCTGGCTGCTGCTGCGTCCGGGAGCCGCCGCCAGCCCCTGGTACGGACGGGTGCTGGCGGGGCTGCTGTTCCTCATCGGCCTGGCCAGCCTGTCGTTCCACCTGTTCGCCACGTTCGGCACCGAAATGCTCGACGTGCTGTCGATCGCCCTGTTCATCTACTTCTTCGTCGCCTGCTTCTTCCGCCGCCATCTCGGCTGGCCCTGGTGGCTGGCCGTACTGGCCATGCCCGCTTTCGCCGGCTTCAGCCGGCTGGTGGCGATGCCCTTCGCCAAGGGGGCGCTGAACGGCTCGGTGAGCTACCTGCCGCCGATCGCCGCGCTGCTGCTGATGGCGCTGGCGCTGCTGGCGAGGAAGCGCCCCGGCGGCGGCAAGCTGGCGGCCGCGGCGGCGATCTTCCTGGTTTCTCTGGCGCTGCGCACCATGGACCAGGCCTGGTGCCTGAAACTGCCGATCGGCACGCACTGGATGTGGCACTGCCTCAACGCGGTGACGCTGGTGCTGGTCACCATGAGCCTGGACCGGCCGGCGCCGCCGGTTTCCGCTGGAGCCGCGACATGAGTTTTTCCGAATTGCTGGAATGGCAATGGAGCCGCTACGCGGCCAATCACCGCAACCGCAACAACCTGCTGATCCACCTCGTCACCGTGCCCCTGTTCTGGATCGGCGCGGTGAATTTCGTGGTACCGCTGGTATTCGCGGGAATGGTGCATGCCCTCGGCGGCGCCATCCTGATGGCGGTCACCCTGTTCGTCCAGGCCAAGGGCAACGAATTGGAAAGCAGGACGCCGGAACCGTTCAAGGATGCGCGCGACTACGTGCGGCGCGTGCTGGCCGAGCAGTTCGTCACCTTCCCGCGCTTCGTCATCAGCGGCGGCTGGTGGCGCAACTTCAATGCCGCGGGCTAGCCCGCGTGTAGCGGATAGAACAGTACGGCCAGCAGGAACAGCCCGCTGTACATGCCGATCTCCAGCGTTTCGCTGATCGGCTGGATGCGCCGCAGCGCGCCCCAGATGTGGACCACGACCATCAGCGCGCCGACGGCAAGCAAGACCTGAAAGGTGAATACCAGCCCTTCGCCGTTGAGGCCGGCGCGCAGCATCAGTACTTCCACGATCAGCACGAAGGCGCCAAGACAGCGGCCGAAATAAATCGCCAGGTCGCGCTCCTGCGGGATGCGCCAGCCGAACCAGCGGGCCCAGGTGAGCGGCACCAGGAAGATCGGCAGGGCGAACGCAATGCTGGTGACGCAGACCAGCGTCAGCAGGAAAGCCTGGCTGTGGGCACTCCATATTCCGAGCATGAGGCAATCTCCTCAGGACAGATTCGCAACCGGTGTAGCGTCAGGACGTTCGCTGTTCCCTGCCGTGCCAAATGCGCAGGATGGTGATGGTCTGCTTGTCGATCACGTAGTGCACTACGTAAGGGCCCGCGATCCAGCGACGCACGTCGGCTGGCTCTTCGAGTTTCTGTCCCATCTGCGGTTGATCGGTCAAGCCCAGGATGGACCGGCGCAGAGCTTCACCGATGCGACGGGCGGCTTGCGGACTGTCCTTGGCAATGAAGGCGCGCAGGCGATTGAGGTCATCCAGCGCGCTCCGGGTGAAGCGCAGCTTCACGCTCGCGGACGCGGCGGCGGTAGTTCCTGGTCAGTGCCCCAGCTTTCGAGCCAGCGCAGAACATCGTCACCGTCAACAACATGTCCGGCGCGCACATCAGCCAGACCTTCCTCGATCGCGAGCGCTGCCGCGACGTCATCCCAGGTCGCGGTGTCCGGCAGCCGCTCAATCAGCTCACGTGCCTGCTGCTTGGGGGAGGGTGCGGTTAAGGTGCCCATGGGACGAGTTTAGCACCCAGTTCAGCACGACGGCATACGCTCTGCGCCCTCTCAGGCCAGATCGGCGATCAGCGCCGAGCGCACCGGCTCGGACACTTCGATAGTCTCGTTGTAAGCAGGGTGATTGACGCCAAAACGCAGCTTGCTACCCGCCCTTGCTGCCTTGAGGGAGGCCGCATCCAGCTCGAAACGCAGGAAGTGCACCGCCGAAGTCTTGGTCTCGTTGGCGCGGTCCATGTCCTCGTCGGCGATAGCGCTGATGCGCGGCCCCTCGCCCACCTGCGCCCAGATCAGGTCCTCGATGCCCTTGAGCTTGGCCAGATGCTGCGCGCGCTCCACCGGGTCTTCGTATTCAATCAGGCAGGTCGCCTTCCAGTTGCCGCCATCGGGAATCAGCGGATTGTAGGCGCCGAGTTCCTCCTCGATGGCGGCGCGCTCGAAGATGCGCTCGATGCGCAGCATCTCCTGCACCTGGTACTGGATGGTCAGCCGGTCCTCGAACAGCAGGGTCAGATGCGCGCCGATATGCAGCTTGCGATTCTTCTTGTGCTCCAGCACGCGCTTGCGGAAGGCCGGGCGCTCCCCGGCATAGTCTTCCAGCTTCATCAGGTCGGCGACGCTTAATTTCTGCATATCAGTAAACCTTCTGAGCCCCTCTCCCGGAGGGAGAGGGGATAAAATCTTCCTAGATTCCGTAAGCCCGCCGCAGCAGCGAGATCGGATGCGCCGGGGCATTGTGATGGTTCTTCATGCCGTGGGCGATGTGGTCGGCCGCCATCGGGCAGTCGCTGGACACCACGTCCGGCGCGAATTTCTCGGCGCGCGAGGACACCGGCCGCGCGATCTTCATCGACAGGGCGTAGGTGTCGTTGCGCAGGCCATAGCTGCCGTCATGGCCGGAGCAGCGCTCGATGAACTCCAGCTCGGTGCCCGGAATCAGCGCCAGCAGTTCCTTGGTCTTGGGGCCGATGTTCTGCACCCGCTGGTGGCAGGGCGCGTGGTAGGCGACGCGGCCCAGCACGTTGACGAAGCTGGTCTTGAGCAGCCCGGCCTTGTGCCGCTGCATCAGGTATTCGAAGGGATCGAAGATGCCGCGCTTCACCGCCTGCACCTGCGCATCCTCGGGATACATCAGCGGGATCTCCTGGCGGAACATCAGCACGCAGGAGGGAATCGGCGCCATCAGGTCCCAGCCCTCGGCCACCGCCTGCGCCAGCACCGGCAGGTTGTCCTGTTTGTAGCGGTCCACCGACTGCAAGTCTCCAAGCTCCAACTTGGGCATGCCGCAGCAGCTCTCGCGCTCGACCAGCTTCACCTCGATGCCGTTGTGGCGCAGCACCACCACCAGATCTTCCACCACCTGCGGCATGTTGTAGTTGCCGTAGCAGGTGACGAAGATCGCCACCCTTCCGCGCGTGGTGCCGGCCGGCTGCGGCGCAACCTCATGCGGCGACAGCTTGCCGACGCGGCGTCGCGCGGTGTTGCTGTGGAATTCGGGCAGATGCGCCTCGGGGTGCACGTCGAGCAGCTTGCTTACCAGCTTGCGCACGGCCGGGCTACTGTTCGCCGCATTGGCCACCTGGGTGATCACCGGGATGCTGGCCAGCTTGCCGAAGGCGGTGGTATTGGTCAGGCGCTGGCGCGCGGCGGGCACCTCGCCCTTGCGGAATTCCACCGCCTTGGCGCGCAGCATCAGGTGCGGGAAATCGACGTTCCACTGGTGCGGCGGCACATAGGGACACTTGGTCTGGTAGCACAGGTCGCACAGGTAGCACTGCTCGACCACCTTGCCGTAATCGGCCTTGGCGATGCCGTCCACTTCCAGGGTGGACGAGTTGTCGACCAGGTCGAACAGCGTCGGGAAGGCCTGGCACAGGCTGACGCAGCGGCGGCAGCCATGGCAGATGTCGTAGACCCGCTCCAGCTCGCTGTGCAGCGCCGCCTCGTCGTAGAACTCCGCCTCGCGCCAGGCCAGCGGATGGCGGGTCGGCGCGCTCAGGCCACCCTCGCCCGCGCGCGGCGCTGTGCCGGCTGGACGCGGCGTCACAGCCGGCTCCGCCGGTTGCTGGGGTTCACTCATTCGAAGTTCTCCCAAGGCGGCTCCGCCATCGGGCGGAGCCGCCTCAAGGAATCGGGGGGCAATCAGCCCAGTTCGCTCAGCGCCTTGCTGAAGCGGTTGGCGTGCGAGCGCTCGGCCTTGGCCAGGGTCTCGAACCAGTCGGCGATTTCGTCGAAGCCCTCGCTGCGCGCGGTCTTGGCCATGCCCGGGTACATATCGGTGTACTCGTGGGTTTCGCCGGCGATCGCCGCCTTGAGGTTGTTCGAAGTGCTGCCGATGGGCAGGCCGGTGGCGGGATCGCCGCTCTCTTCGAGATATTCCAGATGGCCATGGGCGTGGCCGGTTTCGCCTTCCGCGGTGGAGCGGAACACGGCGGCGACGTCGTTGTAACCTTCGACGTCGGCCTTCTGGGCGAAATACAGATAACGGCGGTTGGCCTGCGATTCGCCCGCAAAAGCGGCCTTGAGGTTTTCTTCGGTTTTCTTGCCTTTCAGAGACATTTTGCGCGTCCTCCAGTGCTACCTATCCGTATGCCGTTGGGTTTTTTGCACGATGCCGCTTATCCCGCGGCTTACCCGGACCCTAGCGCGGCGTCCGTTTCAAAGAAAATGAATTCTTCGTATCAGCAACATAGGCGGTGACTATTGCAGCCGGGTGACGCGCGCGCTGCACGGCGCCGGCAACCGCCTATTTCTTCTTGCCCAGCTTCTGGATGATGTCGGCGGCGGCCTTTTCGGACTTCTGCTGCAACTGCCTGCGCTTGCCCGCATCCAGCTTCACCACCTTGCCGCTGCTCCGCCCCCGGCCCAGGGACTGGCGGATCATGGGGATGATGCGCCAGGCGCGGTGCCCGTCCATCGGTCCGATCGGCAGCAGGGCCACGATCATCAGGAACAGGTTCCAGCGCGTGAACACCATCAATACCGGCGCGGCGAACACCTCGACCTCGCGGCTGGCGACATCCGGCAAGACATATTCCGCAGCCAGGGCCAGCAGCAGGATCAGGAATTGCGCGCCCACCCCGGACCAGGCGATGAGCACGTCGTCGCGCGGCGTGCGCGGATAGTCGTGCGAGGTTTCGCCATGCAGGCCGCTGAGGGTGATGCCCTGCACCGACAGGCCGCGCCGGCGCGCCATGAGGGCATGACCGGATTCGTGCGCCACCAGCAGCACGAAATAAGCCGCCGAGGCGATCAGGGCAGCAAGCCAGTCGCCCAACATCAACCACAGCCAGGGCAGCGCCAGCAGCACGGTCCAGTGCATCGACACCGGAATGCGCGCCCATCTGCCCAGATACCAGTAATTCTCCATCCGCCATTTCCCGTCAGGATCCGCAGGCCAGGCCCGCCGTCCTAGGCTAGCAGAGTCGCGCGCTCACGAGACTGTTGCAGGGGGAGGCATAGGGATACCGGAACTCACTCCACAATGTCCCCTCTCCCTGCGAAGCGGGGAGAGGGCCAGGGTGAGGGGCGCCGGCGAAGCCGGCTCGCGCCATAGAATGCAAGCGTCCGCGAGTTTGAAAGACCCCCTCTCCCTGTCCCTCTCCCCCACATTCGTGGAGGAGAGGGGATTGATGGGATAGGCTTCAGCCTCAGGCGAACAGCTTGCCCGGATTCATCATCCCCTGCGCATCGAACTCGCGCGCCACGGCGCGGATCAGGTCCATGCCCAGCGGCCCCTTCTCCGCCTCCAGGTAAGGCGCATGGTCGACGCCGACGCCGTGCTGGTGGCTGATGGTGCCGCCGCTGGCGACGATGGCCTCGGACACGGCGCGCTTGAGCTTGACCCAGCGCGCGTGGTTTTCCTCGTAGCTCGGGGCGGCGCGGAAGACGAAGGTCGAATAGATGCTGCAACCCTGGCGATAGACATGGGACAGGTGGGTGAAGGCATGCACCCGCTCACCCTCGCCTTGCAGGGCCTGGCGCGCCGCCTGCTCGATCGCCTGCATGGCGGCGCCGGCCTGCGGCCAGTTGACGGCGGTTTCGGCGGAATCGGCGGCATAGCCGGCGCGCCACAGGGCATTGCGCATGTAGGGGCCGTGGAAGCGCTTGGACGACCAGGCCTTGCCCATGACCTTGCCGGCGTGCACGCCGCGGCACTGCTTGGCGATGGCCAGGGCCTCGCGGCGGCTACGCAGCACGTCGCGGTTGAGGCCGGTGAAGCCGATCATCAGCATCACCGGCTTGACGCCGGAACCGCGCAGGCGCAGGTAGCGCTTGAGCCAGGCAATGGTCTTTTCGTGGCCGGCCAGGGTCAGCTGGGTTTCGGTCTCCACCGGATTGCTCAGGCGCAGCATCGACAGCGGGATGTCCTGCTGCACCATCAGGCGCACCGCGTCCACGCCCAGATCCCAGGTGGGAAAGAACACCGCATGGAAATCCTCGCGCTCCGGCAGCGGCCGGATGCGCAGCGTCGCCTCGCTGAGCAGGCCGATGCGGCCCTCGCTGCCGAGTACGCATTCGCGCAGGTCGGGGCCGGTGCTGGAGGCGGGATGGCCGCCGACCCGCAGCTCGCCGCGCGGCGTCGCCAGGCGGCCGGCGGCGAACAGCTGCTCGATGCGCCCATAACGCAGCGACTGCTGGCCGCTGGAGCGCGCCGCCACCCAGCCGCCGATGGTGGAATATTCATAGGACTGCGGAAAATGGCCGAGCAGGAAGCCGCGCTGCGCCAGCTGCGCCTCCACCTGCGGGCCCGGCGTGCCGGCGCCGAAGCGCGCCAGCAGGGAGGTCTCGTCCAGGTCCAGCAGGCGGTTCATGCGCTCCAGCGAGATGTTCACCACCGGACGGTCCGAAGCGGGCACCTGCAGATGGCCGACCACGCTGGTGCCGCCGCCATAGGGGATGACCGTCGCGCCGAGTTTCTGCGCGTCGGCCAGGGCAGCGGCCGCTTCTTCATGCGTAGTGGGCAGCGCCACGCCGTCGGCCACCGGGCCGACACGGCCGAAGCGCAGGGCGATCCAGTCCGGAAAACTCTGGCCACGGGCGCGGCGCAGCCGCAATTCAGGGCCGGTGTCGAACAGCGTACCCGTCGGCAGGCGCGAAGCCGGCACCGTGGCCAGCGCATCACTCAGAGTGGCATCGCGGCTCGGTGTGCCAGGCCCGAGCACCTGCAACAGGAAGGCACCGGCGCTTTCCCCCAGCGCATCCTCATGCCCTTCCTCACCCCAGCCGTTCCATGACCTCATCCGATCCTTGCCTGTCGTGCATGCCCTGCCGGGCCCCGCGCAAGTTAGCATGCGCAATATGGCAGTTGTGAGAGACCCGAAACGGGCCCATTCGCTAGGCCTGGCGCGACTGCCCGGCCATGCACTGCTCAGGACTCGCTCCCCGCGTTTAAAGTAGCGGGATGAGTGTCACCGTCCCCTATCGCGGCCGCTTCGCCCCCACCCCTTCCGGCCCCCTGCACCTCGGCTCCTTGCTCACTGCCCTGGCCAGCTACCTGCAGGCGCGCAGCGCCGGCGGCCGCTGGCTGCTGCGCATCGACGATCTCGATGCGGAACGCAGCCGTCCCGAACACAGCGACACCATCCTGCGCCAGCTCGAAGCGCATCAGCTGCTGTGGGACGAGCCGCCGCGCCTGCAATCGCGGCACGCGGCCGAGTACGAAGCAGCCTTCGGGCAGCTGCACGACCTCGGCCTGCTCTACCCCTGCGCCTGCACGCGGGCGCAGCTGGCGCGGGATTCGCTGCCCGGCGTCGACGGGCCGGTTTATGCCGGAATCTGCCGCGACAGCGCGCCCATGGCGGAGCGCCTGGCCTGGCGAGTGCGCGCCGGCGAGGGCGAGTTGCGGATGGACGATGCCTGGCAGGGTGAGCTGCGGCGCAGCCTGCGGCAGGACATCGGCGATTTCGTGGTGCGGCGTGCCGACGGCCAGATCGGCTACCAGCTCGCCTGCGTGGTGGATGAGGCGGCACAGGGCATCACCGAGGTGGTGCGCGGCGCGGACCTGATCGGCTCCAGCTTCCGCCAGATGCGGCTACAGGCCCTGCTGGGCCTGGCCACACCAGCCTACCGGCACCTGCCGCTGTTGCTGGATGGTGAGGGACGCAAGCTGAGCAAGCAGAATCACGCGCAGCCGATCACCTCGACCACCGCCGGCGACAATCTGCATGACTGCCTGGAATTGCTGGGACAGGCCCCGCCGCCAGCCCTGCGCGGCGCCGCGGTCGGCGAAGTGATGCGCTGGGCACAGGCGCAGTGGAATGCGCAAAAGGTACCGGCGGGGCTGCAAATGCCTCTTGGGTCCGTCCAAAGCTAGAACTTGCCTCATCAATCCCCTCTCCCCCACGAATGTGGGGGAGAGGGCCAGGGAGAGGGGGCTCTTTCAAACTCGCGAAGGCTTGAATGCCATGGCGTAAGCCGGCTTCGCCGGCGCCCCTCACCCCCCGATTAAAACCTCGGGGGCAGGCTCCGCCCTCTTGCTCCCCGCCTCGCAGGGAGAGGGGACATTTATGAGATGACTTTTAGTGATTGTCGCTCGCGCCCTTGGTGAAGAGACTATCATCTGTCATGCTTAACTTTGTTGCAGCATAGCGAAACGCATGAACGACATCCGCGTCATCAAGAAATACCCGAACCGCCGGCTCTACGACACCAACGTCAGCCGCTACATCACGCTCGAAGAAGTACGGCAGCTGGTGTTGAGCAATGTGAAATTCCGGGTCGAGGACAAGCGCACGCGCGACGACATCACGCGCAGCATCCTGCTGCAGGTGATCTCGGAACAGGAGGAAGGCGGCAACCCGATCTTCAGCTCGGAGTTGCTGACCCATATCATCCGTTTCTACGGCGACCCGATGCAGACCAGCATCAGCCGCTACCTGGAACTGTCGATGCAGCTGTTCCTGGACCAGAACCACAACTTCGCCGAACAGCTGCGCGGCCTGCTGGGCAAGGCGGAGCACCCGGTGCAGCGGCTGAAGGACATCGCCGACCGCCAGGCGCCGATCTGGCGCTCGGTGCGCCGCGAATTCCTGAAGAGCCTGTCGCGCGCCAAGGTGATCAAGCCGCTGCTGGAACGTGAGCGCAGCGACGAGGAAGTCTAGGGGCTGTATCCGCGGAGGGTCTTTCCCTCTCGGTCCGAGACACACAATTCCGCTTGGCCGCTATGTCCTTGATCTTGAACGGACGTTCGTTCATCGATCAAAAAAGCCGCTTGTAAAGTGCAAAGGAAATAGTGACGGAGACCTCAGTTGGACCCGATAACCGGACCAAGATACTGAATTTATTATATTTTTATAAATTCTGATTTCTTGACAGCTTTTGGGGCTGCACCTATACTGCACTGCAACATAAAGCACGCAATACGCAGTGTCTAAAATTATGATTAGTTGACACTGCGGAAGTCTCCTCCAGAAAGGCCTTGCGCCTTTCTCGCACCTTGCCCCCTAAAGTCTTAGGGGGTTTTTTTTGCTCGGTCGATTCTGCGCCTCCGGCGGCAGCAATCGGGACGGCCTCTCAGCCGTCCCGGATTGTGACCAAAAGCGTGACGCAGATCAAGTCCGCGTCAATTCCTGCCAATTTAAGCCGGGTTGACGTCCACGGCCTTCATCGACAGGCGGATACGGCCCTGCTTGTCGATTTCCAGCACCTTGACCCGCACCACCTGGCCTTCCTTGAGCTCGTCGGCGACGTTGTCGACACGCTTCTCGGAGATCTGCGAGATGTGCACCAGGCCGTCCTTGCCGGGCAGGATGGTGACGAAGGCGCCGAAATCCATCAGCTTGGCGACCTTGCCCTCATACACTTCGCCGACCTGCACGTCGCGCG
>Ga0302314_10016583_pt1 | contig 12425 bp, 13 predicted proteins | sample III_Palsa_N2_3_FD_200533 | JGI IMG/M metagenome (GOLD analysis project Ga0302314, IMG submission 200533) | Peat permafrost microbial communities from Stordalen Mire near Abisko, Sweden - III_Palsa_N2_3 | ecosystem: Environmental > Terrestrial > Soil > Palsa > Peat permafrost | place: Sweden...
GGTTCCAGGAACCCGAGGCGGCGGAAACCCAATCACGACGCGCCAGGGATTCGCTGCGGCAGGTCTTGCTCATCCGCGCCGAGGGCGGCTGCTGGATTGCGGAGTGTCCGAGTCTCCCGGGCTGCACCGGTGAGGGCAGGACGCGCGAGCGGGCGATCGACAGTATCAAGGAAGCCATCGCAAGCCATCTTGCGGACCTCGAAGCGTGCGGCCTGGCGGTCCCGGAAGAGTGTTTCGATGCCCTGATCGTCGTGGTGTGACTTTATGGGTCCCGCCCGCCGGATGATGTTAAACGCAATAAAATCTTCATCTTAGCGTCACCTCTTCGCCTTACATCTGATCCAGTGTGGTCCTACGCAAGCGCCGCGCGCTCGTGCAAGCGCGGGCTGTCTTGCGGCACCTATGAAAGCCACCGCATTCAGCAGCTTTCTGGCTCGGATAGATACGGCGGATTACCGTATCTGCCGCCGTTTGAATCGTGGCGCCTCCCGCTGGCTCATCCGCACGCCCTTTCAGCTCGTCAGCCGCCTGGGCGATGGAATTCTGTGGTACCTGCTCATCCTGCTCCTGCCCGTGATTTATGGAGTGCAGGCCGTGAAGCCTGCCATCGTGATGGCGCTCACGGGACTCCTCGGCGTCATGATCTACGGAGTATTGAAGCATTCGTTCGTTCGCGAGCGGCCCTTCATCCGGCACGCGGGCATCTCGCAGGTGGGCGCGCCGCTTGACCGCTACAGTTTTCCCTCGGGGCACACGCTGCATGCGGTGTCGTTCGCCTGGCAGGCGAGCGTGCATTTCCCGGAGCTCGGCTGGGTGCTCATGCCGCTCGCCGGTCTCATCGCCGCATCGCGCGTGGTGCTGGGGCAGCACTACCCGACCGACGTGATCGCGGGCGCGATTCTCGGAGCAGGCCTCGCGCAGGTCGGTTTCGCGTTCACCTAGTGCGCGTGCTCTTTGTATCGGACGTCTATTTCCCGCGCGTCAATGGGGTGTCGACGTCAGTTGCGACATTCCGGCAGGATCTCGACTCCTGCGGCGTAGAGACCGTACTGGTCGCGCCCGACTACGGGCCAGCGCACTTCGCACCGGAACCTGGAGTCGTGCGCGTGGCCAGCTCCGCCGTGCCAGGCGATCCGGAGGACCGGCGCATGCGCTGGGGCGGCCTCACCGGCGCACTGGAAAATCTCGCGCCCTCCTTTGACCTCGTCCATATTCATACGCCCTTCCTCGCCCACTATGCAGGCGTGCGCTATGCGCGGCGGTGGAAGATCCCCTGCGTCGCGACTTATCACACTTTTTTCGAGGAGTACCTGCACCACTACGTGCCGATACTCCCGCGCACACTCGGCCGGGGATTGGCGCGCGCTTTCACGCGCTCGCAGTGCCGGGACGTGGCAGCGCTCATCGCGCCCTCGGAGCCCATGCGCAAAGTGTTACTCGACTACGGGGTCACGACGCCGGTGCACGTCATTCCCACGGGACTTGCGACCCATCGCTTCCAGAGCGGCGACGGCGCTCGCTTTCGCGCCGCGCATGCGCTCCCGGCGCAGCGGCCGCTCCTCCTCTATATCGGTCGCGTCGCGCACGAGAAGAACATCGAGTTTCTGCTGCGTGTCTTCGCGCGGGTGCGTAGCAGCGTGCCGGATGCGCTCTTCGTCATCGCAGGCGAAGGACCGGCGCGTGAGTCGCTGCGCGACCTCGCCTCCCGGCTCGGGCTTGCCGAAGATGTGCGCTTCGTCGGCTACCTCGACCGCAATACGGAGCTTCTGGACTGCTACGCGGCGGCGGACGTCTTCTTATTCGCATCGCGCACCGAGACACAGGGGCTCGTGCTGCTAGAGGCCATGGCGCAGGGAGCACCGCTGGTGTCGACGGCCAAGCTCGGCACCTGTTCCATTCTCAAGGACGGCTGCGGCGCGTTGATCGTCGCCGAGGAAGTCGAGCCCTTTGCGGCGGCCGCCGTGCGCGTGCTGCAGGATGCCGGCCTGCGCGCCAGGCTCGCCCAGGCCGGCCGGCGCCATGCACGCGAGTGGTCATCGCTCGTTATGGCGCGCCGTTTGCAGGAGCTGTACCGCTCGGTGACCCCGCTCGCGAAGGCTTGCGCACCCGAGCGGGACGCATCCGCGCCGGCATTGACAGATTCCCCGTCGTAATCCTGCGACAGGACGCGAACCTTCGCAGCTGTGACCGGGGGCGCTTGGCGCGCGGATGTTCTGCGCTACACTCGGCCCGTCCTCTAGGACTTGTCTTGCGGAGCGGGCATGAGTGCCAAGCGCGCGTTGATCGTCGACGACTCGAAGTCAGCGCGCATGTTTTTGTCCCGTATCCTCGAGAAGTACGAGCTCGACGTCGACACGACGGAGACCGCTGAGCTCGCCATCGACTATCTCGGCCATCACCGCCCCGATGTGATCTTCATGGATCACCTGATGCCGGGGATGGACGGCTTTCAGGCTCTGCAGGCAATCAAGAACAACCCGCAGACCGCGACCATCCCGATCATGATGTACACCTCGCAGGAGGGCGAGCTGTATCTCGGACAGGCGCGTGCATTGGGCGCGGTGGGGGTCCTGCCCAAGCAGATCAAGCAGGCAGACGTTTCCAAGGTGCTGTATCAGCTGCACCTCGTTCCCGACCGGCGCACCTCCGTGCAGTCGAGTTTCCGGCCCATCACGGTCGATCCACTTGCCGACAGCGCAACCGCGATCACCGGGACGCAGGCGGCGATCACCGATGCAGCGCTGCGCGCCGAGCTTGCGGAGCTGCGCCATGGATTGATGGCCCACATCGACAGCCAGTTCGAGCGCATCGGTGCAGAATTGCGCGCGCTCGTGCGCGACGCCTGGGTTCACGAAGCTCCCGTCCCACTGCCGCCCGCCGCGCCGCGTTCATTGGGCTGGGTCGTTGCGGCGCTCGCTTTGGGGGTGGCAATCGTCACGACGGCGCTGTGGCAGCATGAGGTCAGTCTGCAGCGCGCAGCTCCGGCAGGCGGCGCGGCACTTGCTCCGGCGCAGGCGCCGGCAAAGATCCAGCCGGCCCCCCGTGCGGATGTTCCAAAAAGCGCTCCGACCCCTGCCGCGCACGTCGAGCCCATCATAGAGCCCGTGCCCTTCGGCGAGGACCCTTTGGGTGGTGCCCGCTTTGAGAGGCTAAGTCAGCTTCTTTACCGGCTCGCGGGTCAGCAATACAGCGGCGTGGTTGAGATCAAGAGCTTTCCCGGGCGCTTCTGTCTCGTCGGCAGCGCGGCCGACGGCTATTCGCTGGCGCCCGATGAGTTGCCGTTCGCGAAGTGCGACGCCGTGGGAAATCCCCGTGAAGCAGCGCCGCTTACCGCGCAGCGCCTCTCGCTGCCGGTCGCCAATCTGCTCGGCGAAATACGCCATACCACCCACGGCGCGCTCGATGTGCAGCTCGTGGCGGGTGATGCTGCCGCGACCTCCGTACCCTATCCGCAGGTCGCGCCCGATCTGACGGCGGGGGCCTGGAACCGCGCGGGCAGCACCAACAATCGCATCGAAATCCGCCTGCGCTGAGGCAGCATTTTCCTGCAGCCGTGAAACATTCCGTCGACGAAGATTTTCGGCCACCTCGATGGCTGCGCAATCGCCACCTGCAGTCGATTCTGCCGAGCCTGCCGCAGCGGCGCCGCTGGGTCATGCCGAGGACCGCGGCGTTGCGGGCGGCGAGCCAGGAAATCCTGCTCGACTGCGGCGACGGCGTGCGCCTGCAGTGCTTTCACGCCGATCCCGCGCGCTGCGGCATCGCCCGCGCCGGGCGCGTCGCCGTTCTCGTGCACGGCTGGGAGGGCAACGCCGAGGCCCTCTATATTCTTTCGCTCGCGCAGCAGCTTTTTGATCGCGGCTTTGACGTCGTGCGCCTGAACCTGCGCGACCACGGCGATACGCACCACCTCAATCGCGAGCTGTTCCATTCCTGTCGGCTGCCCGAAGTGGTCGGATCACTCCAGCGTCTGCAGGGCCTGCTGCCGGGGGCGCCGCTTTATCTCGTCGGCTTCTCGCTGGGCGGGAACTTCATGCTGCGCGTCGCGGCCCAAAGCGGCACCGGGCTCGATATTGCAGCAGTGATCGCCGTGTCGCCGGTACTCGATCCGGGCGCGACGCTTGCGGCCCTCGAGCACGGATTTCGTCCGTACCATAAGTATTTTGTGCGCAAATGGCTGAGCTCGCTTTTTAAAAAGCAGGCGGCGTGGCCCGAGCACTACGATTTCACCGAGCTGCCGCGCTCGGCAGATCTGCGGCGGCTGACGACGCTGCTCGTGAATCGCTTCACCGGTTTTGCCAGCCTCGAGGATTATCTGAATGGCTACGCAATCACGGGCTCGCAGCTAGCCAATCTCAAAGTTCCATCGACCCTTATCACCGCGCTCGATGATCCCATCATTCCGGTGGCCGGCCTCGAGCAGCTCGCGCGTCCGCCGGCGCTGCAGATCATCGTCACACGCCGCGGGGGACATTGCGGCTTTCTTGAGGATCTGGTGCAGCCGAGCTGGGCCGAGCGCAGGATCGTCGCCCAGCTGAGTGGCATGCCGCCTGCGAACCCGCGCAGCTAGGACGCGCCGCGCTTTTCCTCGAAGTTCACGATCGGCTTGCCGCTCGTCACGTGCATCACGCCCTCGACGACGGCGCCTTTGGCTATCGCAATGCTGCGTGCTACGACGTCGGCGCGCAGCACGGCCGAGGAGCCGATTTCAAGTTTCTCGGCGACGATGAGCTTGCCGGTGATGGCGCCTGCGATCACGGCGTGACTTGCGTGGATCTCCCCTTCCCAGGCGGAGTCGCGTGCCATGCTGAGCGCAGCGCCGATCTTGCCGTCGCCACGCACCGCGCCGCACACCACGACCGCACCCGTGGTCTCGATATCGCCTGTCACGCGACAGCCTGCGGCAATGAGAGTCGGAGCGGCACCGACCATGTCGAGAAGTCGCCGCTTAGGTGTCGCGCTCATGGATACCCTCGCGAACCCGGTCGCGCGCGCACATCCCATGCTACTCGCGTGCTGCGCTTACAAGGCAGTAGCCGATCTCGCATGTCAGCACAAGCTCCAAATCTGACGTCAATCACTAATTATTGAGTCTAGCCAGTCTCGCGCCACCCTGTTGGGGCTCGGAATATCCTGATCGGGTCCAGGTGTCGGACCTCCGTTTGCGGGGACGAGCAGCCGTACTTGCTGACTCCGCCGAGCAGCGCCTATCGCGTTCGCGAGGCAGGTATAGAATCAGCGAGAATGGTGGCATGAGAACCGAGTTCCGCGGTTGAATCCTCGCGGCGCCGCTAGAATACTCGCCGGCGGATGATTGGTGGGGAAGACCTGATGAGACTTGTGCGTGTCGGTGTGGTCCTGGTGAGCCTCGCGCTCCTCGCGGGCGCGAGCGGCTGCAGCCACGATCAGCGCGATTGGAGCTCCGCCCAGGCGGCCAACACCATTGAGGCCTACGAAGGCTTCATCAGCGCGCACCCGAAAAGCGCCCACGCCGCCGAAGCGCAGGCACAGATCGCGCAGCTCAGCGAGGCGCGCGATTGGCAGCGTGCGAGCACCATCGATACGGCGGATGCGTACCGGCAGTTTCTGGCGCAATACCCACAGGGCAAGTCGGCGCAGGAAGCGCGCATCCGCATCGAAAATTTTGGTATGAGCGGTGCGCCTGCGGCCGGCACATCACCTGCCGCGTCGAGTGCCGCACCACCAGCAGCAGGGGCGACTGCTCCGGCCACGGCTGCGCCGCCGCCGCCGAAGCCCGCGCCCACGGCAGCGCAAACCGCAGGCAGCGGACAGTACAGCGTGCAGCTCGGCGCCTTTTCGACGCAGGCCAAGGCGCAAAGCCAATGGCGGCGGCTGAACACACGCTTTGGAGCCCGGCTTCGCGGCACCGAACCGGATATCGAGCCGGCTAAAAGTGCCAATGGGCGGCGCATCTACCGCTTGAGGGCGAAACCGCTGACTGAAGCTCGGGCGCGGGTCCTGTGCTCTGCACTGCGCAAGCACGGACAACCCTGCGTTGTCGCGGGGCCCAGCCAAGAATAAAGCGCGCACAATTGGACGCTGAAGTCCAAAGATGACAATTCGCGTCACCGGGGCGCAGGACCCTGTGCCACACTAAGTTATTGTTTTTCATAGAAAAGACATTTTGGCACGCACCTTGCTAAATCACTAGCACGTAGCTCCTTTGTTGAGCTACGCGAGAGACACGCGCAGCTCCCCCGGTTGCGCTGTATCTACAGTGTGAGCAACCTCCCCGGTGCTCGCACGCCTGTGCGCCGCGACGCGCCTTCCCCGCTCGCGGCGTTTTTTTTGCGCGCGCATCTCGCGCGGGCCGACGACCGCACTGCGGCGGTTGATTTGTGTCGGGGCGCCAGCATATTTGCCGTGAGTCAGATCTGAGCCGAGCGCGACTTTGGCGCAGGCCGGCATGCGCGCTCGCTCATCGTGCCCCGGCGGGCGGTGCGAATGAACGCGGCACGCGAAATCGCAGGGATGCGATTCACCGGGACGATCGTCGCAAGCCGCGCCGCTCGGCGGTGGGCGGCTCTTCGAAGTTCGCTGCTAGACTACGAAATCTGGAACAAACGACAAATTAAGCTCCGGGTGATCAATATTCATCGCGTCACCCGCCCTATTGAAGGGGCCCTGCACACGGGGCGCTTGGGATCGAGGCAATGGAATATAGAGACTATTATCAGACACTGGGCGTGAAGCGCACCGCGACCGCCGATGAGATCAAGAAGGTCTATCGCAGGCTTGCGCGCAAGTACCATCCTGACGTCAGCAAGGAGCCGAACGCGGAGGCTAAATTCAAGGAGGTCCAGGAGGCCTATGAGGTTCTCAGAGATACCGAGAAGCGCGCGGCCTACGATCAGCTCGGCAATGAAATGAAGAGTGGCCAGGAATTCCGGCCGCCGCCTGACTGGGCGAGCGGCTACGAATTTCGCGGCAGGCCGAGCGGCCGCGCCGATCCGGAAACGGATGAACAGTTCAGCGACTTCTTCTCCTCATTGTTTGGCCGCGCCGGCGGATTTTCGCACGCGGGCGAGGGGCGCCCGCGCGGTGGCCGCGACCATCATGCGCGCGTGGACATTGATCTCGAGGAGGCGTTTCACGGCGGCGCGCGCACGCTCGAGCTGCGCCGTCCGACTCAAAAGGCCGACGGCAGCGTCGATCTCGCCACCCACGCGGTGAAGGTCACCATTCCCGCGGGAGTGACTGATGGACAGCAACTGCGGCTTGCGGGGCAGGGCGAGCCCGGACAGGGCAATGGCCGCGCCGGGGATCTGTATCTGGAGGTGCACATCCGGCCTCACGACCTGTATCACCTGGAGGGCCGCGACGTTACGGTGACCTTGCCGCTGGCTCCGTGGGAGGCGGCGCTCGGCGCGTCGGTCACCGTCCCGACCCTGGGAGGCCCGGTACAAATGCGCATTCCCGAGAAATCCCGCGCGGGACAGAAGCTGCGGCTGCGCGGGCGCGGCCTGCCGGGAAATCCGCCCGGCGATGAATATCTGCAGCTTTCCATTGCGCTGCCGCCGGCTGATTCACCCAAGGCACGCGCTTTCTACGAGCAGATGAGTCGTGAGCTGCCCTTCAATCCACGCGCGCATCTTGGGAGCTAAGTCATGACGAGCCCGAAGAGGACGATCGAGACGCAGGTGCTGGCCGAGGGCGAATGGCTCTCGGTCACGCAGGTATGCCGCGCGAGTCAGATCGACGCCGAGGTCGTGATCGAGCTCGCCGAGCTCGGCCTCGTCTGTCCGCGCGGCGATGCGCCGCAGGACTGGCAGGTGTCGGCGCGTGAACTTGCCCGGCTGCGCACCGCCGCGCGGCTGATCCGCGATCTCGGCGTGAATGTCAGCGGCGCGGCGCTTGCCGTGGAACTCCTCGAAGCGCGGCATGAGCTGGAAACGCGGTTGCGCGCGCTCGAGCGCTGCGTTCAAGTGACCGCCAGGGGCGAGTAGAGCGCCCTAAGCCTGTCCGAAGCTTTCCGCGGTGCGCAGGTAATCCACTTCCTCGGCGGTTGATACGCGGCGCAGCACACGGTTGCGGTGCGGAAAGCGGCCGAAACGGCGGATGATTGATGCATGCTGCTCGGCAGACTTGAGAGTTTCCTCGAAGCGCGGACGCAGCGTCTGTGGTGCCTCGCCGATGAGGCGCCGGTATGCGGCAACCGATTCCTCCTGCACTTCCGGCGACTCGCTGTGCTGCAGCGGCATGTAGAAAAAGATTCTTTCCACCGGATCGAGCGCCGCGTCTGCGCCTGACTGCATTCCCGACAGGGCGAGCGCCAGAGCCTGCTCGTCGCCCGCGTAGGCGCGCGCGCGGCCGCGGTAGATGTTGCGCGCAAACTGGTCGAGCAGAAGGATGAGGCTCAGGCGCCGCCGCGGCCCATCCGCCCAACTCGAAAGCTCCCCGCGCAGTGCAGCCTCGACCCGCGCGCCAAACTGCGCGCGGATCGCCGCATCGCCCTCCTGGACAAACTGCGGGGATTCCTCGCCCATAAACCACACTTTCATGCGCTCATCGAGCGCCGCGCGATCCAGCGGCAGCTTCCCGAACCAGTATTCCCGCACACGACGCGCGTCGTCCATTTGCGGCGGGAGCATAGCAGCCGGATGAGCGCTAGTCGGGCTTCTGCGTATCGGACTCGTAGAGCTTCTCAAGCTGCTGTGCCGATTCCTGCGCCGAGGCCAGGAACTTCGCCTCGTCCTCCTTGATTGCATACTGCTCGCTCAGCGTTTTCTCGTCGTGCTGCCGGAACTTCTTCACGGCGGCGTGCGCGGCCGCAGGCGCCTCCCCAAGCTGCGTCAGCACGGTCTCGGCCAGCTCCAGGCTCGAACCGTAGGTTTCACGGATGATGTAGTCGACGCCGAGATCCATCAGGGAAAACGCATGCTGGCGGTTGCGCGCGCGCGCGATAATTTTCAGTCCCGGGAAATGCGTATGGACGAGCTCCGCCGTGCGCACCGAGGAGTCCATATCGTCGATCGCCAGCACGAACACCTCGGCAGACTCGGCGCCGGCGGCGCGCAGCAGGTCAAGCCGCGATGCGTCGCCGTAGTAGATGCGGTTACCGAAGCGGCGCACGAAGTCGACGTGCGTCTGACTGGAGTCGAGCGCGGTGAATTTGATGCGCCGGGCGCGCAGCACGCGCGAGACGATCTGCCCGACCCGGCCGAAGCCTGCGATGATGACGCGGCTGTCGGTCTCATCGATAGTATCGAAGGGGACACCGGGGATGGCGGCAAGGAGCGCCTTGCGCACCCGGTCATGCAGTCCGAGAAGGAACGGTGCGAGCATCATCGACAAGGTGACGACGAGCACCAGGAAGTCCGCCATGTGCGCATCCAGGATGTGCTGCCCCGCCGCGAGCGCGAAGAGCACAAAAGCGAATTCGCCCCCTGCCGGCAGCGTGAACCCCATGCGCCAGGCGCGGTTCGCCGCGCGGCCTGTGAGTCTGCCAACCGCGGCCACGACCATGATCTTGAGCGCAAGATACCCGGCGGTCGCAGCAACCACCTGCAGCGGCTCCGCGACGAGGAGCCCCACATTGGCTGACATCCCCACTGCAATGAAGAAGAGTCCGAGCAGGAGTCCCTTGAAAGGCTCGATGTCCGCTTCAAGCTCGTGGCGAAACTCGCTGTCGGCGAGCACCACGCCGGCGAGAAAAGCGCCAAGCGCCATCGACAGTCCCACCTGATTGACGAGCAGTGCGGTTGCGATCACGACCAGGAGCGCCGCCGCCGTGAAAACCTCGGTCACTTTGATCCGCGCCACGATCCGCAGCGCCGGCCGCAGCAGCAGGCGCCCGCCGACGGTGACGATGGCGATCACGGCGACGAGCTTCACGAGCGCGACCCACGGGGCATCGGCGGGCGTCGCCCGCGGCAGCGGCGAGACGAGCGGCAGCACGGCCAGCATCGGCAGCACGGCGAGATCCTGAAACAGCAGAATGCTGAAGGCCGCGCGCCCGTACTGCGTCTTCAGCGCGTCGCGCTCGGCGAGTATCTGCAGCACGAGCGGCGTTGAGGACAGAGACAGGCCGAAGCCGACGACGGCCGCCGCCATGGGCGGCAACCCCAGCCACCACACGGCGCCGCCGAGAATCACGCTGCAGGAGAACACCTGCAGCGACCCCAGGCCGAAGACCGTACGCCGCATGACCCACAGTCGCGTCGGCTGCAGTTCAAGTCCGATGATAAAAAGGAGCAGCACGACGCCGAATTCCGAGGCGTTCAGAATGCTCGACACGTCGGTGATCAGCCGCAGCCCCCAGGGACCGATGATGAGTCCTGCGGCGATGAAGCCCAGTACTGAGGAGAACTTCATCAGACGGAACAGCGAGACGGCGACGACGGCGGCGGTGAGCAGAATCGCAACTTGCGCAAGCGAGATCATTCGAGGCTCCGTTTCAGTCCGGCGGGAGCGGAATGAACTCGCTCTCTCCAGGCACGCTTGCGAAGCGGCCTTCGGCCCACTGGAGCTTGGCGCTGTCGATGCGCTCGCGACTCGAGGCGACAAAGTTCCACCAGATGAAGCGCGGCGTCGCAAAGCGCTCGCCGCCAAGAAGTATCACTCGGCTGCTGTGCCGGGCGCATAGCGTCACCGCATCGCCGCTCGAGAGCACCAGAAGTTCGCCTTCAGTACCGCGCATTCCCGCCACCTCGATTTCACCCTCCGCGACGTAGCAGGCCTGCTCGGTATAATCCGCACCGATCTCAACGCAGGCGCCCGCCGCCAGCATCAAATCCACATACAGCGTCGGCCAGAGCACCCGCACCGGGGAGCGGCGGCCGAAGGCCTCGCCCGCGATCACGCGCAGCTCAACGCCGCTGCGCGACGCACTCGGCAGCGTCGCGCAGGGATGATGCTGAAAGTCCGCCGCGTCCTCCTCGTGGCCGTCGGGCAGCGCCACCCACGACTGAATGCCGTGGGCACGTACCCCGCGCCGGCGCTCATCCTCGGGCGAGCGTTCGGAATGCACGATCCCTGAGCCCGCCGTCATCCAGTTGACGTCGCCCGGCGTGATCCGCTGCACAAAGCCCAAGCTGTCGCGATGCACGATGCTGCCGGCGAAGAGATAGGTGACCGTGGCGAGGGCGATATGCGGATGCGGCCGCACGTCGAGGCCCACGCCCGGCGCAAGCGACACCGGCCCCAAATGGTCGAAGAAGATGAACGGGCCAATCATCTGCGCGCTCGGCGCGGGCAGCACGCGCCGCACCGAGAAGCCGCCGAGATCCCTCGTGCGGCCCTTGATCACTTGTTCGACGCCCATCGGGAACCTCCCTGCCGTGCCTGCGCCGATGATAGACCCATAAAAAAGGGACCGGCTCCTTTACGAGCGGTCCCTTCGAAGGCAGCTCCGGCGAGCGGCCTGTCAGCCTCGAACTACTCGCACAAGCCCTCGAGATAGCCCTGTGCTACGGGCGAGAGGCGCTTTTTTGCCAGCGCGCGCGCCTTGGGGGCGTCGATGATGTGCTCGAGCGGCCCCGACAGCAGCAGCTGCCGGATGCGCGGGTGCTTGGCGGCGGCGCGCGCGAGCTTATTCAACACGGTGAAACCCCGGTTGATCTTGCCGCGCGGCGCCCGGTCCTGCTCGATGGTGCGGGCGAGGTACGCGCCGAAGCGCGCGTACAAAAAATAGTCGTCGTCACCGACGTGATAGCGCGTCTCGGCGAAAAAATCCGGAAAATTCCTGCGTAGGTAGTCACTGATTCTCTCAAGCGGCTGTTCGGGCCGGATGTTATCCAACGCTTTGAGCCCCCTCTTATCAATGGCGCAGGTCCGCGCACAACGCGGCGCGAATGTTGAAGGACGAGATTAAACTATGCAATAAGAAAAAATGGGGTGCTGCAAATTTTTTGGACGCGCTCTACGCAATTCATACGCCGGCGCTGCGGTGTAGTACGCTCATAAGCCATGTCAGACGCTGAGGTCGAGTATGCGTGCCGCCGACCGCGGGCTGTTCCGCGATTCCTATGAGAGGGATAGCTGCGGCTTTGGGCTGATTGCCCAACTGGATGACCAGCCGAGCCATTGGCTGGTCAAGACGGCAATCGCCTCTTTGAATCGTCTGACCCATCGGGGCGCGGTCGCAAGCGACGGCAAGACCGGCGACGGCTGCGGACTGCTTGTGAAGCAGCCGGCGGAATTTCTGCGCGCCCTCGCGCAGGCGGCGGCGCTCGAACTTGCCCCGATGTTTGCGGCCGGCTTCGTATTCCTCAATCCCGAGCCCGCGCGCGCGGCTGAGGCGAAGCGCACTCTGCTGGTGCAACTGGAACGCGAGGGGCTGCAGGTGGCCGGCTGGCGCCCGGTCCCCACGAACCCGGACGCCTGCGGCGCTGAAGCTCTGAAGACGCTGCCGCATATAGAGCAGATCTTCGTCAATTGCCTGAACGCCGAACTCGATGAGGCGG
>Ga0302314_10016587_pt1 | contig 12424 bp, 9 predicted proteins | sample III_Palsa_N2_3_FD_200533 | JGI IMG/M metagenome (GOLD analysis project Ga0302314, IMG submission 200533) | Peat permafrost microbial communities from Stordalen Mire near Abisko, Sweden - III_Palsa_N2_3 | ecosystem: Environmental > Terrestrial > Soil > Palsa > Peat permafrost | place: Sweden...
GGCGAGATTGCCGACCGGCGCGATGAAGCGATAACCCTGCCCACGATGCGTTTCAACATAGCGCGGCCGGCCCGCATCGTCACCCAGCGCGCGACGGATCGCAGCGACATGTCCTTTCAGCACTTCGGGCTGCACATGCACGTCGGGCCACACCGCTTCGAGGAGCGTGTAGAACGACATCAACTGCTGCGCGTGTTCCACCAGATGGCGCAACACAGCGAAGGTCTTGGGCGGGAGGTCGATACGGGTAGCAGCTTGCGCCGGATCCAGTCGCCACAGACATTGATTGGACAAATCAAGCTGAAAGCCGGGAAACTGAAACGACGAGTGGATGTGCAAGTCTGCGTTCAAGCCGGAAAATTCCTCGGGATCTGGATCAGGCCAAGGCGGGTGGCGAGCGTGACCGCCTCGGTCCGGTTTCTGACCGACAGCTTAGTATAGAGATGCTTCGCGTGCGATTTCACGGTCTCAGGCGCGATGCACAGTTCGACCGCGATCTGCTTGTTGGACAGGCCTCGTCCCATCAGGTCGACGATCAGGCGCTCGCGTTCGCTCAGTCCCGCGGCCGCGTTCGGACGTCGCGCCGCGAATGGCTCAACGGCCTGACGCGCGCCGCGCTGCCGGTGCACCAGCAACAAGCCCGCATAAGGCAGCAATTCGCCTGCGTCATGCACGGACCCGATCCGCCGTTGCACGATCGCCTCAATCAGCTCCGCGACGCGCACGCGGCAATCGACGAGCGTTTGATGCAGACCGACCGATGGCGCGAGCTTGAGCAGATTGACCAATACCTCGACGGCTTCGGCGCGTTGACCCGTCACGAGCAAGGCCTCGACAAGCAGTAGCGCAACGGGCACCGCCGCATACAGACCGCCGCGCCGTACCGTGTCGAAATGGGCCTGCCGCAATGACGCAACATCGACGGTACCGGGCGAGCGGGCCAAAGCGACGTGCGCCCGCGCGATGGTATGAAAACGCACGATCTCGAGGGCAGCGCTGCTACCACTGGCGCTCGCCGCCCGCTTTTCACGTGCGAGCGCGTCGAGACGTTCCAGACATTGCTCGGCCTGCTCGACGCGCCCATTGCCAGCTTCGATTTCGACCTGATACGCGAGGCTCGCCGCCTGCAGCCGCGCCCAGCCGCGCCGCACACCGAGCGCCTGGGCCTCGCTGAGAATGACCAGCGCCCGGCCGGCTTGCCCCCGGTTCGCGGCGATGCGTGCGAGCAGCATATGCGCGCGCAGCGCGCCTTCGAACGTACTGCGTTCGCGGATGTTGGCCATCCGTGCGGCGATCAACGCCTCGGCTTCGTCCACCTGGCCCTGCTCGTAGAGTACTTGCGCGATGATGGAAGCGGGAAAGGCATCGGCCGGAAGCTGCCTGCCGAGCAGGCGCTTCCCCGTCTCGAGCGCGTCGGCAGCCAGCAGGCGCGCCGCGTTGAAGCGCATCTGATCGAAGGCGACGGCGGCATCCAAGGCCAGATCGAACAGCGCCGAGAGCGCCTGCATCGGGCCCGGCCGGGCGTCCAGCCTGACGCGCTCCACCGCGTAGAAACTTTCCAGATCTCCGCGCCGCCAATACACACTGCGGCACACGGTCAACGCGACCTGCGCCGTCGGCGCGCTGGCGCCCAGCGCAAGCGCGGACAACGCGGCCGGCAAGGCGGCCACCTCATCGTCCTGAAACACAAGTGCCACCGCTCGCAGCGCCGCGATTTCGCCGTGCAGCGCCTTCGTCACCGTCACCGACAACCGGGCCGCCTGCTGTTCGATCAGGTCCGCGATGGCCAGCGCCTCGCGGGAATCGAAGCGCATGATGGCCTGCCACGCCCGTTCGATATCGAGCCTGATATGCGCGAAGCCATCGCCGATCCGTGCGCCACCAGTCCGCGGAATCTGCAGAGCGGCCAAGCTACCGCTAACGACCGGCAGAGACCCAGGGGCGGCAATCGCACGCCGCGCACCCGGTTCGGGTGACACACACGGAAGCGCCCCGCTTCGCTGTGTCCGTCCAACTTTCGAAAAACTTTCGTATGCAACAACGACATCATTCATTTCAGGCTCCGTCGGGACACCAGATCGTCGTAACCGCACAACGAGGGAAGATGCGACCAAGCCTAAACCCGGCACCGCTACGAAGCGTGATGATTCGGTTATGTTTCGGTAATGGCCGGGTCGTCAGGAGGCCTATACGGGAGTTAGACGGACAACGTGGCAGGAAATAAACGCGCAACGCCGCTATTCGTATGCGGGATGCCGCTATCGCGGAGCGTCCCGTTGAGCGGCGTGACCGGGCGATTCGTCGGGCAACCGGGCGCCGCGCATGCGCGCCCGCCACGCGTTCGGCGGCTCGCCGATCATGCGCTTGAAGACCGCAGTGAAATGCGCATGCGAGCTGAAGCCGCAGCTGAGCGCCACGTTCAGCACGCTGAACTCCGACGAGCGCAGCAGCATCTGCGCATGTTCGAGCCGTCGTCTTAGCAGGTAGGTGTGCGGCGAATAGCCGGTCGTCGAGCGAAACTGGGCAGCGAAATGCATGCGCGTGAGTCCCGTACTGGCGGCCACTTCGGCGAGACCAATCGGGTTGGCGAGATTGGCTTCGATGAAATCGATCGCCCGGCGCAAACGCCACCTCGGCAGAGACGCGCCCCGCGCCACCGGCGACGCCGGCATGACGTCCGTGCGCCTCGCCAGCAGGCGAGCCACAATCGCGTCGCAAATGCTGTCCGCATACATACGGCCGAAGGTATCGGCGAGCGGATTCGCGTCCTGCAGCGCGAGCGCCAGCCGCTCGACTGCGACATCCCGAAAGATCCGCGGATCCTGGTCCGCGAGATCGGGCCGCACGAGTTGACCTGCGGCTTCGTCATACCGCCGCAACAAAAGGTCCGGCGAGATAAACAGATGCATCACGCGGCACGGCGAGGCATAAAAGGCTTTGACGCTTTCGCCGGGTTTCGTGATCTGGATCGAACCGGGCATGACGGGGCCGTCACAGATGATCTTGCCGTCGTGGTGGAATTTCAGCGTGGTGGCGCTCAGGGCGATGCCGACCGTATAGAAGCGTTCATCGCCGGCGCTCGACACTTCGCGCGGTTCGCTCGCGGCGACATCCTCGCTCCAGCTCCCTGCGAGGATGCGATCCGCCGCCGCGGCATCGACTGCGGAAAACGGCGGACAGCGCCAACGTTCCTCGACCTGCACGACCGAACTCTCGCTCGCCCACAAGTTTGCACCGAACCCGCTTGCCGCATCCGGACAGGGCGCCCGGAGAACGCTCGACGCGTCCTGTGACTGTCTGGACATGATGTCACTCCGTTTCATTGGTGAGCATCATGCGCGAGACTGGCGCTCCTCCGGTATCCCCCCAATGGGTGAAACCGCACTGCACGAGCGGGTCCGCTTTCTCTCAGGTCTTGGCACCGCGCCGCGGTTTGATGGCGCCGGCGGGGTGATTCTTGGCGATGGTCGAGCGCAGCGCCGAGTAGGCGGGCGCCACCATCGGATACTCAGCGGGCAGTCCCCATTTCGCTCGATATTGATCGGGGGTCATGCCGTAGCGGTGTTGAAGATGGCGCTTGAGCGACTTCAGTTTGCGGCCGTCCTCCAGACAGATCAGGTACTCGTCGTGGATCGATTCGCCGATCGGGACCGCCGCCTCGGCATGCGGGCCTGCGTCCTCGCAAGGATCGCACAGCGCGGCCAGCGCGGCATGGGTACTGGAAATGAAGGCGGGAAGATCTGCCGCCGGCAGCGGATTGCTCGCGACGAAGCTCGCGACGATCTCGGCGGTCAGTTCGATCAGATGGGGGCGTTCCGTCACGGGCGGCCTCGCGAGTTCAAAGGCCCTGCGTTACTGGGATTGCCCGAAAGCGGCAGGCGGATTCGCACGGCACCATAAGCTTGTCTCACTCTCAGGTGGGATACCCGATCAAAGTAGTGGCGTGACCTGAGCGGGTCAATCCCCCGAATGGGGGCGAACCTGCGCGCCGGGTTAGATATGCATTCCATGGAGCGCTTGCATACCGCGTGCGAGCCATGCGGCGAGGCCGTGCGGCGTTGGCGGTATGTCCTTGGGTGGTTCCATCAACGCCTGGCCGCGGCGTTCACGTTCCGCGAGTTTTGCGGCGAGTACGTGCGTCAGTTCGGGATGCCGTTTGAGCAGTGCGGCAATCGCCGCTCCGGGCAGTTCGTAAACAATCGCGTAGGTCTTTGCCGAGATTTCCGCGCCAACCGCCACACCTGCGATGGGTCCGCTCTCGCCGAAGTATTCGCACGGTGAGAAGCGCATGACATCCACGGTCCCGCCGTCAAGCCGGGTGGATGCGTTGATCACGCCATAGCCGATGAGCGTAATCGCAGACGGCACTTCGCCGGCCTGCAGCAGCACGTCGCCAGGCGCAAGTTCGCGAACCTGCAGGACGCTCGCGAGCTGTTCCTTTTCTTCGCGCGACAGCAGGCCGAAGATGCCGATGCTGTCCACCAGACGGCGCCCGACCGAGCGCTCGCCTGAAACGTCTGTCTCATCCGCTGGCGTGTGGAACAGCGACAGTGCTTCAAGATGCCGATGCGCTGCGTCGAAAAAGACGTTGAGCGTGTCGTCGCTGCTGCGATCGCTCGAGACGAAGAACGAGACTTCGTAGTCGGTCGCCTGCCAGCCAACCGTCTTCGTGACAATGTTCGCCGGCAGCGCAGCGTCGATGCCGATACACGAATCGATTGCCAGCCGCAGCGCCGACACCACCGACGACGGACGATGCACCGGATCCGCCTGAAACCGGACCACGGTTGCATGCGCGCCTGCCGGAACGCTGGCATTGATAACCTTCGACTTCGCGATTGCCGAGTTCGGCACGACGATCAGGTCATGGTTGCTCTTGAGCACGTGAGTCGCACGCCATGTCACTTCGCGCACTGAGCCTTCCGAGCCGTCGTCGAGCACGATCCGGTCGCCGACGCGATATGGCGCCGTCGCATTGATGACGAAGCCGGAAAACAGGTCGGCTAGCGTGCTCTGCAACGCCAGACCCAGCACGATCGCGACTGCGCCTGAAGTGGCCAGCACACCCTTGAGCGGAATGTCGAACACGTCGGCGACGATAGCGACCGCTGCGGTCAGATACGCCACGACCTCGGCGACGTCGAGCGTAAAGCGCTCCTGGCGTGTGCGGTCATTGATCGTGTAGTAGAGCCGCACCACCGCCATGATCGTGGATGCCGCCAGCAGCCACCAGGCGATCTGCACCGCACCGCGCGCAAAGCGGTACTCCGCGGAGGCGCCGAGATCGGGCGTCTGCGTCGGCGTCACGCCCGCGTGCAGCATCGCAATCGTCAGCGCGGCAAACGCGAGGCAGCGCAACGTGGTGCGCGGCATCGCGAAGCGCATGCGTGCGCAGCACAGCAATACGATGAAATTGAGCGCGACCGCGGCGACCGGAAGCAACAACGGCGCGAGCGGCTGCGGCAGCATCTAGTTCGCTCCGCTGGCCGCTAACGGTGGCACCGGCGGCCGGGTCGGCAAATCGTCGCTGCGATAACCGCCGCCTAGCGCCCGCGTCAGCACGATTTCCGCTTCGAGCTCGTCGCCGTTCAGTTGCAGCAGCGCGATCTGCCCTTCTATCACTGGCGCCTTCGCCTGTATCGAGGCCGTCCGGTCGGCGAGACCGCGCTCGTACTGCGCCTCGGTGCTATCGCTCGAGACACGGAGGGCGTCGATCCGCTCGTGCTGCAGTTGCGCGCGATGGTCGAGGTCGTCGATCTGGCCGCCCGTTTGAGCCACGTCGCGGACGGCGTCGAGCACTGCTTCGTTGTACTGCTCGATCAGCGTGTTGCTGGCCGTGCGTGCGCCGTGCAAGCCCGCATTCAGACGGCCGCCATCGAAGATCGGCAGGTAGAGTCCTGGAATGAGGTTGATCTGCTCAGCCGTATGGGTGAACAGATCCCGCATCCGTAGCGCGTTGAAACCGAAGAACGCGGTGATGTCGAAGCTCGGGTAGAACGCCGCCTTGGAGGAATCGATACGGTCGAACGATGCCTCGACGAGCCAGCGCATGGCCTGCAGGTCGGGCCGGTGGCTGAGCAGTTCGAAGGACAGCGTGGACGGCAGGCCGGCCGAGGGCGCGGGCAATGCCACCGGCGCGATTTGCGGCAGGTCGTCCGGGCCTGCGCCCAGTACTGCTCGCAAGGCCTCACGGGTCTGAACGATCTGTTCCTGTGCCGAAGCGATCTGCTGGTCGAGCGCGAGCAGTTGCGAGCGCGCCTCGGCGGACTGGGTAACGGCCACCAGCCCCCGCTCGTGACGCGCGGTCTGGGTGTCCAGTTCGAGCGCCTCCACGCTGCGCAATTGCTTCAGCAGGTCCAGGTTCGCGTAGACGATCTGGATCTGGTAGTAAAGCTGCGCGACGCCGGTCGACACCTCCAGCTCCGCCTGCGCCGCCTCGGCGCGTTGCGCGTTCTGCTCGCCAAGCGCCGCACGCACGAGGTCGCGTTGCTTGCCCCACACATCGATATCGTAGTGGGCATCGACGCCGACCAGTCCGGTCCAGTACCAGGGGCCGTACGCGCCGATGGCGGGATCCTTCGAAGCATAGGCGCTGAGGAAACCATGACCGGACACGTGCTCGCGATCCGCCTCGGCAATCCCGGAGATCTGCAGATCGCTCCCGGCGCGAACCAGCTCTACCTGGGCGTGGGCTTGCGATACATGCTCACGGGCGATCGCCAGCGTCGGCGCATGACTGAGGCCGCGTTCGATCAGCGCTTCGAGCTGCGGGTCGTGATAGTGCTCCCACCAGCGCGCAGAGGGCCAGCCTTCGCTTGCGAGATGGATATCGTCGGCGAGACGGATCTGGTCCTGTGGGATGAGCGCCGCCGGTGGGCTATCGTGATGAATCATCGCGCAGGCTGCCAGCCCCGCACAGATTGGCAGCAGCACAAGCCAACGCTGCATGAAGCGCGGCAACGAATGGCAGGTGCCTGTGCCACGCGCAGTCCGTATCAACGGATTGTGATCGTCGCGCATTGCGCTATCCCTGTCCGGCAACGGCCGGCAACGCTAAAGGCAGTTCATCGGTAGACCATTGCGGCAGGCCTGACAGCGCAGTGTCGATACGTGCAGCCCACTCCCGCAGCGCGGTGGCAGGCTCGCCCCCCTCTTCGCCCGCCGCTGCGGCGGCCACCTTCGTCAAATCGAGCGGCAGCGGCGGCACGGCGAGTGGCGGCTCGCCCGACAATTGCTGCGCATAGCGTTCAAGCGACTCCGCCAGGTTTCGCTGCAATCCGCCACAGGCTTGCCGCAAACTAGTGCCCGATGCGTTCGTACGTCTCGCGTCGAAATTCGCCTCGATATGGAAGGCGTCGCTCGCCAGCAGAATCGAGCGGCCCTGAGCGAGCACCGTTTGCGCGAGAAGCGTGACGCGGGCCGTTTCGCCCTCGCGCCAGTCGGGCTCGAGCGCAACCCGCGCGAGCATTGCTTCGCAATCCGCCAGCATGGCCCAGGCCGTCGCCGCCGATTGCGATTGTGCCGCTGGCGCAGCGGTTTCGACCACCTGCGCGTGATTGCGAGCAACACCTACGATCGCGCGCAGCACCTTGGAGAGTTGCAGTCGCAGCGAGTCGGCCTCGCCTTCCGGCCACAGCGACATCTGGATGAACGTCGCCACGCCTACGCCGAGCAGAATCCCCACCAGCCGGTCGCGAATCTCAGTGAGATCGGATGGTGGCGCGAACTGCTCCAGCAGGGCGAGCGCGAAGGTGAACATGATCTGCAAACCGGCGTAGCTGATCCGCTCGGAACCGGCCGATACCCACGCTCCCAGCGCGATTACAGGCAGACTCATCAGCAGCAGTCCCGTCACGCTTTCCAGATGCGGAATGACGAACGCGACCATGAACAGCGCAAGACCGCTGGCAATCAGCGCGCCGCTGATGCGCAGCACGCCGTGCCGGGTCGATGCGCCAAGGCTGGGCAGCGCGACGACGAGACAGGTCAGCATGATCGTGTGAATGCCGGGCCAGTTCACCGCGTTGTAGAACACGTAGCAGATCAGTACCGACAGCAGCGTGCGAAGCGCGAAGCGGGCATAGAGCGGATTTGAAAAGACATCGGCCGGCAACAGTGCGGGCACAGCGGGTGGCGGCGTGCTGGCGTGCGATTGCTGGCTGGCGGTGGCATCGGCGAGGGCTTCAATGGCGCGCTGCATCGCGACGACTGCGGGAATCGACGGCACTTCTTCCTTGCTTCGTGCGGCGGCTGCGCGCGGCAATGGCAAGCCTTCGGAAATCGCGGCATCGAGCGCCGCGACTTCGCCCCGAACGCTGCGGATAGCTGCAATCCCAGCCGCCGTCGAAGGTTGGCCCGTGACAGGCAACTCCGCCGCTGCCTCGTATAGCCGCGATACGCCGGTCACACAGGCCAGCATCGCCGCGGCCGCAGGTTCGCTGTAGCGCTTGCGCATCGTGGAAAAGCGCATGAGCTTCTGCAACGACAATGCGCCCTGCTGCAGATCGGTTGTATTGATCACGACCGGCGCCTGATCTGGATCGACCAGCGCGGCGAGACGCGCCTGCACCGCGGCGAGTTGCCGGTGCATGGCAGCCCGCAATTGCCGCTCAGGCTCGGCGGGCAGCAAGATCGTATTGAGGATCAGCGCCACGGCAACCGGATAGTTTACCGCCGACCATACCCACAGACAGGCGCGTACCAATGCTTCCGCGTTATCGGTCCGGTCGGCGAAGCTTTGCGCATAGATGACGATCAACGCGGTGATAAAGAAAACCAGGCCGAACTTCGTGACGGCCCGCAGCAGGTACGTGCAGCAAAAAAATACCGCGCTCGCGACGGCGATGCGCAGCAGCGGGTAGTCGAAAGTCAACATGAACAGCACGATCGCGCTGGCGATCGCACAGGTCGAGCCAATCACGAGGTTCAGCGCGATCACGCGCGACAACACCACGTTCGATTGCGTGACGAAGAACACGACCAGGATCGAGAGCGCCAGTTCAGGCACCTGCAGTGTCATCGACGTGACGATCACAATCGCGCTACCCAGCACGCAACGCATCGTGACATTGCCGCGACCGGGAAACGCCGCAAGTTCACGCTGCAGAAACGCCGCGAAACGCGCCAGCGGGCGCGGCCACGCGAGCTCGCGCCGCGAGCCGGTCACCGTGCTCATGACCGTGCTCCGCTTGCGGCGGCCGTGTCGTGCGCGGAATCGTCTGCCGCATCTTGCGCATGAAGACGCAACACCGCTACCGCCGACGTGCCAATACGGAATAGCCGCGGATCAGGATGATCGATCACGATCTTCACCGGAAAACGCTGCGCGACATGGACCCAGTTGATGCTGCGCTGGATATTCGGCAGGCCGTTCGCCGTGGCGCCGCCATCCTGCGGATCGACGCCATAGCCGATCGAATCCACCGAGCCGCTAAAGCGAATCCCGGTGTCGCTCATCAGGTAGACCGTCGCCGGTGTGCCGGGACGGATATTGCGCAGCTCGTTCTCGCGGAAATTCGCAATCACATACCAGTGCCGTGTATCGATCAGTGTGAAGACCGGCTTTTGTGCGGAGACGAACTGTCCGACCGACGTGGTCAGTTGCACGACGCGACCGTCGAATGGCGCCCGTACCGTCGCGTACTCGAGATTGAGCTGCGCCGACGCGATTTCAGCCTGCAACACCGAGCGTTGCGCCACCAGCGCATCGACGCTACTGACGGCGGCCTGCGCTTCGCGTTCCTGCGACTCGGCCGCCGCCAGTTCCGCTAGCGCGGAGCGCTGTGCGGTGCGCGCGCGATCGAGGTCGTCGGCGGAGATATAGCCCTTGCCGATCAGCGGCGCCATTCTGGCGAGCGTATCGCTTGCCTGGTTCGCCGCGGCCTGGGCACGCACGACCGCCGACTTCGCTGCGGCAGCAGCGAAGGTCTGCGCGTTCACACTGCGCTGGGTCAACGGAATCTGCGCGTCGAGTTGCGCGAGTGAAGCCTGTGCCCGCGCCAGCGCGTATTGATATGGACGCGGGTCGATCTGGAACAGCAGATCGCCTTGTTTGACCGGCTGGTTGTCGCGCACGGCCAGGTTGACGATCTTGCCGCTCACTTCCGGCGATACGCCGATGGTGTCCGCATAGGCATAGGCATCGTCGGTGCGCGGTACCGTGTCGACGCGCCAGATCGCCGCGATTGCAGCAGCCACCACCAGCACGATCAGCAGGATCGCTGGCCAGGTGCGGGGTCGAGGCTTTGTTGTACCGGAGCCGATTGGCGCGGTCGTGTTAGTACTCATATTTTGCACCGTCTGTCACAGATTGAAGCCAACGGCCCAGAGCACAATCGAAAAGAGCACCGTCAGCGCGGGATAGACGATCGCCGGGGGCGTAAGCCAGCTACCGTAACCATGGCGGTACGACAACACATGCACGACGGCCGTCAGCACCGTGCCTCCGATCACGCAGAACAGCCAGTCCGGAAAATACGCGCCGAGGATCCCCACCGACGGCGAGCCCGAGCACGCCGTTAGCAGCGCGCACATCAAGAGGCTCAAAGCCGCTTCACACCGGCGCGCCGGCGCCTTCTGCAGGCGTGCGCTTTCCGCTGTAACGGCGTTGGAGGGCGGCTTCGGCGTGTGCGGCCCAGGTGTGGCGCAGCGCATGCGTGAACCAGAACGGGTAGCCAGCATCAGCGCGTCAGATTCACTTTCGCCAGATCGATCAGCGACTTGCCGCGGCCGTCCAGCACTGACTTCATCATGAAGAGCCCGAAATGCCACGCTTCGTCGATCGTCGTCTTCGGCGGCATGATGAGTTCCTCGCGTGCGCTGACCACGTCGACGAGCGCCGGGCCATCGTGCGCGAACGCTGCGGCGAGTGCCGCTTCAAGGTCCTGCGGCTTCTCGACGCGAATGCCCTTCACACCGATCGCCTCGGCCATCTTTGCGAAGTTAGGGTTGATCAGCTCGGTGCCTGTGTCGATGAAGCCCGACGCGCGCATTTCGATTTCGACGAAGCCGAGCGTGCCGTTGTTCAGTACCACGACCTTCACGGGCAAGCCGGCCTGAACCAGCGTGAGGAATTCGCCCATCATCATCGCAAAGCCGCCGTCACCGGACATCGACACAACCTGGCGGCCCGGAAACGCTGCCTGGGCGCCGATCGCATGCAGCAGCGCGTTGGCCATCGAGCCGTGGTTGAACGAGCCGATCAGCCTGCGCTTGCCGTTCAGCTTCAGATAGCGCGCGGTCCATGCGATCGGTGTGCCGACGTCACAGGTGAAAATCGCATCATCCGCCGCGAGCTGGCTGACCAGACGCGTGACGTATTGCGGATGAATCATCGTGCTCGACGGATTGCTTTCGGCCAGCGAATCCAGGTCCCTGCGCGCGCTGGCGTAGTGTTCGAGCGCGCTCTCGAGATGCGATGTATCGGTCTTTTCGTTGAGCACCGGCAGCAACGCGGCGAGCGTGTCCTTCACCGTGCCGAGCAGGCCGAGATCAAGCGAGCAGCGGTTGCCGAGCGCTTCGGGGCGCACGTCGATCTGGGCGATTTTGGCGTTGTCGGGATAGAACTGGCGGTACGGAAAATCTGTGCCGAGCAGCAGGAGCATGTCGCACGCCTTCATCGCCGCATAGCCCGAAGCGAAGCCGACCATGCCGGTCATGCCGACGTCGTACGGATTGTCGTGCTCGATGTACTCCTTGCCGCGCAGCGAATGCACGATTGGCGCCTTGAGGCGCTTCGCCAGTTCCACGACTTCGTCATGCGCACCGGCACAGCCGGCGCCGCACATCAGCGTGATCTTCGATGCCGAGTGCAACATGCCCGCGAGGCAGGCGATGTCGTCGTCGTTCGGGCGCAGCACCGGCGCGCACGTGGGCACGACCCAGGCCGGCACCTCGGCAATCGTAGGCGACAGCGCCACGTTGCCCGGAATCACGACGACTGCCACACCGCGGCGCGCCACCGCGACCCGCATCGCTCGGGTCAGGATCTGCGGCAGTTGCTCGGCGTTCGACACCAGTTCGACGTAGTGGCTGCACTCCTTGAAGAGGCTCTCGGGATGCGTAGCCTGGAAGTAGTCGATACCGATCTCGCTGCTCGGGATATGCGCGGCGATCGCCAGCACGGGCACGCCGCTGCGTTGGCAGTCGAATAGCCCGTTGATCAGGTGCAGATTGCCTGGCCCGCAACTGCCCGCGCATACCGCGAGCTGCCCGGTCAGATGCGCCTCGGCACCGGCGGCAAACGCTGCGCCTTCCTCGTGCCGGACGTGAATCCAGTCGATCTTGCCACGGCGCCGCAGCGAGTCGGAGATGCCGTTCAGCGAATCGCCGACGACGCCAAAAATGCGCTTGACGCCGACATGCTCAAGCGTGGCGACCAGGTAGTCAGCTGCGGTAGTCATGCGGTACCTCCGTGCGGACAGGT